>Ga0189285_100045_pt1 | contig 116165 bp, 101 predicted proteins | sample GEYOminimetaG_FD_130315 | JGI IMG/M metagenome (GOLD analysis project Ga0189285, IMG submission 130315) | Marine microbial communities from the Costa Rica Dome - GEYO mini metaG | ecosystem: Environmental > Aquatic > Marine > Oceanic > Photic zone | place: Costa Rica: the Eastern Pacific... | reverse complement strand
CGAGAAAGGGTCAAACAAAGCACCATCGAACAACGCCGCTTGCAACACCGCAAACAGGCCGCCTAATATCGACAAACAGATGAGCCAGATACTCACTTAAACAACGCCCATATCTGTCCAAAAATCCCTGACGACCGACAAATAAACCTGGAGCACCCGATTAGGAAGATGTTGTATGTTTGATCATCTATGCCAAATTAATATTTTCCTTTGACCCTTGATTTGGATGCATCGAAGTGGGGGTAATGAACTATTTTGGCTTTTAGCCGTTTCTGTTGCCCATCTAACTGCCCTACTTCGATAATCGTATCGAGTGCCGCATGAACAGGTGACACACGGCCTAGTGCGATAACCTTACCAAGCATGGGCGATTTTATTGCGCTGGTAATCTCTCCAACTTGCGCTTTTCCAACCCGAACGCAGTCCCCGGGTAAAGGAACAGTGCCCCCTTCAATCTCAAAACCAACCAGTTTACGGTGCGGGTGTGTTTTGCGTTCTTCGATTGCTGCCCGCCCGATGAAATCGTCGGGCTTTGACTTTAGTGGCACAGTAAAACCGATGCCCGCTTCAAACGGGTCCGTTTGATCGTCGAATTCCGACCCAGCAAAGATCAATCCACCTTCGATACGCAACATGTCGAGTGCCGCAAGCCCGAGCGGTGCGACGCCATATTCCTGACCGACTTCCCAGACGTGATCAAAGACTTCGACGGCATCATTGGGGTGGCAGAAGATTTCGTATCCAAGTTCACCGGAATAACCGGTCCGTGAAATTACCACTGACTTCCCCTGCACATCGCCCACACGTGCGACGGTAAGCCGGAACCATGGTAGTTCTTCGATCGTCGGTTGTTGAGGCGGCGTCCAGAAGATCTTAGAAAGAATTTCGCGGCTGTTCCGTCCCTGTACCGCGATGTTGTGCAACTGGTCCGTCGAATTGCGCACCCAAACATTCATATTGCGTTTGAGTGCCTGTTCCTGCAGCCACAATCCGCTGGTATCATTCCCGCCAATCCAGCGGAAGTTCGTTTCACCCAAACGATAGACGGTGCCATCGTCGATCATACCGCCGTGCTCATAACACATGGCCGTATAGACGACCTGACCAACGCTCAGCTTTTTCATGTTGCGAGTCACACAAAGTTGCATCAACTCTTCTGCGTCTGGTCCGACAACCTCGTATTTCCTCAGGGGACTCAGGTCCATGACTGCGACCTTGTCCCGACAGGCCCAGTATTCAGCAATGGCGCCGTAATTGGTCATCGTGTTAGGCAGCCAATAGCCGTTGTATTCTATGAAATCACGGGTGTGCCGTGCAAAGCAGTCGTGAAATGCGGTTTTTTTAGTTTCTTCCACATCCGCCTCCGTAGATTTTCTGTAGCCGTAGGATCGCTTAAAATCCTCGGCTGCATTGTAGGTTCGTACCTGAATATCCGTTGGGTTCCAGCCATTCGCTGGGTCGATGTCGCAGGGACAACCAGTACTTACGCAAACCAAATCAGTCAGAGCACGCAGCAGGACGAAATCACCCGGTCTTGACCACGGATCGTCCATTCGAATCGCGTTGAAGTCGTCCAGCATTGTATTGAAAAAGAAATTGATCGCAGCCCAGCCTCCGCGGGGCTTGATGCCATACTGATCCAGATCCTTGTTGATATTGTCCGAACAATTCACGTGACCTGGATAGCCAAGGTCTTCGTAATACCGCGCGGTACACGCAAGGCCGAACGTGTCATGCCGACCGCAGGTATCCTGTACGATTTCGACCAAAGGCTCTTGATCGACCGACCAGTATTTCGAGAGTAGGCCCGGTTGAGGATACAAGCTGCCCATCAGACTGCGGGTTGTTGTCGGGTCGATCTCGCGCTCGATCCCCTGATCCAGTGCACGGCGGCTGAAGGCCTGAAAATCAGAACACTCGCGTCCACGGATATCCATGATCTGAATGTATTCGCCTGCCTTGACCTCATAGGACTTGGCATCGCCGGGCTGAATGTTGATGTCCTTCATGGGATCAGCCAACGGATCGGGCGGGCCTACATCGGGCTTTTCCAATCCGGGTGCAGAGCGCTGGATATACAGGATGATATCCGTGGGCGGATTGTTGTCCTGGGGGCGCATCGCCCTGCCGGGTGCGGCGACGATCAAAAGGCCGTCGTTTTCCGCCACAAAATGCACCAAGTCGCCGGGGCGGGACCCATCGGTAAATGCGCAGATTGCGTCGCCTTTTCCGATGTCAAAACCCGCAACCTCCAGAGCTCGCAGTACCTTTTTTCCCGAAGCGGAGCCATTTGCCAATGTTGCAATCAACCCTTCAGGCCGCCCATGTCCCTGCGCACCCAGCATGGCTGCGTCGGAACTCCGGTCAGAAGCAAAAAAGACCATTTCGGCCGGTTGCATGCCATCGCGGTCCAACAGCGTAATAGTATCGCCTTTCGACACCGGAACAGCACGGGAACCCATTCCGGGAACCGGGTAGCGCTCTGTTCCATGCGGTAGGATAGGAAGGCCGGGGGCCAGAACCCCGCTGCGTTCGAATGGAACTTCGATAACCGGCTTCACATTCATGATATACATTCCTGATTGGATTCTGTCGCACCTCAGTGTGTGACCACTAAAAGACAGCCAGCCTCAGTGTGCGAGAAATGGCTGGATCCAGAGCAAAAAGGTTGACGAATTCTCTAATGCGATAGGAAAACCCATCGTGATCGGTCAGGACGCCTTCGAAGACAAATAACTCTTCTGGAACGTGATGGATGTTGGGGTTCGAGCTTGTGCCCTGCGCCTTCTTCATCAGATAGTTACCCTGTCCGATTTTCTCATCAAAGCTGACATTCTTCCACCAGACCTGCCCGCATGACAGGCTGTCCATCTGCATCCGGATAAATCCTGTATTGACGAAACGGGTAACACTGCGTCTGTTGTAAAGCTGTATCATCTCAGTCTAGCCCCAATCGCTTTTTACGCTGTTCCGCCCAGCTGCTGATGGCCATGTCAAAGGTCAGTGCCATTAGCGACACGTTCAGGCCAAGTACAAAGTTCTTGCCCAACTCGGTACCTGCCAGTGTCCGCTGCAATTCCTGTCCCAAGTCCTGGGTGCCTATGAACGCTGCGATGATCACCATAAAGAACGAGAACATAATTGCTTGGTTAAACCCTACCGCCATAGTAGGTAACGCTAGAGGGAACTGCACCGACATTAGCTTTTGCCGACGGGTCGAGCCGGACATGTCTGCCGCTTCGGTCATTTCCGGCGGCACACTGCTGAGGCCAATGATAGTGTATCGGATCAGCGGCACAGCGGCGAAGATCAGAATTGAGAACACAACAGCCACATCATTGACCCCGAACAACATGATCGCAGGGATCAGGTAGATGAAACTTGGGAAGGTCTGCGCGGTGTCGCAGGCCAGCAGGATGCTCTTGGACCAGCGGGAGGATCGGGCTGCAACAACTCCTAGGGGGATACCGATAATTGCCGCCAACGCAACCGCCGAAATCACCGTGTATAGCGTGATGACAGAGCGGTCCCACCAGCCCGAGAAAGCTACGACCGTAAAGAAGACCGCGGCATAGATGCCGGGCCTTCGACCACCGACCCAATAGGAAAATGAAACCACCAGCAGGATAAAAGCGGGTGTCGGAATGGCAAGCAGCGTGTTGCGAAATGGGATCAGAACTTTGACGTTCAGAAACCAACGTAACCACTCGGTTATCCCTTTAATAGCATCGATGGCCAGAAACGACTTGATCACCACATCGATTTCTTTGCCCTGGCTCAGATGCTGCTTGCGACCAACCTCAGCAAGAATCGGGAAGACCTGTGACAACAGAGTGAACCCAATAAAAAGAACCAGTGCGATGAGCGAAACCTGGTGCCTTTTCCACCACGGCGTACCACGTTCGAAGTGAACGGGTTGTTTGACGACCCAAGCCTTTGACATCCGATCAAGCATAACCGCTAGAAGAACTATCGTTACACCAATTTCAAAAGAACGCCCTAGTTTGAAACTGCCCATCATTGCCAACAGTTTGGCGCCAAGGCCGGGCATGCCGATGAAGGCGGTCAGCACCACCATAGCCAAGCACAACATAATCACCTGGTTGACACCAACCAGAATCTCGGTTCGCGCAGCGGGAACATAAACATGACTCAGCATCTGCCAGCGCGTGCATCCGGACATATGGCCTGCTTCGATAACTTCGGGGCTAACTTTCTTCAGACCTAGAGTGGTCATCAGGATCATCGGCGGGATCGCAAAGGTAATCGTCGCGACGGCACCGGCTGTCGGCCCTACTTTGAAGAAGATCACCGCGGGTAAAAGATACGTAAAAAAAGGCAGTGTTTGCAGAACAGACAAGATAGGTTTCATCATCCGTTCAAACCAGCGGTATTTCCACGCTGCGACACCAAGGGTCAATCCCATAAGAAAGGCCAACGGCGCCGAAACCACAATGACGGACATCGTCTGCATGGCCATCTTCCACTGTCCGATCACTGCAGTCCAGATGAAGGTCCCCCCCCCCAAAGCGGCCAGCCTCCAGCCGCCTAAAGCATAGCCGACAACGACTGCAACTACAGCGATTGCCGACCATGGGATTGGCCCAAGATAGGGCCAGCGACGCTTGCCCTCTAAGAGGTTTCCTGATGTGTCCAACAAGAACTCAAGCGGGCCTTCTGAAATAAAACGGGTGACGTAAATTAGGCCAAGTTCGTTTTGAATGAAGTTAAAAATAGCGTCCAAAACCTGTGCCGTTGGTGGGATTGCATCCTCTGGAATCCGATTAAGCCATTCAGGCAAAACACCAATTGCCTTAGCAAGGATTAGCGCAAATGCCATGATCAACAGTGCAATAAGCAGGCGAGAGCGTCCCCACAGTTTGTCTGTGATTTCCTGCAGCTCAGTGGACAACGCCGCCATCATTCCGCTCCGAGCAGAACATTCAACGCGGCATTGCGTTCCAGAACACCGGTGACAACTCCTTTGTCATTCGCGACAGGCAGCAGGATGCGATTGTCGTTGACCAGAACCCGCGCCAGTTCGTGGATGGTTGAACCGCCATTGATCGGAGCGCCTTCCAATACATGGCCGTTGACCGGTTTTGTCAGTACATTCGCGTGCACCACACGGGCTTTGTCGATGTCTTCGGTGAATTTCGCCACGTATTCCGTGGCGGGCTTCATAACAATCTGGTCCGGCGAATCACATTGTTCCACCGAGCCATCGCGCATGATCACGATCCGGTCTGCCAGACGCAAGGCTTCGTCAAAATCGTGCGTGATAAAGACAATAGTCTTGCCCAGCATCTCTTGTAGCCGCAGGAATTCATCCTGCATTTCACGGCGGATCAACGGGTCAAGAGCTGAGAATGGCTCGTCCAGAAACCATATGTCCGGCTCAATCGCCAAAGACCGGGCAATGCCGACACGTTGCTGCTGACCGCCGCTGAGTTCGCGCGGAAAATAGTCCTCTCGACCATGCAGACCAACAAGCTTGATTACTTCCAGTGCACGTTCACGTCGTTCGGGACAATCCTGCCCACGCATTTCGAGCGGGAAGGCTACGTTTTCCAGAACCGTCCGATGTGGCAGCAAACCAAATGACTGGAACACCATACCCATTTTATTTCGCCGTAATTCAATCAGGTCGCGCTCGCTCAGTTTCATAATGTCCTGACCGTCAACCTCAATCGTACCGCCAGTTATGCTGTGTAGACGCGAGAAACAACGCACTAGCGTCGACTTGCCTGAACCCGAAAGCCCCATGATGACCAGCATTTCACCCCGATCGACCCTAATGGAGACGTCCTTGACCCCAGCGATGTAGCCATCCGCTCGGATCTCGTCGAAACTGCGGATGGCAGACAAAGATTTTAAATATCTCTCAGGAGAGGGACCAAATAGCTTCCAGACATTTCTGGCGGAGATTACAGGTGTGGATGCGCGCATAATTACCTTAACTTTTTGATGAAATGGCCCAGCTTCACTGAGTTCGGCAAGGCCGTTCTGTTCTAGCGCAAACGGACCGAGCGATTAGCTGCAGGCGCGGATCCAAGGGTCTACGACATCGCGATTAGCATCTAACCATTCTTCGGCGGCCTCGTCTGGCTCAAGTTCATCGGTATCGACAAGCTTGGCCATTTCTGCAATCTGAGGGTTGGTGAACGAAATTTTAGTGAGTGCACAATATGCGGCAGGCCATTTGTCTTTCATGCCATCCCATGCAGCCTTTTTAAGGTAGCCAGCGGCAGGGTTGCCACAATCATACAACGCTTCCGGATTAGGCCCCTTAGAAGGATCTGTGTCACATCCATCTTCCCATGCTGGGAATTCCACAAACTCTCCGGGCCAGACCGCTTCAGCGAAGTTAGGTGTCCAGTTAAATACAAGCACCGGCTTTTTTTTAGCTTGTGCCGCTCCGATTTCAGCCCAAAGCGCCGCTGCAGAACCTGCATTGATCACTGTAAAGTTAAGTCCAAGCGCGTCAGCCCGTTCTTTGCCGTGTTTCAACCAATCCACAGGCCCATCAAGATAACGGCCCTTTGTTCCGGTTTCGACAGTCGCAAACAGGTGCGCACAATCATTCAGAGCTTGCCAGTCCGGCAGACCCGGGCAAGATTCTTTTGTCCAAAGCGGATACCACCAGTCTTCCCGGGTGACAGCATCATGATCGCCAGCATCATGAATACCACCTTTCTCCAATGCGGCACGAAAGGAAGCTCCAAAGGCCCCCTCCCATACTTCCATTTCCAAAGATACATCGCCCAAGCGTACGGACTCATAAACTGCTTGACTGTCAGTTGTTACGTACTCAACAATATTTCCCATTTCTTCAAATATTTGGCCAACTACATTTGACATAACAATCTGACTTGACCAGTTATGCACCGGTATAATTATTGGGTCACGACTATCTTTAGCCACAGCTCCACCCAAGCCGCCGACAAATACAGCCGCAGCAGCCAAAATTGCATTGATTTGCATAATTTCGCCCTCCCATTCTGACTCTGATGTTTAAATCACTTTGCCAAATAACAACACTCTTTTGGGGAACAATTATTATTGGGCTGCCTAAATTAATTAGTGCCAATCGCCTTACTATGTGTTTTGATTATCTTTCAACGATTTCAGTTGATTTCTTTCAAAGTTAAATGATGAAATCAAATTCAGATCGAATGAAATGAACTACTGACAGCACAACTGATGACTTGGGATAAAATGCCGCAGAGGTCGTTAAAGAGAAAACTCCTACCACCTCTAGATTATATTTTAGCATTTGAAGCATCCGCTAAAGCAGGAAGTTTTGCTGCGGCATCAAGGGTTTTGAACATCAGCGAAACTGCTATTAGCCGAAAAGTACGTTTACTTGAACAACATTACGATGTGGCGCTTTTTATCAGAGGTAACAGTTCAGTCAAACTAACAACACAAGGTGAAAAGTTTCTCGTTTCTGTTCAGCAGTCGTTGGATATTCTTAGAATAGCATCAACCGAGATGTTCATTGATCAACCAAAAAACCTGGTCAGTATCGCAGCAACCAATTCTGTAGCGTCTCTTTGGCTAACACCACGACTTAATAATTTTAGACAAGTGAATAACCGCATAAAGATTGGGTTAGTATCTTCCGATGATGACGAAGAATGTCTATCCGAAGGCATGGACCTCATAATTTTACGTGGGGATGGCAACTGGCCGAATTTTGATTGCAGAAAATTATTTGGTGAAACAGTATTTCCCGTCTGCACACCGGATTTTTTGAGCAAAAATCCTCAAGCGGCAGATATCAATAAACTAGCTTCACTTAACTTAATTGAAGTTGCTAGCACTCATCCAGAATGGATGAATTGGAGTAATTGGCTACGATACAATGGTATTTCGAACACTCAGCCAGAAAGAAGTATCAGTTTTAATACATACCCGCTTTCAATCGAAGCCGCTGCCAATGGGTTAGGTTTGGCACTCGGTTGGCAGCATTTGATAGATCGCCATTTAGAGACAAGACAACTTATTTGCCCTCTTGGCAACACGAATGTTCGTACTCAATCCGGTTACTATCTACTGAAACGAAAAGCGAGTAAGCCGTTTCCTGAACGAGATATAGTTGAAAATTGGCTGATGACCGAGAGCGAACAACGACGAAAATACAGGAGCGCCATTATTTTTTAATGTCCGTCGTCAGGTATTTTGAGACCGATGGCTTCCTGACGTAAGGAGGGTCTGGCGCATCTGGGTTTCATTTAAGCAGCGGAGTTTTCGTGTTGCAAGCGTCGTTGTTTCATTGTCCTTCGTTTGATCTTTTCCCGTTCGAGGAGGATGGTCTGGCCACGCCCGGTATAGACGTTGGCCGGGGTGAGATTGTTCAGGCTCTCGTGATAGCGCCGATGGTTGTAGTACCCGATAAAGGCGTCGATCTGAGCTTCCTGGTCACCTGGCAGAAAGTAGTTTTCCAAGAGGATCCGGTTCTTCAGGGTTTGATGCCAGCGTTCTATCTTGCCCTGGGTCTGCGGATGATAGGGCGCGCCGCGCGTGTGCGTCATGCCCTTTCTGGCAAGATATTCTGCCAGATCGCCAGAGATGCAAGACGGCCCGTTGTCTGAGAGAAGTCTCGGGCGATGGACGACGTTGACTTCATCGAGCCCGGCGGCCTCCAGCGCCAGATCGAGTGCGTCCTGAACATCGCTCGCTGCCATGCCGGAACACAGTTTCCAGGCGATGATGTATCGGGAGAAGTCGTCCAGCACGGTGGACAGATAGAACCATCCCCAGCCGATCACCTTCAGATACGTAAAATCGGTCTGCCAGAGCTGGTTGGGTGCCGTGGTTTTCTCCCGGAACTCATCGGCGGCTTTCATCACAATGAAGGCCGGACTGGTGAGGAGGTCGCAGGCCTTCAGTAGCCTGTAAACACTGGCTGCCGAGACGAAGTAACGGCGCTCGTCAGTGAACTTGATCGCCAGTTCTCTGGGAGACAGTTCAGGCTCGTCGAGCGCCATTTCGAGCACCTGTACGCGCACGGCATTCGGGATGCGGTTCCAGACGCGGCCCGAGCCGCCACGCCAGTTTGCCAGCGCGGCCTCGCCAAAGCGGCGGTAAAGGTCATACCAGCGATAGAAGGTCGGCCGGGAAACGCCGATCTGTTCCAGTGTCTTCTTCACCGGCTGATGCGAGGTCTCGACCAGGCGGATGATTTCGAGCTATTCGGATGCGGGGTATCTCATTCGATATCCTTCCAATGCCCGATCACGCTTTTTTGAGAATACGGTTTTCCAGCGTTAGATCGGCCACGACTTCTTTCAGGTCGCGCATTTCACGCTTCAAGCCGTCACCTCGCCGGATGTCGCCTGGCGCTCGGTGTCACCCGACAGTCGCTTCTTGCCGGCCTCCAGGAACTCCTTCGACCAGGTGTAGTAGAGCCCCTGCGCGATCCCCTCACGCCGATACAGCTCGGCGATCGAATACTCCCCACGCAAGCCTTCCAGCACAATGCGGATCTTCTCCTCGGCCGAGAATTTGCGCCGGGTCTTCCGGCGAATGTCTTTCACATGTTTTTCGACCGATCCTTCCGGCCCAGATTTCGGTCTCACCTTCGCTCCCTTGACGGGCTACGATGTGCCAGAAATCCTCCTTAAGCAATTTCGCCGATATGTCTCATGGTGGCTGACGGGGAACAAATGCGGATTCTATTTAATGGCTATTATTGCAAATTCTTACGCACGGGAACAGAATACAAGACCTCACTCGCGCCAATCTGGCACGTCGTTAATCAACATGTGCGCTGCGCGCCTGAGAGTTGCGCGGAATTTATCGACGATTTCGTCGTTTAGATTGCAGTCCTCTAGTGCAGCATCGAATGTGGCGAGCCAGATTTCGGAATCCTCATCGCGGATCGGCAAATGCGCGTGGATCTCGCGCAAGTTCATATGTCCGAACCGCTCTCTGTAGTAAGCGCGGCCACCTAAAAACCCGCTCATGAATTCGAACTGTGCCTGGCGCGTATGCTCTAAGCCGTGGCCGCGAAAATGCAATCTACGCAACCGATAAGCCTTGGGGTCGGTTTCAATCCGATCATAAAAGGTTTCAACCAGTTGTCGCAAAACCTCTTCACCACCTATAGATGCCAGAGCAGTACACATCCTTTCCATCCTGTTTTTTAGCTATCGCAAACGGCGTCTGTTTGCCTGTCATCTTCTACCGGCTGCCCTGGGCTGATTTTCAGATATTCAACCAGCCAGCCTCCTGCTGTCTTTGATGGGCCTTGATTGCATTGCGCATCAAAATTGCGACTGTTACCGGTCCAACACCTCCGGGAACAGGGCTAACCCAACCCGCAATTTCCTTAATAGCCTCCGTGTCGACATCTCCAACAATACCAACGGTTCCATCCTCATGGCGGACCTGGTTTATGCCGATATCAATGACAGCGGCTCCAGGCTTGATCATGTCGGCACCAATCAGATGGGCTTTTCCAACAGCCACAACGACCACATCGGCTCGGCGAGAATGCATGGCTACGGACCGCGTCATATGGTGACAGACAGTGACAGTTGCACCCTCTGCCATCAACATCATGGCAGCAGGCTTACCTACAATCTCCGAATGGCCAACCATGACGACCTCGAGACCTTCCCTATTAAGACCGGTTTCACGTATCAATTCGACAGCCGATGCCGCTGTACACGGGGCCATGGCAACATCATTATAGACGATGTTGCCAATAGACGCCGGACTCATCCCTTCAATGTCCTTCAAAGGATGAATAGCAGATTGCAACGACCGAACATTAATATGACTTGGAACCGGCCGCTGAAGAATAACTCCGAGGACATCCGGATCATCATTCATTTCTTGAATGCGAAGTTTACATTCTTCCTGCGCTGTCTCGCCATCCCAGAATTGCTGATCAAATGGCAAACCAACAGCTTCAGCAGCGCGCGCCTGATTGCGAATATAAATGGCGACCTCTGGAACGTCCCCAATTGAAACCGACACAAGTTTTCCGATATGGGGTACCGATCTCACATAGTCGGCGACTTCGCGGAGGATCCGATCTTTGACAGGTTTACCCCTCAACAGGCGAGGGTCCTCCAACGGCGCATTCATGCCGTAAGATCCTTGATCTCTTCCAGACCGTTCGCTCGCTGACAAGCGGTAAGCGTATTGGCCAGCAAGCAGGCGATGGTCATGGGCCCAACCCCACCCGGTACCGGGGTGACAGCGGCCGCCACATCAAGTGCTTCATGATAGGCGACATCACCCAGAAGCTTGGACTTGCCCGGTTTCTCGGGGTGCGGGATGCGCGTGATACCAACGTCGATCACCGTTGCTCCGGGCTTGATCCAATTGCCATTCACCATTTCCGCGCGCCCAACGGCAGCCACGAGAATATCGGCCCGGCGCGCGACCGCCGGCAAATCGGCTGTCCGCGAATGTGCGATTGTTACCGTACAATTTTCCTGCAACAACAGCTGTGCCATGGGCTTTCCAAAGAGGTTCGAGCGCCCAATTACAACAGCCTCTTTTCCCGACATGTTGCCCAGTTGGTCGCGCAACAGCATCAAACAGCCAAGAGGAGTGCAAGATACGAGGCCTTTTTCCCCACTGGTCAGCAGTCCGGCATTCACAACGCTCAAACCATCCACATCCTTAGCGGGATCTATCCGTGCTACGATATCACGTTCACTGAGGTGATCAGGCACTGGAAACTGACACAAAATGCCATGAACGGCGGGATCCGAATTGAGTTGATCTATCAGCGCATATAAATCTTCCTGAGAGGTATCCGCCGACAGTTTGTGCTCGAAGCTCGACATACCCACTTCAATGGTCTGCTTGTGCTTGGCAGCAACATATACCTCGCTTGCGGGATCCTCACCGACAAGAATGACCGCCAAACCAGGTGTGATGCCATGGTCATCGCGCAGGCGCTGGACTTGGTTCGCAATCTGCCTCCTTACATTAGTGGCAAAAGCCTTACCATCAATGATATTCGCGCCCATGGTCGCTCCCAGCTTGTGTTTCCGATTTTTGATTTCTCAATGCCAATGCGCTCTGGGCGGGTTATCCCCGCCCATTCGTGCATCTAAAACAGACCTTCGATCTGACCGTTTTCATTGAGACGGATGTTCTCTGCAGAAGGCACTCTGGGAAGACCCGGCATGGTCATGATCTCCCCGCACACGACGACGATGAAACCAGCCCCTGCGGACAGACGCACCTCACGAACCGGCACAGAATGTCCTGTTGGCGCTCCGCGAACTTGCGGATCCGTTGTGAAGCTGTATTGGGTCTTTGCCATGCATACCGGAAGGTTCCCGTAACCCTGCTCTTCCCAAAGGCGCAACTGGTCGCGGATTTTTTTGTCCGCAAGAACTTCATCAGCGCGATAGATCCGCTTTGCGATCGTTTCGATCTTTTCAAAGAGTGGCATCTCATCTTGATAGATGGGCGAGAAGTTGGCCTGATCGGCTTCCGCAATTTCGGCAACCCGGGTAGCCAGATCAGCAGAACCTTCCGAGCCGAGCTCCCAGTGACGGCTCAACACAGCTTCCGCGCCATGGCTTGCCACATAGTCCTTGATCGCCTGAACTTCTGCGTCCGTATCGGTAACGAAGTGATTGATCGCCACCACAACAGGAACGCCGAAGGACTTGATGTTTTCAATGTGACGTCCAAGGTTCGGACACCCGGCCTTAACCGCATCAACATTCTCGCTGCCAAGATCAGCCTTGGCCACGCCGCCGTTCATTTTCATGGCCCGGACCGTGGCAACGCACACAACAACAGACGGTGCCAACCCCGCCTTCCGGCACTTGATATTCATAAACTTTTCAGCGCCCAGATCAGCACCGAAACCAGCTTCCGTCACAACATAGTCAGTAAGTTTTAGTGCCGTGGTCGTTGCAATAACCGAGTTACAACCATGTGCAATGTTGGCAAATGGGCCCCCGTGAACAAACGCCGGATTGTTTTCAAGCGTCTGCACCAGATTGGGCTGCATGGCGTCTTTCAAGAGGACTGTCATAGCCCCTTCTGCCTTGATATCGCGGCAGTAGACAGGTGAGCGGTCGCGACGATACGCCACGATCATATCGCCCAGCCGCTTTTCCAGATCACCCAGGTTTTTAGCCAGACACAAGATTGCCATCACCTCTGAGGCAACGGTGATGTCAAAACCAGCTTCCCGCGGAAATCCGTTGGCGACCCCACCCAGTGAGCAGGTAATCTGGCGCAAGGCACGGTCATTCATGTCAACGACACGTCGCCACTGGACCCGACGAATGTCGATTTCCTCGCCATTGCCCCAATAGATATGATTGTCGATCATTGCCGACAACAGAGAATGAGCAGATGTGATGGCATGAAAATCTCCGGTGAAATGAAGGTTCATCTCCTCCATCGGAACAACCTGAGAATATCCTCCGCCGGCTGCTCCGCCCTTCATGCCGAAGTTCGGCCCAAGGGACGCTTCACGGATACAGACCATCGCTTTCTTGCCGATGCGGTTGAGTCCATCACCCAGACCAACCGTTGTGGTCGTCTTGCCTTCTCCAGCCGGGGTCGGATTGATCGCTGTAACCAGAACCAGCTTGCCATCTTTCCGGTCCTGAACCGAGTTTATAAAGGATTGACTGACTTTCGCCTTGTCATGACCGTAGGGCAACAAATCAGCTGACCCGATACCAAGTTTCTCGCCAATTTCCTGAATTGTCTTTTTATTGGCTTCTCGAGCGATTTGAATGTCCGATTTATGTCCCATGAACTCTTTCCTGTTGGATGAGGGCTTAATTGGCTGCAGTATTCGGTCTTGTGATCAAGCGGACTGCAAAGCATTTAGAAGCGAACTGAAAGTCGGCGAAAAGGCCGCTAAAAATCGACGCAAACCGCGAAAGACAGAGATCGCTTTTGTGACAAATTGTGCTGCCTTAACCACGTTTTGCGGCGGCAATGAAATCTGCATCACAGTCTCCGCAAAATCCCGCTGCGAAGATGATGAACTATCGGATATTTACTGTTCCGGCTTGATCGTTTGGATTTAATCCGAGCATGCGTCATTGTTATCCTCCCTAAATAACAACAGCAACAATATTTCCTATTAATTATATTTTTTTCCTATCAGTCAACTTATTTTTGCGCAGTCGTGTCGCTGCATTATCGGAAATAATGCGAAGGCGACTAATCGACATTTTTTAGAAAAACACATGATGTCAAAGGGCAAAACCTCGAGTTCCATCTGAGATTTACAAACCAGAAAATCGGGAACATCATTGCACGCAAATCCCCATTAAATTTGTTCGAACCCAAAATTAGGAAAACGCAGGACCACTTATAGAGATCAAGCGCCCAAATCCGGAATGGTTTCTCTCTCAATTGCAATAGGCTGACCTTCTTTATGGGGAGGTCATAGCCAGTATCGGTCCACTCAACATCGCTTGCCAAAGGGTCGTGCCGACAAAAGCGCTTGGTCTAAAAAAGATCGAACTGGCCCACTAGGATGGCCGATGTGCTTTTCGTCGGATTGCAGCTTCGCAGGGAGGCGCAAGGAGGCAAAGGGAACAACGAGGGTGTCGAGCACCATTGCCGACGCGCTGAGTTGATAAAAACCAAACAAAAAACGACGAAGAAGAATCTATGGCTGAGTGATGCCTTGCAAGTTCGTCTAAGACCCGAATGCCGCGACCCCGTCTAGTCGTATGGCATTTTTGTGTATCACCGGACGGATGACGGGAAGGCGTTCAGAAGCACAAATATCCTGAACGAGCCTAGCCAAAATGTATCTTGTGATCCGAGTGAAGCGAAGGTTGAACTCGACCGAGGTAGTTGATCCTCTGCCGCGACGTGCCTGCCGACATTCGCTCTGACAACAGCCCTGAGCGCGCTACCCATGCTGTTCTAAAGTGGATGGAGCTAAAACGGCTCACATCGAACCGATCCCTCTGGAAAATTAGATATTTCAAAAGCTTCAATGCTCGTTTACGCGATGAACTGCTGAACGGAGTGGTCTTCACATGCCTGCAGGATGCTTAAGTCATTATCAAAAGCTGAAGAAAACCCTAGAACAAAAAACTCCTCGCGGTGCACTGAACGACCGTCCTCCAGCTCTTGAACCTATCATGCTGATGGATCATTAGCCGGGCATTCAATAACTTTAAATTGGATCAATCAACTGGGGTTAATCACAGTTTCGAACTACGCAACTCAACCAATCATGTTTGACGTAACCTAAGAACGTCCTTCTAGATGCCTCAATTCTTCGAAGGCAAGTGACTTTGTCCACTGCCTTGCTGTTGCGACACTAGGTTTTAAATGATATTTTTAGCGGGGAAAATTCATCATTGACTGGGCCCCAAAATCGCGGCACAGATGTGATCCTCATCGGGTATCCAGATGGTTAGAATATGACGGGATATCATTAAATCTTTTCAGTTGGCTGAAATTCCAGGTTCCCCAGCCAGACTTTCTACCTCACCTTCTCAACTGCGTTTTCTGGCTTCAACGATGTTTGCTTCAGGCTGACTTTTCGAGAAGCTCCTCAACGGAGTGTGGCAGCTTTGAGAAGTCGGAAAAGCTCTCACGAACAATCAGGTCTTCCACTGGCGTTTTCCGGTAGCCTTTGGTGAAGAGAAAGAATGGCAGCTTGGCCCGGTCCGCGGTTTCTGCGTCAACTTCGCTGTCGCCAATATAAAGAACGGGACCAGTGCCAAGTTCTGCGCCGAGCTCGAGAAGCCCGGTTGGGTCCGGTTTGCGCTGAGGATAACTGTCACCGCCGACCACCCCTGAAAAGAAACGCTCCAGATCCAGATCCTTGAGGATCTTCACCGTTGGCGCATAGGGCTTGTTTGTGCAGACCCCCATTTTGTAGCCGCTTGCCAAAAACGCGTCCAAAGCCGCCACGACACCGGGGTACGGCACTGTCAGATCCGTCGCGTGCGCTTCATAGTCCTCCAGAAAACTCTCGATATAGTGCTCGCGACCTTCGCCAGGCAGTTCGGTTGCTGCGATGATCCGATCTATCAATGTGGGAACGCCATTTCCGACAAACGAACGAATGACCTCCAGCGATAAGGGTGCAACCCCTTGCCCTTCCAGCAAACGGGCGCTGGCGGCATGAATATCCAGCGCGCTGTCGATCAAGGTCCCATCAAGGTCAAAAATCAGAATCGGGGTCATTCGGGCTTTCCGTAGTTAGGCGACAGCAGCTTGTCGCAGATCCTGCAACACTTCGCCAAGGGCATTCAACAAACGATCGACATTTTCCGGTCGCGCGGTTTCCCCCATCAGGCCGATCCGCCAGACCTTGCCTGCCAGACCGCCAAGACCTGCTCCAATTTCGATATCGTACTCGTTTAACAAGCGAGAGCGAACGGCTGCCTCGTCAACGCCAGCGGGAACACGAACAGTATTGAGCTGCGGCAGGCGCGCATCTTCTTCCACCAAAAACTGCAAATCGAGACGACGTAGCCCCTCGGCCAAACGCTGGTGCGCATCGCGGTGGCGCTGCCAACGCGCTTCCAGCCCTTCAGCTTTCAAATCCTGAAGCCCCTTGAGCAGACCATAGATTGCATTGACCGGGGCTGTGTGGTGATAGGACCGCGCCCCGCTTCCACCTGACCAATAACCAAGCACCAGATTGAGATCACCGAACCAGGACTGCACCTTGGTCGTGCGCCCCTCAATGCAGCCAATGGCCCGATCAGAAAAGGTGATTGGAGCCAGGCCCGGTGGGACCGACAGACATTTCTGGGTACCGGAATAGACGACATCGGTGCCCCAGGCATCAACCTCCACAGGAATGCCCCCAAGCCCTGTTACGGTGTCAACAACCGTCAAAAGTCCCGCACCGCGTGCCAAAGCACACAGTGCCTTTGCGTCCGAACACACTCCCGTGGACGTTTCTGCATGAACAAAGCCAAGAAGCTTGGCCTTGGGGTTCGCCTTGATCGCCCCTTCCACAACATCGGGCGCGACGGGCGTTCCCCATTCAAACGTCAAAAGCACCACATTCGCACCGGCACGAGCCGCGATATCAGCCATTCGACCACCGAAGACGCCATTTTGCGCAATGATCGCCGTGTCGCCCGGCTCCAGCAGATTGACCAGCGCTGCTTCCATAGCCAGTGAGGCTGGTGCCGAGATGGGGAACGTCATCGAATTTTCGGTTTGGAAAGCAAACCGCAGCAGCTCCTTCACCTCCTCCATCATGGCTTGAAACGCCGGATCAAGATGCCCGATGGTTGGCTGCGCCGTTGCAGCCAGAACGGCAGCGGACACATTGGATGGGCCCGGCCCCATCAATAGCCGTGTTGGTAGTGTCATTTCCCCTCTCCTCTTTTTCAGGTACCCGCCTCAGGCGGCCCTGGTCTGCGCCTTGGAAACAGCGGAGCGAATGGCCTCCATGTTGGCGCCATAAACATCCGGTTGATCGACGCTGCCGCCCTTAAAGACAGCAGATCCGGCCACAAGCACATCCGCCCCAGCTTCCGCCACCAAGGGTGCTGTCACGGGGTCGACCCCGCCATCAATCTCGATATGGATCGGTCGGTCGCCAATCATGGCACGCAGCTTGCGGACTTGTTCGACCTGCATGTGAATGAACTTCTGCCCGCCAAAGCCCGGATTGACCGTCATGATGCAGACAAGATCGCAAAGATCCAATAGCGGAGCGACGGCCTCCACCGGCGTTCCCGGATTAAGCGCCAGTCCCGCCTTCTTGCCCGTCGCCCGGATCGCCTGCAGGGTGCGGTGTGTGTGAGGGCCAGCTTCCAGATGGGCGGTGATGATGTCCGCCCCAGCCTCCGCAAACGCTTCGATATAGGGATCTACCGGCGCGATCATCAAATGCACATCCATCACCGTCTTAATGTGCTTTCGGATCGCCTTGCAGAGCGGCGGACCGAATGTCAGGTTCGGTACAAAGTGCCCGTCCATCACATCCACATGAACCCAGTCGCAGCCCTCCGCCTCAATGGCCTCGATCTCCTTGCCGAAATTGGCGAAATTGGCGGACAGGATGGACGGAGCAATCTTGAGGGAACGGTCGAATGTCATCTGCAGGGGCCTCCCCAGTGAGTTGGATTATCTGGTTAAATTGGCGAATAGCGCTGGAAGCTGTTCCGGCAACCGCTCCACCTGGTTAACGATGGTGTAGTTGCTGCTCCCGAAGATACGCTCGACATAGCGGTCTGCTTCCGGGTCCAGCGTCAGGCAATAGCTGGTGACGCCTTTTTGCTGCAGTTCAATCGCCGCCCGTTTGGCATCCATACGCAGGTATTGCGGATCACGCTCGTCGATATCCGCTGGTTCCCCGTCCGTGACGATTAGCAAGAGCTTGTGCCGCTCGCCGCGCTGACACAAATGATGCGCCGCATGGCGCATCGCCGCGCCCATGCGGGTCGAGAGCCCTCCACTCATCCCAGCAAGACGGCTTTTGACATCCGGGTCGAACCGCAGCTCAAAATCCTTGAATCTGTGATACTGGACTTCGTGGCGGCCATCAGAGGCAAACCCGTGGATCGCATAAGGGTCGCCGATGCCGTTGATTGCGTTTGCGAGCAGCGCGCAGGCATCTCGGGTAAGATCCAGAACGGTCCGATCGCTGCCGCGCACCAGTTCATTGGTGGATTCAGACAGGTCCAGCAGGATCAACACTGAAAGGTCCCGCTTGTTCAGGACATTACGCATGGTGATACGCGGATCCGGCTGCAGGCCAATTCGGCTCATGACGACAGCATCCACAGCCGCATTGATATCCAGCTCATCGCCATCTTCCAGCCGACGCTGGCGGGAAATGCCTTGCGGGCGTAGCCGGTCGACAATCTGGCGAATGCGGTGGCTGACACCCTTATGGGCGGTCAGAACCTTGTCGATGGTTTTAGGATCGCCCCTCTCCTGACGGCGCTCATACACGGTGGACCAGCTCGGGCGGGTCAGCTGAACCTTGTAGTCCCACTCGCCATAGTGGAACGGATCGGAGACAGGCTCCTTGCCTTCCATGTCGTTATAGGAAACGCCCTCATCTTCATATGGGAACAGCTCGCTGGAGAGCACCCAGACCTCCTGAGCATCGTCGCCGGCTGTTTCCACATCCACCTCATTGACGAACTCCATCAAGCCGACATTCCGGCGCACCTGAACCGCCTCGTCGGGGCGGTAGGCTGTCACGTCGGACCAATCAAAACCATCCAGCGACCAGAGGAAGCGATTGTCATCGCGGTACGGGATGTTCAACTGCTCCAGAATGCGGAGGCTCGGCACGGCGCGCCGATCTGCCAATATGGAATAAAGCTCAACGCCCAGCCCCCAGGAGAACATGGTATCGCGCTCATTGGATCCGACATTTACATGGAACTGCTCGACCAGGGCGTCGATTGCGCGATCCCCGGTTGAGACACCCGGTTCCAACAGTGCGCGGGCCGTTGCCTCCACCAAATACATGGTTTCATGCTCGTAATAGCGCTTTGGCGACACCGGCATCAGCGAGCGGAACAGCGTCCGAAGGCCCGGAAACTGGCGAATGGCGCTATATTCCACGCGCGCATCATCAATCAGTCCCACAAAGAAGATCTGCGCCGGATTGAGCGCCTGCTGGCTGAGGCCTTTGTCAGAATTGGTGATATGGGCGGCCATATGCGCACTCATGGCGCGGTAAAGATCGAGCCCGCTCACACTCTCCCTGTCATCAACCGCATCGGGCAAGTGCATTGCACCAGCTTCAATGAACGGGCGAAACCCTTCGTGATCAGCTGCGCTTGGCCTAAGAAAGAAGTCTCGTCCCCAGAAGGCACGCAGATAGAAGTTCAACCGCCGCTGGGAATCAATGAACAGGGTTCCGCGCCGCTCCTGCTTCAGAACCGCAAGGGAATCCTCGCTGACAAGGCCAAAATAATTTGCCTGCTTGGGCAGGTCCCGGCGGTAGGCATCCGCGCCGAAATCCACCCAGCGGCGCAGGCCGGACAAGGTCAACTTCGAGAGCAGTTCTTCCAGAACGCCCAGCATGGGACGCAAGCCACGTGGTGCGCGCGCAGCGAGGCGATGCAGCAGCTGCAGATAGCCGCGCAAAAGATCAGCGTCGCCGAAGCGGTTGGCCGCGCCCGGCAGCGTGGAAATCATCAGCGTCAGGATTTCGCCCGAAACCATGGAGGAAAGCTTGAGCGTCGCGCCCACCACATCGCGGATGATGTCTTCGCCGCACTCGCGCACGACTTTGGGTATTTCATCGAGGTAAGAGACCAGCAGGTTTGGCCCCTTACGCAGCGAGATCATCGCCCGCGCACCATCAAGATAATCTTTCAGGCCCGCAGGCGACATCATGCGCGCGGCTTCATGGAACAGCCCGTCGAGCATCTCGGCCAGTTCGGGAGCGGCCTCAATCAGCTCGTCGCGATATTGCTCGAGATCAACACTCATGCGGCGCGGTCTTTGCTGCTGTCGGTGATTTCGGGAAAGAAGGTGCTAACCGCGGCCTGCAGCGTGTCCCGCATATCAGGGTCATCCGTCAGCGGTTCCACCAGCGCCATCTGACATGCGGCCTGAGGCGGGATCTTCTGAGCGATCAACTGGCCCGCATAGACCAGAAGGCGCGTCGACATGCCCTCGTCCAGCCCATGGCCCTTCAGGTTACGGGAGCGCTCGGCGATCTGAACCAGACGACGCGCATCTGCCAGATCGATGCCCGCCTCGTGCGCAACAATCTCGCTCTCGACATCCGCCGTCGGAAAATCGAAGGACATAGCCCCGAAGCGCTGCTTCGTCGACTGTTTCAGGTCCTTCATCATCGACTGGTAGCCGGGATTGTAAGAGATCACGACCTGAAAATCGGGATGCGCGTTGACCAATTCGCCCTTCTTTTCAAGCGGCAACTGGCGGCGATGATCTGTCAACGGATGGATGACAACGGTCGTGTCCTGGCGGGCTTCCACTACCTCGTCGAGATAGCAGATCGCGCCGATCCTCGCGGCGATCGTCAACGGGCCGTCCTGCCATTTGGTGCCGTTGATATCGAGCAGGAAGCGACCGATCAGATCCGACGCCGTCATGTCCTCGTTACAGGCAACGGTGATCAGCGGCTTACCGAGTTTGTAGGCCATGTACTCGACAAAACGCGACTTGCCGCAGCCGGTTGGGCCTTTCAGCATTACCGGCATGCGCACGTCATAGGCAGCCGCAAACTGTTCGATCTCGTTTCCGACGGGCCGGTAGTATGGCTCTGTTTCGATTCGAAACTGGTTGGGATCGATTTCGCTCATGATCGCCTGTCCTTGTCGCGGTTTCACACTGGGCTGGGTGCAGACGGCAGACGCTGCCTGGGGAGCAGCGCCCGCCCGTGCTTTAGCCGCTGATTTCAGCGCGGTGCACAACCATGGCCGTGCCCTGGGATTGCTTGAAGTTGTCATAGCCAACCAGCCGAACATGGTTGTTCGGATTAGCGGTCTTGCAAAGCTCGACTTCCTGGAAGACAGCATCCACGTCAGTCTCACCGAACATGGGCAACTTCCACATATACCAATAGTTTAAGGTCGCGTTTTCCGGCTCGGTGTGCTCAATGGCCGGGTTCCAGCCCTTGGCCACGATGTATTCTACCTGCTTGCGAAGCTCCTCGCCGGTCAGTTGCGGCAGATAGGAAAACGTGCCCATCTTGCGGCTGTTCGGGTCCGAAAGCCGGGAGCTGTAGTCTTGTACGTCACTCATCGTTTTTCATCCTTGAATAAGAGGTCTCGGGAAGGAGGGCCCTGCTTAGCGGTGCGCGACATCCAGTTTGTCGACGGTGTCGAACTCGAACTTGATCTCTTTCCATGTATCCATGGCGATCTTCAGTTCCGGGCTGTGCTGGGCAGCCTTGGTCAGGATGTCCTTGCTTTCCTTTTCCAGCTCGCGGCCCTCGTTGCGCGCCTTCACGCAAGCCTCGACAGCCACGCGGTTCGCCGCAGCACCTGCCGCGTTGCCCCAGGGGTGACCCAACGTGCCGCCGCCGAACTGTAGGCAAGCATCGTCGCCGAAGATGTTGACCAGAGCTGGCATGTGCCAGACGTGGATCCCGCCTGACGCCACCGGCAGAACACCCGGCATCTGACCCCAATCCTGATCGAAGAAGATGCCGCGTGAGCGATCTTCCTTTACGACCTTCTCGCGCATCAGGTCGATCCAGCCGAGTGTGGCCGCGCGGTCGCCTTCCAGCTTGCCGACAACAGTGCCGGAATGCAGGTGATCGCCGCCCAGAAGCCGCAGCATTTTCGCCAGAACACGGAAGTTGATGCCGTGTTTCGGGTGACGGTCGATCACACCATGCATCGCGCGGTGAACATGGAGCAGCATGCCGTTGTCCCGGCACCAGCGTGAGAGGCTGGCCTGCGCAGCCCAGCCAAGGGTCAGGTAGTCCGACATGATGATCGGCGTACCGAGCTCCTTGGCAAATTCCGCCCGCTTGTACATCTCTTCGATGTTCGGCGCGGTCACGTTTAGATAGTGGCCCTTGCGCTCGCCAGTTTCCTTCTCGGCCTTTTCAATCGCTTCCTGACAGAACTCGAACCGGTCGCGCCAGCGCATGAACGGCTGGGAGTTGACGTTCTCGTCGTCCTTGGTGAAGTCGAGACCACCCCGCAGGGCTTCATAAACCGCTCGGCCATAGTTCTTGGCAGACAGACCGAGCTTCGGCTTGATGGTACAGCCAAGGAATGGACGGCCATATTTGTCGAGCTTGTCGCGCTCGACCTGAATTCCGTGAGGCGGACCGTCGCATGTCGCAACGAACCAGAGCGGAAAGCGCACGTCTTCGAGACGCAGGGCACGCACGGCCTTGAAGCCGAACACGTTACCGACCAGCGATGTGAACACGTTGACGACAGAGCCTTCTTCGAAAAGACCCATCGGATACGCGATGAAGGCGTAGTAGCTTTCATCATCGCCCGGAACGTCCTCGATCGCGTAGGCGCGGCCCTTGTAGTATTCCAGATCGGTCAGGAGGTCGGTCCAGACCGTTGTCCATGTGCCGGTAGAGCTTTCAGCAGCAACAGCGGCGGCGGCTTCTTCGCGCGGTACACCCGCCTGCGGCGTGATCTTGAAGCAGGCGAGAATGTCGCTTTCCTTCGGCGTGTAGTTCGGCTCCCAGTAGGTCTCGCGGTATTCCTTGACGCCAGCTGAGTATTTTCCCGGTGGATTTTGAGCGTTCATGATCATGGTTCCCGTTTGATGCGGTTAAATCCGTTGAAGGTGTCGTTGCTCGTCCTACGTCATGCGGCGCGGGCGGCAGCTGTTTTTGGGTCCAGCGCGCCGCTTGCGTAGCGTCTGGCCATATCGTCGAGGGAAATCGGTTTGATCTTCGAGGCGTTGCCTGCCGTGCCAAAGCGTTCGAACCGGTCCTTGCAGAGCACTTCCAGTTCCGTCATGGCCGGGATGAGGAACTTGCGCGGATCAAACTCGGCCCGTTTTTCCTGGGCCACCTTGCGGAACTGACCGGTCATGGCCATCCGGCAATCGGTGTCGATATTGACCTTGCGCACACCCATCTTGATGCCACGCTCGATCTCTTCCACCGGAACGCCGTAAGTCTGGGGCATGTCGCCGCCATGGGCGTTGATCAGATCCTGCAGCTCCTGCGGAACCGAGCTGGAACCGTGCATAACAAGATGTGTATCCGGCAGCTTTTCGTGGATCGCGGAGATGGTGGACATGGAGAGGATTTCCCCGTCCGGCTTGCGGCTGAACTTGTAAGCCCCGTGGCTGGTGCCGCAGGCAATGGCCAGAGCATCGCACTTGGTCGCCAGAACAAAGTCGACAGCCTGATCCGGGTCGGTCAAGAGCTGGTCATGGCTGAGTTTTCCTTCAGCGCCAGAGCCGTCCTCCTCGCCCGCCTCGCCGGTTTCCAGAGACCCCAGAACACCGAGTTCACCTTCGACCGAAGCACCAACCGCATGCGCAGCCAGACTGACCTTGCGGGTGATATCGACATTGTAGTCGTAGCTTGCCGGGGTCTTCATGTCGGCTTCCAGCGAGCCATCCATCATGACGGAGGTGAAGCCGTAGCGTATTGCCGAGAGGCAGGTCGCCTCGTTGTTTCCATGGTCCTGATGCAGGACAATGGGAATATCCCGGTTCATCTCGGCCAGAGCCTGAACCATGTTGCGCAGCATTATATCGCCCGCGTAGGACCGCGCGCCGCGACTGGCCTGCAGGATCACAGGAGAATCCGTTGCCGCCGCCGCCTTCACGATGGCGAGCCCCTGCTCCATGTTGTTGATGTTAAAGGCCGGAACGCCGTAATCATACTCGGCAGCGTGGTCCAGCGATTGGCGAAGCGTGATGAGCGCCATGTCTGTCCTCCCCTTGTCAGGCAGCTTCGTTTGCGGACATGAGCGCCGCGATTCCCGGAAGGGTCTTGCCTTCCAGCCATTCCAGAAAGGCTCCACCGGCGGTGGAGACATAAGTGAAGTCGTTGGACACTCCGGCGGCATTCAGCGCCGCCACGGTGTCACCGCCCCCGGCGATGCTGACCAGCGCGCCTTCCGCGGTGCACTGTGCCGCGATGCGGGCCAGATTGACCGTTGCCCGGTCAAACGGCTGGATCTCGAAGGCCCCGAGAGGCCCGTTCCAGAGCACTGTCTTTGCGCTGGTGATCAGCTCCTGAAACCGCCGCGTGCTTTCAGGACCGGCGTCCAAAATCATTGCATCCACCGGGCATCCGTCGACTGGCACGGTCCGGTTCTGTGCGTTGGCCGTGAACTCGCGAGACACGACAACGTCGGTGGGCAGACAGATCATGCACCCGGCTTTTTCCGCCAACTGCTCGATCTCTCGAACGGTCTCAACCTGATCCGCCTCGTGCAGGGATTTGCCCATCGGGACGCCGTTGGCATAGAGGAACGTATTTGCCATGCCGCCGCCGATGATGACCGCATCCAGCTTGTTCATCAGGTTTTTCAGGACCGCAATTTTCGTCGACACCTTGGCGCCGCCAACAACCGCAACAACTGGTCTTTCAGGCGACACAAGCGCTGCTTCCAGCGCAGCGACTTCAGCCAGAAGCGAGGGCCCCGCATAACTCGGCATCAGATCCGTAATGGCATGGGTCGATGCATGCGCCCGATGAGCACAGGAGAACGCATCATTGACATAGATGTCGCCATTGACCGACAGACGCATCGCAAAGTTGCGGCTGTTTTCCATCTCACCCGCATGGAACCTGAGGTTCTCAAGCACGACTACGCGCCCCGGCTGCAAGTCAGCCGTCGCGCTTTCCGCAGGCTCGCCGACACAATCTTTCGCGAAGACCACCGGACGCCCGAGGGCTTCTTCCAGCGCCTGTGCAATTGGCCGGGTAGAGAGGCACGGATTCGGCTCACCTTTGGGACGCCCGAGATGGGTGGCGAAGACGACTGCCGCACCTCTGTTCACCAGACCGGAAACCGTTGGTGCGAAACGGGAGATGCGCGTTGCGTCGGTGATTGCGCCATCCTGCATGGGAACATTCAGGTCCGCCCGGATCAGGACGGTCTTGCCCCTCACATCCGCACTGTCAATGCTGCGCAAGGTTCCAAGGGTCATAGCAGCCTCCCCATGGCAACAGCCGTGTCGGCCATGCGGTTGGAGAACCCCCACTCATTGTCGTACCAGCTCAGGATACGCACCATCGAACCATCCATGACTTTGGTCTGGTCCATGTGGAAGATCGAGGAATGAGGGTCGTGGTTGAAATCGATGCTGACATTTGAGGCGTCGGTGTAGCCGAGGATGCCTTTCATCGGGCCATCCGCAGCAGCGCGGATCGCCGCATTCACCTCTTCGACGCTTGTCGTCTGCGAGGCTTCAAACACCAGATCGACAACCGATACATTCGGTGTCGGTACCCGGATCGCAACGCCGTCCAGCTTGCCGTTCAACTCCGGCAGCACCAGCCCGACCGCTTTGGCCGCCCCCGTGGATGTCGGGATCATGGATTGCGCCGCGGCCCGTGCCCGGTACAGATCCTTGTGCATCGTATCGAGCGTCGGCTGGTCGCCGGTGTAGGAATGGATCGTGGTCATGAACCCGCGATTGATACCGATTGCATCATTCAGCGACTTCGCGACCGGCGACAGGCAGTTGGTCGTGCACGACGCATTGGAGACAACGAGATCATCGCTGGTCAGAGCGTCGTGATTGACACCAAACACGATTGTCTTGTCTGCCCCGGTGGCGGGCGCGGAGACCAGCACACGCTTGGACCCGTTTTCCAGATGAAGAGCGGCCTTGTCCCGCGCAGTGAAAATGCCGGTGCATTCCATCGCGATATCGACATCGTCCCACGGCAGATCCTTGGGATCACGCTCAGAGGTCACACGGATCGGTCCGGTACCGATATCAACGGTGTTTCCCTCGACCGAAACGGTGCCCGGAAATCGGCCATGAACACTGTCATAGCGCAAAAGATGCGCGTTGGTTTCAACCGGCCCCAGATCGTTGATGGCAACGACCTGAATGTCTGTGCGTCCGGATTCCGCGATGGCTCTGAGGACGTTGCGTCCGATCCGACCAAAGCCGTTGATCCCAACCTTAATTGTCATTCTTCTTGTCTCCGGATACGAGGTCTCGCGCGGCTGCAATGACCGCTTCCTTGGTGATGCCGAAATGGCCGTAGAGATCTGCCGCCGGGCCCGAGGCCCCAAAGCTGTTCATGCCGATGAATGCATCATCCGGGCGCAGAAACAGATCCCAACCTTGCCGAACGGCCGCTTCCACTCCGATCCGCGGAGCAAGGCCCAGAACGGCCTCCCAATAAGTTTCTGGCTGCACGGCAAAAAGCTCGAAGGATGGCGCAGAAACTACGGCAACCTTCAGGCCGTCCGCCTCCAGTTTTTCGGCGGCGGACATGGCAATCTCAACTTCCGAGCCTGTTGCAATAAGGGTGAGATCCCGTGTGCCACCGACTTCCTTCAGGAGGTAAGCGCCCTTGGCTGTCGGGTTGCCAGCCGCCCCATCCCTGCGGAGCGTAGGCAACCCTTGTCGGGACAGGCACAACACCGTTGGCGTGTTTCGGGAGGTGACGGCAATTTCCCAGGCTTCTGCCGTCTCGATCACATCCGCCGGGCGGAGCACGGTGAGGTTCGGCATTGCCCTCAAACTGGCCAGTGTTTCGACCGGCTGGTGGGTGGGCCCATCTTCTCCTAGACCGATAGAGTCATGGGTCATCACATAGGTGACCGGCACCCCCATCAGCGCTGAAAGGCGCATGGCCCCACGTGCATAATCGGCAAAGACCAGGAATGTCCCGCCATAGGGAATGAACCCGCCATGGAGCGCGATCCCGTTCATGGCTGCAGCCATGCCGTGTTCACGGACGCCATAGTGAATGTAATTGCCGCCGAAACAGCCGCGGCTGACTGCGGTCATTTCCTTGGTTCGGGTATTGTTGGAACCCGTGAGGTCAGCCGATCCGCCAGCAAGATTGCTGATGACGCCATTTAGAACTTCAAGCGCCATTTCCGACGCCTTGCGAGTCGCGATCTTGGGCGCAGCGGCAATCTGGGCGTTCTTGTAAGTTTGAAACGCTTCGGAGATAGCCTTCGAATCCGGCTTGGTCAGCGACCTGGAAAAGGCTTCGCGTGCCGATGCACCTTCCCACCGCTTGAACCAGGCACTGCGGGCAGCAGCACCTCGTCGCGCCACTGCTCTCCATGCTTCATAAACTTCATTTGGTACATGGAAAGCCTCATGCGTCCAGTTCAGCTGGGCGCGGGTCGCAGCAATTTCGTCAGCTCCCAGTGGCGAGCCATGTGTCGCAGCCTTTCCCTGCTTGTTTGGAGCACCGAACCCGATGATCGTCTTGCAGGCGATCAGCGACGGACGACCATCCGCCCGCGCGACCTCGATAGCAGCGGCAATCTCTTGCTTGTTGTGACCATCAACCGCAACAACATGCCAACCGGCCGCTGCAAAGCGGGCCTTTTGATCCATGGAGGTGGACAGATCAGTCTTGCCGTCAATCGTGATGGAATTGTCATCCCAAAAGACGATCAAACGGCCAAGCCCCAGATGACCAGCCATATCGATGGCTTCGTGCGAGATGCCTTCCATCAGGCACCCGTCTCCGGCCAGCACATAGGTAAAGTGATCGACCAGATCATCGCCAAAGCGGGCATTGTGCATGCGCTCTGCCAGCGCCATGCCAACGGCGGTTGAAATCCCCTGCCCCAGCGGCCCCGTCGTCGTTTCAATGCCCTTGGCATGACCGTATTCCGGATGCCCGGCTGTACGCGCACCCAGTTGGCGGAAGGACTTCAACTGCTCGATGTCCATATCGTCAAACCCGAGCAAGTGATTGATGGCGTAAACGAGCATGGAGGCATGACCGGCTGACAGGACGAAACGGTCCCTGTCCGGCCAATCGGGTTCTGACGGATCGATCTCAATAAAGCGATTGAACAACACGGTCGTCAGGTCCGCGAGCCCCATCGGCGCGCCGGGATGTCCGGAATTGGCCTTCTGGATAGCATCCATGGCAAGCGCCCGGATCGCGTTGGCCATCAGGTCTTCAGTGGTTTGAACAGCAGGATGAAGGGTCATGACCGCTCCCTCACGCACGTTTGGATTCGTGGACAAGGCGGTCCACCATCGGGGTGAAAATGAGCTGCATGGCGAGATCGAGTTTGCCGCCGGGAATGACGATGGAATTGGCCCGGCTCATCCAGCTGCCGTAGATCATGGACGTCAGATACGGGAAATCGATGCCGCGCGGATTGCGGAACCGGATCACCACGAGGCTCTCATCTGCCGTCGGAATCCAGCGGGCCACAAAGGGATCAGACGTATCGACAACCGGCACACGCTGGAAATTGACATCGGTCTGGATGAACTGAGGGCAAATGCAATGCACATAGGCGTGCATCCGGCGCAGGATGGTGTCGGTTACAGCTTCGGTCGAGTAGCCTCGGCTCGCCTTGTCGCGGTGGATCTTCTGGATCCATTCTAGATTGATGACCGGAACAACACCGATCTTGAGGTCAGCATGTTCGGCAAGGTTGACCTCATCATTGACCACCGCTCCGTGAAGGCCTTCGTAGAAGAGCAGATCCGACCCGTCCTCAAACGACTTCCAGTCGGTAAATTTGCCCGGTTCAACACCCCACTTCTCCGCCTCAAGATCGTCATGGACGTAATGGCGGGTTTCACCGGTCCCGGTCTGGCCATAGGTGCGAAACACTTCTTCCAACTTGCTCAGAATATTCGCTTCATAAGAGAAATGGCTGAACGTATCGTCGCCAGAAGCCTTGCGCCGCTCCAATTCGGCTTTCATCTCCACCCGATCAAAGCGGTGAAAAGCGTCTCCCTCGATAGAGACGGCCTTCACGCTCTCGCGGCGGAAAATCTGGTCGAAGGTGGCCTTGACGGTTGTTGTGCCCGCACCGGATGACCCTGTAACCGATATGATTGGGTGCTTTCTGGACATGAAGTCTCCCCGATCCGGCGAAATGCTCAGCCGGTCATTGATCGCGATTTGCGTGTTGTGATCAGGCGCGGAACAGACCGCGATTTCCAAACAGTGCCGAAACTTCCTTTTCCGGCAGATCGTGATAGGCGGCGACGCGCTCTACCTTTTCCGAAGACCCGAAGACGAAGGGCGTGCGGGCATGAAGCGTCCCGGCCGTTTGGCTCAAAATGGGTTCCACCGCCGTTGTGGCCTTGCCGCCAGCCTGCTCAATCAAAAAGGCGATCGGCGCGCATTCGTAGATCATGCGAAGTCGGCCCTGCTTGTAACCATCGCGGTCATCACCGGGATACAGAAACAAACCACCCCGGCTCATAATCCGATGGGTTTCCGCGACAAGCGACGCAACCCAGCGCATGTTGAAATTCTTCTCCCGCGGTCCTTCAACCCCTGCGATGCAGTCGTCGATATAGGCGCGGATCGGCTTAGACCAATGCCGATAGTTGGAGGCATTGATGGCAAATTCACTCGACTTTTCGGGAATGCGCACATTCGCATCCACGAGAGTGAATGTCCGAGAACTCGGGTCCAAAATATAGTGACGGACGCCTTCGCCATATGTCAGCATCAAGGCCGTCTGGGGGCCGTAAATCAGATAGCCGGCTGCTACCTGCTCTCCGGCAGGCCGCAAGAAGGAAGCTTCGCCTTCCGGCTCGGCCTTGAAGACCGAAAAGATGGTGCCGATGGACACGTTCACATCGATATTGGAGGAACCATCCAGCGGATCAATTGCCAGCGCGTATTCGCCGTTTGAATCCAGCTCAATCACGTCCTCACGCTCTTCAGATGCATACCAGCGAACGCCCACACCCATAAGCGCTTCGGCGAAAGCCTCATCGGCCATGACATCCAGCGCCTTTTGATCATCGCCATGCGCCGTGCCGCCTATGGTCGCTCCCAGTTCCGCGGCCAGTGCCCCTTGAGCAATGGTTCTGGACAGATCGCGCCCCACAACGCAGAGCGCAGTCAATATCCCATTCAGGGGTTCAGGCACCCCGTGAAGCGGCAATATGGCGGATTTGATGGTCACCAAGGCCTCCCGTCCTCAATGTGGTGACTTGATCATCCTGAAAACTGACGTTAAGAAAATTTAATAATCTGAAATCCAACTTCAAAAAATTCTAATGCGGCAACTTGATGCAATAACGCTGAAACAGCTCAAAGCTCTGAAATCAATACATGAATCAGGCACGATCAGCTCTGCCGCCGAACACCTTGGATTGACGTCGCCTGCCGTTCACAACCAAATTAGAACACTGGAAGATTGCCTGGGGTGCGCCCTTCTGGAGCGCAGCAAGAACGGACTTTTTGAACTGACCCCCGAAGGCCAGACGCTTTTGTCTGGCTATGAGACTGCTTTTTCGGCCCTGGCTAAATCCATCCACCAAATTGACGCTCTCAAACGCGGCCTATCGGGAACCATCGTGTTGGGTGTTGTTTCAACGGGCAAATATTTTGCACCCGCCATCGTCGCAAAACTGAAGTCGCTCTATCCGGATATTGAAGTTGTTCTAGAAGTCGGCAATCGTGACGCCATTATCGCGGCGTTGGAAACAGGCCGAATAGATCTTGCAATCATGGGACGTCCACCCAGGCGTCCACTTGTCACGGCCTATCCGATGGGCGACCATCCGCACGTGCTGATCGCCCCACCAGATCATGAACTCCTGTCAGAACCGAATGTCTCACCTGCAGATATTGTCCGCGAACATTTTCTCATGCGCGAAACAGGCTCCGGCACACGGATCCTCACAATGCGGTTTCTTGATCAAATGGGTGAAGGAACCCCCTTCACCTATACGGAAATGAATTCAAACGAGACAATCAAACAGGCTGTGATCGCAGGTCTCGGAATTGCATTGATTTCTTATCACACGGTCATCGAAGAACTGAAAACGAGACGCCTTGCAGTCATTCAAGCAGAACATTTGCCGATAATCCGGCAATGGTATGTGCTGCATAGACAAGACCTCACGCCCTCGGGCGCTGCCGTCACGATCCTAAACTGCATTCGAGAAAAGGCGGATTTATTCCTGCATGGCCCTGGCAGTTGAATCGTTGCACGAGCAGCCAAAAAACCTGTCGGCATTCGAACACTTTCAATAACTTATTCAGCTGCTGGTTTGAGCGAGGCCATGAGGTGGTGGAACTTTTCGCCCTGAACAGCAACGTGACCGCGGATCGCTATTGCTGCGGCGTCACCATTGCCTTGCTCCAAGGCTGTGACAATCGCTTTATGCTCTGCCATGGATTGCGCCAGCCTCCCCCGCGCCCGCAATTGCATCCGCCGAAATGGTTGCAGGCGTCGATAAAGACGCAAGCATTCCTGTTCCAAAAACCCATTGCCTGACTGCCGATACAAAATCGCGTGGAAGCGTTCATTTTCCAGATAGTAGCCGTCAGCATCTTGTGCAGCGACCGCATCGTCACATCGTGCATTGGCCTCGTGCAAATCAGCCAATGCAGCATCTGAAATACGGCTGGCTGCCAAACGGGCACAAACGGCTTCAAGTTCGGCCATGACTTCAAACATTTCAAGAAGTTCAACTGGACCCGGTTGACGAACAAAAACACCGCGTCTCGGGATCTGCTCTACAAGGCCAGACAGAGAAAGCCGCTGCAATGCTTCGCGGATTGGCGTACGAGATACATTAAATCGCTCGGCCAACTGAACTTCATCCAAACGAATGCCGTCCTTGAAGACCCCTTCCAGGATCAGCGCTTCGAGTTCATCTGCAATAAGGTCAGCACGTTTTCGGTCCATGAACATGAGATAACCACACACAAACAATGCACGCAACAAATTCCATCTTGTATACAAAATAATTGACGGAGCATACATTCGGTGCGAGGATAACGATCGAGCTTGCCCCACATCTCAAGCTCTTGGGAGGAACAACATGATCATGAAACTGAAATCTGCTGTCGCAGCCGTTGCGCTGCTCGGCACAGCTTTTGCCGCCAACGCAACCGAGCTGCGCCTGTCGCACCAATGGTCCACCAGTGATGTCCGCCACAAGGTGGCCGAGATTGTTGCCAATGAAGTTGCTGCTGCAAACGTCGATCTCGAAATCAAGATTTTCCCATCGAAATCCCTGTTCAAGCCACGCGAGCAATACAAGCCGCTCAGCCGTGGGCAACTTGATATGACCGTTTTCCCTCTGAGCTATGCCGGGGGACAACAGCCTGCTTACAACCTCACCTTGATGCCAGGTCTGGTGAAAAACCACGACCATGCGGCCCGCCTGAACGAGAGCGATTTCATGGGCAAAATCGAGGAAATCATGGCTGGCGACGATGTCATGGTTCTCGTGCATGGATATCTGGCCGGAGGTTTTGTCGGCAAAGACAAGTGCATCACATCCCCGGCAGACGTGAAGGGCCAACAGACACGTGCGGCCGGTAAGGCCTTTGAGCAAATGTTGGCAGGCGCCGGCGCATCCATTGCATCCATGGCATCTTCTGAAATCTACAACGCCATGCAAACTGGTGTTCTGACTGCAGCCAACACCTCTTCGTCCTCATTCGTCAGCTACCGGATTTACGAGCAGGTCAAGTGTTACACGCCAGCCAGCGACTTTGCGCTCTGGTTCATGTACCAGCCAATGTTGATGAACAAATCCGCATATGATGGACTGAATGACGCCCAGAAAGCGGCTCTGCAAGCTGGCGCGGCAAAGGCTGAAGCTTATTATCTGGAAGAAGCCAAGAAGCAGGATGCGGCCTCTGCTGATATCTTTGCAGAAAACGGCGTCGAAATTGCGCAGATGTCTCAAGAAGAATTCGACGCATGGCGTGATCTGGCTAAAGAGACCTCGTACAAAGCCTTTGTTGAGCAAACTCCAGGCGGTCAGGAACTTCTCGATATGGCTCTGTCTGTCGAGTAACCAATTGATCGGGGCGAATACGTTTCGCCCCGTTTCCTGCTTACCAATTTCATTTTCGGGAGCATCCCATGGCGGGACATAGCTCGGCAGCCGTTGCGCGCGCCGGAAACAATCCCTTTTTGCGCGCTGTTGCAGCCATCTCGACATTGGCCGGATGGTGTTCGGCGGCCATGATTGTGGCAGCCGTCGCAATCACCTGTCAGATGATCTTTGTTCGCTTTGTGCTCAATGGCTCAACAGTCTGGCAAACGGAAGCGGTAATCTATCTTGTCATCGCAGCCACACTCGTTGGCCTGCCCTATGTGCAGCGTCTGCGCGGCCATGTGAATGTTGATTTGGTTCCGTTGTGGTTTGCCCCTCGCGCAAGATACTTCCTTGCTCTGGTGACATTGTCGGTCTCAATCCTGATTGTGACGATCATGCTGTTTTATGGATTCGAGTACTGGAAGTTTGCTTTGGACCGTGGTTGGAGATCAGACACGATTTGGGGCGTGCGTCTTTGGATACCCTATTTGTCTTTACCAGTCGGATTTGGACTGCTGCTTTTGCAACTGGTTGCCGATCTTGTCGCTGTTATCACCCGAGTTGACCGCCCGTTTGGCCTGGAGGACGCATAATGGATCCGCTTCTTCTGGGTGCGCTGGTCGCATTCGCCACGATTTTCGTTCTGTTCTCAGGCATCTCGGTGGCCTTGGGTCTACTGATTGTGTCCGCAGGGTTCCTGATCGCATTTGACGGAGTGCGGTCACTGGAACTGATGCCGGAAATCCTTTTCGGCAAACTGGACAACTTTGCCCTGCTCTCGATCCCGATGTTCATCATCATGGGCGCTTCAATTGCCTCAACCCGTGCAGGGGCTGACTTATATGAGGCTCTGGAACGCTGGCTGACGCGCGTTCCCGGCGGGTTGGTCGTTTCCAATCTGGGTGCCTGCGCCTTGTTTGCCGCGATGTCCGGCTCCAGCCCGGCGACCTGTGCTGCGATTGGCAAAATGGGCATTCCAGAAATGCGCAAACGCGGGTACCCAGATGGTGTTGCTGCCGGTTCCATTGCCGCTGGTGGAACCCTCGGCATTTTGATCCCACCATCGGTGACCATGATCGTCTATGGAATTGCCACAGAGACATCTATAGGACGGCTGTTCCTTGCCGGTGTTATTCCGGGATTGCTTCTCGTTGGGCTGTTTATGGCGTGGTCGCTCTATTCCACTTGGCGCTCCGGGGAGGCATCAGTTCTGAGCGCAGGCAGTTACACATGGAAAGAGCGTTTTGAAATTCTGCCGCGCGTCTTGCCGTTCATCGCCATCATCATCGGCGTCCTCTACGCCATGTATGGCGGCATCGCGACCCCGTCAGAAACCGCAGCAGTTGGGGCGCTGATGTGCCTCATCATAGCGATGGTGATCTACAAGCTTTGGAATCCGGCGGACCTTTGGGTTGTCCTGCGAGATAGCACCAAGGAAAGCGTGATGATCCTTTTCATCATTGCTGCAGCCGGTGTCTTTTCCTACATGCTGTCATCACTCTTCATCACACAGGCAATTGCCGAGTGGATTGGAACGCTGGACGTGAACCGCTGGGTTCTCATGGGAGCCGTGAACGTCTTCCTGCTCATCGCCGGTTTCTTTCTGCCACCCGTTGCTGTGATCTTGATGGCCGCACCAATCTTGTTGCCAATCATCACCTCTGCCGGATTTGATCCGATCTGGTTCGCCGTCGTCCTCACAATCAACATGGAAATCGGTCTTATTTCGCCGCCGGTTGGCCTCAATCTTTATGTGATTAACGGGATTGCTCCGGACATTCCGCTAAAGACCATTTTGAAAGGCTCCCTGCCCTTTGTCGGCTGCATGGTGCTGGCAATCATTCTGCTGTGCCTGTTTCCCGGTCTTGCAACCTGGTTGCCAGACGCTGTCATGGGGGCAACCTTATGACGCTGCTTGCAGATCTTCTCTCCTCTTTGTTTGACCGCCGGTATGGAACCTGCCTGCCCGGCGGCTCAGACAACAGAACGATGGAAGAGCTCACAGCTGCCCTTCTGGGCGCTGCAGGAGAAGTTTCAGGCAGCACTATCGCATGCAGCATTCTCGACAAGTATGAAAAGGCAAATGAGGACGAAAAACGAGCCTTCTTCCAGCATCTTGCAGAAGATATGGCCGTCTCATCAGAGACCCTACGCGCGGCACTGGAGACGTATGAGCAAGGACAAACGAAATCAAGCTATGAAGCCTTGGTGAATGCAGCAGAACCCAAGCGACAGGAGCTGATCCGTCGCCTGAACCAGGTGCCAGATGCCACACGCTCACTGGTCGCCATGCGAGCCGATCTTCTGCGATTCAGCAAGGACGATGATGCGCTACAGGCCCTTAACGTCGATTTTGGGCATCTGTTTGCCAGTTGGTTCAACCGGGGTTTCCTCGTTCTTCGGCCAATCAACTGGGAAAGCCCGGCCAATATTCTTGAAAAGATCATCGCTTATGAGGCCGTGCATGCCATCGACAGCTGGGATGACCTCAGACGACGCCTGCAACCCGTCGACAGGCGTTGTTTTGCCTTCTTCCATCCAACAATGCCGGACGAACCCCTGATTTTTGTTGAAGTTGCGCTCACCAAAGGTGTGCCGTCATCAATACAGGATCTCTTGAGCGAAGACCGAGCCCCGATTGCAGCTGAAGATGCTAACACAGCCGTGTTCTATTCGATCTCAAACTGCCAAAAGGGACTGGCAGGCATTTCTTTCGGAAATTCCCTGATCAAACAGGTCGCAGCAGATCTTTCGCTTGAGCTCCCTGGTCTGAAGACCTTTGTTACCCTGTCACCTATTCCGGGCTTCCGAAACTGGATCGAAGGCAATGACCTCACCCAATTGCCGGTAGATCAAAAACAGCTAAAAGCACTCGCCGCGCATTATTTGATTGCCGCTAAGCGCAAGAATGGCATGCCGCTTGACCCGGTCGCACGCTTCCATTTGGGCAATGGCGCAGAGGTTCATCAGGTTCATGCAGACGCAGACCTTTCTGCAAAAGGTCAACAGCAATCAGCCGGTGTGATGGTCAACTACCTTTACAATCTGGCGAAGGTTTCGCAAAACCACGAACGCTTCGCCACCTCCCATGACATTGCGGCCTCTTCGGATATCAAGTCGCTCAGCGCGGCCGCAGAAAAGCTACTCAACAGGAGCCCGAACGATGGCTAACCCGCTCTATGATCAGCTGTTCGGCAAACATGCCGGTAAGACCACGCCGTTTTTACATTTGGCGAGCGGAGCCACACTTACACATGCCGATTTTCTAGGCCAGGCCGCTCAGATCGCGCATGCACTGACAAAATTCGGACTGGTGCCCGGAGACCGGCTTGCAGCACAGATCGAAAAGTCGGCGGAAGCACTCGCTCTTTACGCAGCCTGCGTACAGGCCGGAGTCATATTCCTCCCACTCAACACGGCCTACACCGTCGATGAACTGACCTATTTCATCGAGAACAGCGGCGCAAAGCTGGTTGTTTGTGATGCTCGCAACGAGGCAGCGCTCAACCCAATCGCGTCAGACCTCGGCGCCAAGCTGGCGACACTCAACGCGGATGGGACCGGCTCACTTTCGGGCGCCGCCAAAACCGAGCCAACAAGTTTTGACGTTGTCGACCGAACTGCCGATGACCTTGCTGCGTTTCTTTACACCTCCGGCACAACAGGTCGCTCCAAGGGCGCGATGCTGACACAGGCGAACCTTCTTTCGAACGCCGTTACTCTTGTTCACTATTGGAAGTTTACGAACGCGGACGTTCTTCTGCACGCCCTGCCAATTTTCCACACGCATGGACTGTTTGTCGCAACCAATGTGATGCTCGCCGCCGGCGGGTCCATGATCTTCCTACCCAAATTCGATCTTGACGCAATGATCGCCAACATGCCTCAGGCGACGTCCATGATGGGGGTTCCGACCTTCTATACCCGATTGCTTGACGATGATCGCTTCACTAAAGAACTGACCAGCCACATGCGTCTGTTTATCTCCGGCAGCGCTCCGCTTCTCGCTGAAACGCATGTTCGGTTTGAAGAACAAACCTGTCACCGTATTCTTGAGCGCTATGGTATGACCGAAACCAACATGAACACCTCGAACCCCTATGACGGAGAACGACGGGCCGGGACCGTCGGCTTCCCTTTGCCGGGTGTTGAGCTGAAAATTACAGACACGGAAAGCGGCAAATCTCTCCCGGCCGGCGATGTTGGGCAGATCGAGGTCCGTGGCCCAAATGTCTTTAAGGGCTATTGGCAAATGCCGGATAAAACGGCTGCTGAGCTACGCCAGGACGGGTTCTTCATCACCGGCGACCTCGGCAAAGTTGATGAGGATGGTTATGTCCACATCGTCGGGCGAAACAAGGATCTGATCATTTCAGGTGGATACAACATCTACCCAAAGGAAATTGAACTGATCCTCGACGAGCAGCCCGGCGTATTGGAAAGTGCCGTGATCGGCGTCCCTCATGCTGACTTTGGTGAGACAGTCGTCGGACTGATTGTGCCTCAAGCCAATCATGAACCTGACCTTGATAGTATCCAGACAGCTGTTTCAGAAGACCTTGCCCGTTTCAAACATCCGCGCAAGCTTATCGTTGTCGACAGCCTGCCGCGCAACACGATGGGTAAGGTGCAGAAAAACATCCTGCGTGAGCAATACGCTGCGCTATTTGCACCCGAAATCACCTAAGCGAAGGGATCAGCCATCAACTGATTTCAGGACGCCAATGATATCAGCGTCTGCAGCATGACATTGGCACCTTTTTCAATATCGGCCCAATCGCTGTGCTCTTCGGGCGCATGACTTATTCCGTTTCTGCTCGGAATAAACACAAGTGTTGAGGGGCAGAGTGCCTGCATCGTCTGGGCATCATGCCCAGCCCCGGACGGCATGCGTTTGACCGAACACCCAAGGGCTTTGGCACTGGCGAAAGACTGTTCTGCCAGCGCTTCGTCCAGTTGAACTGGTGACAACCAGCTGCGCTCTTGAACCTTGAAACCCAGAGTATGTTTGGCGGCGATATCGTTGATGATCGCCTCCAACTCTTTACGCAATCGCCGCATCACCTCTTCATCGGCGTCCCGCAAGATGATTGTAAAATCCGCCCCCCCCGGCACCGTATGAGTATGGTTTGGGGTCAGCTCCACCTTTCCGATGGTAATCCGGCTAAATTCTGTCCCGTATTGGGCAATCAATCGCGGGATCGACACACCGACTTCCGCAAGTCCGGCAAAAGCATCTGCCCGCATATTCATCGGCGTCGTGCCGGAATGGTTGGCAACGCCCGTCAAAACGCATTCCAGATTGCATATCCCGGACACTCTATCGGCGACCCCAATATCAAGCTGTTCTTTTTCAAGCACAGGCCCTTGCTCGATATGGAGCTCAAGAAACGCTTTCACGCTTTCTGGCGAACGTGACGACGACATAATCTCTGCTGCATCCAGCCCCTGTTCTCGCATGGCGTCGATCAAGCGGATGCCATTGGCGTCAGCCGCTTGCTCAAGCCACTCCTCGCTCGCCTGTCCACTGATAGTCTGCGACCCGAGCATGCCCCCAAAACGCCCTTCTTCTTCTGAGGTTGCGACAACTTCGATCGGTGACGAGAGTGACAGACCGGCATCCTTAATTGTGCGAACACATTCCAGCGCGACACAGGCCCCAAGGGAGCCATCAAATGCGCCCCCTTCAATGACCGTATCAAGATGCGACCCGATCATGATGGACGGCCCGTTGCCATCGCCGTATCGACCAAAAAGGTTGGCAGCCCCATCCCGGCTTGTGATGAGACCATCCTGACGCATTTGACCTTCGAACCAATCGATACTGGCCATGTGTGCATCGGAGAATCCTAAACGGTTATAACCGCCCGTTTCCGGATTGAAACCAAACGCATTCACCCCGGCCAGCAGTGTCTTGAGACGCTCAAGATCAATTCTCACCTCAGACCGGCCCATGTGGTTTCCTCCAATGTTTCAATTACTTATATCCTTGATCGTTGACCGCGACGCGCCTTCGATATCATCAATATGAAATAATTATTGCGACAGATCAATTAATCATGATTAATTAGAGACATCAAAAACAGGGGAACGCACAATGAAACAATATCTTGCCGCGGCGCTCGCCTCGGCCTTTCTCGCTTTTGCACCCGGTTCGGAGGTAGAAGCGCAGACGCCGCCGAACGTTTTGATCGTTGGTCAGATCGCTGAACCAAAGTCGCTAGATCCGCATGCTGTTACCGCGGTCAACGACTTCCGCATTCTCATGAATGTTTACGACGGGCTGGTTCGTTACAAGGATGGCACGCTGGAAGTGGAGCCGGCTTTGGCTGAAAGCTGGACCATCTCCGATGACGGCAAGACGTACACCTTCAAGCTGCGCGACGGTGTTACCTTCCATGATGGGTCCGCGTTCAACGCCGAAAGTGTCGTTTTCAATTTCAAGCGCATGCTGGATGAAGAGCACCCCTATCACGAAACAGGCCCGTTTCCGCTCTCCTTCTTCTTCTCATCAGTCGAAGACTTGAAAGCAGACGACGAACACACTGTAACCTTTACGTTGAACGCGCCATACGCGCCTTTCCTGTCCAATCTGGCTTACCCAACAGGCCTGATTGTCTCACCGGAAGCTGTCAAGCAGCATGGCAAGGAATTCGGACGGAACCCGTCCGGAACAGGTGCCTACAAGTTTGCCGAATGGGAGGCAAATGCCAAAGTGGTCGCCGTCAAAAACAACGATTACTGGGACGGTGCGCCAGATCTGGAAGCTGTGATTTACCGGCCGATCACCGATGCCAACACCCGGATTGCCGAAATGCTGTCTGGCGGTTTGGACATCATGGTTGAAGTTCCGCCAGACAGCCTACAACAGTTCAAGTCCGATGCATCCTTCACCGTTCACGAACAAGCAGGTCCGCACGTCTGGTTCCTGATCCTGAACGCCAAGGAGGCACCGTTCAACAACAAGGCAGCCCGTCAGGCAGCCAACTACGCCATCAACAAGACCGCATTGGTTGAAAACATCCTGCAAGGCACAGCTGATGTCGCAGCTGGCCCCACCCCGCCTGCCTTTGCCTGGGCATACAATGAAGGCCTTGAGCCCTACCCATATGATCCGGAAAAAGCCAAGGCGCTGTTGAAAGAAGCCGGCTACAATGGTGAAGAACTCACCTTCTATGTCACCGAGGGCGGTTCCGGGATGCTTGACCCGATTGCCATGGGCACAGCCATTCAGGCGGACCTTCAGGCTGTTGGCATGAACGTCAAGATCGAGACCTATGAGTGGAACACCTTCTTGGGCAAAGTGAACCCGGGTCTGGAAGGCAAAGCCGCCATGGCCGAAATGGCCTGGATGACCAATGATCCAGACACGCTGCCCTTCCTCGCGCTGCGCACTGATGCTTTCCCGGACAAGGGCGGGTTCAACTCCGGCTACTATTCCAACCCGAAGGTGGATGAGCTTCTTGAAAAAGCGCGCCAGGTCACCGATCAGGCCGAACGGGCGAAGCTCTATCAGGAAATGCAGGAGATCGTTCAGGAAGATGCGCCTTGGGTCTTTGTTGCGAACTGGAAACAGAACGCTGTCACCAAGGCCTCTGTTGAAGACTTCAAACTTCAACCCTCCTTCTTCCTGATGCTTCAGGACGTGAAAAAGCCCCAATAATCCAAGTTGGGTCTAAACCCTGGCGGGGCTATCGTTCTGCCAGGGTTTCTTTTTGTATTATGAGGGAGAAATGGCGTGGGGGCTTACATAGCCAAGCGATTGCTTGCCGCAATCCCGGTCCTGTTCGGGCTGACCATCATCGTATTTCTGATCATGGCGATGATCCCGGGCGATCCCGCGACGGCCATTTTGGGTTCTTATGCTACCCCGGAAAACGTGGCCAAGCTCAACAAGGACCTTGGCCTCGACAAGACATTGTTTGAACAATACGTCATTTGGGTCGGCAACCTGTTTCAAGGCGATCTGGGCCGCTCTTATACATTAAACCGTCCAGTTCTGGATGAAGTGTTGGAACGATTTAGCGCAACACTCATTCTGGCGGGCACAGCCCTCATCCTCTGCTCTATTCTCGGCCTTCTGGCCGGTGTCGTGTCCGCCGTTCGACAATACGGCCTTGCTGACAAGGCCATCACGCTTCTTGTCCTAGTTGGCATTTCAACGCCGTCTTTCTGGCTGGGTTTGCTTCTTATCCTGATTTTTGCAGTCAATCTTCGCCTGTTTCCCGCGTCTGGCATGTACGCGATTTATGGTGGCGGCGACCTGAAGGATCTTATGCACCACCTCGCCTTGCCTGCCTTCACACTTTCGGTTGTCGCAACGGGCGTCATCGCTCGCCTTACCCGAACAGCCATGCTGGAAGTGCTTCGGCAGGATTACATCCGCACAGCCCGTGCCAAGGGGCTTTCCGAGCGCAAAGTCATCTATAAACACGCGTTCAAATCCGCTCTTGTCAGCATTGTGCCCGTTATCGGTATTCAGGCAGGGTTCGTGATTGGCGGTGCGGTCTATATCGAAACAGTGTTTCAGTGGCCGGGCATCGGCTCCATGCTGGTGAAAGCAATCTCCACCCGCGATTTGTTGTTGGTGCAAGGCGGCGTTCTCGTCGTTGCCAGTGCTTATGTGCTCTTTAATCTGGCCGCCGATGTGGTCCAGACAATGCTTGACCCGAGGCTTCGCTAATGACTGACGCAACCATAACCGCGCCAGCGAAGGCAAAAAAGAAACCAGTGGGCCGACCGAGCACTCTGGCTCTTTTATTCAACAATACCTTGGCCACCGTCGGCCTTGTCATTCTGGCACTCATCTGTCTTACGGCCTTGGCAGCCCCGCTCCTGCCACTGCCTGATCCGGATGTGACGGCTCCAGCAAACCGGCTTATGCCTGCTTTCTCTGACGGCCATCTGCTTGGCACGGACCATCTGGGGCGTGATCTTCTCTCCCGCTTGATCTGGGGAACACGCGTCTCACTTGCCGTTGGCCTGTCCGCCACCGTCATTGCCGCATTCTTTGGATCGCTGCTCGGTCTTGTCGCTGGCTATGCAGGCGGCCGTGTTGATACCCTAATCATGCGCGGCATCGACATGGTCATGGCCTTTCCCTACATCCTTCTGGCGCTTGCGATTGTCGCAGTGTTGGGCCCCGGCCTCTTAAATGCCCTTTACGCCATTGCGTTGGTCAATATACCCTTTTTCGCTCGGAACATCCGCGGCATCACGCTCGGTCTCTCCCGGCGCGAGTTTGTCGATGCAGCCAGACTGGCCGGAAAGTCCCCACCTCAAATCCTGTTCATTGAAATTCTGCCCAACGTCCTTCCGGTGATCGTTATCACCATGTCGACAACAGTTGGCTGGATGGTGCTGGAAACGGCGGGGCTTTCATTTCTTGGACTCGGTGCACAGCCGCCTCAGGCCGATCTTGGCTCCATGCTCGGAGAAGGCCGCAAGATCCTATTCACGGCACCCCATGTCTCCATCATTCCCGGATTGATGATTTTCGCACTCGTGATGAGCATCAACCTTTTGGGCGATGGCATCCGCGATATTCTCGATCCACGCCTGCGCGCCGGATCTCTCACGCGCCCGGTTGCCCGGACCAAAGTCATCCGAGACCCGAAAGACATTCCTCCCCCCTCGATTGAACCCGGCGTTCTGGACATTCGCGACATGCGGACGGAGTTTCAAATTGGCGGGTCAGTTTACAAGGCGGTCGGCGGCGTTGACCTTCATCTGAAGAAAGGCGAATGCCTTGGAATTATCGGTGAATCCGGTTCTGGAAAATCAGTTACAGCCATGTCGGTAATGGGACTTGTGCCAACTCCACCAGGCCGCGTAGTTGGCGGGGCGGCCTATCTGAACGGTGAAGATCTGTTTGGAGCGAGTGACAAAAGAGTACGCGACCTGCGCGGTGGATCGGTCGCCTATGTGTTTCAAGACCCCCTATCCACCCTACATCCGCTGTTTACTGTTGGAGACCAGTTAATCGAGGCCATTCAGGCCCACCAGCCACTCAGCGGATCCAAAGCAAAAGAAAAAGCTATCGAACTTCTGTCACTGGTTCGAATTCCAAATGCACCAGAGCGTCTATCGGCTTACCCGCATGAGCTTTCCGGCGGCATGCGACAACGTGTTTGCATCGCGATGGCACTTGCCAATGATGCGAATGTTCTGATTGCCGATGAACCCACAACCGCGCTTGATGTGACCGTTCAGTCCCAGATCCTCACTTTGATGAACGGGCTGCGGCGCGAGCGGGATGCAGCCATCTTGTTCATCACCCACGATTTCGGTGTTGTGTCAGCACTTTGTGACCGCGTTGCGGTTATGTATGCCGGACGCATTGTTGAAACTGGTGTAACTGCAGAAGTGCTGGCGAATCCAAAGCATCCGTACACTGCCAAGCTGATTGACTGTGTGCCGGTTCTTGGTCAACCAGAGCGGCGAACAGATGCCATTGAAGGCCGCCCACCCGTTGTGAACAACCTCCCCGATGGCTGCGCCTTCGCAGACCGCTGCCCGCGCGTGCAAACCGCCTGTCGAACCGGTCAGATTGAACTAGAAATGGCGAATGAAACCCGCGGTGTCCGATGCCTCTTTCCCATGAACAAGGAGCTATGTGATGACCAAGCATCCTGAACCGGCATCGGACACACTGCTTTCCATCAGCGACGTGGAACGTGTATTCGGCGGCGAGCGTAAGCTGTTTGGCGGCCAGACACCGGCAGTTCACGCCGTTCAGAGCATCTCACTTGATGTACGTAAAGGTGAAACCCTTGGTGTGGTTGGAGAATCCGGTTGCGGAAAGTCAACGCTAGCTCGGCTGATTGTCGGGCTCGACAGCCCAACAGGCGGCACGATCGGTTTTGATGGATCGAATTTGAGCGAACTGGCAAAGGCCGACCGGCGCGCCCTTGCTCGCAAGGTTCAGTATGTCTTTCAAGACCCGGTCGCCTCACTCAATCCGCGAAAGACCATTCAGACCATACTGGAAGCCCCTCTGAAACACCTGACCGAGCTAAAAAGCCAAGGCCGAGAACAACGACTTGAAGAGCTTCTTGAAGCGGTGAACCTCGCTCCAGAGTTTTTGGAGCGGTACCCGCATGAGTTTTCAGGTGGTCAGGCACAGCGCATCGGAATTGCCCGCGCGCTTGCAGCTGGCCCCGAGTTAATCGTTCTGGATGAACCCGTTTCTGCGCTGGATGTTTCTGTACAAGCACAGGTTCTCAATCTGCTGGATGATCTTAAAGACCGGTTCGGACTGACATATGTTTTCATCAGCCATGATCTATCGGTCGTCGAAAGCGTGAGTGATCGGGTGGCCGTCATGTATTTTGGCCGCCTTGCAGAATTAGGCCCGGCACGAGACGTCTTTGCAAAACCACTCCACCCCTATACCGACTTGCTCATGTGCTCTGCCCCGGCCCCGGGGCGTCATGAGCTTCTGGCCGAGGATGCCAGCGCGGAACTGCCCGACCCATATAATCCGCCACCTGGGTGTGCCTTTGCGGCACGTTGCGCTTACAAAACAGACAAATGCCTCGCAGGTAAACCATCACCAAGTGAAGCAATTGGCGGTCAGGCCCACCATTTTGCCGCTTGCTATCATCCGCTTGCAAGTGCATAGCCAGTTAAAGCGTACAGGTTCGGATATCCGGCATGCCCCAAACACAGCCAGAAAACGATCAAAAACAGGGTAGACGCCTCCGCCGACCCGACAAGGTCGCGCAACAAATTCGCGAAAGAATTGTTGAGGCAAATCTTCAGCCAGGGGATCGCTTGCCGAACGATTGGATCCAGCCGGAGGTCGTGAAGGTTTCCCGCGGTACTCTCCGAGAAGCCCTGAAGGTGCTGGAATTTCAGGGCCTGATCACGACGAAAAGCGGCCCGGGTGGTGGAATATTTGTCTCTGCAGTCGAGCCAGGCGAAGCGATCCGATTGCTGGACAACCTTTTTCTATTCAACACACCAACGATCTCAGATATTTACGCCCTTAGAAAACAGCTTGAACCAGAACTCGCGGCGTCCGTGGCAGGCTCCCTCTCAGAGGAGACCTTTGTGGCTCTGCAAGGTTGTATACGGCTTTATGAAGACGAGCCAAAAACGGCAGAAGAAGAATACGCGCAGCGGCTGGCTGAACTTGAGTTTCATGAGGAGTTGGCGCGTCATTGCCCCAATCCGTTGCTGGCCTTTACCTGCAATTTTCTTTTGAGCCTGCTGCGCGACATGACGGTGTGCCGGTCCATCTACAAAGAGCCAAATCCAGCCTTAAGAGAAACCGGCCTGCACTACCAAGTTCGTCTGCTACGCGCGATCAAGGCCGGAGACAAACAACTTTGCCGAGACATCATGCGTGAGCATATGGAGCATGCGGAAGTTTACATGCTGGAGCGTGCGGCAATGCGCACGCCCGGAAAATAATGTTCATTTCATTCAAGTATTGCCAGTCGCATCATGATCCAGCGGTTCATGGACGGGCTCCGCTGCAGGTTCATCTGTTTCTGGATGAAGCGCCTGATCGGCATCTTCCGTCGGCTGAACGGTGAAGCCTTTCAGGCTAGAGTATTCCCGAGCATCTCGTTTGATTTCGACCGGGCTGACAGCATAGGCAGTGGCCAGCTCTGCAACAGACCGCAGCGCATGCATGTGGATCCGTTCATAACCGTGGCTGGCATCGACCCCAAATGTAATCAGGGCCGTGCGCACGTCCGCTCCTGCTTCAATTGCCGAAGCCGCATCTGATCGATAGTAGCGAAAGACATCCTTCTGAAACGATATGTCATTGTCCCGGCAAATCTGAACCATCTTGCGGGTCAGGTGAAAATCAAACGGACCAGTTTGGTCGGCCATTCCAATTGTGACACCGAATTCATCTGAATTCTGTCCTGGCGCGGATGTGCCGTTGTCAATCGCAACCATTGAAGCGATCTCTGGGGTTAGTACCGACGTTGCCCCATGCCCGATCTCCTCGGCAATGGTGAACAGCCAATAGATATCAACTTCAGGCTCTACACCCTCATCAATCATGGCCTTAAGTGCCGCGAGCATAATTGCAACGCCTGCCTTGTTGTCCAAGTGACGCGAAACGATGAAACCGTTTTCAAGAAACTCCGGAGCAGGATCAATTGAGACGATATCGCCGACATCAATTCCGAGCCGTTTCAGGTCTTCGGAGTTTTTGGAATAGGCGTCTACCCGCAGCTCGACATATTCCCAGCCAACCGGCAACGTATCGATGCCGTCATTGTAGGTGTGACCTGACGCCTTGATGGGTAAGATTGTCCCCCAATAAGCACCGCTATCAGAATAGATCGTCGTGCGGGCTCCCTCAGCAAACCGAGCTGACCAGTGCCCGATTGGTACCAATTCAAGACGGCCATTGTCCTTCAGCGCCTTAACCTGAGCACCCAGCGTATCCAGATGGGACACAAATGCCCGAGCTGGTTTGGACTTGCGCCCATCCAGTCTGGCTCTGACCGCCCCCCGCCGCGTGATTTCATAAAAGACGCCGAGCGCTTCCAATTCTTGTGAGACGCACCGGACAATTTCATCGGTGTAGCCCGTTGGACTGGGGACTGCGAGAAGCTCCTTCAAAACGTGTGTCAAATAAGGAATGTCAATCGCAAGTCGCGTCATGTCTGGTCCGTTTTTCGGTGTTTCACGCCATAGGCAAGGTGGCAATAAAGAGCGGTGGCTACCCTGTTGCCAAGGGCTGTCGACAAGCCAAAACAGGACCCAATTGAGACCATTAACCTACGGGAATCATTGAGGTTCAGCAACCGTCAGCAGATTTAATTTTGCTCTTCTGTCAGTAGTCTTTCAATCGCTTCTACCAAGAGCTGCCGACTAACCGGCTTGATCAAGCGCAGGTCTTTCGGAGAGACGCCGTTGCCGTGGACCGTGGCTTCTTGTGAATAGCCTGACATAAAAATAACCCGAAGGTTTTCCTTGATTTTCCGCATTTCGCGGATCATCTGCGGCCCCATGTATTTCCCCGGCATTACAACGTCCGTCAAAACCACGTCAAAAGAATCAGGGGTTGCCTTGTACATCTGAAGGCCTTTTTGGCCATTTTCGGCGACTGTCACGATGTAGCTGGAAACTTCAAGAAGTTCCTGAATGGTCCTTCTGAGCAACGGGTCATCCTCAACCAGCAGAACCGATGCACCATTTGTTGGGCGGGTAAGTTGGGTCCGTATTGCATTGTCATTCGACCGTTCGCCATAAGTCGCCGGGAAGAAAAGTTTGAAGGTGGTCCCGACACCAGGCTCGGAATAAACGCGGACAGTTCCATTGGATTGCTTCATAAAACCAATGACCATCGACAATCCAACCCCTGAGCCCTTCCCCGTCTCCTTGGTTGTAAAAAACGGGTCAAAAATCTTGTCGATAATGTCTTCAGTTATACCCGTTCCTGTGTCTGAAACCGAGACAGCAACATATCGTCCGGGTTTCAGTGTTTCTCCCCTTTCGGCAATGTAATCCTGCTCGATACGAACGTTCGCTGTCTCAATCGTCAGGCTGCCACCATCGGCCATGGCATCGCGGGCATTGATCACCAGGTTCAAAAGTGCATTTTCCGTCATCGCAACATCGGCTGTCGTGCTCCAGAGCCCTTGTTGCAGGACGGTTTCAACACTGATGTTTTCTGGCAAGATGCGGATCATCCACCGCATGGTCTGACCGACATGTTCATTCAAGTCGACCACTTCCTGCTTTAGTTGGCTTTCGCGCGCGAACGTCAGCAGGCTTCGGGTCAGCTGCCCACCTTTTCGTGACGCAGACAATCCAGCTAATAGCCACTCATTTTCGCTGTATTCCGGGTGCTTCTCCAAAAACACTTCCAGATTGCCATGAACGATGTTGAGTAGATTGTTGAAGTCATGTGCGACGCCACCGGTAAGCCGACCAATCGTCTCGTTTTTGTGAGCCAACGCAATTTGTTGCCGAAGCCGCAACTCAGAAGAGACATCACGGAAAATTAAGGCGGTCGCACCACCAGCAAGTTCGGCAACAGTCAGATACCAGCCAACCAGCTTGGAGAGTTTTATTTCAACTTCATAGGAAATGTGCGACGGCGTATCTTCGTCATCCGGAGTACTTGCAATACTTGTCTCGTCATAGGCAAACTTCGCTTTTTGCAGCTCATCGCCGAAATCTTTGCCACCTTCAAGAAAGGCTGTTTCAAGGAAGGTCAATTCGTCAGGCAGCGGCAACCCCATCCGCATGGGAACACCGCTCTCGCCATCGACGCCGATACATACCATGCCCATATCTATTGTTTTCAAGGCCTTATCTGCAGCATCGAAGAGGATTGCACGTTCCTGGAGTATCTCCCGTTCCAGTTTTTCCTTTTCATGAATAGTCCAAAAAGTCTGCGTGAACGCAGCATCAAGTTCATTTAGCTCCGACGCCCCAAAATCATCAGATCGGCTTAACAATTGGGACGCGTCGGTGCCGGAAACGACGACCTTGTCATGCAAGGCCTGTATGGGAAGCAAAACCCGAGAACGAATAAGCAAATAGACCGACCCGGCAAGCAGGCCCAAAACTCCAACGGGCCATAGGAAGCCAGCAATCAGAAAAAACGGTTGAGCTGAGGGCGCCTGTGGAACACGAACAGCAACTCGCAACGAGCCAATCTGAGATCGACCGTCTAGAGGACTTACGATTTCCAGATCAAATGTTTTTCCCACATTCCCTGCATCACCCTTTTTTTGCTCAAAAACGGCATTGCCCAGCAAATTTACAATTTCAACTGAAATGACTTCGTCATATGCGAGGACGCCCTCACCGATCCATATCCCCAATGCGATATCCGAAGAGTTTAGGACTGGCCCAAGCGTTCTCGCGAGAGCATGCGTATGCGCATCCCAGTGTTCATAATACTGACGCTCAAATGCCCCGGACACGAACCTGAACCCCAAAAACACGGAAAGTGTCAGAACCGCCATCAAAACTAGAACAAGTGGCCCGGCGATCCGAACATACATCGGTTGATTTTGGGATTTGCCAAAATGTGCCACCCTAGACCGCTCCAACGCTCGTTTTGAGGACGAAATTCAGATCCGGGCTGAATTGTTTGACGCAAGGTAACATGCTATATAAACGTAATTATATTTACTAGCAACGATTGGGTTATAATGCGGGCCGCGGTTCAGTTTTTCCTGCTGTTATGCGTTGTAATCGGGTCTCCGTTATCAACATCGAATGCGGAAACCCTTGTTGTTCAAGCTGACAAATCCCTAAGCCCCGGACTGAAGCGGATTGCTCGGGAATTTGAGAGAAAACACACAGAGATAAAAGTCAAAGTAACCGAGCGCCCCGGAGGAATTACCCGAGAAGCGCGTTTCAAGGCCCAACTTCTATCCGATGCCCCACCGGATGTAATGGCATATTTGACCGGATCGATCCTTCACGCCGCAAAACCTGCTGACCATCTGTTTGACTTGTCGGACCGCGCCTTTAGCCAACACATCAATCCATCTTTCGCCGTATCAGCTAGCCAAAACGGAAAACTCCTCGCAGCTCCTTATGGATCGATGCTCGTTGGCGGCATCTTCTATAACAAGAAAATCTACCGCAGTCTGGGCTTGGAAGAGCCAGAAACCTGGAACGAATTCCTTGAAAACTGCGCCAAGGTTGCAGCTGCTGGAGTTTCTCCAATTTCCTTCTCGCTGGAAACAACCTGGACAACACAGGTGTTGTTTCTGGCAGATTTTCATAATATGCTTGCCGATGATCCGAATTTCCCCACACGCCTTACAAACGGACAAATCAAGTACGGGTCTGACAGCAAGGCGCGGATCAGCTTTGAGAAACTAAGCCAACTTCAGAACTTGGGTTACGTCGACCGAAAAGCTGGAAATCGGATATTGCGCGAAAGTGTCACCGATCTCGCAAGTGGCCGCGCAGCGCATACAATCGGTTTGAGTGTTGTGGTGGGTCTCCTCAACGATTTGGATCCCGCTGCCCCTGATCAGATTGGTTTTTTTCCAATACCCGGAAAAACAGCAAATTCTGGGGCAACACTTTGGATGCCGCTTGGATTGTATGTGCCTAGAGCCGGTCAAAACCGCAAAGCGGCACTGAAGTTCATCGACTTTGTAATGGATGAGGCAAACTGCGATTTGTTGAAACAAACAGATATCGCATTCGGTCCTTTCGCGATTGACACCTGCACATGGGACGAAAATCAGCCACTTTATGAGATGGAAATGGCGCGTCATTTTGATGACAAAGGTGCAACGCCCGCGCTTGAGTTTCTAACACCCCTCAAGGGGCCTTCTCTGGAAGTCCTGACAAGGCAGCTTCTTCTCGGTGAGATTACGGCACAGGAAGCCGCTGACAGATACGACAGGGATCTTCTAAAACGCGCGTTGGAACTCAAACTCCCGGGCTGGCCGTAAGATGCCGATCGAATTGACAGTCCTTCCGCAGTTTGAATTTCTTCATGTCAACTATTGGGGTGTCGTCACCTTTGGAGAACTCGCGACCGGCTTTCAAGACTTCGTAGAAAAACCATTCTCCGAAACGGTCAAATATTCGCTCAATGACATGCGCAACATGACCGATATGCGCATGCCGGAGCAAGCCTTGACCAGTCAAGCGGAATTGGTCGCAACAGGCCTCCAAGACAAAGGCATTGCGCATCGCATGGCAATTGTCGCAGGAAACATTCCACATCTGGTCGTGGCCCGTGATTATTCGGATTATTACGCTCGGCACACACAGCACCCGTGCTCTGCGTTCATGAAAATTGGCGATGCAATTAGATGGTTGGGGGTAGACCCTGCCGTCATGGATGAGAAACTGCCAAACGGACAACTGGTCGGGGCACCATCCTCATCACCGTCGGATTAAAGCGCAACTACCCTTTTGCATAAGACTTGCCCGTCTCGCGGACCGGCTGTGGAACCGACAACGGAAACAGAAAATCAACAAACCGCTCTGCAGTTGGTTGAGGTTCGTGATTAGCAAGCCCCGGGCGTTCATTTGCTTCAATAAAATTATATTTCGGGTGACGGTGGTCTTTGACCATGAGGTCGATACCCGTCACAGGAATATCAATTGCGCGTGCGGCGTTGATAGCCGCTTCAATCAACACCGGATGGGTCTCCTCTGTCACATCATGGATCGTCCCACCTGTGTGAAGATTGGCAGTCCGCCGCACCGGCAAAACCTGTCCCTGTGGTAAAACATCCGCCAGATTAAACCCGGCTGTTTCGAGACACCGGTGGACCTCATCATCAATCTCGATAGTCGATTCACCGCCTGTTGCAGCTGCCCGGCGGCGCGATTGTGCCTTGATCAAATCTGCAATCGATCTAGCCCCATCCCCGATCACTTCCGCCGGCTTTCGGATGGCTGTCGCCACAACCTTAAAGTCAATCACGACGAGACGAAGATCAAAGCCCTCAACGCATTCTTCAATCAAAACGTCATTTGAAAACGAACGCGCTGCTTCGATTGCTTGCTGCAAATTGTCTGGATCGGTCAATCCAATCGCAATTCCCTTGCCTTGCTCGCCTCTGGCGGGTTTTACGACCACGGAGCCATAACGTTCGAGAAAAGCCAGTTCCTCTGCCTTATCACCCGCCGAGATTTGCGCTGGCACAGAAATCCCTGCACCCTCAACAACCCTTCGGGTCGCAGCCTTGTCGTCACAGATTGACATAGCCACAGCACTGGTAAACTCGCTCAAGGCTTCTCGGCAACGAACCGAGCGCCCACCATAGGACAATCGGAAGAAGCCACCCTCAGCATCCAGAATTTCCGTCCAGATCCCCCGGCGGCGGGCCTCATTCACGATAATCGTCGCATATGGATTGAGCTTTTCCTCAAGTGCTGGACCAGCAAAGAGCGCCTCGTTGATGGTGTTTTTCCGTTTGACTGTAAAATATGGAACACGCTCAAAACCCAGCTTTTCATAGAGCTGGATCGCTAGATCATTGTCGTGCAGCACTGACAGGTCCATAAACGGAATGCCCCGCCCCTTAAAGATCTCGGCAAGACGGCGAACCAGGGCTTCACCGATACCCGGGAACCGGGCTTGAGCCGAGACGGCAAGACACCAAAGGGACGAGCCATCATCCGTTTCATCTGTTGCCCGACTGTGATCAATCCCCATGGCGGTCCCGACGATCATGCCGGTTTCATCTTCCTCTGCGACCAGAACGGATATGGCCCGAGGGTCGAGATCAGACCACATGACATCCGGGGCAATTGGAACCATGCCTCGGCTCGAATAGAGCTCATTGATCGCATCTGCATCGCGCCGGGAGGAAAGCCGCCGGATGGTGAACCCTTTCCGTCGGCTGCGTGCCACCCGATACGTCGACAAATCAAGCCGGTAGGTATGGGACGGGTCCAAAAACAGTTCCTGCGGAGCAAGACCGATCAGGACATGCGGATCACGCACATAAAACGCGATATCTCGCTGATCAGGCCCCTCCTTGCGCAATTGGTCGATCAGTTCTCTCGGATCATCAAAGGTATTCGCCAGAACAAGTCGGCCCCACCCGCAATTGACCGTCTGGTTTTTCTCAAAAGGCGTTCCATCCTCACGGTATTCAGGTTTCATACCGTGCGCGCGCATGCGCTTCAGGCGATGATCAAACGCACCCTTGGGGCGCTGCCGTTCCTGGTCGGCCATGGCTCAGACCTCCTGTGCCTGCAACCACATTTCCAGCAAGGCGACCTGCCACAGCTCTGACCCGCGAAGCTTGGTGATGTAGTCGGTCGGATTGGCAAACAGTTTGTCCAGATACGCCTGATTAAATAACCCACGATTGCGCGCCGCGTCATTTGTCAACGTATCTCTTACAAGCGTGAGATAGTCTCCCTGAATGTATTTCAGGGCGGGAACCGGGAAGTACCCCTTCGGTCTGTCGATCACGGCGCTGGGCACTACAAGACGCGCCGCTTCCTTCAGAACACCTTTACCACCCTGAGCAAGCTTGTGTTTTGCCGGAATTCGGCCAGCGAGTTCCACCAATTCATGATCCAGAAACGGGACACGCGCCTCAAGTCCCCAGGCCATGGAATGGTTGTCGACGCGTTTGACCGGATCATCCACCAGCATCACGTTGGTGTCCAAATGCAGTGCCTTGTCGACCGGATCTTGAGCTTGGGCCCCGGCGAAGTGGGCTTCCACAAAAGCGAGACTCTCGTCTCTGTCGCACATGTGGTCAGGTGAAATCGCCTCAGCCATCTGAGCCTGACTGCGATCAAAGAATGCAGCCCGGTAGTCCATAACCGGTTGGTTGGACCCATGCAGTTCCGGATACCAGTGATACCCAGCAAAGACCTCGTCTGCCCCCTGCCCGGATTGCACCACCTTGATGTGCTTCGAGACCTCGCGAGACAGCAAATAGAAACCGATATTGTCGTAGGACACCATCGGTTCCGACATCGCCTTAATGGCTCCGGGAAGATTGTCCTGGAGCTCTGAATGCGGAATGAAAATCTTGTGGTGGTTAGTGCTATAATGCTCGGCAATCAGGTCCGAATACTGAAACTCATCGCCCTTCTCACCGTGCGCTTCTTCAAACCCGATGGAGAAGGTCGCCAGATCCTTCTGTCCCTCTTCCGCAAGAAGACCTACAATCAGGCTGGAATCCACACCACCTGACAGAAGAACGCCAACTGGAACATCTCCCACCATCCGGCGACGAACAGCAGTGCGCAAACCCTCCAGCACCATGTCTCGCCAATCATCGGCGCTTCGTGCCAAATCTTCTGCCGAACGTTCAAAACTCGGCGTCCAATAGGTTTGATCCGTGAAGGTACCGTCGACTTCGTAAGTGCGAACCGTTGCCGCTGGAAGCTTGCGAACACCTTTGAGAATTGTCCGAGGAGCCGGGACCACGGCGTGCCAACTCATGTAATGGTGAAGCGCAACCGGATCGATGTCGCGATCAATACCGCCACCAGCCCGCAAGGCCGTAAGTGAGGACGCAAAGCCCAACTTGCCGCCTGCCTCGTTCAAGTACAGCGGCTTGATGCCAAACCGGTCCCGCGCCAGATGAACACGGCCGCTGTCATGCTCATGAATGGCGACAGCGAACATGCCATGAAATTTGGAAAAGCAGTCTTTGCCCCATTCCGCCCAAGCGCGCAAAATGACTTCCGTATCACTGGTCGAAAAGAACCGGTGCCCTTTGGCCGATAGGTCAGCCCGCAGCTCCTGATAGTTGTAGATACAACCGTTGAAGACGAGGCTGAGGCCTGCTTCGACATCTGTCATTGGCTGCGCGCCGCGATCACTCAAATCAATGATCTTCAGCCGCCGGTGGCCAAAAGCGACCCGCCCGCGCATCGTTACACCCATGCCATCCGGCCCCCGCGCGGCCATGGCTTGCGCCATCGCATCCACCCGTGTCGAACTTGCCAGATCAGTGCCAAAAACGATTTCGCCGCATATGCCGCACATGTATCAGATATCTCCTGGAGCAAACCGCCCATTTAGTGGATCGACTTGCCCTATCTCTTTGTTATGACGCGTTTCCGGACGGCGAACCGATGTCCAATTCGCCCAGAAAGCACTCCAAATAAACTTGACGTTGGTTTGTATATAGCTCTAATCATTAGAGTTCAAATCATTAGAGGTGAAATTATGAATGAGGTGACCTCGTTGCAAGTCTTCAAGGCCATTCGCCGGATTGTTCGGGCGATTGACCTTCGTTCGCGGGAAGTCTCGCGCAAAACGGGGCTCACCATCCCGCAAATCGTTGTTTTGCAAAGCATTCGCGATTTGGGCGAGGTCACCACCAAAGCACTGTCAGAAAATGCTGACTTAAGCTCAGCAACAGTGGTGACAATCTTGGACAAAGTTGAGGAAAAAGGCCTGATTGAGCGTTATCGCTCCAAGTCTGACCGCCGGATCGTGCACGCTAAACTGACAGATGCCGGTCTCGCCATGGTTTCAAACCTGCCTGGATTATTGCACGAGGAATTTGAGAATAAATTCGATCAATGTACACGATCCGAACAGGAAACCCTGCTGCGCTCCATTGAACAAATCGCGGAAATGCTGAACGCACACAAACTGGACGCAGCCCCCATGCTGGTCACGACCAAGGTGCCAGAATAAGCGCGCCTCAGAGCTCCTCAATCAATCCCGCGCTAGATCATTCAGGATCGGACAATTCGGACGATTGTCACCTGCGCAAGAGCTAACGAGGTGCTTTAGCGTGCTCCGCATGGATTGAAGTTGCGCAATCTTCTCTTCAATGCGCTTCAGATGCTCTTCTGCAACCTTTTTCACTTGCGCGCTTTCGCGGCCATCATCTTCATAAAGGGCAAGCAGGATACGGCAATCTTCGATCGAGAACCCAAGGGCGCGTGCCCGACCTAAAAACGCCAACTTGTGAAGCTCATCTTCCCCAAAGCTCCGGTAGCCATTTTCACCTCTGGGCGGGCGAACAAGACCAATTTCCTCGTAATAACGGATGGTTTTGGCGGGCAAACCGCTTTTGCGTGCAACGTCTCCGATATTCATGACACGCCCCCTTCTGCCGCAACCAACGTCGAGCTCCGTTTGGGTTGAACCGCAACGCCTTGCTCGGACAGGATCGGAGTGATACGGCGCAGTCGTAGGGCGTTGGTCAAAACAAATACGGACGACAACGCCATCGCCCCAGCCGCCAAGACCGGCGACAACAAAACGCCAAACGCCGGATAAAGAACCCCAGCGGCAACAGGGATAAGCGCGGTGTTATAGGCAAAGGCCCAGAACAGGTTTTCATTGATGTTGCGCATGGTGCGCCGGGACACCTCCAATGCGTTGACCACACCTCTGAGATCACCGGACATCAGCACAACGTCAGCCGATTCAATGGCAACATCCGTGCCCGTGCCAATTGCGATACCGACATCGGCGCTAGCCAGCGCGGGTGCATCGTTGATCCCGTCGCCGACAAAGGCAACACGCGCACCTTCGCCGATCAGGCTCTGTAAAGCCTTGACCTTGCCCTCCGGCAAGACACCAGCGATGACCGTATCAACTCCAATCTCTTGCGCAATCACATCAGCTGTTGCCTGCTTGTCCCCTGTGATCATGGCGACCTTCAAGCCTTGTGCATGCAGCGCTTTGATTGCCATTGTGCTGTGGGCCTTGATGGGGTCCGAAACGCCAATCACCGCAGCAATTCTTCCATCAACCGCTGCATAGAGCGCTGTTCGCCCTTGCTCGGCCAATTCTCGTGCAACCGCTTGCAAAGCGGTTACATCAACTCCGTGCAACGCCATCAAGCGATCGGCACCGACCAGAACCTGTTCCCCGTCGACCGTGCCACTCACACCGTGACCAGCAAGCGCTGCAAATTCGCTGACGGACTTGCGCTCCACCTGCTCGCGCTCAGCAGCGCGCACCAGTGCATCCGCAACTGGATGCTCTGACAGAACCTCGACGGATGAAATCTTGCAAAGCACATCGGTACGATCAAATCCCTCTGCAACCCGAAGATCAGTGAGTTCGGGCCTGCCTTCGGTGATTGTCCCCGTTTTATCGAGCGCGATAATATCGATGTCGTTTAATTGCTGCAGGGCATCGCCCTTTCGAAACAACACACCCAACTCCGCGGCCCGTCCGGTTCCGACCATAATCGAAGTCGGTGTCGCCAATCCCATCGCGCAGGGGCAAGCAATGATCAGAACCGACACCCCGGCCACCAAGGCAAGTGTAAGCGCCGGATCGGGTCCAAAAATCAGCCAGACAAAAACCGTTAATACGGCTATCGCCATGACCGCAGGCACGAACCACAGCGTGATCTTGTCCACCAACCCCTGAATGGGCAATTTGGCGCCTTGAGCCTCTTCCACCATCTTGATGATTTGCGCCAGGGTTGTTTCTGACCCGACCCGTGTGGCCTTGAACTGTAGGCTTCCAGCCCCGTTGACCGTCCCGCCTGTTACCGGGCTCCCTGCCCCCTTTTCAACCGGGATCGGTTCGCCCGTAATCATGCTTTCATCAACGTGCGACTGACCGCTCAATACTTCGCCATCAACAGCAACCCGTTCACCGGGTTTGACAACCACAACATCCCCGAGAGCAAGTGCGTCAATCGGAACGCTGGCAATCTCGCCATTGCGCAACACGTTTGCGGTTTTGACTTGAAGACCCAAAAGCTTCTGGATCGCTGCGCCGGTCTTGCCCTTTGCTCGAGCTTCCAGAAACCGACCCAACAAGATGAGCACAACAATCACGGCAGCGGCTTCAAAATAGACAGCCCGAACAGCTGCCGGGATCAACGCCGGGAGGAAGGTTGCTACCACGGAATAGAGATAGGCAGCAGACGTTCCAACCGCGACCAGACTGTTCATATCAGGCGCGCCTTTCACCAGCTCAGGAATGCCCTTTTGATAAAACATCCGCCCGGGGCCAAACAGGACCACCGATGTCAGCACGAACTGGATAATCCAGCTGGCTTGTTGCCCGATTGTTTCATGAATCAGATGGTGAAACGGCGGGAAAGCATGACTTCCCATCTCAATGATGAAAACAGGGAGCGCGAATACACTCGCAATCAGCAACTTGCGAGAAAGCTCGGTCGCTTCTTCGGCGCGTCGCTCCGCCTGATCCTGCGATTGCGAACCTTCCCTTATTTCGGCTGGAAAACCGGCTTCCGAAACAATTCTGGCAAGGCTGTCTGGCTCGACAGCCCCTTCAATGAAGGCAACGGTGGCTGTTTCCGTTGCCAAATTGACGTCTGCAGTCAGAACCCCGTCTTGCGCCTGAAGCAGTCTTGCAACCCGTCCCGTACAAGAGGCGCAGGACATGGACTGCACGGAAAACGTAATTGTGTTTGTACGCGCCGGATAACCGAGCTCTGCCAGTTTTTGAACGATGTCCTGCGGTTGGGCGCCGCCTGTGAGGTCAAGATGCGCCCGTTCGGTTGCCAGATTGACTGCGACATTCGAAACGCCCTCAAGCTGGGAAAGCCCGCGTTCAACACGCCCCACACAGGAGGCACAGGACAGGCCCTCAATGGATAGAACAAGGGGCTTGGGCGACGGCATGACAGACTCCAGTTTCTCTGTTTCCCATCCTAGGGTCCTGACCCTAGATGGTGCTTCCAGTTACTGGAAGGTCAACCCCTTTTGCAAATCGGAACACTACGTAGTCTTCCGCTTGCGAAAGAAGAGAACAAAGTCTCAAAAAAGCCTAAAGTTCTAACCGAGGCCCAAAAATGAAATTCAGAATTCCCGACATGAGCTGCGGCCACTGCGTGGCCACAATCGATAAAGCGATTACCGCCTTGGATACCAATGCGTCCGTGTCCTGTGATCTTGAGAACCGCACAGTCGCTATCGAGACCAACACACCCGCTGAAAACGTCGAAGCAGCCTTGCGCAAGATAGGCTTTGAGCCGGACCTAGTTTCGTCTTCCTGACCTGTCGAACCATCAATAATCAAAACGGCCACCAATGAACGGCGGCCGCTTATCTTCAACTCGCAATGAGCACCGGGCTTAGCTGCGAAGCACCGAGGTCACAGCCTTCTTCGCGGCAGCGACGACTGTGTCAATTTCACTTTCCGTGATGCACAGCGGCGGCGCAAAGCCAAGAATATCGCCCTGCGGCATGGCCCGTCCGATAACTCCGTCATTGAGCAGAGCACCGGCAATCTGCGGTCCAGTTTTCTTGGCTGGATCGAAGAAGATCCGGGTTTCCCGATCTTCGACAAACTCAACCGCACACAGCAGACCATCGCCGCGAATATTACCGACATTTGGATGATCGCCAAGCGCTTCAACCAAAGCCGCCTTCATGTAGTCCCCGGCGGTTTTTGCGTTTTCAACAAGACCCAGCTTGTCGATCAGTTCAAGGTTGGCAACTCCGGCAGCAGCGCCAATTGGGTGGGCGGAGTAGGTCCAGCCATGCCCGATTGGACCAAACTCGTCCGTGCCATCTTCCAGCACTTTCCAAACCTTGTCGGACACGATGGAGCCGGACAGCGGCGCGTAGGCAGAAGTTAGACCCTTTGCAATGGTGATGAAGTCTGGCTCCAGTCCATAATGCGCTGACCCAAACATGGTTCCCAGGCGGCCAAAGCCGGATACGACTTCATCTGCGATCAGCAAAATGTCGTGCTTTTTCAGGATCGGCTGAATGGCTTCCCAATAGCCTGCTGGCGGCGGTACAATGCCGCCCGTACCCAGCGCAGGTTCGCCAATGAAGGCTGCAATGGTGTCGGCCCCTTCCCGTTCGATCAACGCTTCCAACTCAGCCGCACAATGGGCCACAAAATCCGCCTCGCTCATCGACAGGTCTTCGCGGCGGAAATAATCCGGTGCGACCGTATGGAGAACCGTGTCCAGAGGCAGGTCAAATTTCTTATGGAAGAGTTCAAGGCCGGTTAGTGAACCGGTCATCAGACCAGAACCATGATAGCCACGCCAACGGGAGATGATCTTCTTTTTCTCAGGCCGACCAAGAATGTTGTTGTAGTACCAAACCAGCTTGATGTTGGTTTCATTGGCGTCTGACCCGCCAAGACCGAAATAGACCTTGGACATATGCGCCGGTGCGCGGTCCATGATCATTTTGGCCAACGTAATCGAGCATTCCGTTCCGTGCCCAACATAGGAATGATAATAGGCCAGTTCCTTGGCCTGTTCTGCAATGGCCTCGGCAATTTCGGTCCGACCATATCCCACATTAACGCAGTAAAGACCTGCAAAGGCATCCAGCAGCTTTTTGCCGTCCCGGTCTTCAATGTAAACACCAGACCCACCGGTTACGATGCGGTTCGGGCTTTCACCGCGGGCATGCTGGGCCAAATGGGTCGAGGGATGGAAAAAGTTCTCGCGATCCCAGGCGTCGAGCTGATCATTTTTCAGCATATATTTTCGTCCTCTTTCAATTCAGACCGGCGGGCGTTACGCCCAGTCCCGGCAAACGTATTTCACATCCATAAAGGCTTCCATCCCGAAGCGGGCGCCTTCTCGTCCGATGCCAGATTGTTTTGTTCCGCCAAAGGGGATCGGTGCCCCGGTGACCTTGGTGCGATTGACCGCGATCATACCGAAGGCGAGACCCCGGCTTAGTCGATAAATGCGACGCGGATCGTCGGTATGAAGATAAGCAACAAGTCCATGTTCACTATCATTGGCCCGCGCTAGAACTTCATCTTCGCTCTTGAACGGCGAGATCGCAGCAACCGGCCCGAATGTTTCTTCCCGCATGATTGCCGCTGTATCGGGAACATCAGCCAAAACCGTCGGCTGAAAGTAAAGCGAGCCCGACATTTGCCGCTGCCCACCGAGAAGGACGCGGGCTCCGTGGTCCACTGCATCCGCCACATGGGCTTCCTGCTTGGCCACCGCTTTCTCATTCATCAATGGGCCAATATCCGGGTCTTCATGCCACGGCCAAGGGTCAGTTTCGAGACCTTCTCGGCAAAGGCTTCGCAAAACGCATCATAAACCCCTTCTTGGACATAGATGCGGTTTGCGGCCAGACAGTCCTGACCGGATGTGGCAAACTTTGCGGAAACAGCCAATCCGGCTGCACGATCAATGTCGGCATCATCAAACACCAACAGTGGTGCATGACCGCCCAGTTCAAGCACGAGGCGTTTGATGGTTGATGCGCTCTGGCGATAGAGCAAACGGCCAATTTCCGTTGATCCGGTGAAAGATAACGCGCGAACACGGGCATCTTCCGTCCAAGGTGTGACAATCTCTGGCGCATGCCCCGGCAGGACATTAAAGACACCAGCCGGAAACCCGGCTTGATCTGCAAGTTCGGCCAATGCCAGCGCCGAATACGGGGTTTCAGCGGACGGATGAACAATCACCGTGCATCCTGCCGCAAGCGCAGCTGCTGCCTTGCGTGTAATCATCGCAGAAGGAAAATTCCACGGGGTAATCAGCGCCGCTACACCAACCGGCTCGCGCCAGACTTCCATCTCAGCATCTGCAAGATGCGAGGTGATCCCTTCAATGTTAGGACGGATGGCTTCTTCAGCATAATATTTGACGAACGATGCGGCATAATCGATTTCGCCACGCGCCTCGGACAAGGGTTTCCCCTGCTCCCGGCACATCAAAATCGCAAGATCTTCATTGTTCTGCAAAATCAGCGCATGCCACTTTTCCAGATAATCGGCACGGGCCTGCGGCAGCAGCGCTGACCACGCACCAAAGGCACGATCAGCAACTGTCACCGCTTCCATGCTTTGCGCTGCAGTCATGGCCGCAACATCGCCAAGCCAACTCCCGTCAGAGGGGTCTGTGACGGCGAAATCATCCTGCCGTTCTCCTGCAATCCAGCGCCCATCAACATATCCAAACTGGCGGATAAGATGTTTGTTGGACAATTGGGAAAAGGCAGATGTCGCCAGCGGCGTCAGCTCGTGCATGGTCAGCCTCCAATCGATGTGTGCCACTCAAGGTGGCGATGAGAAGAGGCTAAGTCCGAACCAGAGAACGAAATGATCAGTTCGGCGGTTACAAACTGATCATTTCGTTCTCATTTTCTGCTTTAGACAGACGTTTCGTCGTTGGAAACTGCAACCAAGTCCTCAAGTGGCAAAATAGCAGGCCCCTTGACCGGTTTTGTCACCACATAGGTGAAGTAGCGCACAATGCCGGTTCCCTGATCCAGAAGATCATCCATCAGCCGTTGATAGGCATCGATATCCTTGGTGACGATCTGAAGCAGATAGTCCAGCCCCCCGCCCAGCGCCCAGCACGCGGTGATTTCAGGACGCTTTTGCACGAGCACCTCAAAAGCCTGAAAATAGGTCGTACGATGATGCTCTAGCTCGATCGTGACAAACACGGTCACATGCGGCGCAATGTTTTTCAGCGAAATCTGAGCGTTATAGCCCTCAATGACGCCTGCCTTTTCCAGCCGTTCCAACCGCTTCCAGCACGGACTTGGGCTAAGGTTGATCCGCTTGGCGAGATCGGCTTTTGAAATACGAGCTTCCTTTGCCAGAACCTTCAGAATCTGTAGGTCTCTGTCATCAAGTTTAAACATCAAGTCGTCCAGAATAGCTGTCCAATATCAAGCAGATGGATCAGACGGTTATCGTCGTTCCAACGTTTGATCCGGCAAGCAGAGTACGGGTGTAGATTGCAATAGCGGTATCCTGAACGCCCGTGCCCGTCAAATCGCATAGGGTGATATCGGTTTCACTCTGTCGTCCCTTATGTGTTCCTGCAATCACCTGCCCGATTTCGACAATGTCCCCAGTCTCTTTGATTACGCCACGGCTCAGAGCACTGCGAAGTTCACCCATCACCTCGCATTGGGAAATCCGGTCGCACACCGCCAGATCGGCCTTTGAAAAACACTCCGGATCCAATTCGTTCTTGTCTTCCTGATCGCTCCCCATTGCCGTTATTTGCAGCCCCTCATGCAACCAATCGGCTTTGAGAACGGGTGTCGTCGCCGATGTCGTCGTCACAACCAGCTGGCTCTCCCGCACCAGCTTTTCCGGATCACTCTCTGCAGACACAGGGATCCCAAGGCTTTTTTCCAGATCATTCGCGGTCACTTCAGCTTTTTCTTTGGAGCGTCCCCAAACTAGCGCCTGTTTGAACGGACGGACGAGATGAGCGCCTTCCAACTGCAAGCGCGCCTGCACACCGGTACCCATTACGCCAGCCGTCATGACAGATTTCGGCGCCAAATGGCGGGCAGCGACGGCCCCAGCAGCAGCTGTACGAACATCGGTGAGGTAGCCATTATCCAGGAAAACCGCTTCCACCATGCCGGTCTTTGCGGAAAACAGGATCATCAACCCGTTGAGACTGGGCAAGCCAATGGAGGGATTGTTGAAGAAACCCGGACTGACCTTGATGGCAAATCCCTCAAGCCCCGGAACATAAGCGGTTTTTACGTCCACCTCGGCGTTGGTCTCTCTCAACGCCATAGAAAGAACCGGCGGCATCACGACGGTTCCAGACGCAAGTTTCGCAAAAGCGTTTTCCACGCAATCAATAGCTGCAAAGTCCAGATGAACAGCGCCGCGCAACTGCTGCTCGGTCACGATTTGAATGTCATGCACCATAGGTTTGCCCTTTCACAATCCGCTCCCCGAGCTGAATATCCTGACCCGTCATGACCTTTGTAAACTGGGTCATATCCACATTTCGTCCGGTGATGATGGTGCCAATCGGACCATTTGATTTTGGCAATTTACCCGCAAGAAGGGCGGCAATTCCAACAACGCACGCTCCTTCAGCCACATGACTGTCCTCGTAATAAAGCACCTGCATGGCCCGGTAGATTTCTTCTTCACTGACCAGCACAACGTCATCCAGCAAATCACGGCACATGGCAAAAGAGAGCTTGTTGTTAAGCCCGATCCCGCCGCCAAGCGAATCAGCAAGGCTCGGCACCTCGGTGACCTCAACCGGCCTGCCAGCTTTTAGAGATGCATCCATAGCTGCGCCCTGATCCATCGAAATGCCAATCACCTTGATGGATGGCTTGGCAGTTTTCAGCGCAAACGCCACACCGGCTGCAAGTCCGCCGCCAGACAAAGGAATTAGAACAGTCTCCAGGTCTGGCTGGTGTTCAATCATCTCCAGACCAATGGTCCCCTGACCTGCAATCACAAACGGATCATCAAAGGGCGAAATCTCCACGCAGCCTTCGCTTTCACACAAGCGCAGGCTTTCCGCCAACGCGTCGTCCTGACTGGTCCCAACAATGCGAATGTCAGCACCAAGTGCCGCAATGCCATCAATCTTGGTCTTGGGGACAAGTGAAGACATGCAGATGACGGACCTCATACCGCTGGCCCGAGCTGCATACGCGACGCCGCGTCCATGATTGCCCGTAGAACAACAGGTGACCGCCTGTGTGCCGCTCGCAACATTCAACACAGCATTCGTCGCCCCGCGCAGTTTGAAGGCTCCAGTGGGCTGCATGGTTTCCATCTTCAGGAAAAAAGGCACACCAGCCCGCTCCGACAAAAATCGGGAGGGCAAGAGCGGGGTTTCCACCACCTTGCCCCGAATGGTTTGGCGTGCTTTCAATATATCAGCCAGTGTGATGTCAGTGCGTTGCGTCACGGTTCCCCCAGTTTTGATCTACCGGTGGACGCGTCACCCCTGACGCGGAACCGGCATATGTTATTTTCGACACGACACCCCCTTGAAATAGGCAAGTTTCTCAATGCAGGGTGAGCCGATCTCAAATCAGTTCGGGGGGAGAAGTCGAACATGCCGGGTCATGATTTGCCATTCAGCATGGCTGAGTATGAAAGACGTTTAAGGATTGTCCGTCAAGAGATGGCTGATCGCGGCATTGATGTGCTTTTTATCGAAGACCCGTCGAATATGAACTGGCTGACCGGTTATGACGGCTGGTCGTTTTATGTCCATCAGGGCGTAATTGTTTTTCACGACGAACCGCCAATCTGGTGGGGTCGCCGTCAGGATTCCAACGGTGCGAAACGCACGGTCTGGATGTCCGACGATCACGTGCATTTTTATGCCGACAACTTTGTGCAATCCACCGTTCGTCACCCCATGCAGGATCTCTCCGCGATCCTCTCGCGCAAGGGATACGCCAACAAGCGGATCGGGGTGGAGCTGGAAAACTACTACTTCTCCGCCAAAGCTTTCCTGACGATGCAGGCAGAACTCCCAAATGCAGTATTTGTGGATGCAACATCGCTTGTGAACTGGATGCGCGGGATCAAGTCGGACGAAGAAATCGTCTTCATGCGTAAGGCCGCCCGCATTTCGGAAAAGATCATGGACGGCATTTATTACCGCGCCGACCCCGGCGTGCGAAAAGCGGATCTGGTTGCTGAAATCTATGCGGATGCCTTGCGTGGGCTGGATGATGCGTGGGGCGACTACCCGGCGATTGTTCCTCTCCTGCCGAGCGGATCATCAGCTGCTGCCCCGCACCTGACATGGGATGGGCAGGTTCTGCAGGCCGGCGAAGCAACCTTCTTCGAGATTTCCGGCTGCTTCCGCCGCTATCACGCTCCACTCTGTCGAACGGTATTCCTCGGTGAACCACCCAAGTTCATGCGCGATGCAGAACAAGCGCTTGTCGAGGGCCTTGAAGCTGGCCTTGATGCTGCACGGGGGGGAAACACTGCAGGGGATATATATCGAGCTCTCTCCGGACCACTGGAACGCGCAGGCATCGAGCGTGGCGCACGTGCCGGCTATCCGATTGGGATTTCCTATCCGCCGGATTGGGGCGAGCGCACGGTTTCCATTCGCGATGAAGACACGACTGTCCTTCAACCGGGCATGACATTTCACTTTATGCCGGGCCTTTGGATGGATGATTGGGGCATGGAAATCACCGAAAGCATTTTCATCACGGAAAGCGGGCCCGCGGAAACCTTCTGCAGCAAGCCGCGCGAACTGCATGTGAAAAAATAACCCTCATGCCCCATTCAGCAATTGACGATTCAAAGCGCATCCTTGCAGACCTGATCGCCTTTCCCACCGTATCTGCCGACAGCAATCGGGACCTGATCGACTACACCAAAACGCTTCTGGAAAAGACCGGTGCGCGGACAAAAGTGATCATTTCTCCTTGCGGGAAGAAGGCCAATCTATTCGCCACTCTTGGTCCGGATATAGACGGTGGTATTGTCTTGTCCGGACACTCCGACGTGGTTCCCGCTGACGCCTCAGACTGGACCAGCGATCCGTTTGACCTACGCGAGGCGGATGGCCTGCTTTATGGCCGCGGCACATGCGACATGAAGGGCTTTATCGCTGCCTGTCTGGCCATGGCTTCGCACTATGCGAGCCTAGACCTGAAGCGCCCAGTCCATTTCGCCTTTACCTATGATGAGGAAGTCGGCTGTTTTGGCGCGCGCCATCTGGTGGAGGAACTGCCGAATTTTGGCATCACGCCATCTGTCGCAATCATTGGTGAACCGACAGAACTGCGTGTGATTGAAGGCCACAAGGGGTGCTACGAATATACCACGCATTTTTGTGGGACAGACGGCCACGGCTCGGAGCCGGACAAGGGCGTCAATGCCATCCATTTCGCAGCCCAGTACATCACAAAATTGCTGGATGTCGGAAATGAGATGAAAACACGCCAACACCCGTCAGCCAACCGTTTTGATCCCCCTTGGACAACAGTTCAGGTGGGCCGGATAGAAGGTGGTTTGGCGCGAAACGTTCTGGCCCGCAATTGTGCTGTGGAATGGGAAATGCGGCCCGTTGAACCCAAAGACGGCGAGGACGTCAAAAGCGTGCTTTCCCACTATTGCGATCATACCCTTCTACCGGAAATGCAGAAAGTCTATCCGGACGCCAGCATCACCACAGAAGTTGTTGGCGAGGTGGCAGGATTACAGGTCGCGGACGAAAACGAAGCCCGCGATATCATGTGCGCACTCACCGGACATGAGCATTGCGAGGTGGTGGCTTTTGGAACCGAAGCGGGCCTGTTTCAAGAATTTGGCATGTCGGTTGTCGTCTGCGGCCCCGGCTCCATCGCACAGGCCCATCAGCCGGACGAGTTCATCAGCATCGACCAGCTCAGCCAATGTCTCGATATGCTGGAAGGCTTGAGCGAACGCCTGACATAGACCATACAGCAAGCTAACGGGATCGATGCTTGATGCATGGGACAGGACTGAGACTTTGACCAAGATTGATTTTCTGGACGCTGGCGAAGCGCTGGCACGGGAACTGGACCTTCTTGAGGATGTCAGCCAGAACCCGTCGCATCGGCATGTCTGGCTCTGGGAAAGTCCGCAGTGTCTGGTTTCACCCAAAAGCCTCAGCACCAAGGCAACGTTTGCGGACAGTGTCGAGGAGATGAAAGCCAATGGGTGGCCGATCAATCTCCGTAGCACCGGCGGCGACGTGACACCGCAAGGTGCTGGCATCATGAACATCACCCACGTCTACGCCACAAAGCCGGGTCAAGCCGTTGATCTAAAACGAGAGTACGACAAACTCTGCACGCCAATTGAGCAGACGCTGGGCGATGGGACCAGTCGTGGCTGGCAACCCGGCGCTTTCTGTGATGGCGAATATAATGTGCAACTAAACGGGCTGAAATTCGCGGGCACCGCCATGCGCATCCGGCGCGGAAAAGCAGACAAAACACAAAGCGCTGTGCTGGCACATGCCATCATGTTGATTGAACCGGTCTCATTGAATGCCATTGAAGCCATCAATCAGTTTCTGACCCTGCTTGGTGAAGACCGGCAGATCAACATTGCGGCCCATGCCAGCTTGCCCAGTGAGATATCGAAGTTGACCTTTGCCCAAAAGCTAGAAACAACGTTTTGGGAAATCCCGGTTCAATAGCCTTTCGGCGTTTCACACCACTTCAAACCAGGTGTTCATGCCAGCAGCGGCATGTTCCAGCATATGGCAGTGGAACAACCACTTGCCGGGATTGTCGGCCACAAATGCAATCTTCACCCGCTGCCGCGGGATAATAAGAAACGTGTCGCGCCAATATGCGCTCTCATCAGCTTCTGCTCCTTCCCGTTCAACAATACGGAAATGATGGCCGTGGGTGTGCATCGCGTGTTCAAAGGCCGTGTTGTTGGTTACGTCAATTACAACGGTTTCCCCCTTCTGAACGGAGAAGAACGGCTCCTTCGCCACATTTGCAACGCCATTAAAGGCCCATAGCTGTCCGGTTTCACGCATATCGCTGCGCTCCAGAACCTTGCCGTTATAGATCATCTCTCCCATTTGCCCCATGGCCCCGCCGGTCATCTCCAACGAGTAGGCATTGGCAGTTTCAAGATCAGGTTCGAGCAGATTGGAGATCGCAGGCTTCCAGCTGATAGACCCTTGCGATCCTTCACTGTCAGTCACTTTAAAACGGGCAAAGGGAAAACTTTCATCGCGCGCAACAAAATTGAGCGAGAAGTCCTCATCAGCCTCAACCATCACATCCACGCGCTGGGCTGGTCCGAGGAAAAACTCTGCAGGCGGCCCTTCCTCCGGTTCCAGAAGTGACTGACCGTCATAGGCGAGCACCTTGGTCTTTCCTGCTGCAAGGTTCAGCGGCATCACACGCGCATTTGCAACATTGATCAGTCGCAAACGATATTTTTCGCCGCGACTGAGACGAAATTCGGGATCGCTAACCCCATTGACCGTCAGAAAGTTGCCGAGGCGGCCCGCATGGCTCCAATCCATCAGACTGCCAAAAGTTTGCTGATCGAGGCTGCCATCCTCGAGTATCCGCCAGTCATCAATAACAGCGGTCAGATCGTGTTCACGATCAAAAACCGTGTCCACCTCTTCGACAATCAACGCGCCATAGAGCCCGCGCCCCACCTGGTTCCAACTGCGATTATGTGCATGATACCAATAAGTTCCGGCGTCCGGGGCAACAAAATCATACTCAAAACTCTCACCCGGTGCCACGGCTTCCTGCGTCAGTCCGGAAACCCCGTCCATGTCGTTTTGAATGCGTATGCCGTGCCAGTGAATAGAGGTTGGTTCCTCAAGGTTATTGACGAGCCGCACCTTCACCCGCTCTCCAACCGTAACGCGGATTTCCGGTCCCGGCAGGGTTCCACTGTAAAGCCAAAGATCGGCCTCTGCCGTTCCCTCGGACAACAGCTTCTTTTTGGCAGGCCCCGCAGTAATTTCCAGAAATCCATCCTCAGCCAGGACAACGTGAAAGGTTGGCCCAACCGCTGCTGTCGCCAAAGCGGCTCCGGAGAACGCCAGCATCTGACGCCTGTTCAAAAGAGGTGTCCGGTCCATCATCAATATGCTCCAGTTGGCGATATCAGAGGCTTTTCCTGCCATTCCTTACCTAACGCAAATTTTCGCCTTTCCCAGCCCGCTGGCAAATAAACTCTTTTTAATGATGCGTTTTCCTGAATATAACCTGTGCTTTTCAGGCTTTGCCGTTTCGACAGTCAAAGGCGAACACGGCTATGGTCTGCACCTTGATTTCAATACCTGCTTGAAGAAAAACATGCGCCACCTTTAAAAGCCCAAAAGGGCTTAAGGGACGGACGGGGGGACTGATTTTGAACATTCTTTTCATCATGTACGACCAGCTGCGCTTCGATTATCTCAGCTGCGCCGGTCACCCGACATTACAGACCCCCAATTTCGACCGTGTCGCAAAGATGGGCGTCCGCTTCACCAACGCCTATTGCCAGTCGCCGATCTGCGGTGCATCGCGCATGAGCTTTTACACCGGGCGCTACACGTCCAGCCACGGGGCCATGTGGAACGGCTTTCCCCTGCGTGTCGGTGAAATGACCCTCGGCGATCACCTTCGCGACAACGGCATGGACTGCTTCCTGATCGGCAAGACCCACATGAAGGTCGACAAGAAGGGTATGGAGCGCCTGGGCCTGTCACCCGACACGATGATCGGCGCGCGGCAGACCGAATGCGGCTTTGACGCGATCATTCGCGATGACGGCTTGTGGGGAGAAGGCCCGGACGGCTTTTATGACGAAAAACGCTCGCCCTATAACGAGTATCTGAAATCAAGGGGCTACGAGGCCGAAAACCCATGGTCGGATCACGCCAATGCCGGGGTTGAGGGCGAAGAAGTCGCCTCCGGGTGGATGTTCAAGAACGCCGACAAACCGGCGAACATTCGCGAGGAAGACAGCGAAACCCCGTGGCTGACGAGCGAAACCATCCGTTTCATGGACGAGCAAAAGGCGAAGGGCGCTCGCCCCTGGTGCGCCCATGTCAGCTATATCAAGCCGCATTGGCCCTACATCGTCCCCGCCCCTTATCACGACATGTATTCCACCGCCGACATGATCGATGTCGCGCGCGACCCATGCGAGCGCGACAATCCCCATCCCGTCTATGCCGCCTATATGAAGGGCAAGGTGGCATCAGCGTTCCAGCGCGATGAGGTGCGGGAAAAGGTGATCCCGGCATATATGGGCCTGATCAAGCAATGCGACGATCAACTGGGCCGCCTGCTGGATCATCTGGAGGCAACTGGCAAGCTGAAGAACACCATGATCGTGCTCACCTCAGATCATGGCGACTATCTCGGCGATCACTGGCTGGGCGAAAAGGACATGTTCCACGACCCGTCTGTGAAGATCCCGATGATTGTCTACGATCCGCGAAAGGAAGCCGACGCAACGCGGGGCACAACATGCGATGCGCTGGTGGAAGCCATCGATCTGGCCGCAACCTTCGTGGAAGCAACGGGCGGCAAGGTGCCGGACCATATCATTGAGGGGCGCTCCCTCCTGCCCTGGCTCCACGGCAAGACGCCCGAATGGCGTGACTATGCCATCAGCGAATACAACTATTCCCAGACCTCCCAGCGGCAGGAACTGTGCGTTTCCATCCGCGATGCGCGGCTCTTCATGATTTTTGACGGTCGCTACAAGATGATCCACGCCGAAGGCGGCTTCCGCCCGATGCTGTTCGACTTGCAAGAAGACCCGAAGGAATATCGCGATCTCGGAGCCAGCCCCGACCACAAGGAGGTCATGGACCGTCTCTATGACTGCCTTGCCGAATGGGGACGGCGCATGTCCCAGCGGGTGACGGTGTCGGACGAGGATCTGGCAAAGATGCGCGGCGCCTCAGGCCGCCGCGGCATCCTGCCCTTCCTCTATGACGGAACCGAAGTGCCGGAAGAGCTCACCGCCAAATTCCGCGGCAAGGTGAAGCAGAAGTTTGTGGACTAGAATTTGGGGCAGCTTTTATGCTGCCCTGAGACTGCTGACAAAGTTGGATATTTCTGCTTTCGTCATGCTCGGGCCTGTCCCGAGCATCTGCAAACCTTTGAATTCATTAGATCCTCGGCACAAGACCGAGGATGACGGCTGAGGGGCATGAGTTTGTCATCAACTTCAGGGCAGCTTTTTCAATTGCCGCCCCACAAACCTCTGCGCCAAAGGCCGTCACATCGTTCAGACGGTTGCGTAGTCGCTATAACCGATGCCTACGCCTTGCAGACCTTCAGCTTTGGTAGCCATGCTTTTTCTCCCACAAATGCAATCTAATGAATGGAAAAATCGAGTTCAGACGTTCAAATTAGGCAAACGCAGCTTTTGGAGATCAGACTTCTTTCATGGGAAAGTGCCGCCAGAAACGCAGACCATTTGACTGGAGCGCCGCCTGAAATTCATCAGAAATACAGAAGTCGATCTGCGTCACATCTGTTTCGTACCAGATGTGTAAACCTGCAATTTTCTCGCGGGACAGCGCAACTTGGGAGAGCGCTTTCTTTGTGGGCTCGATACGATAGCGCCCCGAACCATCAAAGGGTTTATCATCCCCTTGGAAGTAACGAACATAAACGCTCTCTTCGGGAACAAAACTACGCATATACTGACGTATGACGAAAGTATAGTACTGCACCGGGTACACTTCCCCGCTCGGAAGAAGCAACTTGACAGGAGCAAATTGGTGAACTCCCGGCTCGAACTCTTCAATTAGATTTTTGAGCTCGCCATTTACCATCTTATTGAGTGACCCACCGGCGAGCGCCGCCAGATTTTTGGGCTTTTTTTTCATTTGGAACTCAACCGGCCACTCATGCTCCAACATTGGACCATGGTCCAGGTAAGTCTTTTTGCGCGCCCAAGAAACATACTTTACGATGGGAGGAAAATTTCTTCCATCAGCCGCTTCCCATGGCCCGGGCTCAGGGAGATTAGCTAAATATTCTTTAAAATATGTGCGATGCAGCTCATCTTCTTCGATATACTCACCGTTGTATTTAAATATGGCATCACCATGTGCGCTATAATCCCCGGCCCCACCGGGAGGAAGAACACCCCAAACCATTGCCTTAACTTTCTTCTGATTCCGCCTAAGTAAAATGTCTTTTCAAATCGTCCCAAAGCTCATTGCTTTGGCCAAACCTCTGCACCAAAGGCCGTCACTTCGTTCAGACGGTTTCGTAGTCGCTGTAACCGATCCCGGTAATACCGGCCGCCGTCATTGCGATCTTGAAACCTTCGGAAACAAAAATAGTTCCGGTGGTGAGGCAACTATCAACCCAAATATGGGCTCCGGCTGTCTGCGAGAGGCTCACCACGAACTTGCCCTTTGAAGCCAAGTTCCATCGTCGAGTCCGCTCATCGAAGGAATATGTAGTATACTCGCGGTCCATCGCATCCCGGCGATTGCAGACATTAAGCCAGAAATAGGTGGCCGCAAGACTGTCGTCCTGCCAGATTAGTTTGGTTGACTGGAACTGATGAACACCGGACTCAAGCGCTTCTATCGCGTCCTGCAGCTTTTCGCTGACTAGGAAATGGTTCTGTGTTATTAATAAGTCCACCAACGGTCGCTTGCCTCCCCCCCAGCGGACGCGTTTAGGCAATCCAGACATATCCACGGGCAAACCTTGGTACTGCGCACTTTCCCTGATTCTCGTCCCATCCTCTAGCCGTGCACCCCGCGTCTTGGGATGAAACTCTATTCCAACTGGAAAGGCGCTTTTGAAATCGCCATCCAGAATATCGTTAGCAAAACCATAATTTCCAGAAGCTTCATCTTCTGTTCTATCAGCGTAAATAACGTAGGCAGCCATGTGTTTTTGCTTTCTGGAACAAAATCAAAAATGTTAAATCAAACAAGCAAGAAGAATCCCGCCCCTTGCCTGCGACATAGTTATTTGCCAGAGGCAGTTAAAACAAATTTCAATTTACCAAACCCTAAAGATTGCAAGTTTTGACAGTAGGCCGCTACGTCATCCCACAAATGCCCGTGCCAATGCGCTGTGCGGATCAGCCAGTCCGTCAATCACGTTGAAATGGTGCTTTCCGGGATCATAGACGGCGGAAATGGTAGCGCCTTTTCGTGACCAGCGTTCTTCCAGAAGACGGTTCTGGCGCAAGAACTCGGGGCGCTCCTGCGCGCCGACCCAGCAGATGGTTTCAATCCCCGCAACCGGATCAAGCAGCGCGGCGCTTTCGGCGCGTGCTTCATCACCATCCAGCCGTAGATCTGCGTTCATATCGGTCAACATGAGGGGCTCAAGGTGATGCAGCCCGCTGATCGAAACGACCCGTTTGAGCCGGTCTTGAACATCTTTGGGCAAGGGAGCGGTTTCGCATGCCATTCGGCTGACAAGATGACCGCCGGCTGAATGCCCCGACAAATGGATCGGCCCGTCGACCAGTGACGCGGCTTTGCAGATTGCCGCACCAACATCCTTAGTGATGTCCGAAATCCGGGCCTTCGGCGCAAGGGTATAACTTGGCAGTGCAACGGCCCAGCCACGACTAAGCGCCCCGCCAGCCAAATGCAACCACCATGACTTGTCGAATTTCAGCCAGTAGCCGCCGTGAACGAAAACCGCGAGACCTTTTGGGGGGGCTTCAGGAAAGAATAAATCCAGACGATGCCGGTCACCGACCCCATAGGGAACATCCAGTTTTGCCGAAGGGTGATTTGCCCGAAAGGCGGCAGCCTTGCAGGCCCAATGATCAACATATGCCTCGGCTCCCTCAATATAGGACCCGTTGGAAAACGCATCGTCCCAGTCAATCCCGGTCATGTCAGTCATGTTGCCTCCTACCCGCACCCTCAAGCCATAGGACGATATAGACGCAATTGCGATATTTCAATCTTGAAACATTTAAACATGAAGCATACACTCTCCGATATCGACAAGATGGAATGGACCAGGAGGAGATTGGACCATGCGCATTGCCTGTCTGGGCGGAGGACCTGCTGGCCTCTATTTCGCTATTTCCATGAAACTACGTGATCCGAACCACGAAGTGGTCGTGATTGAGCGCAACAGGGCCAACGATACCTTTGGCTGGGGCGTGGTTCTGTCAGATGACGCGCTCGACAATCTCGCCCAAAACGATCCAAAAAGCGCTGAAGCCATTCGCAGCCATTTTGCCTATTGGGATGACATCGCAGTGGTGCACGACGGTGTGCGGACCGTCTCCGGGGGCCATGGGTTTGCGGGCATAGGCCGCAAGCAAATGCTGATCCTCTTGCAAGAGCGCGCCCGTGAACTCGGTGTTGATATGCGCTTTGAAACCGAGTTCGAGGATGTAGAGACTTACAAGAAAGACTATGACCTCGTGATTGCCTGCGATGGCATCAATTCTCGTGTGCGCGCACAATACGCCGAGCACTTCAAGCCGGAAATCGACGTGCGCAAATGCAAGTTTGTCTGGCTTGGAACGCACCAGAAGTTCGACGACGCTTTCACCTTCATCTTTGAGAAAACCGAGCACGGTTGGATCTGGGCGCATGTCTACCAATTCGATGCCGACACAGCGACATTCATTGTGGAGTGCTCGCAGGCGACATGGGACAAGGTCGGCTTTGAGACGATGTCCAAGGAAGAGACCATCGCCACGTGCGAACAGGTCTTTGCTGACCACCTTGGCGGACATGAGCTGATGTCCAACGCCGCGCATTTGCGCGGGTCCGCCGTCTGGATGAACTTCCCACGGGTACTCTGCCAGCGCTGGTATCACGAGAATGTCGTCCTGTTGGGCGATGCATCCGCGACAGCGCATTTTTCCATCGGATCCGGTTCTCGCCTCGCGTTCGACAGCGCCATCGCCCTTGCCGATTACCTGCATTCCGAAGCGACGCTGGAAGCCGCGTTCGAGCGCTATCAAGAAGAGCGGCGTCTGGAAGTGCTGCGTTTGCAATCAGCGGCTCGCAACTCGCTGGAGTGGTTTGAGGAAGTCGAACGTTATCTCGATCTTGATCCGGTGCAGTTCAACTATTCTCTGCTCACCCGCTCCCAGCGCATCAGTCACGAAAACTTGCGGCTGCGCGATGCCAACTGGCTGTCTTCGGCAGAAAAATGGTTTCAGGAAACGGCTGGCGCTCCGGCAAACGGCCCCGTCAGAGCTCCCATGTATGCGCCGTTCAAGCTGCGGGATATGGAGCTAAAGAACCGCATCGTCGTCTCCCCCATGGCCCAATATAAGGCGGTGGACGGGTGCCCCACGGATTGGCACCTCATCCACTATGGCGAACGGGCAAAGGGCGGTGCGGGTCTCGTCTATACGGAAATGACCTGCGTTTCTCCAACCGGTCGCATCACGCCGGGCTGTCCGGGGCTTTACGCTCCAGAACATGAAGCGGCTTGGAAGCGCCTAACCAACTTTGTTCATGCCGAAACGGCAGCCAGGATTTGCTGTCAGATTGGCCATTCCGGACGAAAAGGTTCGACCAATATCGGCTGGCAAGGCATGGATAAGCCGCTGGCAGATGGCAACTGGGAGCTTTTCTCCGCCTCCGCTATCCCGTGGTCGCAGGACAATGCTATTCCCTGGGAACTCTCGGTTGAAGACATGCAGGCGATCAAGGCGCAGTTTGTCGCCTCAGCCGAAATGGCCGACCGAGCTGGCTTCGACATGATCGAACTCCATGCCGCGCATGGGTATCTGATTTCATCCTTCATCACCCCCGTCTCCAACACCCGCACGGACGACTATGGCGGCTCGCTGGAAAACCGCATGCGCTATCCGCTGGAAGTGTTTGAAGCCATGCGCGCCGTCTGGCCTTCAAACAAGCCAATGTCCGTGCGCATCTCGGCCAACGACTGGGTCGGTAGCGATGGTGTAACCCCGGAAGAAGCGGTGCAAATCGCAAAAATGTTTGAAGCGGTGGGCGCAGACATTATCGATGTTTCCGCTGGTCAAACCACCATTGATGCCAAGCCCGTTTATGGGCGGATGTTCCAGACACCGTTCTCCGACCGTATCCGCAACGAAGCCGGGATCAAGACGATGGCAGTCGGCAACATCTACGAGGCCGACCATGCAAACTCTATCCTGATGGCCGGACGCGCAGACCTTGTCTGTGTTGGGCGTCCACATCTGGCAGATCCCTATTGGACCCTGCATGAAGGGGCCAAGATCAGCGACCGTCACGAAACTTGGCCGCTTCCCTATCTGGCAGGACGGGATCAGGCTTGGCGCCTTGCAGATCGTGAAGCTGAAACCGTGGTGAAAGTCTGATGCTGACCGACAAGCACATCATCATCACCGGCGGAGGCTCAGGCGTTGGCGCTGAAATTGCCCGGGACTTTGCCCAAAATGGGGCCAAAGTCACGGTCTTTGGGCGCAACGAGGAAAAGCTGAAGGCACAAGGTCACGTCTATCAAGTCTGCGACGTGACCTCTGCCGAAGCGGTCCAATCCGCTGTTCAGGCCGCGATTGAGCAACATGGCCCGGTGGAAGTTGCCATCGCCAATGCAGGTGCAGCGGAAAGTGTTCCGTTCTCCAAAATGTCTTGTGATGATCTCAACAAGATGCTCGCCGTCAACCTGACCGGCGTCTTCAACTTGTGGCAAGCAGCATTACCAAGCATGAAAGCCGCCGGCTGGGGCCGGTTAATCGCTGTTGCGTCGACCGCCGGTTTGAAGGGCTATCCTTATGTCTCCGGCTATGTTGCCGCAAAGCATGCTGTTGTCGGTCTCACCCGATCAGTTGCAATTGAACTGGGCACCAGCGGCATAACCGCAAATGCCATTTGCCCGGGTTTCATTGAAACCCCGATGCTGACACGGTCGATCAACACCATTGTCGCCAAGACAGGCATGAGCAATGATGACGCTGAAGCAGCGTTGAAGAAAAACAATCCGCAAAACCGCTTTATTCAGACTGATGAGGTCGCCGGAACGGCTCTTTGGCTGTGCTCAGATGCCGCACGGTCTGTCAATGGCCACGCACTGGCCCTATCCGGAGGAGAGATTTGACGATGGACAAACCGACTTCGGATACTGAACCACTTTCCAAAACGCGGCTTCGTCTCTGGTTGAAACTCTTGAAAGCAAGCAGCCGTATTGAAGATGAGTTGCGGCGCAAGCTGCGGGAAGACTTCAGTTCCACCCTGCCCCGTTTCGATGTCATGTCAGCGCTGTATCGTTATCCCGACGGCCTCAAAATGAGTGCAATCTCCGAACTACTCCGCGTCTCCAATGGCAACATCACCGGGATCGTTGATCGGCTGGCACAAGAAGGACTGGCCGAACGTGTGGCCGTGCCCGGTGACCGCCGTGCATCCCTCGTTCAGCTGACGGACGCCGGACGAACCGCCTTTGCAGAACATGCAGCCGCCCATGAAAAATGGATCGACAATCTCCTTTCCGATCTGACCGAAGACGACACACTCGGCATGATCAAACGGCTCGACACACTTACCGACAGCCTTGACGGCAAGCGGGGATGACCATGCATTCAGATGTAAAGCACTTTAACTGCACGATTTCCGACGGAGTTGCCCGTATTTCGCTGAACAGACCCGATCGAAAGAACCCACTCACCTTCGAAAGCTATTCAGAGCTACGGGACTGGTTCCGGGAACTGCATTATGCCGATGACGTTAAGGTCGTCATTTTTGGCCCCAATGGCGGCAATTTCTGCTCTGGCGGGGACGTGCACGACATTATCGGGCCCTTGGTCGAGATGAGTACCAAGGAACTCCTCGCCTTTACACGCATGACCGGAGACCTGGTCAAGGCGATGATGAACTGTGGAAAGCCAATCATTGCTGCGGTTGAAGGTGTTTGTGCTGGCGCTGGAGCCATTATCGCAATGGCTTCTGACCTGCGAATTGCTGCGCCCGATGCCAAGGTCGCCTTTCTATTCAACCGGGTTGGTTTGGCCGGATGTGACATGGGCGCCTGTGCCATTCTACCCCGCATCATCGGGCAAGGCCGCGCGGCAGAACTGCTCTATCTCGGTAGATCCATGTCCGCCACAGAAGGGCTGAACTGGGGCTTTTTCAATCGGCTGGTTGAGACTGGCGAACTGGATGGGGTGGCAACAGAGTTGGCGCTAAGGATCGCGGAAGGCCCGGGATTTGCCAACATGATGACCAAGACCATGCTCAATCAGGAATGGTCCATGTCCATCGAACAAGCCATTGAAGCTGAAGCGCAGGCACAGGCCCTGTGCATGCAAACGCAAGACTTCAAGCGCGCCTATGAGGCCTTTGTTGCCAAAAGACGTCCGGTTTTTGAGGGCAACTGATGGCTGACACAAGCTACCTCAATTGGCCGTTTTTTGAAGACCGGCACCGTCGGCTCCAGAACGATCTGGAAGATTGGGCGGCACGCAATCTTGGATCGGTTGATCACTCGAACACCGATGCTGCTTGTCGAGAGCTCGTCACCATGCTGGGTCATGGCGGCTATCTGACCTACTCCGGAGTTGAACCGAACAGCGACTTTCCGCTTGATGTTCGCTCCCTTTGCCTGATCCGCGAAACGCTTGCTCGCCATGATGGTTTGGCGGATTTTGCCTTCGCCATGCAAGGGCTCGGCACCGGCGCCATTTCCCTGTTTGGTACGCTGGCCCAAAAAACGGACTGGCTGCCGCTCACACGTCAGGGAAAAGCCATTGCCGCTTTTGCCCTCACCGAACCACATTCCGGCTCGGATGTCGCCAGCAGCACAATGACCGCGACCGTTGACGGTGACGACTTCGTTTTGAATGGCGAAAAAACCTGGATCTCAAATGGCGGCATTGCTGACGTCTACACGGTGTTTGCAAGAACAGGTGAAGCGCCGGGGGCAAAAGGCTTGTCCGCTTTCATTGTTCCCGCAGACACGCCGGGCCTTGAGGTGGTCGAGCGATTGGACACTATCGCCCCTCACCCACTTGCAACACTGCGTTTTACAGATTGCCGTGTCCCGGCTTCAAATCTGATCGGCAAACGCGGTGCGGGCTTCAAGATCGCCATGTCCGTTCTGGATGTATTCCGTTCCACAGTCGCCGCCGCTGCGCTCGGCTTCGCCCGTCGGGCCCTCGATGAAGCACTGGACCGGGTTGTCAAACGCGAAATCCGCGAAAAACCGCTCTTCGCCCTGCAAATGGTTCAAGGACATATCGCGGACATGGCGCTGGATGTGGATGCAGCAGCCCTGTTGGTTTATCGCGCAGCCTGGACTAAAGACAGTGGCGCGCCACGCGTAACCCGCGAAGCAGCCATGGCCAAGCTCTTCTCAACCGAACAGGCTCAAATCGTGATCGACAAAGCTGTCCAATTGCATGGCGGCGATGGGGTGCGGTCAGGCGAAACTGTCGAAAAGCTCTACCGCGAAATACGTGCGCTTCGGATCTACGAAGGCGCATCCGATGTTCAGAAGATCGTCATTGCAAGGCAAACGCTTGGTGCGTTCCAGGGAGAATGAACATGCTCACGCCGTCAGCCCATATTGATACATTTGCCCGTGAGAACCTGCCTGCCTTTGACACATGGCCAGACCTGAAACTCGGTCATTTTGAGTATCCGGAAACGCTGAATGCAGCGGTAGAACTAACCGATGCGATGGTGGAAAAAGGTTTTGGTGACCACACGGCGCTGATCGGAAATGGTCGTCGTAGAACCTATAAGGAGTTGACGGATTGGACCAATCGCCTCGCCCATGCATTGGTTGATGATTTGGGCGTCAAACCCGGAAATCGTGTCCTCATCCGCTCAGCCAACAATCCGGCCATGGTGGCTTGTTGGCTAGCCGCCACAAAAGCGGGCGCCGTGGTGGTCAATACAATGCCAATGCTGCGCGCCGCCGAACTCACCAAATATGTCGAGCTGGCCGAAATCACTCATGCGCTGTGCGATACGCGGTTGATGGACGAAATGGCGGCCTGCGCGAAAGATAGCCCATTCTTAAATACAGTTGTCGGCTTCGACGGAACATCCAACCACGATGCCGAACTGGACCGACTTGCACTGGAAAAACCGGTTCGTTTCGATGCGGTGAAAACGGCGCAAGACGATGTCGCTCTGCTTGGCTTTACCTCTGGCTCAACGGGTATCCCAAAAGCCACTATGCACTTCCACCGCGACTTGCTCATCATTGCAGACGGATATGCGAAAGAAGTGCTCAACGTTCAGCCTGTGGACGTGTTCGTCGGCTCGCCTCCACTCGCCTTCACGTTTGGCCTTGGCGGGCTGGCCGTGTTTCCGCTGCGCTTCGGTGCAGCCGCCACCTTGCTGGAGCAGGCAACACCGCCCAACATGATTGAGATCATTCAAAAATATAAGGCGACCGTCTGCTTCACAGCGCCGACAGCGTATCGCGCCATGATGAAGGCCATGGATGAGGGTGCGGATTTATCTTCCCTACGCGCTGCCGTCTCCGCTGGAGAAACCTTGCCAGCGCCCGTTTACGATGAATGGATGGCAAAAACCGGCAAGCCCATGCTGGACGGGATCGGCGCAACGGAAATGCTGCATATTTTCATCTCCAACCGCTTTACCGACCATCGCCCGGCCTGCACCGGAAAACCGGTCAGCGGCTATGAGGCGAAGATTATCGGCCACAATGGTGAAGACCTGCCTGATGGCGAAATCGGGAGATTGGCCGTGCGCGGCCCAACCGGCTGCCGCTACCTGCGCGGCGCGCGTCAAACAGAGTATGTTCAAAACGGCTGGAACATTACGGGCGACACATTCGTGCGCGATAAAGACGGATATTTCCATTTTGCCGCCCGCAATGACGACATGATCATTTCAGCTGGCTACAACATTGCCGGACCAGAGGTGGAAGCAGCCCTCCTCTCTCACGAAGCCGTGGCGGAATGCGCTGTTATCGGAGTGGCCGACGACGAACGAGGCTCCATCGTTCAGGCTCATGTCGTGCTGTTGGAAGGACAGGAGCCTGACGAGACCATGACCAAAGCGCTGCAGGACCATGTCAAACAGAGCATTGCGCCTTACAAATATCCCCGCTCGGTCATCTTCACCGACACGCTGCCCAAAACAGCGACCGGAAAAATCCAGCGTTTCCGCCTGAAGGACCCAGCCTGATGTCTTCCTCAGCCTATGATCCGGGTAAAGCCGGTGCGAAGATGGATTTCAAGGATGCCATGTCCTATGGCGACTACCTTCATCTTGAACCGATCACCACCGCGCAACATCCGCTTTCCGATGCGCATGATGAAATGCTGTTCATCATCCAACACCAGACAAGCGAACTCTGGATGAAACTTGCCATTCACGAGCTTGGCAGTGCCCGCGAGCAAATGAATGCTGGCAACATGCCCCATGCATTCAAGATGTTGACACGCGTTGCCCGGATCTTCGAACAGTTGAATGGCGCGTGGGATGTTCTGCGCACCATGACGCCGAGCGAGTACACCCAGTTTAGAGATTCCCTCGGGCCCTCTTCCGGATTCCAGTCTTGGCAATACCGCATGATTGAATTTGTGCTCGGCAATCGCAATCCGAACATGCTGAAACCCCACGCTCACGACCCGGACGTCACCGTGCTTCTAGAAGCGGAACTCAAGCGCCCCAGTTTCTATGACGATGCAATCACCCTGCTTTACAAAACGCTGGATGGTGAAGGTGCGGCACCACCGCCGCCCCAATTGGACGCGCCGCACGAAGCAAACGATGACATTCGAAACCACTGGAAGGTCGTCTACGAAAATGTCGCGAACTATTGGGAACTCTATGAACTGGCCGAAAAACTGGTCGATCTTGAAGACTATTTCCGACGCTGGCGTTTCAACCATGTGACCACTGTCGAGCGCGTCATCGGCTTTAAACGCGGCACCGGCGGCACGCCGGGTGTGAGTTACCTCAAAAAAATGTTGGACGTCCAGCTCTTCCCCGAGCTTTGGCACGTACGCGGAGACCTATAAGAAATGAATGCCCCCATCCCGCAAGCCGGACTTTTGCCGCGCAAGGACCGTTTCGAAATTCCAGACGGCGTCATTTATCTGGATGGCAATTCCCTTGGCGTCTTGCCAAAAGGCGCAGCAGACCGGGCCGCAAAAACGATCTCGGCAGAATGGGGTCAAGACCTCATAAAAGCATGGAACACAGCAGGCTGGATGGCCTTGCCCAAGGTCATTGGCGACAAGATCGCGCCACTGGTCGGCGCACAGCAAGGCACCATCGCCACCGGGGACACGCTCTCCATCAAGGTCTATCAGGCCGTTGCTGCAGCCCTTCGCATGCGCCCAACCCGAAAAGTCATCCTGTCCGACAATGGCAATTTCCCAACCGATCTTTATATGGCCCGCGGACTCATCGACACCATCGGCAAGGACCATGAATTGCGGGTGGTGGACCCCGAAGCAGTCGCGGACGCGATTACCGATGAAGTCGCTGCAGTCATGCTCACTCAGGTTGATTACCGAACCGGCCGCATGCACGACATGGATGCAATTACGAAGAAAGCGCATGAGGCCGGAGCTGTGATGATCTGGGATCTGGCGCATTCGGCAGGAGCCGTTCCCGTCGACCTGACGCGCTCAAACGCTGAGTTTGCCGTTGGCTGCACTTATAAATACCTCAATGGCGGCCCCGGAGCGCCGGCCTTCATCTATGCGCGCCCAGATATTATCGAAGAAGTGGAACCTGCACTTGCTGGCTGGCTCGGTCACGATGCCCCCTTTGCCATGGAACTGGATTATCGCCCGGCCATGAGCACCGAACGGCTGCGCATCGGCACGCCCGCCATCGTGCAGCTTTCCATACTTGATGAAGCTTTGGACGCGTTTGAAGGCGTGACAATGGACGATATTCGAGAAGCCTCCATTCGCCTGTCTGAACGCTTCATTCAAGAAGTGGAACGCCGATGCCCGATGCTGACACTTGCCTCCCCGCGCAACGCGGCCGAACGTGGGTCGCAGGTCTCTTTCAAGTTTGAAAAAGGCTATGAAGCTGTTCAGGCCCTGATTGACCGCAGCGTGATCGGAGATTTTCGGGCGCCAAACATCATGCGCTTCGGCTTTACCCCACTTTATCTGGATGAAGCAGACGTTGTTCGCGCATCAGAAATTCTGGAAGACGTCATGAAAACAGAGGCATGGAAAGACCCGAAATATGCAGTGCGCTCACGCGTGACCTGACCGTCAATCTCCCTGTCGATCATCCCATTTCATCAAACTGGAAACCTCTCATGTCCCACAAAGTCATTCAGCCCGAAGGCTGGGCCCCGGCCAAAGGCTACGCCAACGGTATGCTGACACCAGACGGCACACTCTATATTGGCGGGCAAATCGGCTGGACTGCGGACCTGACATTCGAACGTCATGACTTTATTGGCCAGATGGAACAAGCGCTTGAAAATATCATCGCAGTTGTCGAGGCGGCAGGAGGAAAGGCGACTGACGTTGTCCGCCTGACCTGGTTCGTGACTAACAAGAAGACTTATGTCGACAATCAACGCGCGGTCGGTAAAGCCTACCAAAAGTATTTCGGTAAACACTTTCCCGCCATGTCAATGCTGGTCGTGTCCGAATTGGTCGAAGACGAAGCCTTGGTCGAAATCGAGGCAACGGCAGTTTTGGCCAATTAATCGAATAGCCCGCGCCGAGGTCATAGGCACCATTTATGGACGTCTAAAATAAAATGGGGTAGCACTCTTCCTATAGGTAATTTTTGGGACAGAGGTCTCCTCATGTTTTTGCGAAAAGTTGTTATGACCGTATTTGCGGTCGTTTTCCTTCAGACTGGTGCAGCACAAGCTGCCAAATGTGGGAACAACGCCTCAGGTTATGAGGCTTGGAAGGCTGCCTTTATCAAAGAAGCGCCAAAATACGGATTGCGGTCAGGGATGGTTGCATCCACCTTGAAGGGGGTCACCTACAACAAAAAAGTGATCCGACTGGACCGCAACCAGAAATCTTTCAAGCTGTCTTTTAATCAGTTCTATGCCAAGCGCGTGAACAACGCGATGATCAACAAGGCCAAGCGGCTTGAAACAAAATATCAGCGGCTGTTTAACCGCATTGAAAAAAAATACGGTGTCCCTGCGCCCGTCATTTTGTCGATCTGGGGGCTGGAAACAAATTTCGGCGGCTACACCGGGAGAATGTCGATCATTCGCTCACTTGCGACTCTTGCCTATGATTGCCGCCGCTCAAAGTTCTTCACCAACGAACTTGTGAACGCACTAAAGATTATCAAACGCCGGGATATGGCCCCGAACCAGATGCGCGGCGCATGGGCTGGCGAGATCGGACAAACCCAGTTTTTGGCATCTTCTTACATGAAATACGCGGTGGATTATGATCGCGATGGTCGCCGGGACTTGATCCGCTCGATCCCCGATGTTCTCGCATCGACTGCCAATTACCTGAAGAAAAAAGGCTGGCGAGCCGGACAGCCTTGGGGGCCGGGCACAGCAAACTACCGGGTGTTGCGCGAGTGGAACAAGGCAAGCGTCTATGTTCAGACAATTTCAGTCATGGCGGACAAGATCGCAAAATAAGTTCGTCTGATAAAGATGAACCGGCGGCGCGAGACTAGTTCGCACCGCCTTTTCAAACACAGCGCTCCTATATGTACAGCTTTAGCGTTTCGAGGCCTTGCAACCTGCCCCTGATTTCTTTCAACATGCACCATTCAAATATGCTCTGAACGGTCTTGAGCCCATTTCGGGCCAACCCGCGCTGAGAAACAACTGAAAGTTTTGGGAGGGTTTCATGTCCAATTTCAATCGCCGTCAGGCCCTTGGTCTGCTCGGTGGCGCTGCCGCACTGGCAACGTTGCCTGCCCCGGCCATTGCCAAGAACCGCAAGATCGTTCTCGGGGCGCTACGTTTCACAAGCCACTCAGGCAGTTTCATCGCCTTCGAACGTGGGTATTTTGCCGATGCCGGTCTGCATGTGGAGCTGAAATTCTTCCAGGCCGCACAACCCATGGCCGTTGCGATTGCCTCCGGCGACGTTGATTTTGGAATTACTGCCATTTCCGGCGGCCTGATATCACTCGCCGACAAAGGCGCGGTGAAGGTTATTGGCGGTGCCCTGTCTGAAGAAAAGGGCATTGATGGCCAGAAGATCCTCGCCTCTGATGCCGCCTTCAAGGCTGGTTTGACCTCGCCCGCAGCGCTGGACGGTAAAACATTTGGCATGACCACCGCTGGCTCGTCGTTCCATTACATGGGCTCAAAGACCGCCGCAGCAGAAGGGGCGAACCTCAAGTTCAAGCCGCTTCAAAAAGTCGGTGCAGTCATTGGCGCGCTGAAATCCGGTCAGATCGATGCGTGGTCAATCGTTCCACACATTGCCAAGCCCCTCGCCGGATCTGGCGCGGTTCACATCATCGGAAATGTTGCCGACTACTTGCCTGATTACCAGGTGACCACCGTGTTTACGTCTGCGAAAAACGCAGCTGATGAAAAGACCCTTACCAAGGACTTCCTGGGCGGCTTTTCCAAAGGCGTTGCCGATTACAACGCAACCATGATCGCAAAACAAAGCGGCGAAGAAGGCGTGAACGAGATGGTCGATCTCATTCACAAATATGTCTATGCGGACCGTCCGCGCGAAAAGGCAGCCCCGTCCATCATCAACGGCACGATGCGCTTGAATGAGGGCGCGGCGCTTAACATGGCGTCCGTCAAAGATCAGTTGGCTTGGTTCCAATCAGAGGATCTGGTCAGCAAGGACATTTCGCTCGACACACTGGTTGACGCCAGTTTTGTCGAAGCACGCGGCTAACCACCCTTCACGACAGCTTAAGGCGGGAGATTTCTCCCGCCCAATCACAGAGTTTTATTATGGAAATCCGCCTGAACGCGGTCGGACATCGCTATGAAGCGGTGGAGGTTCTGCGCGACATCACGCTCACCATTCCAGCCCACAAGATCACTTGCATCATCGGCCCTTCAGGCTGCGGTAAATCCACTCTTCTGCGGTTCATGGGAGGGTTGGAGAAACCCTCCTCAGGTGATGTGCTTCAGCTCGGAACCTTCCCTGAAGGCTGTCTCAACGCCCTCACCTACATCTTTCAGGATTTCGCAATCCTGCCTTGGCGCACCGTGGAAGACAACATCTCGCTGGTGCTGGAGGACCATCGCCTACCTAATGAAAAAACAAAGGCGATTATCGAAGATGTGCTGGCACGGACGAAGCTATCAGACTTTGCCAAGGCTCTTCCCAAGCAATTGTCTGGCGGCATGAGACAGCGCGTTGCCATCGCTAGAGCGCTCGCGGTCAATCCAGCCGTCTTGTTGATGGACGAGCCGCTCTCCGCGCTCGACAGTCAGACCCGCGATCTCTTGATGGAAGACCTTGTTTCGCTGTGGACACGGACACCGTTTACAGCGGTGTATGTCACCCATAACTTGCAAGAAGCCGTCCGGCTGGGGCATCAGATTGTCGTCTTGTCCCGGCGTCCCGGACAAATTCATCAGGTGGTGACAATCGACACCCCACTCGACCAACGCATAGCATCGGATCCTGGCCTTCAGAATAAGCACGACCACTTGTGGCAATTGATGCGGGATGAAGCCCGCGCAGCAGATGCGGAGCTTCTTCATGCCTGACACGTCACATGCACAAAGACCTTCTGAGCACCCAGTGCCGTTTCGCGGCGGTGGTTTCAAACCGCAAACACGGCGCGGCATCGGCCTTTTGGTTTTTGTCCTCCTGCTTGGATTGGCGGAACTCGGCACAAGACAAGGGTGGATTTCAGCACTCACCTTGCCAAAGCCAAGCGATGTTGTTCAGACACTGATCGAGTTCTACAAGTCCGGCCAATTGACCCTGAACCTCCTGCCATCCCTCTCACGCCTTGCCATTGGTGCTGCCCTTGGCGCGTCTCTAGGCGTCGGTGTCGGTCTTTTGATCGGCTTGTTTTCTTTCGTCCGCGCCGGACTGGTTCCCCTGATTGCCGCGATCTTTCCAATCCCTAAAATCGCGCTCCTGCCCCTCTTTGTGATCTGGTTCGGCATTGACGAGGGCTCCAAATACGCCCTCATCGCCTTTGGCACCTTTACCCCCACGGTGGTCGCGACCTATGGCGCAGTCGACAATGTGGATCGGACGCTCATCCGCATGGGACAGAGCTTCGGGCTCTCTTGGTTCTCCATTGTGCGCAAGATCGTTTTGCCGGGGGCGATGCCCGGTATCTTGTCCGGCCTCAGGATCAGTTTGGCCATCGCTATCATTCTGCTGGTCGCGGCCGAGATGCTGGGCGCAGAATACGGCATCGGCGCCTATATCCTTCAGGCCGGGTCCCTTTACGATCTGGACCGTTTATTCGCCGGGGTCGTCATTCTGTCGGTGCTTGGGGTTTTGGTTAGTTCTGCTGTTGGGTGGGTTGAGAAACGTGTCTTGAGTTGGAGGGTCTAGCCCCTTCCTCATCCCCTCCAAAGCGCTTGCCTTCCACTCCGATCTGGTCTCCTCGTTTCGAACAGCCCAAGGAATTGACTGACCGTTCGGTCTATGTAAATACTTGTCAAGAGAACGGGTCATTTCACAAGTGGCCAGAACCAACGCGGGAGAGGTTCATGAGTGCTTCGGACACTGTCTTGACGGATCTGGATGGCGGCATCCTGACGATCACTTTGAACCGCCCGGACAAACTGAATTCCTTCAATAATGAAATGCACCTCGCCCTCCGTGCCGCCTTTGAACGTGCCCGCGATGACGAAACCGTACGCTCGGTTCTTCTAACCGGCGCTGGCCGAGCCTTTTGTGCTGGGCAAGACCTTGGCGACCGCGACCCACGTAAGGGCGGCGCACCTGACCTCGGCCATACTCTCGATACCTTCTACAATCCCACCGTTCGCCTGATCCGCTCCATAGGCAAGCCGATTGTTTGCGCGGTCAATGGTGTGGCCGCTGGTGCCGGCGCCAATGTCGCCTTTGCTTGCGACATGGTGTTTGCCGCCAAGTCTGCCCGTTTCATTCAGGCCTTCTGCAAGCTGGGCCTTGTGCCGGACGCGGGCGGCAGCTGGCACCTTGCCCGTCTGATTGGCGAAGCCCGCGCCAAGGCTCTCGCCCTCACCGGCGAACCCGTTTTTGCAGAGCAGGCCGAAAACTGGGGCTTGATCTGGAAGGCGGTTGAGGATGACAGCTTGATGGAAACCGCACGTGAGCAAGCTGCCAAGTTTGCAGTCGGCCCGACCAAAGGCTACGGCCTGACAAAGCGGGCTATCCAGAAAGCCGCCTGCCAAACGCTAGACCAACAGCTGGATCTGGAGCGCGATTTGCAGCGCGAAGCCGGATACAGCGCAGACTATGCGGAAGGCGTAACCGCATTTCTGGAAAAGCGAGCCCCGGAGTTTTCCGGCAAATGAGCGATCTCCATCCGAAGGCATCCGAGCTTTCACCGCAACAACTTGCCGAAGCCTGCGCTGCAGCCATGTGGTCCACCGACCATGCCTCGCAGAACCTTGGCATGAAGATCGAACAGGTCTCTCCGGGTCACGCAATCCTGTCCATGGAACTCTCTGAAAAGATGGCCAACGGACACGGCAATTGCCACGGCGGCTATCTCTTTACCCTTGGCGACAGTGCTTTTGCCTTTGCCTGCAACACCTACAACCAGCTGGCCGTCGCCCAACATTGCTCGGTGACCTATCTGAGGCCGGGCCGTATCGGCGACCGGCTGACCGCCACAGCGAAGGAAGTGACCCGTCAAGGCCGCTCCGGCATCTATGACATTTCCATCACCAATCAGTCCGGCGAGTTGATCGCCGAATTCAGAGGACATTCTCGCACGGTCAAGGGGACCCACCTGCCTGAATAAGTCCCGGTTCTGAAATCACAGTCTTTGGGAGGAGACGCATGAAGGATCTTTCACCGCGCCAGGGCGATCTGGAGCCGATTGAAACCGCCTCGCGCGATGAAATTGAGACCCTGCAGCAGGAGCGTATGGCATGGTCGTTGCGCCATGCCTACGAAAACTCACCTTTCTACAAAAAACGGTTTGACGCGCACGATTGCCACCCGGATGACTTCAAAACCCTGGCAGACCTCGCAAAATTCCCCTTCACGGTGAAGACGGACCTCCGCGACACTTATCCGTTTGGCATGTTTGCCGCCCCGCAGGACAAGATTGCCCGCCTTCACGCCTCCTCCGGCACGACTGGAAAGCCGACAGTTGTCGGCTACACCCAAAAGGACATCGACACTTGGGCCGACCTTGTCGCCCGCTCCATCCGCGCGTCAGGCGGACGCGCCGGGGACATTGTGCACATCGCCTATGGCTATGGACTTTTCACCGGCGGCCTTGGCGCGCATTACGGGGCAGAAAAGCTCGGCTGTACGGTAGTTCCGGTCTCAGGCGGCATGACTGAGCGACAGGTGACCCTGATCACGGACTTCAAGCCGAAGATCATCATGGTCACACCGTCCTACATGCTCTCCATTCTGGACGAGTTCCGCCGCCAAGGAATCGACCCACGCGAAAGCTCACTGCAGGTCGGCATTTTCGGCGCTGAACCCTGGACCAATTCCATGCGCCGTGAAATCGAACAGGCCTTCAACATGCACGCTGTCGACATTTACGGCCTTTCGGAAATCATGGGCCCCGGCGTTGCAAATGAATGCGTGGAAACCAAGGATGGCCTTCATATCTGGGAAGACCATTTCTATCCTGAAGTGATCAATCCGGAGACCGGTGAAGTCCTGCCCGACGGCGAAATTGGAGAGCTTGTCTTCACCACCCTGACCAAGGAAGGCCTGCCGATGGTCCGGTATCGGACCCGCGACCTCACCCGCCTGTTGCCGGGCACAGCCCGCTCTATGCGCCGCATGGAAAAGGTCACAGGTCGCTCCGACGACATGATCATCCTGCGCGGCGTCAATGTGTTCCCGACCCAGATCGAAGAGCAGATCTTGAAATGCGATGGTCTTGCCCCGCACTTCCAGATCGAACTGTCACGCGAAGGCCGCATGGACAACATGACGGTTCTGGTCGAGGCAACGGAAGCGATGTCCTCGTCCAAGGCCCGCGCTGCGTCTGCCAAGGAGCTTTCCCATCACATCAAGAGCGTGGTTGGCGTTTCCACGAAAATTGATGTAAGGGAGCCCGGCAAAGTTGCCCGTTCGGAAGGCAAGGCAAAGCGCGTGGTCGACAACCGGCCAAAGGAATCGTGATTATAGCTGATTCATTTTGTCGACTATTGATCACAAGATACTGTAACAGAAGAGATAAATATGGCTCGCACCCGCGCCGACGATTTTGAGGACAAACAACGGCATATCCTGATCCAGGCCGCCTCCGTCTTTGCGGAACAGGGCATGGAAAAGGCGTCCATGTCCGCAATCGCCACCGCATCGGGAGTCTCCAAGTCGCTTCTCTACCACTACTACCCGAACAAGGACGCCTTGATCTTCGAGATCATTCGCAGCCATCTGGAAGACCTTGATCGGGATATTGAAAAAGCTGATCAGCCGGATCTCGAAACCGAAAAACGGCTGAAGCACCTCGTTCGCGCGGTTCTGGAAAACTACAAGGACGCAGACGACCTGCACAAGGTGCAGCTCAACGCGGGCCCGCTCCTCAGCGACGAGCAGAAAAGCGAGATCACGGCTCTGGAACGCCGGATCGTCCGCCGCTTTTCGACGATCCTGAAAGAGATCAATCCGAACCTCGAAAACCCGGAAAAACCACTCCTGATGCCGGTCACCATGAGCCTCTTCGGCATGATGAACTGGGTCTACATGTGGTTCCGCGACGGCGGCCCGGTCACCCGCGAAAACTACGCCGACCTGGCCACCCAACTCATTCTGGAAGGCGCGAAATCGGTGAAGTGATTGGGTGAGTGCACATTAAAGTCTGCACTCCGATCCGTTCCGCTAGATTTGGCCACCCAACTCGATCGTCATCACCGGACTTGATCCGGTGATCCAATCCGTAATAGCTCCCGAAACGGCCAATGAACGGTATGGACCCCATGGTCAAGCCATTGGGTGACCACACGAAGCATGGAAACACTCACGCCAACCCGGACGCCGGATCCGGGGCCTCTTCCGCAAGACAGCAGGTCCCGGCGCAAGGCCGGGACGGCAGCTTCTCACAAATTGCGCCAAACCCTACTCAGCAGCCTGCGCGACTTGAGGCCAGGTCTTGGCAACCATGGTCAGGACGTCGTATTGGGCGACGACTTCGTCGTTCTGGTTGGTGACGCAGCAATCCCAGCGGACTTCGCCATAGTCGGCGGTGATGCGCGGGTTGATTTCCTTGGCCGTCAGCTGAACTTTCAGTTCATCACCCGGATTGACCGGTGTGAGGAAACGCAGGTTGTCGACGCCGTAATTGGCGAGAACAGGCCCCGGAGCCGGGTCTACAAAGAGACCGGCAGCAAACGACACAATCAGATAGCCGTGCGCGACACGGCCTTCAAAGAACGGATTGGCGCGGGCGCTTTCCTCGTCCATGTGGGCATAGAATGTGTCGCCGGTGAAGGTCGCGAAATTCTCGATATCGGCAAGCGTGACTTCCCGAGATTTGGTGACGAGTTGATCGCCGATGTTGAGCTCAGCCAGCGACTTGCGGAACGGATGCACCGGCGTATCAAGGCCACCAGCCCCAGCAATCCAGCGACCTGTGACCGCAGAAAGAAGACGTGGCGTTCCCTGAACGGCGGTGCGCTGCATGTAGTGCTTAACCCCACGCATGCCGCCCATTTCCTCGCCGCCGCCAGCGCGGCCCGGACCGCCATGAACCAGCATCGGCAGCGGAGAACCATGACCTGTTGAGGTCTTGGCGCTGTCGCGGTTGCCGATCAGAACACGGCCATGAAGCGGAGCCATGCCGATGACCACTTCCTCGGCGACCTTCGGATCATTGGTGAAGACAGAGGCGACCAGCGATCCCTTGCCGCGCTTCGCCAACTCAACGGCCTCTTCGATATCGTCGTAAGGCATAACGGTGGCCACGGGACCAAAGGCCTCCACATCGTGGATAGCGGTGCCGTCCAGCGGCTTGGCGCAATGAAGCAGGACGGGGTTGAGGAAGGCACCCTTGTCTGCATCCCCGGAAGCGACGGAGACTTCGTCCGGGTTTCCGGCAACGATTTCGGCGTCCGTACAAAGATCCTTGATCCGGTCGCGAACTTCCTCGCGTTGATCAAGCGAGGCAAGCGGCCCCATGCGCGTGTTTTCCAAGGCCGGATCGCCGAGAACGGTCTTGCCGAGACGAGCAGACAGGGCCTCGATCAGGGCGTCAGTGTGGGCCCGCGGCGCGATGACACGGCGGATCGCCGTACACTTCTGGCCCGCCTTCGTGGTCATCTCCCGCGCGACTTCCTTGACGAAAAGATCGAACTCCGGCGTGTCCGGCGCTGCATCCGTGCCAAGAACGGAAGAATTCAGGCTGTCTGCTTCCATGGTGAAACGAACAGATTCCGAGACGACCTTTGGATGACCGCGCAGCATCTGCCCCGTGGAGGCAGAGCCTGTGAAGGTCAGAACGTCCTGACCGGTCAGATGATCCAGCATGTCGCCTGCAGAGCCGGAAACCAGCTGCAGGGCACCTTCCGGCAGGATGCCGGTTTCCAGAATGCGGCGGACAACCAGTTCCGTCAGATAGGCCGTCTGGCTGGCCGGTTTCACAAGGCACGGCATACCGGCGATCAGCGTTGGCGCGATCTTTTCCAACATGCCCCAGACCGGGAAGTTGAACGCGTTGATGTGAACGGCAACACCCTCCATCGGCGTCAAAATATGCTGTGCAGAGAAGGTGTTGTCGCGGGACAGGACTTCGACGTCGCCTTCTGTCAGGATGCGCGTATTCGGCAGCTCGCGGCGCGCTTTGGAAGAATAGGCAAAGAGAGTGCCGAAGCCGCCCTCAATGTCGATCCAGCCATCGGTCCGTGTCGCACCGGTCAGGAAGCTCTCGGCATAGAACTCTTCCTTTTGCTCCATCAAGGCCTGAGCCAACGCCTTCAGCATGGCCGCCCGCTCATGGACGGAATATTTGCGCAGGTTCTTCCCGCCAACCTTTCGGCCCCACTCAAGCGCAGCGCCATAATCGAGACCTGAGGCATCAATCAGCGCGACAGTCTGGCCGTTTGCGGCATTAAGCAGCGGCTTGCCGTCCCGCTGACCTGCAGTCCAATGGCCAGAGACAAAGCTCTCGAGGCGGCGCGGCGTTTGGGCCGATAAAGTCATGCTGAAATATCCTTGCGTGTTCTTGGCCCGCTGCAAACCCTCCTGCACCGAGCATCCGTCCTGAAACAGATTAGTGGTCGTAAGAAACGACCACTTTGTCGGTGATTGGAGTGGACTGGCAGGACAGGACATAACCCTGTCGCACTTCGTAGTCCTCCAGCGCGTGGTTCACCGCCATTTCGACCTCACCTTCAATCACCTTGCAGCGACAAGTCGAGCAGACGCCCGCCTTGCAGGAGTAAGGCACGTCGATTGTGTTGGCATGCGCCGCATCGACAAGGCTCATGTCTGCCTTGTCCATCGTGATGGTGCGCGTTGCGCCATCCAGCGTGATGGAAACCTCGGCCTCTCCAACAACGCTCTCCGCTTCCTTGCTGACGGCGCGGGTCTTTGCCCTGCCCGGCTGGCTGGAAGCAAACAGCTCGAACTTGATCTGGTCAGCGGAGAGTCCGTGCTCTTTCAGGCTATCGGAAATCGTGTGCATCAGCTCTTCGGGACCGCAGATAAAAGCTGTGTCAATGGATGACGGGTCGATCCACATCTTGAACAGCTGGCGCAGCTTCTCTGCATCAATCCGGCCTGTGAAAAGATCGATATCCTGCGCTTCTTTGCCAAGGATATGCAGGACAGAGAACCGGCCAAGATACTGGTTCTTCAAATCTTCCAGTTCCTCACGGAACATGATGGAACTGATTTGCCGGTTGGCATAGACCAGCGTGAAGCGGGAACCGGGCTCACGCGCAAGCGTCGTCTTGATGATTGAGAGGATCGGAGTGATACCCGATCCAGCGGCAAAGCCGACATAGTGCCGCTCGGTCGCGGAATCGAGATCCGTATGAAAGCGCCCCATTGGCGGCATGGCTTCCAGAACATCGCCGGGAGCAAGGTTCTCATTGGCCCAGGTCGAAAAGGCGCCGCCGTCAACGTGCTTGATGCCAACCCTCAGGATGCCGTCATCCTTGCCCGCGCAAATGGAATAGGACCGGCGCAGTTCCTCGCCGTCAAACTCGCGCCGAAAGGTCAGGTACTGGCCCTGAACGAAGTCGAAGGCCCCCTTGTCCTCGTAACGTGGCTTCAACGTCACGACAACTGCGTCCCGCGTGTCGTGTTTTACGTCAGTTACTTCAAGCGGATGAAAACGTGCCATGCCAGATCACTCCGGTGCATCAGATGCATTTGAAATAGTCAAAGGGTTCAAGGCAGCATTTGCAGCGATAAGCCGCCTTGCAGGGAGTGGAGCCAAACTGGCTCACCTTCTCCGTCTCATGTGATCCGCAGCGCGGGCACTCAATCACCAGATTGCCCTGCTCCAGAAGACGAGAAGCAAGCGCGACGGTCTTGCCGTCCGCAGCTGTTCCATCGACAGGTGGTGCAATGCCATAGGCCTTGAGCTTTTCTCGTCCTTCAGCGCTGATCCAGTCGGTGGTCCAGGCCGGAGAAAGCTGGCGTTCCAGCCGAATGTGTTCCACACCACGGTCCCGCAAGGCCGTCTCGATTTCCAGATTGATCAGCGCGGTTGCCGGGCAGCCAGAATAGGTTGGTGTGACAGTCACAACCAACGTCTCCCGATCCCAGGCAACATCGCGGATAATCCCGAGATCGGTCAGCGAAATCACCGGAATTTCCGGATCAGGCACCTCGCCAAGCCAATCCCAAACTGTATCGAGCGCGACCTGCATGACCGCCTACCAGGTTGCGCCCGGATAGGCGCGCTGCAGGAACTGCATTTCCGCCAGAATGTACCCAAGGTGTTCGGTATGAACGCCGCGCTTGCCTCCCTTGTGAACATAGCCCTCACCGGGCACGTTCAGGGTCGCAGCCCGCAGAACTTCGTCCACTGTCTGCCGCCACGCCGCCTTCATATCTGCAGGATCAGGTCCGATACCGGCATCGGCAATAGCCTTGTCGATATCGTCACTAACGAACAGCTCACCCACATAGGGCCACAGATCGTCAAGCGCCGACTGCATGCGCCCATGACTTTCCTCGGTTCCATCGCCAAGACGGATCACAAGATCAGCGGAGCGCTCCAGGTGATACGCAACTTCCTTGATCGCCTTGCCCGCGATTTCGACAACCCGTGGATCGCTGGATGTCTGCAGGGACTTCAAAAGCTCATGATGGAAGGCATCAAACAGGAACTGGCGCATCAAAGTCTGGCCAAAGTCACCATTCGGGCGCTCCAGCAACAATACGTTGCGGAACCGCGATGCATCTCGCAAATACGCCAGATTGTCTGCCGTGCGGCCCTTGCCTTCAACTTCGCCGGCAAGACCGAGCCACAGCTGCGTCTGGCCGATCAGATCAAGCGCGGTGTTTGCCATGGCGATATCTTCCTCCAGCACCGGAGAATGACCGCACCATTCAGACAGACGATGGCCGAGGATCAGCGTGTTGTCACCGAGCCTCATCAGCCAGTCGGCATAAACCGCCGGATCAAGTGTAGTGGAGGCCGCCGTCATTACATGTGCCCCACTTCTTCGGGAATATCGAAGAAGGTCGGATGCCGATAAACCTTAGAATTGGACGGCTCAAACAGCGGCCCCTTGTCCGAAGGACTGGAGGCGGTGATGTTGTTGGCTTCCACCACCCAGATCGACACGCCTTCATTGCGACGGGTGTAAACGTCGCGCGCATTCTTGATCGCCATTTCCGCATCTGGCGCATGCATGCTGCCCACATGACGATGGTTCAGCCCGTGCTGTCCGCGGATGAAAACTTCCCAAAGGGGCCATTCTTTTTTCATCGGATCTCTCCCAAAGTCACCGCCGCCGGGCCTTTTGCACAGTGTGTTATTATCGTTGTGTCGATGGGGCCCGGCGTCAGTGGTCCTATTCCGCGGCCAGCTTTGCTGCGGATTGTTTCTCTGCATGGGCCATCAGCCCGTCCCGGAACCATGCTCCATCGTCCCACGCCTTCACGCGGGCGCCGAGCCGTTCCTTGTTGCACGGGCCATTGCCCTTGATCACTTCGAAGAACTCGGCCCAGTCCGGCTCGGAGAAGTCGTAACCGCCCTTCTCTTCGTTCCATTTCAGGTTCTCGTCCGGAATGGTGAGACCAAGATATTTGGCCTGTGGCACCGTCTGGTCGACGAATTTCTGGCGCAGCTCGTCATTGGTATTGATCTTGATCCTCCACGCCATGGACTGGGCGGAATGCACAGAGTCCTTGTCTGACGGGCCGAACATCATCAATGACGGATACCAGAAGCGGTTCAGGGCATCCTGAGCCATGTCCTTTTGCTCTTCCGTGCCGAAAGCCATCTTCATCATGATGTCGTAGCCTTGGCGCTGGTGGAAGCTTTCTTCCTTGCAGATGCGGATCATCGCGCGACTGTAAGGCCCATAAGATGTCCGCTGGAGCGGCACCTGGTTCATGATCGCAGCGCCATCAACCAGCCAGCCGACCGCACCGATATCGGCCCAGTTCAGCGTCGGATAGTTGAAGATGGAAGAGTATTTCATGTCGCCGGAATGAAGCTTGTCCAAAAGCTCGTCACGGCTGACGCCGAGGGTCTCGGCGGCGCAGTAAAGATAGAGGCCGTGCCCAGCTTCATCCTGAACCTTGGCTAGCAAGATGGCCTTGCGTTCCAGGGTCGGCGCACGGGTGATCCAGTTGCCCTCCGGCAGCTGGCCTACAATTTCGGAATGGGCGTGCTGACCAATCTGACGAACGAGCGTCTTGCGATAGCCATCCGGCATCCACTCTTTGGGCTCGATTTTCTCGCCGCGATCAATACGCTCCTGAAAAGCGCGCTCTTCAGGGCTCATGTCTTCCAGAGACGGCACACCTTTACCGGTGGACTTCACCATTTGCGCGTACATGTTCACTCCCTCCTCAAGGCGGAGCGGCAATACCCCTCGAAGCCAGACCCTTGGCACTTCCCGCAGGATGCCAATCCTGCCAAGGTCCCACAAGCACCGAAAGCCAAGCCGATAAGCAAAAGCCGCCAATCACCGACCGATCGGTCACTTTATACATCATAAAACATCACAAGAAAAGAGTCATTAAGAATATCTTTGTGATGTTTTGAGCCATGAGAATTCGCCTGATGCCATTTTGGTCAAACTTTCAGAGGTTTGCGAGGCGCTTGCGAACTGCGTCGGTCACTGATGGCAAGTTGCCATTTCTATCTTCAAACACGCGCCCGATATAGAGGTCGGCCGCCTCAGACAGGAATCGGTAAAGCTTGGCAAACAACCGAAAAGCGCGTTCGCCCGCCCAATCTTCGGGCAAGAATTCTGCAGGCAGTCTTGGGTCCTTGAGCAAGATCGCACGGAACGCGTGCACCATTGCCAACCTTAGATGAAGCGCGGTTGCCCCCTCCAACTGAAGTTCCCCGTCAATCCTTTTCCCAAGCGGCTGACAACGGCCAATGAAGGCTTCATATTGGTCAGCATAAGACTTAAGATCCCACCGCTCAGCCAGAAAATGATGCAACGCTGGTGAGTTTTGCTCAGGGCTTGCCGCAAACCCGACAGCACCTGAAACTAGACCTTCTGTCGTTCCACGGTCTGGCCCAATCCAGCCTCCCTGCCCGATTGATACAAACCCGAGACTTTGCGCCTGCTTCTCTTTGTCTTCCGAGAGGTTGAACAGAAACTTGAAGCCACTTGTCTGCGATGCAGGCCCAAACAAGACACGCGCCGCTTCCAGATATTCAGACCGCGCCTCTTTGGTCAGGCGGTAGTAGCTGCGCCGCCCTTCCCGCTCGCCGACCAACTGTCCAGCATTTACCAAACGCGAAACGGCTGTGCGGACAAGGGATTCACTGATCCCGAAATGTCCACACACTTCAATCAAATTGCCCATCCACAAGACACCGCCACGCGGCTCCACGACATCACCATAAATCGTCACGATAAAACTTGCCGCCTTGGGCGGGGTTGGACCCATCATGTCTGAGATCATTTCAAAGAGGTGCAAGATAGAATGTCCGGCGCTGTTCAAATTCAAAAAGGCATGTCCGTTCTATCTGGCAATTCAAAATCAAAGCAACCATTCGATCCGAAGCTCTTGCATCGAAAAAAATCAATGTTATACAATAACAAGTAACATCATAACATTTTTGGAGCCAGCTTTGCGCCCGTTTAGCCGACCATCCAGCGCGAATTCTCGCGCGTCTGTTTTGAAATCCTGCACAGCACTTGCCGCGTTTTCACTGGTGATGACCCCATTTGCAGCGGCACAGGCTGACAGCCCGACTGTTGTCACGTCCATCAAACCCGTTCATTCGCTGGTGTCAGCAGTGATGCAAGGTGTTGGCGAACCGACATTGTTGATCGATGGCGCGAATTCACCGCATGGCTACGCCCTGAAGCCGTCGCAAGCAGGTGCACTGCAAGACGCAGATATCGTTTTCTGGATTGGCGAAGATCTGGCACCTTCTTTGAAAAAGCCGATTGATACGCTTTCGGCCAAGGCAACTATCGTTGAACTGATGGATGCCAAAGGGATTTCCCACCTCGATTTCCGTGAGGGCGCGACTTTTGAAGCCCACGACCATGGTGACGAAGACCATGATGGGCATGATCATGCAGATCATAAGCATGATGATCATGACCACGATCATGAAAAACATGCAGATCACAAGCACGACGACCATGATCACGATCATGAGAAGCATGCGGAACACAAGCATGACGACCATGATCACGATCATGAAAAACATGCGGAGCACAAGCATGATGACCATGATCACGATCATGAGAAACATGCGGAGCACAAGCATGATGACCATGACCACGATCATGAAAAACATGCGGAACACAAGCATGACGACCATGAAAAACACGCGGAACATAAGCATGACGACCATGGACATGACCATGGCGGCAAGGACCCACATATTTGGCTGAACCCGGACAACGGGAAAGCCATGCTGAAAACAATCAGCGCAACATTGAGCGAAGCGGACCCGAACAATGCTGCTTTGTATCAAAAAAACGCAGATGCCATGAGCACGGCTCTGGACAATCTTTCAGCGAAAATCGAAGGTTCAATGAAGAACTTGGAAAACACCGGGTTCATCGTTTTCCATGATGCCTATCATCATTTTGAACACAGATATGATGTGGAGGCCGCTGGCGCGATCACACTGTCCCCGGAAACAGCACCAAGCGCTGATCGTGTAACGGAAATTCAGACGACGATCTCCGAAATCGGCGCACGGTGCGTTTTCTCTGAGCCGCAATTTGAGCCAAAAATTGTTGCAACCGTCATCGAAGGAACCGGCGCAAAAACGGCAACTCTTGACCCACTTGGAGCAAATCTTGCCAATGGGCCGGACCTTTATCCGCAACTGATTGCAAACCTGGCAAAAAGCCTGAAAGACTGTTTGGCATCTTCCAGCTGACAAAAAAGGCGCTGCGACATTCCTCGCAGCGCCTTCTTTCTATACGGCAATCCCTATTTGAGCTGAACTTAGGGCCCAGACCCTAACTGCGCGCGCTGGCGCGGCTATCGTCTGTTTTCTTAAGTGCCTTCAAAAGGTGTCGATCGCGGTCATAGACATCCGCGAAATATTCGACCTGACCGGCATCATTCGGCCAAGCGGTGAAATACGACACATAAACAGGAAGATCGCCTTCCACACGCTCTTGCCGGTTTTTCCCCTTGGCGATTTGCTGAGACACATAATCTTTCGATTTGCCAAGCACGGCAGCAGCCATCGCCTTCGGGTCATGTAAGCGCACGCATCCATGGCTATAGGCACGTGTGTCCTTGTTGAACAGGCTCTTGGCCGGCGTGTCATGCATGTAGATATGGTGCTTGTTCGGGAAAAGGATTTTCACCGCCCCAAGTGCGTTTTTGGCTCCCGGATACTGCCGGACATTGATACTTTGCTGCCGGGACGCAACCGCATACCAGTTCACATTGGCGGACGAGACTTTTCGGCCTGACGGCGTTGTCACCTCATACCCGGCCTGATCCAGATAATAGGGATTGGCCGCCAATTTCGGAATCATTTCATTGACAATAATGGAGTACGGCACACCCCAGTAAGGGTTGTACTCAACGATCTCGACATTGTCGTAGAAGAAGTTGGTCTGGTTGGACTTCTTGCCAACGACCACCCGCATGGAAAGTGGCAAGCTGCTCCCTTCATAGAAGGTCGCCGTGAAGGCTGGCTGATTGATGAAAACCCGCCGTTCCCCAAGCTCATCCGGCAACCACCGCCGCCGTTCCATCGCCAGTTCAATCTTGGCAATCTTGGCCGCATTGGTCTCGCCAACCATGGCCCGGATCGTGTTCTTTCCAACAATTCCGTCGGCTGCAAGCTTGTTTTCCTTTTGGAAGCCTTTCACCAGATTGGCGATTTCTTGAGAATAAAGGTCTTCACCAGCGTAGGAGACAAGCAGTTTCATATGCTTTTCGCGAAGCGTATCAGAGCCGTTCTTTCGAATGGCAGCGACAATGTTCTTCACTTCCGGGCTGGACCGCCCGACCTTCAGGAAGGTGCCGGGAGCAATGACAATCGCATCTTCCTCCTCATCCTCCGCGCGCAGCTTTGCCAACTCTGACTGAAGCTCGGAAAAAATATCATCCTGCGGCTGGTGAGCCTCCATGGCGACCTTCACATCAGTTGATGCCTGAACGTCTCGAAGAGACGCTACAAGATCAACCTCGGCGCGCGGCAAGTCATGATATTCTGACAGCCGGTTCGGATCGATACGGCCACGTTCTGCATCCAGTATATAGGTCAGAACAGCAGCAGACAGTTCCATCTCAAAGGCCATCGCCGCAGCAGCACGCGGATCGACGGGCTCTTCATCTGCATCAGAACCGGAAATCGGGATCAACGAGACAGGCTTCAGCAGACCAACTGAATAATCTTCCGGGTCCAAGCCAAACCTGTCGGCGTCTTCAAGAGCTTCCAACGCAGCCAAAGCCTTTGCGTTGATTTCTCCGTCTGTCGACCAAAGGAAATCCGGATGTTCGCGGTAATAAGCCTCCAGCGCCTCGCCAACCTCAGGCAAGGTCTTGAAGCGCAGTTCTTTGAGAGCGGGCCGCGCCTTGTCAAAGGCCGTCAGGACCGGAAGCGGTTTTTCTTCCTCTGCAATCTGGCCTTCAAGATCGGATGTCACTTCAGTCGCTTCGCTGGATTGAACAGCTGCCGTGGTCACCTTGGCGAGAGATGCAAGGGATACTGTTTTCCAAGCATCGGGCTTGTAGGTGAAAATCTTGGGCGCAGAAACTTTGTATTTGACGGCCTTCTTGCGCTTTGCCTGCGCCTCGCGCGCCTTGAGTTCTTCCAGCCGCTTTTCCTTCGGCGTGAACAGGCGTTGCAGAAAGTTCTGCGCAGATGCATCACTCGCAGACAGGCCGACGAACCCACCTGACAACATGGTTGCCATCAACAAAACGGCAAGTGGAGATTTCACGTTGGATTTTGCTACACCGGATTTAGCGAGCTTGTTCTCGGACCGGAGGCTGGAAACTTTCATGTGACTAAGGCTCTTTGAGGTTCGTTCGCGCGGCATTTCAATGGGTCGGGTCATTTATTGGCTATCCGGCTCGCATTTCAAAAACACCACGTTTGGCATCAACATTTGCCCACCTTCATTCCCTGCCCATGAAAGCGAACTGCATTCGTGATTCAGACGATACTATATCAGCGCCCGACGAGAGGTTAAGAGATTTCCCGTGTCCTGAGCATCCAAATCACTGAACTGTGATCATCGGTGGTGAAATTGCCTTCCGTAAGGCAAGGTTGCAAGGCCAATCAGCAGTGTCGAGACAAAATAAACAAAGAAAAAGGCCGGATAATCCGACCTCTCTCTGCTTGCGTGAATGCATGTTCGGGACCGCTTAGAACGGAATTTCGTCATCCATCGGTCCACCGCCGCCTTGGCCGCCACCACCGCCGCCATATCCACCACCGGAGGAGCCCCCGCTGAAACCGCCACCCTGGCCACCACCGCCGCCAAAGCTGCCGCCGCCTTGAGAACCTCCGCCAAACCCACCGCCGGACTGGCCGCCGCTATAGTCTGGCAGATTGCCACCACCGCCACCTTCGCCGCGGCCATCGAGCATGGTCAGATTCGAGTTAAAGCCCTGCAAAACAACTTCGGTGGAATACCGGTCCTGACCGTTCTGATCCTGCCACTTGCGTGTCTGCAGCTGCCCTTCCAGATAAACCTTGGAGCCCTTGCGCAGAAACTGCTCTGCCACCTTGCACAGACCTTCTGAGAAAATCACCACTCGGTGCCACTCTGTACGCTCACGGCGTTCGCCGGAGTTCCGATCCCGCCAGCTCTCAGAGGTTGCCACGCTGAGGTTGGCGATCGGGCGCCCGTCCTGCGTACGACGAATTTCCGGGTCAGCCCCCAAATTTCCAACGAGAATTACTTTGTTGACGCTGCCCGCCATCCTGCGCTCCTGTTCGTCCAACATGGCTGGTCAAAATGACCTAACTGCCATGCCGTGTTTTTTCCAGCCTCTTCCATAGGGCTGCACTTCAGATGCCGAACCTAACGCCTTCATTGAACAACGCCGATCCTTTTCCGTCGCTCCTCCTGCTTTTCCACAATCGGACGCCACAACGCTGCGCAGATTTCGGCCTGCAACCAGATTTTACGTTCATGCTTTGTACTCAATTTTATACATTGACGAACGATAGGCAACGATTTTCACCAGCACCATTCATCATGTTCTTGTTATGTTCCTGTCTTTTGGATACGATCCAGAAAATCCGATTTAAATTGAGTCGCTTTGCCGACTGGAACAACCGGTCTCGAATGCTATATCGACGTGCGGTGCTCTTGTTATGCAGAGCGCCAACGCTGTCATTCGGCACCACTGTAAACTGGGCGGAGAACCTACCCCATGGCACCCAAAAAGTCAGACAGAGCTTCGAAGGCCCTTCTGGAAGCCGATCCGACACGTGTCATTTCTGTTCGCGGTGCACGGGAGCACAACCTCAAAGGCGTCGATCTGGACCTGCCGCGAGACAAATTGATCGTGATGACCGGGCTGTCAGGTTCGGGAAAATCTTCGCTGGCGTTCGATACCATCTATGCAGAAGGTCAGCGCCGGTATGTAGAAAGCCTGTCTGCTTACGCTCGTCAATTTCTGGAAATGATGCAAAAACCGGATGTTGATCAGATCGACGGCCTTTCCCCGGCAATTTCCATTGAGCAAAAAACAACGTCGCGCAACCCACGCTCAACAGTCGGCACGGTCACTGAAATCTACGACTACATGCGCCTGTTGTTCGCCAGAGTAGGTATTCCTTATTCTCCTGCAACCGGCCTTCCTATTGAAAGTCAAACCGTCAGTCAGATGGTTGACCGCGTTTTGGAGCTTGAAGAAGGGTCCCGCCTGTACTTGCTGGCGCCGATCGTGCGGGGCCGAAAAGGCGAATACAAAAAAGAACTCGCCGAACTCATGAAAAAGGGTTTTCAGCGGGTCAAAATTGACGGCGAATTCCATGAAATTGCCGATGCCCCTGCCCTCGACAAGAAATTCAAGCACGACATTGATGTTGTCGTGGACAGGATTGTCGTGCGCGAGGATATCGCAGGGCGACTGGCAGACTCCATGGAAACGGCATTGAAACTGGCTGATGGCATCGCCGTTGCCGAATTTGCGGACAAAAAGGATGAAAAAGGCGCGCCTGAACGGCTGATTTTCTCTGAAAAATTCGCCTGCCCAGTATCCGGGTTTACAATTTCGGAAATCGAACCACGTCTGTTTTCATTCAACAACCCGTTCGGCGCCTGCCCGACCTGCGATGGACTTGGCACGACCCTCGCCTTTGAAGACGACCTTGTCGTGCCAGATCAAACGCTATCCTTGCGCGAAGGTGCTGTGCTGCCATGGGCGAAAACCGGCTCTACTTCGCCGTATTACACGCAAACTCTCGAGGCCCTCGCCCGTCATTATGATGTCTCCATGGCCACCCCATGGAAGGAACTGCCAACAGAGTTTCAGAAAACTGTCTTGCATGGCACTGGCAAGGAAAAAATCGAATTCGTTTATGACGATGGCGTGCGCAGCTATCGCACGGAAAAGACGTTTGAGGGCGTCATTGGCAACATTGAACGCCGGTGGCGCGAAACAGAATCCACCTGGGTTCGCGAAGAACTGTCCCGCTTCCAGTCAGACCACGCCTGCCCCGCTTGCCAAGGCTATCGCCTAAAGCCGGAAGCCCTTGCCGTCAAAATCGCGGATCGGCACATCGGCCATGCGTCACAACTCAGCATTCGCGACGCGAATGCGTGGTTCGACACATTGCCGGACAAGCTGACGGATAAGCAGCAGGAAATTGCCGGGCGCGTCCTGAAGGAAATCCGTGAACGCCTGAAATTTCTGAACGATGTTGGCCTTGAGTATCTAACGCTGTCCCGCGGCTCTGGCACTTTGTCTGGCGGTGAAAGTCAGCGGATCCGGCTTGCTTCTCAAATCGGATCTGGTCTGACCGGCGTTTTGTATGTCTTGGACGAGCCGTCCATCGGGCTACATCAGCGCGATAATGCGCGCCTTCTTGAAACGCTCAAACACCTTCGCGATCTGGGCAACACCGTGATTGTTGTGGAGCATGATGAAGACGCTGTTCTGACGGCGGACTATGTGGTGGATGTAGGGCCCGGTGCAGGCATTCACGGTGGGCAAATTGTTGCTCAGGGCTCACCGCAAGATGTGATGGCAAATCCGAAGTCTCTGACCGGGCAGTATCTGTCAGGCGCGCGGTTGATCCCCCAGCCCGAGGAACGCAGAAAGCCCAAAAAAGCCCGCAAGCTTTCGGTGGTAGGTGCCAGAGGCAATAACCTGAAAGACGTATCAGTCGATATCCCGCTGGGAACCTTTACCTGCGTCACCGGTGTATCAGGCGGCGGAAAATCAACTTTCCTGATCGACACCCTGTTCAAGGCCGCGGCGCGCAGGCTGAATGGAGCGCGCGACAACCCTGCCCCCCACGATCGCATTGACGGGCTGGAACTTTTGGACAAGGTCATTGATATCGACCAATCCCCAATTGGACGAACACCACGCTCCAACCCCGCCACCTACACCGGTGCCTTTACGCCAATCCGTGAATGGTTCGCCGGTATGCCGGAGGCGAAGGCCCGTGGATACGCGCCGGGTCGCTTTTCCTTCAATGTGAAAGGCGGCCGCTGCGAAGCCTGCCAGGGGGACGGTGTCATCAAGATTGAAATGCACTTCCTGCCGGATGTGTATGTGACCTGCGATGTCTGTAAGGGCAAACGCTACAATCGCGAAACACTGGAAGTCCAATTCAAGGGTAAATCGATCGCCGATGTCCTCGACATGACGGTTGAAGAAGCCGCCAACTTCTTTTCAGCTGTGCCCGCTGTTCGCGACAAGATGGAGACACTCGCCCGTGTTGGTCTTGGCTACATCAAGGTTGGCCAACAGGCGACGACGCTTTCTGGTGGTGAGGCGCAGAGGGTCAAACTGGCGAAGGAACTCTCGCGCCGCTCGACAGGTCGTACGCTTTATATTCTGGACGAACCAACCACCGGCCTGCATTTTCACGATGTCGAAAAACTCTTGGAAGTGCTGCATGAACTGGTGGACCAAGGTAATTCCGTGTTGGTGATTGAGCATAATCTTGAGGTCATCAAGACGGCCGACTGGATTGTTGATCTTGGCCCGGAAGGAGGAGACGGAGGCGGCACAATCGTGGCCACCGGACGCCCGGAAGACGTTGCGACCGTCCCGGAAAGCTATACCGGCCAGTTCCTGAAAGAACTTTTGGAGCGGCGTCCACAAGCAAAGATCACTGCGGCAGAATGACGCTGCAGTGCACAAAACGGCCAAAAACTGTCATTTTTAACGAGTGATTGACGTCTTTTTCGAAGTTTTCCATAATTTATTTGATGCATTGCACAAAATGCATGACAGGCATGCACACGCAGGGCTTCAAAGGTTTGAATTCGCGAACTAGATATTGGTCATCGCAAAGACGAACTGGCCGAGCGCAAGAATGGCCTTCTGTCAGGAGAGTAATATGTTTGGATCTGTTATCCGCAGATACAACAACTGGAAGAAAGTTCGCAGAGCAGTTGATGAGCTGTCTAGCCTGTCACCTCGTGAACTGAGCGATCTGGGAATTACTCGCAGCGAAATAGATTTCGTGGCCCGTCGCAAAAGCGATTAAGCGTCACTATATAAGGATCGTGTTCCGAGGCTACCTCCTCCTCCCAAGCCGAAGAACGCGTTTGAGGCAAGAACTCCTCCTCCCAATCTTGCCTCTGAATAACGTCACCCGCCGGTACCTCCTCCCACCGGCGGGTGAACGTTTTTCTGGGCCAGAAATTCCAAATTCAAATAAAAGCACCCGAAACCTTCGAATTTCCGCGTATCTTCGTGCGACATACAAACAAAAACGTTGTAACGTTAACGAAGTACGAGATCCTGAGATCATATTAACTATTTTGTGACTTGCATTTTTGGAAGACCTGACTTGCAGAAGACCTACTACCTAATCGTTTTAAGCGGTCTTATCTTATGATCATTCGAAAGGAACGGGCTAGACGCCGACACGCGGTGCCATGGCCATAAGATAGAAAGGCCTTAGTCATGTTGGACTCTGTTGTACGCTCTTACCAAAACTGGAAACGTTACCGCTCAACTTATGACGAGCTGTCCCGCCTCAGCAATCGTGAGCTGGACGATCTCGGCATCAGCCGTGCAGACATCTCCACCGTTGCACGCGGCGCGATGAAGTAATGTGCAATTGAGGGTGATGAGCGCGGCGCCTGCCAGCAGCCCACTCTCTTCTGCCCCGGTCATGAAGGCGATTTGAATTCGCTTGAACCATGACCAGATGCAGACCAAAAACACTCACCGGTCCTCCCCCGGTGGGTGTTTTTCTTTATGCGCTGATAAAATCGGCAGCAGTTTCTCCCACCCCACTGGCTGCATACCCATTGCTGCCCACCGCCTGTAGCTGATATCAGGAGGGCAATTATCAGCGTAAGCCGGATGGGCTTTGCCCAAAAACATATCAAGGATCAAAAGAATGAAACCCATCCATGTGGTTGGTGGTGGTTTGGCTGGCTCAGAAGCGGCCTGGCAGATCGCAAAACGCGGCATCCCGGTTGTTCTTCACGAAATGCGGCCAGTTCGTAAAACTGATGCCCATAAGACCGATGGATTGGCAGAACTGGTGTGCTCCAACTCATTCCGCTCTGATGATTCAGAACAAAATGCGGTCGGGCTGATCCACCATGAGCTCCGGCAAACAGGTTCGCTGATTATGGCCTGCGCCGATGCCAATCAGGTGCCTGCCGGGAGCGCTCTCGCCGTAGACCGTGACGGATTTTCAGACGCGGTTTCAAAAGCGCTCGAAGAGCATCCCCTAATCACAATTGAACGAGAGGAAATCACAGGTCTGCCACCAGAAGACTGGGACAGCGTTGTCGTCGCCACCGGGCCACTTACATCTCCGGCTTTGTCGGAGGCCGTCTTGGCGAAGAGCGGTGAAGATGCCCTTGCCTTCTTTGATGCCATTGCCCCAATCGTTCATTTTGAGAGCGTCAATCTGGAAAAAGCCTGGTTTCAGTCACGCTACGACAAGGTTGGCCCGGGTGGAACTGGCAAGGACTATCTCAACTGCCCGATGGATAAGGACCAGTATGAGGCCTTCATTGACGCTCTGATCAGCGGAGATACGTCCGACTTCAAGGAATGGGAAGAAAACACGCCCTATTTTGATGGCTGTCTCCCAATCGAGGTGATGGCTGCCCGTGGACGGGAAACCTTGCGCCATGGCCCAATGAAACCGATGGGACTCACAAATGCGCACAATCCGGAAGTGAAGCCTTATGCTGTTGTGCAACTTCGGCAGGACAATGCGCTTGGGACGCTGTACAACATGGTCGGGTTCCAGACCAAGCTTCGCTATGGTGCGCAGGCAGATATTTTCCGGATGATCCCGGGCCTTGAAGATGCGCAATTCGCTCGCCTTGGCGGTCTGCACCGCAACACGTTCCTCAATTCACCAAAGGTTCTTGATGACACTCTGCGCCTGAAAGCCGATCCACGCCTGCGCTTCGCCGGGCAGATCACAGGCTGTGAGGGTTACGTGGAATCGGCCAGCGTTGGGTGCATGACCGGCATTTTTGCGGCAATGGAACGACTAGGACAGCGGATTTCAACACCACCGCAGACAACTGCCATGGGCGCGCTGCTGAGCCATATCACCGGTGGGCACCTTGTTCACGAGGAAAGCGGCAAGCCACGCTCCTTCCAACCAATGAACGTGAACTTCGGCTTGTTCCCGCCCGTTGAGGCACCAAAGACCGATGAAAACGGCAAACGGATCAAGGGAAAAGACAAGTCTCGCGCCAAAAAGTTGGCCATGACCACGCGCGCGAAGGCCGATTTTGCAGCCTGGTGTACTGATCTCGCTCCGGCAGAAGCTGCAGAATAGGCTGATCGTTTCAAAGCCCGGAAAGACCTTTCCGGGCTTTTCGCCAATAGATCCATTGCCGCCGAAGTTTTGAGAGTTCGCTCAAACTTTGCAACGCCTGCTCCGACGACTTTTCCAATTCAGCCAAATAAGGATCAACAAGCGCTAGCGGCAGATAGGCCGCTGCTACGTTTTCTGGAACATCATGCAAATTTTCGCGAACCCGCTTCATGTGATGGCGCGCATGTTCGCGCAGCTCGGCAAGAGCTGAGGACAGCTCCGGGGTAGACTGGCCCTGAAAAACTGTTTCCATATCAACACTGTGCCGACTTAAAAGGTCTGATGGCAAAAACACCTGCCGCCTTGAGGCATGATATGGCAAAGCCCGCATCAACCCGGTAAGTGCGTAGGCAACGCCCGCATGCCCCGCGACTGTTGCTGTTCCCGCATCTTCCCCATTGTTCAAGATGAGGCTGGCGAGCTGAAACACCGCCGAAGTGGTTTCCCCCGCATAACCCTCAAGATCGTTTAGGCTCGGCATCGGATCATCATAAAGATCAAATACCCGCGCATCGATCATCGCTTCCAGAGCTGGAACAGGAAGCTTGTAAGTCTCAACGGTTGCTTTCAGCGCTGCCGCATTCGGATTTGCCGACACGTCCCCATGCCCCTCTCCGCTCAGAAGGTCACGCCACCACTGCAAGCGAATTTCACCCGGCATCGGGTCACTGACCAATTGCCGAATGCGCGCGATCTCGGCGTTGAACGTGTAAAGCGCAAACAGCCCCGGTCTATGCGCACGGTCCGCAAAAAGGACAGTGAAATACCGGTTCCAGTCCAGTGTCCTCAAACTCTCGGCTGCATAGTCGAAATTCGTGTTCATCGCCCGCTTTCGCGTGTTTGAATTCCTTAGTCGACAGCTAGAAGCGCCGCTGCAACAGCCCTGTCATCCGACAACAGCACATTGAATGTTCTGATTGCAGCGCCCGTTGACATCGGATCTGCCAGAATCCCAACCTCACGGAAGGCCTCTTTCAGGTCTTTAGGCAGCGGCACCAGATCCGGACCGGTTCCAACGAGAAGAACCTCGATATCGGCAGCTTCTGCGAGGATTTGATTAAACGCCTCAACAGAAAAGTCGGCTGGAGAATTCACACTCCAGCCATAAATGCCACTGGGAACAGTGAAGATGGAACCTCGGTGGGACATATCCGCGAAACGAAAGCCGCCGCTGCCATAAGCATCAATCGGCGCCCGTCCCGGAAAATGTGCATCCCGTATTTCCATCAGGTTCCCTGAGCAGCTGCGGCATCGTCAGAAGAGGCTTCCCCTTCTTCATCACCAGATGTGCCACCCGTGCGTAATTTCAAGATGATCAGGAACGGAGCCGCCAGGAAAATGGACGAATAGGTTCCGATCAAGATGCCGAAAATCATCGCTAATGTGAACGACTGAATGACTTCACCACCAAAGACGTAAAGCGAAATCAGCGCCAGCAAGGTTGTGACAGAGGTCAGAACCGTCCGTGACAGCGTCTGGTTGATGGATAGGTCCAGCAGATCCGGCAAATCCATTTTCTTGTATTTGCGCAAGTTCTCCCGGATCCGGTCATAGACGACCACGGTATCGTTCAGCGAGTAGCCGATAATCGTCAACACCGCCGCAATGGATGACAGCGAGAAGTCGAGCTGCAAGACCACAAATAGCCCGACAGTGATGATCACGTCGTTCGCCGTGGTCAGGATTGCGCCAACCGCGAACTGCCATTCAAAGCGGAACCAGATGTAGAACAAGATCGCCAACAAAGATGCTGCAACCGCAATTGCACCAGCTTGCGCAAGTTCGCCGGAAACGCGAGGACCAACAACTTCCACACGCCGGAAGTCATAGCCGTCTTCGGCAAACAGCGTACGGATCTTGCCAACAACAGCTTGCTGGGCAAGTTCGCCGCCTGGCTGTTCTTCAACGCGGATCAGAACCTCGTCCTCTCCGCCGAACTGCTGAACCTGAACATCACCGAGGTCGAGCGTCCCCAGATCAGTTCTGATTTTTCCGATATCAGCCGCGCCCTCTGTCTTGATTTCGACAATGGTGCCGCCCTTGAAGTCGATGCCGTAGTTCAGGCCAACCGTTACGAACAGAGCAATAGAGGCAATAACGAGGGCAATCGACAACGGAAAGCTGATAGACCGCAACCACATGAAGCGGAATTTAGTGTTGTCCGGTACCAAACGGAGCAAAGCCATATTCTGTCTCCCGGACTAGATTGGTAGTTTCGTTGGCCGCGCGGTGCGCACCCAAAGCGCGACAAGCAAACGGCTGAACGTGAAGGCGGAGAAAACGGTGGTGAAGATACCGATTGCGAGCGTCACCGCGAACCCTCGAACCGGCCCTGAACCCAACTGGAAGAGAATGACGGCAGCAATCAGTGTGGTGACGTTCGCATCCAAAATGGTTCCAAGTGCGCGCTTATAGCCCGCATCGATGGCAGTGATAGCCGATCTCCCGGCCCTTGCCTCTTCACGTATTCGCTCAAAGATCAGGACGTTGGCATCCACCGCCATACCAATCGTCAGAACGATACCTGCAATGCCTGGCAACGTAAGTGTTGCCTGAAGGAAGGTAAGCGCTCCGAAAATCAGGAAGATATTCGCCATCAACGCCAGATCGGCAATCAGACCAAACCGCCCATAAGCAAGCAGCATAAAGGCGATAACGGCCACACCTGCGATTATCGATGCGTATTCACCGGCTTCAATAGAGTCTTGTCCAAGACCTGGACCAATCGACCGTTCCTCAATCACTGTGAGCTTTGCCGGCAATGCACCTGCACGCAGCAGAACCGCAAGGTCATTCGCACCTTCAACAGTGAAGCTTCCGGAAATCTGACCAGAGCCGCCTGTAATTGGCTCGCGGATGACCGGCGCTGAAATCACTTCCTCGTCCAGCACAATGGCAAACGGACGGCCGACATTTTGCTGGGTGATAACCGAGAACTTGCGCGCGCCGGACGTGTTGAAGCGGAAATTCACGACCGGCTCATTATTGCGCTGGTCAAAGCTGACCTGTGCGTCCACCAGATCCTCACCACCAAGAAGCGGAGTTTCTTCCAGAAGATACGGAATTGGCGGATCGTCGATGGAGAATGCAACCATTGTTCCAACCGGCGGACGTGATTGCATCGCCTGATCGCCAGACATGGACGTGTCGACCATGTGGAAGGTCAGCTGCGCCGTTTGGCCGACAAGATCCTTCAAACGCTCCGGATCGCTCTCACCCGGTGCTTCCACGAGGATACGGTCTGACCCTTGACGCTGAATGTTCGGTTCCGTTGTGCCAAGCTCGTCAACACGGCGGCGAATAACTTCGATGGACTGCTGCACAATCGACTGAAGGCGGTTGTCCAGGCCTTCATCCGTGTACGTGAACCGGATTAGGCCGTCGTCCGACACGTTGATTTGAAATTCGTCAACAGGCTGACCGGCGAACAGGTTAGAAACCAAGGGATTTTTGAGCTCTTGAAGACGCTCTTCTGCATCCACGAGCTTTGTCAAATCCCGAATACGAACCTGCGCTGCTTCGCCCTGAACACCAAGACCCGTGTATCCAATACGCGGCTGCTCTCGCAAAGTGGCCCGAATGTCACCGACAAGGCCCTTCAACCGTTTCTGAATGTAGTCTTCCTTATCGACCTCATAGAGCAGGTAAGCACCGCCTTGAAGATCAAGACCCAGCACCATCTGGTTTTTGGGCAGGAAATCCGGCCAACTGTCCAGCGTCTTTTGAGAAAGGAAATTCGGAAGCGTTGCGAGGATACCGGCGGTGACCACCACCAGGATCAGGGCGATCTTCCATCGGGCAAAATAGAGCATGTTAAAAGCCTGTGCATTGGGGCGGGTCGATCAGTACCAATCGACCCGGCTTTTCGTCAGGTCCAAGCGGAAAAACGCGGGAATTATGCGTTTTCCTTGGCAGGCTCGGACTTGGAACGCACTTCCTGAACCATCTGGCGCACAACGCGAACCTTGACGCCTTCGCCAAGCTCAACTTGTACTTCGCCATCATCGACAACCTTGGAAACCTTACCGATAAGGCCGCCCGTGGTAACGATGGTGTCACCGCGACGCAGGTTCGCCACCATGTCCTGATGCTGCTTCATGCGCTGGCGCTGCGGACGAATGATCAGGAAATACATGATTGCGAAGATCGCAACGAACGGCAGCATGGAAATCAGGAAATCCGGACCACCTGCGCCGCCTGCGGCCTGCGCGTAAGCTGGGGTGACAAACATGTAACTCTCCTTAAACGGCCTGCTCCGGCGCAGTGTCGTTAGAACACGCGCCAGATCGCGGGCTTCTTTCTGTGGCGCGGACTATAACCGTGGCGCGCCGGTTTTCAAGCTATCTCGCATGGTTGGGCCGTACCGGATTGGGAATAACAGTCGTTTTCGACGCCTTCGCCCCATGATATGGCACATACCAAGCTGCATGTGCCCTGAAATGGGGCAAACTGACAGGGGTTACAAGACAAGAATGCCGGATTCTGACGCGATTTCCCAACTGAATGCAAAACTCGATTCCCTGATCTCCTTGATCGAGCGAGCCGTGCCGAATGCGCCGAAATCACCTGATTTTGAAAGTGCCGAAGCGTTTTTGTGGGTTCCAAACCCCGGCGAACTCAATCCGGTTAGAAAAGTAAATCGGGTGGATATAGAGTTGCTGTGCGCTGTCAGCCGGTTAAGAGACATATTGCTCGACAACACCCGCCGCTTTGCAGCTGGTCTTTCAGCCAACAATGCCCTGCTGTGGGGCGCGCGCGGCATGGGAAAGAGTTCATTGGTAAAGGCTGCGCACGCGGCCATTAACAAGGAACGCGGTGATACAAACCTGAAGCTGATCGAAATTCACCGCGAGGATATTGAAAGCCTGCCTGCCTTGATGACCTTGATCAGGGAGACGCAGTACCGCTTTATCATCTTCTGCGACGATCTTTCGTTCGACAATGACGATACGTCTTACAAGTCTCTGAAAGCCGTTCTCGAAGGTGGAATTGAGGGGCGACCTGACAACGTCATCTTCTATGCAACGTCCAACCGTCGTCACTTGATCCCACGTGACATGATCGAAAACGAGCGTTCAACAGCGATCAACCCGGCAGAAGCTGTAGAGGAAAAAGTGTCTCTCTCGGACCGGTTCGGACTGTGGCTCGGTTTCCACAAATGCAGTCAGGACGATTATCTGGAGATGGTCAGCGGCTATGTGAACCACTACGCCCTTGAAATCACGCCTGAAAAATTGCGTGCAGAAGCCCTTGAATGGGCAACAACGCGCGGCAGCAGGTCCGGACGGGTCGCCTATCAATATGTTCAGGATCTGGCAGGTCGTTTGGGCAAGTCCATTTAAGTCGTCGCCCAATTAGCGCTTTTTAAAGTTTAGGTGCGCGGCAGGTAACGCATCGGGTTGACCGGTTTGTTGCCTCTGCGCAGCTCAAAGTGAACCTGCGGCTGAGAAACGGATCCAGTGGCGCCCGCATTGGCCACCACATCTCCGCGACGGACTGTATCGCCGCGTTTCACCTGCAGCTTGCTGTTATGCGCGTAGGCTGAAACCCAGCCATCATCGTGGCGAACGAGCACCAGGTTGCCGTAACCCTTCAGCTCATTGCCCGCATAGATAACCGTGCCGTCCGCAGCAGCCTTGACCGGCGTCCCAGCTGGAACCGCAAGGTTTACACCCTCATTGCGACCGCCTCCGGCTGTTGGACCGAATTCAGAAATGATTCGCCCACGCACAGGCCAACGGAACATTGGACCAGCCGGTTCAGTTGCCTGTGGTTCTGCCGTTGCGATTTGCGGCCGCTCGATCGGCTTCGTCGGTTTTGCTTCCGCGTTGCGTGCAGGAACGCTGTTTGGAACCGGTGTCCGTGTCGGGACAGCTGGTGCCGTCGAAGACGCTGTCGAGATTTTGCGCACAGGCTGGCGACGCGGAACAGGAACGACAGCCGCCGGAATCGCCGGAGCACGGCTCATTCCGGAAATCGAAGCCGTCGTCAAATTGTCGTCAGACTGCTGCGACGAGATCGAGGCAATCGACATGCCTTGCGATCCACCATGCGCAAACGGTTTCCGGCGCGGCGCAGCAGAGCTGGTTGCATAAGGCTGAGTAATACTTGCAACCGTCGACGGAGGCGCGATCTGTTGTGCCGGGATCGTCGCAGTTGGCAAGCGCCCGCTGGCAATTTGCTCAAACGTTGGCTGATAACCGCCGGGCTTGCGACCGGGAACCGGCGCATTTGCAACGTTCTGGTTCGGGATAGAACCGGTTGTGAACTGCTGATTTGCATTCGTCGGCGCAGGCAAACGCACCGGCGAGGTGGAAGACACCGTCGCATCCGTTGTGCCATTGCGCGAAGAATACACATAGGTCGGAATGATCAAGGTTTGACCCGCACGCACTTGCGAAGGATCAGAAATACCATTGACTGCAGCGACCGCATTCACCGGAACGCCGAAGCGGCGTGACATGGAATGCAGCGTATCCCCTGTGCGAACAGGAACACGTGTCCCGCCGGCAGACGTCCATCCCTTCCAGGTGACTGGATTGGAGACAGTCGGATTGGATGTGACGGCTGCCGGCACGTTCGGACTTGTCGGTATGGAACCGGTATAGATTGGCGCGTTCGCGCTTGGCAGCGGCTGATTATAAGTCGGCTGCTGGAAGGTCGGCGTAAATGTCGGCTGCTGCTGCGCATAAACCGGCGCACGACCACCAAGGGGAGATGGTGTGGGCACAGGCACACGCGATGCATAGACCGGTGCAGTCGGCGCTTGAGGCATATGCGCCAGCGGACGGGTTTGAACCTGCGCAACAGGTTGAGGCTGCTGGTATGTCGGCCGAACAGGTTGATAGCTCGGCTGAACCGGGCCGGAAATGACCGGCGGCTTATACGATGTCGTCGGGATGGAACCAGTGGTCACCGGCGCTGAATTGGCGGCAGGCAAACCTGCAACCGTTCCACCGGACCCGTACATGATATCCTCGTAAGTCGGCTGTTTGGCCGACCCGGTCAGAATTTCACGCTGATTTGCAGTTCCACCAGTATAGACAGGCCCTCCTCCAAGACGCTCAACGGCGTCACTGCAGCCTGCAGCCATTCCGGCAACCAGTGAAACAAGAGCAACCTTACACATAAGGTCGCTGCGGAGGATACGCTTCCGCTTCGTCATAGCTCTACTCTGACCAACTTAAAATAAGTTCTTATGGTTAAGAGTAGAGACCAGTTAGGTTAAGAAAGGGTGTTCAAACATTCAAGTTTCTTTCCGCCGCACCCTTGAAAAGTCGCGGTTTTCGGTCATTGATATCATTGCGAAAATTCAGACACCCGCCGCACCCAATCTCCGCTTAAAGCGTGGCATCTCCATTGATCAGCGGATGGTCGAAGTTCGTGATGATCAATTCGCCAAATTCCTTCGGCGCACCCTCTGATATCGAATAAGTCACGTTGACCGGCAGCATCGGCTGGCCTTCAAACGTTTCTCGAATTTCCGGTGTATCATTGCTCCTGACCTGAGACCCAACTCTCCTCCAGCCATTGGGAGAATTCGTCGGTTGGTTTTTGCCGTCATACGGCTTTTTTCTCAAGAGCCATTTTCATGGCGAATTCGCTGGGCGTAATATT
>Ga0189285_100044_pt1 | contig 117856 bp, 104 predicted proteins | sample GEYOminimetaG_FD_130315 | JGI IMG/M metagenome (GOLD analysis project Ga0189285, IMG submission 130315) | Marine microbial communities from the Costa Rica Dome - GEYO mini metaG | ecosystem: Environmental > Aquatic > Marine > Oceanic > Photic zone | place: Costa Rica: the Eastern Pacific... | reverse complement strand
GAAAACACTTGTGTCGGAGACCGGTAAAGGTGTCGATCCGACCAGAGAACACGAAATCGGGACAATTCTCTCGTACAGTCGTGAGCAGGTCGAAGCCTTTATTCAACACTCTTCCCGATCAGACGAGAATTTAGACTCGTAAGCTCTTAAGGTGTCATTTCGCCCCCAGCCGGAACCGACCCCGATAAGTGTATTTTGAAAACCCATAGCGTTTTACGTCTTCATTTGCAAAGCGCAGAGGCCAACGAATCACAGTGGTTTTCTGCAAGAACAAAATGCGATTTGCCGTGGGACTTCCGTGGGACTTTTAGCCACAAAACTCCCACGGAAGGGCATTTCGTGCATATTTGACCATGCTTTGTTCTCACCGAATAAGTTGCGGAACCTTCGACAAGCTTTTTCAAATAGCCTACTAATTTCAAAAGGATAAATGGCGGAAGAGGTGGGATTCGAACCCACGGTACGGTTCCCCGCACGCCGGTTTTCAAGACCGGTGCCTTAAACCACTCGACCACTCTTCCGTTGCACACCGTTTCGTTTTTTCAGCTGCAAATGTCAAGAGGGGTTGTGCGCAATGTGCTCTGATATACTGGATAACTTATTCTGAAATTGAAATCTCTATCGATTGAGCCCTTGATGAGCTGCGCTAAGTCGCGTCTCGACGGGTGATTCACTTTGAGGTAATAAAGGTCCTGTTAATATGGGCAATGGCGTTCTAGCGGGGGCAGTGCGCTTATAGGGGTGTTAAGTCGATCTGTAAGGCTGGTTGCGTATTTTTTCCGGCTGATTGGCTTGTAATTGTCCTGAACAAGAAGAGTTTAACGCGTTTTGCCAGGGGCCGCCGACGCGTGATGAATAGGACAGGCAGGGATGTCAGGGTTGGGCGTATTTTCGACCTTTGCACTTCAACAAACAAGCAAGGCAACCGGTTCTGAAACCAGAACCGGGCAAAAAAGCTTGTTTAGAATTTGCAGTAGAACCGTAGCAGTTGCGGTGATGGCAGGCTTTGTAGCGGCTTGCGGATCAACACCAGAACCGCCGAAAGCAAAATTCAGCCCGAAAAAATACGGCGTCAAAGGCAGCCCGAAAATGGTAGCCAAAGGCGAGCCGGTTCCCAAGGGCGGTGGACGGTATGTGGTTGGCAAGAAATACAAGATTGCCGGCAAATGGTATTATCCCAAACATGATCCGGACTACAAGAATGTGGGTCTGGCTTCTTGGTATGGACCAACCTTCCACGGTCGTAAAACAGCTAACGGTGAAGTTTTTGACCGTTACGGCCTAACTGCCGCCCACACCACCATGCCGCTGCCGTCTTATGCTCGTGTGACCAATGTCAAAAACGGTCGGTCTATGATCGTCCGGGTCAATGACCGTGGTCCGTTCCATGGCAACCGGATTATCGATCTTTCCGAGCGCGTCGCGGACATGCTTGGTACCAAACAGGGCGGCGTTGCGAAGGTAAAGGTTGAGTATGTCGGCAAGGCTCGTTTGGATGGCCTTGATGAAAAATACCTTATGGCCTCCTACAATGGGTCAGATGCGGTTGCGCCTGGAGGAACCTTCCCGGGGACGCAGCTCGCCCAAGCGGTTCCGCCGCAATTGTTGTTCGGAGATGCTCCTCCACCTGCGCCGCGTCCCTACATGACCGCCAGTGCCTCAATCGCGCAAAGTGTCGATGCGCCGGAGAGCTACCGTTTGGCGTTTGATCCAGCTGCCGCGTTCGCTGTGCGGTCGGACACGGTCAAAGTTGCATCCTCCAACGCCTTTACAGCAAAAGAGCCAACCGACCTAACAACTGGTTTCTCGGAACCTGTTGATCTTCCATCGCCGGAAAACAGTGTTCAAAACGAGGGCTTTCAGGGGATTGATGCTGACGTCTATGGCAGCGCATTGTCGTCCTACACAGTGCGCAAACGCATCCATGTTGCGCACGATGTCTTCGATTTTGCCCGCTCGGATAGTGTCGCACTTGCAGATCTTGCGCAGCGCTAAGACATTCTTTTAAGCTTGTGAAACTGAACGAGCCGGACCAATTGGTCCGGCCTTTGGTGCTTGCGGGGGCAAACAAGTGTCTGAATTTTTCAAGGTGCAGTTAGCGAGCCTTTGCATCGCGTTATTCGGGTGTTGCGTTGCTGCTGCGCCGATCACTTCTGCTGAAACGCTTGATACTGCTGCGCCGATGGCGTTCTTGATGGAGGTGAAAACCGGGTCTGTTCTCTACGCAAAAGCATCTGACAATACATTCCAACCTGCCGGCCTGTCGAGGATCATGACTGCAGCCACTGTCTTCAAGGCATTGAAAGACGGTGAAATGACTGAGGCGCAGGAATGTAAGGTAAGTGAGTATGCCTGGCGCACAGGTGGTGCACCTGCAGGCGGCACAACAATGTTTGCCGAGCTGGGGTCCTCCATCTCAGTGCTAGACCTATTGAAAGGCTTGCTTGTTCATCAGGCGCATGACGCTGCGATCATTCTGGCCGAATGTCTTGACGGTGATGAAAAAACATTTGCCGCTCGTTTGACAGCATACGCTCGCGAGATTGGCCTTACCAATAGCCAGTTTTTAAGCCCAGCCGGGTTTGACGTTGACGGCGCTGCCACCACAGCAGAAGACATGGCCACCTTGGGCTTGCACATGTTGCAGGAATTTCCCGACCGGTATCCTCTCTTTGCGCTCAACGAGTTCACCTGGAATGATATTTACCAACGTAATCGCAATCCATTGATAGGCGAAATGCGTGGGCTGGATGGTTTGGGAACCGGCTCAAGCAAGAAGGGCGGGTTTGCGTCACTTGCCTCCCTTAATCGAGACGGACGCCGTGTCATGGCTGTTGTTGCTGGATCTCCATCTGCGAAGGCCCGGATCAAGGCGTTAAAACAGGTTGTCGACGGTGCGTGGGACTATTTCTCGGTTCGGCAGTTGTATTCCAAAGGAGACGTGGTTGCGATGGCTCGGGTCTTTGGTGGCATCGAGAGTGAAGTGCCATTGATCGCAGAGCGCAATATTGCCGTGCTTTTGCCCAAAAGTGGAGCGCTGGGATACAAGCTGCGGGTCACTTATTCAGGTCCGGTTGTTGCCCCTGTTGAGCCGGGAAAACGTGTTGGAGAGCTCCGTGTTTTTTCCGGGGATCGACAAGTTCACCACGTTGGGCTGCTAACCGGTGGAAAACGCATTGAAAAGGGCGATTTGCTCTCCCGTGCAAAGGACGGTCTCGGAGAGCTGTTGTTTGGCTGGCTGTAAACTTGTATGCAAAATATCCTGAGGCAATTGACATTTTCTAAGCGAGTTCCGACCACGTGACAGGTCAATTCATTACCTTTGAAGGCGGAGAGGGGGCTGGCAAAACCACCCAGATAGCCCGCTTGAAACAGCGGCTTGAGGAGTTCGGGAAGACCATCTGCCTTACACGCGAGCCTGGAGGGTCGCCGGGCGCTGAGAAAATTCGTGAAATGCTGCTTTCCGGTGCAGCTCGTAAACTTGGGCCGCGAGGCGAGGCCATGCTCTTTGCAGCCGCTCGCGCAGATCATGTTGATAGTGTCATTGCCCCGGCTTTAGTCCGTGGAGACTGGGTCATATGCGACCGCTTTGCGGACTCTACCCGGGTTTATCAAGGTGAGGCAGGGGTCGACACGGAGACCTTGGACCTTCTTGAAACAGTTGCTGTCGCTGGAACCCGACCAGACTTGACGATACTGATCGACATTCCCGCCGATATAGGGTTAGGGCGCGTTTCCAGCCGCTCAAAGACTGATGACAGTGGTGGCCCAGATCGGTTTGAGACAGACACAATTTATACACACGAAAGGCGTCGTTCGTTGTTTCTGGACCTTGCAAAGCAACAACCGGAACGTTTTGTCGTCGTTGATGGGCGCCACGACCCTGATCATGTAGCTGGTGAAATCTGGTGGGCGGTCCATCGGCATTTCAAGGATTTACTTCTAGAGCAGAAAGACAATTCCGCCACTGCCACATCGGCAGAGGGGTAAGGTATGGCAGCGCGCAGAGAAATAGTTGAAACGCCTGAGGTGGACGCGCTTATCGGTGCGCCACTGCCGCGTGAGCAAGACATATTGTTCGGGCATGAAGAGACGGAACGCGCGCTTCTGGACGCCTATCGGTCTGAGCGGTTTCACCACGCATGGATACTTGGTGGACCAAAGGGAATTGGAAAGGCCACACTAGCTTTTCGGTTTGCTCGGTTCGTCCTTTCACATCCTGAGCGTTTTGGGGACGCCGTGCAAAGTGCCCAGTCTTTGGACGTTCCGCGCACATCACCGGTGTTTCAACAGGTTGCCCATGGAGCGCATCCTAACGCACTTCACCTGCGCCGACCGTGGGACGAAAAAAGCAAACGCTTCAAGTCGGATCTGCCGGTGGACGAAGTCCGCCGGACGGTTTCTTTCTTCGGAACAACGGCTTCTGCGAATGCGTGGCGGGTCTGCATCGTTGATGCGGCAGATGACATGAACCAAAGTTCAGCCAACGCTCTTTTGAAAATCTTGGAAGAACCACCACCGCGCTCGGTCTTTCTGGTTTTGTCGCATGCGCCAGGGCGCCTGTTGCCGACAATCCGTTCCAGATGCCGCCGGTTGGATATGGAACCCTTGAGCGTCACACATATTGGCGATGGTGTTCGGAGGTTTGCAGAAAATACTCAAGACCTTGAACGCGATATTGTTGATGTCACAAAATATGCAGATGGGAGCTTACGGTCGGCCCTCATCCTGTTTTCCGGAGATGGGTTGGCGATTGCGCGCGGTTTTGCCAAGTTGGCGGAGGAGGGCGCATCCCGGAATGTCAAAGCCCTACACGGTCTTGCTGATTTAGTCGCGGTGCGCGGCCAAACAGATAACTGGGAGAGCTTTCAGCATGTCGCTGACCGCTATCTTCATGGACTGATGACCGGGTTTATTCGGACTGCGCCGCCGCGACTTGATCTCGCCAAATCCGTGACCGACCTTTGGGAAAAGTTCAATCAATCCGTTCGAGATTCGGACGCCTTGAATCTTGATAGAAAACAGGTGGTTCTGGATTTGATGCTCAAGCTCTCCACATTAAAGGAAACGAAGCGCTGATCCAGCGCGCCGAATGCTAATCTCTCCCAGCTGGAATTTGCCTCACGATGCTTATCGATAGCCACTGTCACCTCGATTTCCCCGACTTTGAAGGGGAGCACGAAGACCTGATTGCGCGCGCACATGGTGCGGGTGTCGGGCTCATGGTGACAATCTGCACACATATTAGAAAATTTCCGCAGGTATTGGCGCTCGCGGAAGCTCATGATCCGGTATTTTGCTCGGTTGGTACCCATCCTCATAATGCAGGGGCAGAGGACGGAATACCGGCGTCAGAAATCATTGAGCTTTCACAGAATCGAAAGGTCGTGGCAATCGGTGAAGCTGGGCTGGATTACTTCTATGACAAATCCCCGCGTGATGCCCAACAGCGCGGTCTTAGAACGCATATTGCAGCGGCTCGTGAAACCGGATTACCCTTAGTCATACATTCGCGGGATGCTGACGATGATATGATCGCGGTTTTAAGGGAAGAAATGGCGAACGGAGCGTTTCCGGCACTCCTCCATTGTTTCTCCTCGGGCGAAGAACTTGCAAAAGTTGGCGTCGAGCTTGGCCTCTATGTGTCCTTTTCCGGCATTCTGACGTTCAAACGATCAGAAGATTTGCGTGCGATCGCTCGAGACCTTCCAGCTGATCGCTTGCTCGTGGAGACCGATGCTCCCTATCTTGCTCCCCAGCCCAGACGCGGTAAGCGCAACGAACCTGCCTACACAGCCATGACAGCCGCTGTTCTGGCAGATGTCCAGGGAGTGAGCTTGGAAGAGATGACCCAACAAACGACGGATAACTTCTTCAGGCTCTTTAGCAAGGTGCCCAAAGACGCTTTACCGAGGGTGGCATGAGCAGACCTTTGGAAGTCACTATATTGGGATGCGGGTCTTCCGGTGGTGTACCGAGGATTGGAAATGACTGGGGGCAGTGTGACCCCAATGAGCCGAAAAACCGTCGTCTTCGTTGTTCAATCCTCGTAGAGAAGCGTGGGCCGAACGGAGCCACACAGGTCTTGATCGATACCGGACCGGATCTACGTCAACAGATGCTGAATGCAAACATTCAAGACCTTGATGCCGTCCTCTACACACATGCGCATGCCGACCATCTACACGGGATTGATGACTTGCGTGTGTTCACGATCCGAAATCGCAAACGTATGCCAGTCTATATGGATGCCGTAACAACACAGCGAGCTCAAGAGGCGTTTGGTTATTGTTTCAAACAGCCGGAAGGCTCGTCCTATCCGCCAATACTCGATCATCACATATTGGAAGCAGGTCGGAATTGTGAGATTGGTGGGGCAGGAGGGACCATATCGTTTCTGCCGATAACGGTTCATCACGGCGACATCGATGCGCTTGCATTTCGCTTTAATGGGATTGGCTATATGCCCGATGTTTCAGACCTTTCTTGCGATGCGATCCATAGCCTTTCTGATCTAGACACCCTGATTATTGATGCGCTCCGCCGCACACCACATCCGAGCCATTTCTCATTGGATGACGCACTTGGTTGGATTGAGAAGCTTCGCCCCAGAAAGGCTGTCCTGACCAATATGCATGTTGATATGGATTATCAGAGTTTACAGTCAGAGCTGCCAGACGGAGTCATCCCCGCATTCGATGGCATGAAACTTCTACGGTGAACACTTAACTTGCCAAGAAGAACGGGCAGAAGTCTTGCGACTTCTGCCCGTAGTTAGGCGTTCTTCGCGCATTTTGCGGTGGCAATGCAGGTTCCGGAAAAAGCCGCGAGATACTTTCACGGCTAGGCGTTCTTCCGGAGGCGTTCAGAACACAGATAGTAGAGTATCACTAATTACCCCAATAATCAATTTGTCTGTTCAGTACACTATTTTGGGGGACATAGTTGTTGTAGATGAATAATTGAAACGGGTTTTGCAATGTTATTAAAACGCCATTTTGGGCCTTAAGAAATATGAAAAAGGATAAGCTGGAACAACGTCTTACCAAGTCCGCTTATGCCTATTTGGACCGCTACGGATCTTCGGTCGAGAACCTGAAATTCGTATTGAAGCGAAAAACTCGCCGGCTAATTGACAAAGAGGATCTTGAAGATCTCGACGTGGATGGCATAGTCAATCGGATTGCTGACAAGTGTATCTCCTTGGGAATAATTGATGATGCCCAATACGCGCAAAGCAAAGTGGCTGGACTGCGCCGGAAGGGTCAATCGATGCGAAAGATCCAAGCGGTTTTAAGAGCAAAAGGCGTTTCAGAGGCCGTTGCCGAAAACGCCCTGCAAAGTGACGATACGGACGAGGTTTCAGCAGCTCGGCGGTATGCTCAGCGCCGCCGATTAGGAGCATGGCGTTCAGACCCAACGAAAAGGACTGACCGCCGCGACAAGGATATTGCAGCGCTCTGCAGGGCTGGATTTGCCGTATCTATCGCAATCAAAACAATCGATTGCGACGCTGATGATGAAATGGATTGATCACGGACAAAAGCGTTATTTCATTCGCATAGCTTCGGATTCGATAATGATATTCACGTCATCACCGACAAGACCATTGTCTACGGCGTAAGTCATTCCAAAGTCGCTTCTTTTAAGTGTTCCGCGCGCACTGATACCCAGAACAAACCGCTTGTGGCCAAATGGATATTCGGCAGCACGGTTTAGCGTTACATCCAATATCAGCGGGACATAATTTCCTCTCAACTTCAGCATCCCAGAAACCGTTCCTTCTGTTTCGCTGGTTGGTGTCCCGGTATCAGCGGTAAAAGTCATGACCGGATGTTTCTCTGCGTCTAAAAAATCCTTGTTTCGCACATGGTTGTCACGCGCGGCATTGAACGTCTCAACGCTTGGTGTTTCTACGGTGACGCTAAGATCGGAAAGTTCCTGTGTTTCCATGTCATAGACAAACTCGCCTTGCACCTTGGTGAACAGGCCCAGCGTGTCTGCAAAGCCAATATGTTTCACTGTGAATGCGACGGTCGTATGCTCGGGGTCCAGTTCGTATCGATGCGGTTCCGCGCGCGCTTCAAGAGTTAAAGAGCTAGCTACTAAACCGAATGCCACAAGAGATGCCAGGATACGCATTTGAGTGCCTCCGTTAAATACTGGACAACCTTCAACATAGGGCAACCATCATCATGTTTCGAATGCGAATGCGGTGTCGTTAGCCACGATTTTGTGAGGTGGACGCACACGGACCATGAATTTGCTCGGCTGCTATCCAGCAGCATTCTCGTGTTTTGAATAATCTAATAATATTCCATAATATATATTATACGATTTATGTATGGCGTAATGGCTTGATTGATTGGGCTATGGTCAAACACCCCTTAAAGATGGAATTGCATAGCCGATACGTGGTTTGGGATTGCTTTGTGACACGCAAGAATGAAACGACAATCAGTCTGCATCCGATCAATCAAAATTCGCTGATTTGCCACGTAGTTTTTTGATAGAGCCACGTTTCTTTTTTGTTTCAAGACGTCGCTTTTTGGAAGCCAATGTTGGCCGGGTCGCTTTCCGGGGTTTGGGTTTTTTAGTTGCTTTCTTTAACAGCTCAATCAGACGCCCGAGTGCATCCTCCCGATTGCGTTCTCTGGTGCGAAAACGATCAGCCTGAATGATAATCTCGCCGGAAAGTGTAAGCTTGCTGCCTGCCAGACGCGCTGCCCGTGATTTGACATCGCCCGGCAAAGTTTCGTTTGCTTCCAGAGAAAAACGCAGCTGAACGGCAGTTGATACCTTGTTGACGTTTTGGCCACCTGGGCCCGAGGCCCGGATAAAGTCCTCGCGAAGGTCGTCTTCCAAAATAAAGAGCTTGTTTGTGACGGGAATTTTCCCGGTCATATGATCGTTATCTTTGTCACTACACATCTTGTGGTTTTAACGCTTGGGCGGCGTCAAACCAAGGCCGGCCAATATTACTCCCGAAATTGTTTTCCACGCGTCATTGAACAATTCTGGCTCGGCGAGACCCTTGCCCGTTAACGCTCTAATTTGAGGCGAAAAATCTGCGTAGTGCTGTGTGGTGGACCAGATCATGAAAAGCAGGTGGACCGGTTCAACAGGCCTTATTTTGTCCGTATCTATCCAGTGTTGAATAACGGAAGCCTTGTCATCAACCAGTTGTTTTAGGTCTGTTTCCAACACGGTTTTGATCTGTGGTGCCCCTTGCATCACTTCATTTGCAAAGAGCCGGGATGCTTCCGGTGATTTGGCGGACATCAGCAGTTTTTGGTGGATGTAGTTGTCTAACTCTTCTGCGGGATCCCCGTCCCTGTCGAGGGTTTTTAGCGGGTCCAGCCACCCATCGAGGATTTCTTCAATGACCGCCTCGTAAATCGCGTCCTTGGAAGAAAAGTAATAGAGGAGATTAGACTTCGACATTCCGGCAGATTTGGAAATCCGCTCGATGGTTGCCCCAGCATGCCCTAGACGAGAAAACTCTTTAAGAGCGGCGTCCAAAATACGCCCTCTGTTTTTCTCCTGAATACGACTCATGCTGGAGGTGTCGGTTTGCGCTGCCACGCAGGACCCTTTCTTATTATTATCCCTTTGCTGCTTATTGGTAACTTGGAAAATGGCGCTACGGCAAGCGTATGCATCCGCCAAATCCAGTAAAAAACGGATAAAGAAAAAGCCACTGAAACGTGTTCAGTGGCATCTTGTTCCATGTTGGGAGCGGTTTAATTGCCTCAATTGGCACCCTTCCCGGTCCTACCAGAGCTTTTTGGAGACCAGACCTCCAAGTAGGCCACCCTTTGCGCCCAATAAGCCACTGATTAGACCCAGCTTTGCCTTTAAAAGTCCGCCGAACAAACCGCCCAGAAAATCGTGCTTTCCGCCTTCGTGTTTGTTTTCAGTCTTGTGTTCGGCTTTATGTTCGCTCTTGTGGTCGGTTTTTGGCTTTTTCGTATGAGTTCCGCCGTGCGCATGCTGAGATCCGTGAACCTTTGTTCCGCAGGTTATTTTTGCTGCTGGTTGTGTGTGGCCATGTGCAGCCACTTGGGTCTTTTCCGTCTTTGCGGTCTCAACCTGAGGCTTTTCAATATGTTTTGCCTGCGTGAGATGTTGTTTAAAAAGGCTGGCGTGTCCAAGGGACGCCTTGCTCTTGTGATGGCCTAGAATTCCAGAAAGAAGTGCAAGTGTCATTTTATCCCTCAAACGCCTTTGAACCCGTTCCGTTATGGTTAACGCGCAATTAATAATTGGATATAGGTGGTGGTTACGTAAGACGCCTACGTAGTTCTGAAATCGCTCTCACGAGGGCGTTCCATCCTCCCCTTGGTAATTTCCGCCTTGACCACTCATTCGAGTCTTCCTAACCTCGATTTGACCAAATGGTCAGTTTTCAAATGTTAGAAAGTTTCAAGGACGTTTGAGACAGACCGATATAAAGAGCCAACAAGGCCAAGCGCTGGATTAAATGTCCGGCGCACTCCAGAGAGCGAGTATCACCAAAAGGGTTTCACAAAACCCGCTCAGTGATGCGACAGTGGGAACAAGCTGTGTGAGGTGAGTCTGCCGAAAAGTGGCAAGCATTCAGCCTTTCACCGCGATAACAACGGGATAACGCGGCTTATGGTGAGATGGCCGCGAGGGAGGACGCATGTCGATTTCGGCATCAACCACGAATAATCTAGACGCTTTCTGGATGCCATTTACGGCAAACCGTCAATTCAAACAGTCGCCGCGCATGTTCGTTGGTGCAAAAGACATGCACTACACGACGTCAGACGGTCGGCATGTTCTTGATGGTACAGCTGGGCTTTGGTGCTGCAATGCCGGTCATAGTCGTCCGCGCATTGTGGAAGCGGTACAAAAGCAAGTCGCAGAACTGGACTATGCACCCGCCTTCCAAATGGGACATCCCAAAGCATTTGAGCTGGCAGCCCGCTTGGCTGCGTTACTCCCCTCGCCTATGGATCATGTCTTTTTTACCAACTCAGGCTCGGAAAGTGTCGATACAGCACTGAAGATTGCGCTCGCGTATCAACGCACGATTGGTCACGGAACCCGAACCCGTTTGATTGGCCGGGAACGTGGCTACCACGGTGTTGGGTTTGGGGGCATTTCCGTTGGCGGCATCGTCAACAACCGTAAAAACTTCGGCACCCTGCTGACCGGCGTGGATCATATGCGCCACACACATGATCCGGAGCGAAATGCCTTTTCCCGCGGGATGCCGGAAAGCGGCGCTGAATATGCGGAAGATCTCATCCGGATCATTCAGCTTCATGACCCTTCGACCATTGCAGCGGTCATTGTTGAACCTGTTGCCGGTTCTACAGGAGTTCTTATTCCACCCAAGAACTATCTGGAACGGCTTCGGGCCATCTGCGATCAACACGGCATTCTGCTGATTTTTGATGAAGTCATCACCGGCTTTGGGCGTCTCGGATCACCCTTTGCGACAGATTTCTTTGATGTCATGCCGGATATCATCACCACTGCAAAAGGTCTGACGAGCGGTGTGGTGCCCATGGGAGCCGTGTTCTGCACCAAATCGATCTACGAGGCCTTTATGACCGGCCCGGACCACATGATCGAGCTGTTCCACGGCTATACGTATTCAGCCCATCCGATCGCCTGCGCAGCAGCACTTGCAACGCTCGACACCTATGATGAAGAAGGCCTTCTGACGCGCGCTGCTGACCTTGCCCAATACTGGGAAGACGGCCTGCATTCGCTGAAAGATTGCCCGCATGTCATCGACATCCGGAACCTTGGTTTAATTGGTGCAATTGAGCTGGAAGGGATTGCTGGCGAACCCACAAAACGGGCGTTTTCGGCTTTCCTAAAGGCCTATGACGACGGCATCTTGATACGGACTACCGGCGACATCATTGCCTTGTCACCGCCGTTGATCATCTCCAAGGAACAGATCGATGAGTTGTTCGACAAGCTTCGAACGGTTCTGAACGCAATCGACTGACCTGCGTGCTCCTTCGGGAGCAAAGGGAGACGCAATCAAAGGACGGCGGTTTCGCCGTCCGATCATAAATTTTGGTTTTGGGAGAATATCATGGCCGCTCCGGGAGAGAATCTTCGTATCAATGCTCACCGACTTTGGGACAGCCTCATGGAGATGGCCAAAATCGGGCCGGGGGTCGCTGGAGGTAACAATCGTCAGACTCTAACGGACGAAGATTCCGAGGGGCGCAAACTCTTCCAGAAATGGTGCGAAGATGCAGGCATGGCCATGGGCGTCGACACTATGGGCAACATGTTCATGACCCGGCCAGGCACCGACCCGGATGCCCTCCCCGTCTATGTCGGCTCTCACCTCGATACTCAGCCAACCGGCGGCAAATACGACGGCGTTCTCGGCGTTCTTGGCGGACTGGAAGTCGTACGCAGCATGAACGACCTTGGTATCAAGACCAAACATCCGATCGTCGTGACCAACTGGACCAACGAGGAAGGCACCCGCTTTGCCCCTGCTATGCTGGCCTCTGGCGTCTTTGCGGGCGTTCACGAGCAAGATTGGGCCTACGCCAAGGAAGATGCCGAAGGCCTTAAGTTTGGTGATGAATTGAAGCGCATCGGCTGGGTTGGCGATGAAGAAGTTGGTGCCCGCAAGGACAAGATGCACGCCTTCTTCGAGTTGCATATCGAGCAAGGCCCAATCCTGGAGGCCGAAAACAAGGATATCGGCGTTGTTACACACGGTCAGGGGCTTTCCTGGACGCAAGTGACCATCACCGGTAAGGACAGCCACACCGGGTCCACCCCAATGCCCATGCGCAAGAACGGGGGTCTCGGAATGGCGCGCATTCTGGAACTGGTGGACGAGATCGCCTGGTCCCACGCGCCGCACGCCGTTGGCGCGGCGGGGCATATCGATGTTTACCCGAATTCCAGAAACGTGATCCCCGGCAAGACCGTTTTCACCATCGATTTCCGTTCCCCTGATCTGGCGGTCATCAAGGACATGGAAGATCGGCTTAAGGTTGGCGGAAAGAAGATCTGCGACGAGATGGGCTTGACCGTTGAATTCGAAAAGGTCGGCGGTTTCGATCCGGTTGAGTTTGACAAGAATTGTGTGTCGGCGATCCGCAATGCGGCCGAACGCTTGGGCTATTCCCACCGCGACATCATTTCCGGTGCGGGTCACGATGCCTGCTGGATCAACCGCGTCGCCCCAACGGCGATGGTCATGTGCCCCTGTGTCGACGGCCTCTCTCACAATGAAGCGGAAGAGATCTCCAAGGATTGGGCGAAGGCAGGTGCCGACGTATTGTTCCACGCGGTGATCGAAACTGCGGAGATTGTGGAGTGAACCTAACGGGTGACCACAATGCCGTCCCGGCCTTGAGCCGGGATCCAAGCTGAAGAAATTTGAGTGGGAGGAGATAAAATGGCGAGCACAGTGATCAAGGGCGGGACGGTTGTCACCGCTGATCTGAGCTACGACGCAGATGTGAAGATTGAAAACGGGACGATCATTGGGATTGGACCGAACTTGTCCGGAGACACCACGCTGGATGCGTCCGGATGTTACGTCATGCCGGGCGGTATTGATCCGCACACTCACCTCGAAATGCCTTTCATGGGCACCTATTCCTCCGACAATTTCGACAGTGGAACACGAGCGGCGCTTGCCGGTGGCACCACCATGGTTGTTGACTTTGCCCTGCCCTCGCCGGACCAGTCCCTACTGGAAGCGCTGCAAATGTGGGACAACAAATCTACCATGGCCCACTGCGACTACTCGTTTCACATGGCAATCACCTGGTGGGGAGAGCAGGTCTTCAACGAAATGGAGACCGTGGTTCGTGAACGCGGCATCAACACCTTCAAGCACTTCATGGCCTATAAGGGTGCCTTGATGGTGAATGATGACGAGATGTTCGCCTCTTTCCAGCGCTGCGCAGAACTGGGCTCGCTCCCCCTTGTTCATGCGGAAAACGGCGATGTGGTTGCAACGCTCCAGCAAAAGCTCCTGTCTGAAGGCAATAACGGGCCAGAGGCCCACGCTTATTCCCGCCCCCCGGAAGTGGAAGGTGAAGCCACCAACCGCGCCATCATGATTGCCGATATGGCAGGCGTGCCGCTTTATGTGGTGCACACATCTTCAGAGCAGGCGCACGAAGCCATTCGCCGGGCGCGGCAAAACGGCATTCGGGTTTACGGTGAGCCTCTTATCCAGCACCTGACGTTGGATGACAGTGAATACAAGCATGATGATTGGGATCATGCTGCTCGCCGGGTCATGTCTCCGCCGTTCCGGGACAAGAAACATCAAGATAGCCTGTGGGCTGGGCTTGCCTCTGGCTCCTTGCAAGTCGTCGCGACAGACCATTGTGCCTTTACCACGGACCAAAAGCGCACGGGCGTTGGCGACTTCACCAAGATCCCGAACGGCACCGGCGGCCTGGAGGATCGCATGCCAATGCTCTGGACCTATGGCGTGAACACGGGACGGCTCACCCCGAATGAGTTTGTGGCAGTCACCTCCACCAACATTGCTAAGATCCTCAACGTTTATCCAAAAAAGGGTGCGGTGCTTGTAGGCGCGGATGCCGACCTTGTTGTCTGGGATCCGAACAAGGAGAAAACCATCTCCGCCGCCTCGCAGGAATCGGCCATCGACTACAACGTCTTTGAAGGCAAGCATGTCAAAGGCCTGCCACGTTACACCTTGTCGCGCGGTCGGGTTGCCGTGGATGATGGCAAGGTCGTGCCGCAACAGGGCCACGGCAAATTTGTCAAACGCGAACCATTCCAAGCCGTCAACAAGGCGCTGTCGACCTGGAAAGAACTGACTGCCCCGCGCAAGGTGGAGCGCACAGGTATTCCTGTCAGCGGGGTTTGATTATTCTCACCGAATGAATAACCCGCCGCTTAGCAACCGGCGGCGGGACACCTCTTGGGCAGCGATGGCGTAAACGTGGTGACCAATACGAAATCGTCATTCGCGAGAACGCAGAAGAATCGAGAGCGGTGGCTTGAAGCGCAGTATCGGACAAAGCCCAAGGTGCTCAGGAAATAGCCGGAAATTTGAGATTAAACCTTGCAGGCAGACATGGCTGAAACAATGGAAAGACTTCATCCACGCGATGAGGATGGCGGGATAAAAATGACTAACAATGTGGTGGAAGCCAAAAACCTGTCTCTGACGTTTCAGACCAATGACGGTCCGGTTCATGCGCTTTCCGAGATCGACCTAACCATCGAGGAAGGCGACTTTGTTTCCTTTATCGGTCCCTCTGGCTGCGGAAAAACCACTCTCTTGCGTGTGATTGCCGACCTTGAACAGCCCACCGGCGGGGCTATCACTGTCAACGGTGTTTCCGCTCATCAAGCACGCCTCAATCGGGCCTATGGCTATGTGTTTCAGGCAGCGGCACTTTATCCATGGCGGACCATTGCCAAAAACGTCGCCCTACCACTAGAAATCATGGGGCTTCCTGCCAGCGAACAGCAACAGCGCATTTCGAAAAACCTTGATCTCGTCAATCTCTCCGGTTTTGAAAAAAAGTACCCGTGGCAGCTTTCAGGTGGCATGCAGCAACGCGCATCCATTGCCCGCGCCTTGGCGGTGGAACCCGACCTTCTCTTGATGGACGAACCCTTCGGCGCCCTCGATGAAATCGTGCGCGACCATCTCAATGAGCAGCTTCTGCAGTTGTGGGCCAAGACCAACAAGACTGTTGTGTTCGTCACCCACTCCATTCCCGAAGCCGTGTTCCTCTCAACTAAGATCGTGGTGCTCTGCCCGCGCCCGGGTCGGATCTATGACGTGATTGAAAGCAACCTGCCAAGGGACCGCAGTCTGGACATCCGCGAAACCCCGGAATTCCTCGAAATCGCCCACCGCGTCCGCGAAGGGTTGAAAGCGGGGCATGCGTATGATGACTGACACATCCCTCGCCTCGCCCCGCTCCACCAACCCGTTTTCCGGTCTCATGTCTGGCACCACGGGTCCCGTGATTGTCGTCGTCCTTGCGATCCTGGCGATCTGGTACATCTCTGCGGTAATTCTCAACACGCCATTTCAGAAGGAAATGTATGAACGGGCGAGCCGAGATGACGTCCCTGTTTCCCAGCTGGTATCAGACACGTTGGCGCAGGAGCGTCCGGTCCTGCCCGCCCCCCATCAGGTCGCAATAGAGATCTGGAAGACGACCGTTGAGAAGAAGGTGACCTCCAAACGGTCGCTGGTCTATCACACCGGGATCACCCTCTCATCAACGCTGCTTGGCTTTCTGATCGGGACGACGCTCGGCATCCTGCTGGCTGTCGGGATTGTGCATAGCCGGGTACTCGACAAATCCATGATGCCCTGGGTGATTTCCTCTCAGACCATTCCAATCCTTGCCATCGCGCCCATGATTATCGTGGTCTTGAACGCAGTTGGCATTTCGGGCCTTTTGCCAAAGGCGATGATTTCAACCTATCTATCGTTTTTCCCAGTGACTGTTGGCATGGTGAAGGGTCTGCGGTCGCCTGAAGTCATTCATATGGACCTGATGCACACCTATTCGGCGACCCGGTGGCAGGCTTTCTGGAAACTTCGCCTGCCCTATGCTGTGCCGTATCTCTTCACCTCCATGAAGATCGGCATGGCCGCATCCTTGGTAGGGGCCATTGTCGGCGAACTCCCAACGGGTGCGGTCGCCGGGCTTGGGGCGCGGTTGCTTGCCGGGTCTTACTATGGCCAGACAGTACAAATTTGGTCAGCACTTCTCATGGCGGCATTTTTGGCCGGTGCCTTGGTTGCGTTTATCGGCGTCATGGAAAAGGTTGTCTTGAAGAAAATGGGGATGGCGCAATGAGTTCTTTATCTGACCGCCGTGTCCGTTTTGATACGGCCTCTCTTTTAGCGGCGGGTGTCATCTTGTGTGTGGTTGTTGCTCTGGCCACCACGGCCTTTCTTCCGGACCGCTACGTGTTCAACACGCCATCATTGGCCATCCCGTTCGGGTTTCTGGCAATTTTGGGTGTGCGGTATAGCCTCGGATTTGCGCATAATATGGCTGGTGACATTGCGCTTGGTGTCGTTAGCGTAATGTCAGCATGGTTGTTGATTGCAGTCGCTCATTCTTATCCGGGAGATGCGACGACGGGCTTTTGGGCGCTTGTAGTTGCGCTTTGGTTGTCGTTTTGGCTGTTTGTGGAACGGTTGGCGGCATGGTCATTGTCCAATCCGACGCTGGCCCGTCTGGTCAATCTGGCGATCCCGGTCCTTTTTGGGGCGACATTTCTCATTCTTTGGGAACTGGGCGTGACGGGCGCGGGGGTTCCAAAAGTTCTCCTGCCAGCACCGTCCGAAATTTGGGTGCGCCTAACCACCTCCGTTCCAACCCTTTGGGCGGATTTTCAGCAGACGTTCTTGAAAGCAGTGCTCATAGGTTATGCCATCGGCTGTGGTTCGGCATTTATCGTGGCCATTTTGGTCGACCGTGTGCCGTTTTTGCGCCGAGGGCTGTTGCCTATCGGAAATCTCGTGTCAGCCCTGCCAATTATCGGCGTGGCTCCGATCATGGTCATGTGGTTCGGGTTTGACTGGCCGTCCAAGGCGGCTGTTGTCATCATCATGACCTTCTTTCCAATGCTGGTGAACACCGTGTCCGGGCTGGCAGCAACTGATGCCATGCAGCGCGACCTGATGCGCACCTATGCCTCGAATTATTGGCAAACCCTGTTCAAGCTTCGGCTTCCAATGGCGATGCCGTTTATTTTCAACGCTTTGAAGATCAACTCCACGCTCGCATTGATCGGGGCGATTGTGGCCGAGTTCTTTGGAACGCCAATTGTCGGCATGGGCTTTCGGATTTCAACAGAAGTTGGCCGAATGAACGTGGATATGGTCTGGGCGGAGATCGCCGTTGCAGCTTTGGCCGGTTCGTTATTTTACGGGCTGGTTGCCTTGCTAGAGCGGGCTGTCACCTTTTGGCATCCATCCATGCGCGCGAAAATGTGATCGGCTTCAAGAGACTTTCAAAAACATGCCACGGTTTTGCCAAAGCTCCGGTAGAGTGTGCACCAAGGTTCACACTCTAGGATTCGGATCATGGCGAAGTTTTTGAAAACTTTTTGCGCGGCGGCTGTTGCTAGTTTGGTCGCAACATCTGCCTTTGCTGCAGACAAGTCTCTGACGCCGGACAACAAACCAGCCCCCGCCTCTCCCCATGCCAAACCCGGCTCTCAGGCTGCAGAAGATGCGCTCAAGGCGGCCGTGACGCCATACGAAACTGTCGAAGAGGTGTTTTCCGGCAGTGAGACCGTTGCTGGCGAGAAACTGGCCTTTCCAAAGGACAGCGCATCCGTCCAGTCTTTTGTTGTCACCCTGTCGCCTGGTGAGAAAACGGCTTGGCACCAGCACCATGCGCCGCTTTTTGCGTATGTTTTGGAAGGTGAAGTGACCGTTACCTATGACGGTATTGGAAAAAAGGTTTACCGCGAGGGCGACGGAATTTTGCAGGCCATGAAGGTGACCCAGCAGGGAGCCAATACGGGTGATGCTCCTGCAAAAGTCCTTGCAGTTTACTTGCTCGATGACGGTGACAAGCCAACTGTTCTGGAACAAGCACCAGGCGAGAATAAACCGGCGATCCAGTAAGCACAGCCCTGTTGGCATCCCATACCGATTTCAGCTAGGAAGGCACGATGATTTTCCATCGTGCCAATAGCAGGTTCTTTCATGAAACCCAGCCGTGATGTCTCCCGCCTTGTCGAAATCATGGCATCTCTTCGCACGCCGGGAACCGGGTGCCCGTGGGATCTGGAGCAGGATTTTGCATCCATTATTCCCTATACGCTGGAAGAGGCTTATGAGGTCGCAGACGCGATCCACAAAGGCGATAAGGATGATCTGCGGGAAGAACTTGGCGACTTGCTTCTTCAGGTCGTCTACCACGCGCGAATGGCAGAAGAAGAAAGCTCTTTTGATTTTGGTGATGTCGTAGACGGCATCACGCGCAAGATGATCCGTCGTCACCCGCATGTCTTTGGCGACGAGAAAGCCCGCTCATCCGGCATGGCAAAGGGCATGTGGGAGAAGATCAAGGCCGAGGAAAAGGCTGAACGCCGCGCCCGGCGCGAAGAATTGGGGCTGACAACGGAAGAAACACGGCGCTTTTTGGATGAAGTGCCAACTGCCTTCCCTGCCCTTCAGGAGGCGGACAAACTTCAGCGCAAGGCGTCCAAAGTCGGGTTTGATTGGAACGACCCGCTTTTGGTTCTGGCAAAAATCCGTGAGGAAGCGGATGAGTTGGAAGAAGAATTGTCCGCCACCGAGCCGGACAAGGCCCGTATCGAAGATGAGTTGGGCGATACGCTCTTTGCGCTCGCCAATCTCGCGCGGCACCTCGATATAGATCCCGAAGAGGCCTTGCGAAAAACCAACCGGAAATTCCGCAGCCGGTTTGCTGCCATAGAAGATCAAGCTGATCAGGTTGGCACGACGCTAACCGCCATGAGCCTTGATGAAATGGAGGCGGCTTGGCAGGCTGCCAAAAAGACCTGACGGCGGTGAAATCGCTTAGGGGCCATGAATTGCACGGGCAATGTCGTGCCCGCGGTTTATCGCGTTATAGATTGGAAAAGGTGTGCGGGTGGTTGTGATCACCTCCCGCCGGATCCAGTTTCGGTTTTCCAGTTTCTGCAGTGCTCCCGACAACGCGCGGTCGGTGATTGGTACGAGCTTCGTTCTGAGATCTGAAAACCTTTGAGGCGCTTCTGTGAGCGTCAAAACCGGAACGGTCCAGCTGCGTCGGAGCAGCGCAAATTCCTGCTCCTCAGGAACAATTGATACGATCCGGTGTGCGATTTGCCCTAAAGCTTTCCCTTGTTCGGTCAGGCGGAACTCCGGTCGAAGCGGATGCCCGTGGCCCGGGTTTTTCTCAACCACCCCCAATTCAATCAAATGATCCAGACTGGCAGCAAACGCAGTTCTGCCGGCGTTTGTCGCAGCCAACAGCGATGCTTGACGCCCCGGTGTACCACGGTGCAGCAGCGCAAGAATATTCAATGACCAGGCTCTGGATGTGAGCTTGACAAGCAAATTAATGTCCATAAAGTATAGTTACTATATTTAGAGTATGAAGGAAAGTGGCATGGCATTGGTTTCGTTGGACGACACAATCACGTTGGCTATTTCGGTGCGTGATCGGCACGCAAGCGCGGCTTGGTATTTGGAGAAACTCGGGTTTGAACTGGTTCATCACATTGATGAAGCAGGATGGAGTGAACTCCAGACGAAAACACCCGGTGTTACTTTGGGCTTGGGCGAGCAATCAGAACCTAATCCAGGTAACAGCGTTCCGGTTTTTGGCGTAGCTGACATTTCGGAGGCAAGAACGGCCCTAGAAGGCGCGGGCGTTGAGTTTGATGGAGAGACCGTGACGGTCGACGGAATGGTTAGTCTCGCGACTTTTTATGATCCTGATCGCAACGCTTTGATGTTGGCGCAAGACCTCACCCGCACTCCCTGACCTCATATGACAACGCATAAAATAAGACAAAGGAGCGACCATGGTTTCATGGCGCTCCCCAATTTCTTTTAGAACCTTGTATTTACTCAGAAAAATTGGCTGCAATAAGCACTTGTGAAAGGTACTACTTAGTCAAATAATATTTCAAACCAACCGGAAATTGTAGCGGGTTTAATTGGTGGCAATAATTGGAGAAGGTGTAAATTTTAATCTTTTACATAGATTCGTGATTTCTTCAAACTGGAAAACAACAACTCATATTTTTCCCACTCGTAATCTTGTATTTCATGATATTGTAAATTTCCAGGGTAGGAGAATTTTAGATAAACTACTCTACGATCGCCACGCCTTCGTCGGCCGCTAATTGCAATGCAGTTTTCGGTAACTCGATTGACCTCATCAATTTCCACCCTCTTGAAGAATAGAACAATTCGATCAAGTAAGTTCACTGTCGTAGGTTGAAGCATGAATTTGCTCCATTAAGTCTGGCTTAAATCCACTAGAAAACTCGAGAAAGTGTTCCGGAATGGACCGCGCTGTTTGTCTGTCACACGCACCTCAGCCGTGATGAACTCCTCTCCATCCTCCCGCTCCATCACTTCTGAGAGCTGATAGAGCTGGGCCAGCAGAGCCCCTTCGAAAACGGGCAATTTGACGGTGAAGAGATCGTCATGCTGCGCCATAAACGCATCAATGCGACCATAGAGACTTGTTACCCCTTCCCCTGTCAAAGCTGATAGGGAAACTGGCCCTTCTTCTGCAGCATCCTCTAGAAGCTTCTCTCTATAGGCAGGGTCCAGAGCGTCGATCTTGTTCCAGACCTCGATCACTGGGGCTGCGTGACTGCCGTCCACACCAAGGTCGACCAGCGTCTTCTTGACATCTTCGCACTGCGCTTCAGAGTCAGGATGGCTGATATCGCGCACATGAAGGATTAAGTCGGCTTCAAGCACTTCTTCCAGCGTGGCGCGGAAGGCGGCGACCAGAGGGGTCGGCAGATCGGAAATAAATCCAACCGTGTCTGACAATATGATCTCTCGGCCATGGGGCAACCGGATCTTGCGCAGGGTCGGATCAAGCGTTGCAAAGAGCAAATCCTTTGCAAACACATTGCTTTCCGTCATCCGATTGAATAGCGTTGACTTTCCGGCGTTGGTGTAACCGACCAAGGCAACAACGGGCTGCGGGATCTTCTTGCGTTTTTTGCGATGGAGATCACGGGTGCGCCGGACTTGCTCCAACTGCTTTTGAAGAGCTGTGATCCGATCCTGAATCTGTCGGCGGTCAGATTCAATTTGGGTTTCCCCGGGACCGCCCATAAAACCGGTGCCGCCCCGCTGACGCTCAAGGTGGGTCCAAGATCGCACCAAACGGCTTTTTTGCCAGGTTAGATGGGCAAGATCGACCTGCAACTTGCCCTCTTTGGTCCGGGCGCGATCACCAAAGATCTCAAGGATCAGACCCGTTCGGTCAATCACCTTGGTCTTCAGGTGTTTCTCGAGGTTTCTCTGTTGGATAGGTGTCAGCGGATGGTCAATAACGACCAAGTCCGCTTCCTGCGCGGCGACGATGCCAGCAAGTTCCGAAACCTTGCCTTCTCCGAACAGCGTCGCAGGTTTGGGATTGTTGACCTTCACAATGCCGGACATGGCGATTTGCAGGTTGATCGCTGCGCTCAGACCAACGGCTTCTTCAAGCCGCGCTTCCGGACTACGATTTCCACGCAATTCACCATCCTCACCGCTTGATCGCGTGGCAAGGACAGGCTCAAGAATGATGGCTGTGTAAGGTTGTGGACGCCGATCAATTCCGCCTTTTTCGGCCTGATGATGGTCTGCGTCCTTAACTTTCGAGATGTCTTCTTCGCGAGACTTCGGTTTCAATCAGCTTCCCGCCTTTTCAGGGTTTTCTTCCGCCGGTTCGAACAACTGAACCGGACCATTTGGCATAATGGTAGATATGGCGTGCTTATAAACCAATTGCGAGTGTCCGTCACGGCGCAGGAGAACACAAAAGTTATCAAACCAAGTAACAACACCCTGCAGCTTTACGCCGTTTATGAGGAAAATTGTGAGGGGTACTTTTTGTTTGCGAACGTGATTGAGAAAGGTGTCTTGCAGGTTTTGCGCGCGCTCAGCCATCTGTTTTTTATCCTGTTTGTCCCGAGTGCGGCCGGGCACCCGAAGTTTCAATCCTTTTCGCTGCCATGGAAGGATAGTTCAGTTTTCCCCTCCCCCAGCTAGCCCACTTTCCGTGCGCCTTGCGTAATTGTCCATATGGTCAAGCGCACATATGGACAATTATGACCATCTTTGTATGACAACAGCGTCATTCGCCCCAACGCTGGCCCGGTTCGGTCAAACCACCTGCAAATCAGTAGCAGTATGGAATCGATCGCGCAATGCAGTTGCAATCGATCCGGGATGTCCATTGCCAATTATAGCATGATCTATTTTAACTACAGGCATTACAAGTGTCGATGCTGCCGTCACAAATGCCTCTCGGGCAACAAGCGCTTCTTCCAGTGAAAACGCCCGTTCTTCAAATTTCAGCCCTTCTCTTTCAACCAAGTCAAGCACCACTGCACGTGTGATTCCCCTCAAAATGCCCGATTCTGCCGGTCGTGTGACGAGAACGCCGTCCTTAGTTACTATCCACGCGTTGGTTGAGCCGCCCTCGGTAACATTGCCATCTGCGTCAACATACCAAGCTTCCTTGCCGCCGTTCTCCTTGGCGTTTTGTTTTGCCAGCACGTTTGGAAGCAGCGCAACCGTTTTGATATCGACCCGTGGCCAGCGATTTTCAGGGTAGCTAACCACAGAGATACCTGTTTCCGCTTGTCGGTCAGACGCGGACCGGGATGTGTTACGGGCGGTCACGACAATCGATGGCATGACATCGTTTGACGGGAAAAAGTGATCACGCCGCGCAACACCGCGCGTAACCTGAATGTACACCAGCCCGTCAGTCACCTTATTGCGGCGGATTGTTTCAAGCAGGACGAACTCCACAGCCTTGCGCGCCATGGGCCAGGCAATCTTCAGCTCTGACAAGGAACGACCCAATCGATCCATATGGCGGGGCATGTCTACGATTTTACGATCCCATACCTCGCACACTTCATAGACACCGTCGGCGAACTGATAGCCCCGATCTTCAATGTGAACAGCAGCATCCTTATGCGGCACATATTGTCCATTCACATAGGCTATTCTGCTCATTCACTGTCTCCCGTTAAACGGCGGATTTGTCGTTAAACATCAAATCATTGGCCTAGAAGAAATCAAGGCTTACACGGAACATTTGTTCCACCTGCCGCACCCGGTTGGCAATAGCAAAAATAACAATCCGGTCTTGCGACTGGATCTGTAAATCGCCATTGGGTGTCAAAACCTCGCCATTTCTGAAAACGGCCCCAACCCGAATGCCGGATGGCAAGTCGATTTCCCGCAACGGGCGCCCTACCAGTGGGGACGTATCCAGCGCTTCTGCTTCCACGATTTCAGCCGCGCCATTTTGCAGGGAATGAACCCCGCGAATACGCCCGCGCCGCACGTGCTGCAGAATTCGGGAAATGGTGACAGCTCGCGGATTGATGAAGGCGTCAATACCAAGCGCGTTGGCAAAAGCCGGGTAGCTCGGATTGTTCAAAAGCGAGAGATTTCTGCGGCAACCGAGCTTCTTCGCCATTACTGCCGTCAGAATGTTGACCTCGTCTTCATTGGTGAGAGCAACCAATGTGTCCGCGTCTCCTACATCGGCTTCTTCGAGAATTTTCTGATCCAGAGCACTGCCGTGCAAAATGACGGTGCGACGCAGTTCGTCGGCGATAGAAACCGCCCGCTCTCGAGAGGCTTCGAGCAGTTTGATCTTGGTGTTTTGCTGCCGTTTTTCCAGCGCACGCGCCACGTAAAGACCAATGTTGCCACCGCCAGCAATCACAACACGGCTGGCTTCCGGTTCTTCATGACCAAAAATCCCAAGCGTTCGACGCACTTGATCCCGCCGGGCAACAACATAGGCAAGGTCACCCTCAAGAATGGAATCAGTGCTCTTGGGCACAAATAGATTGTTGTTTCGGTGAATGCCAACCACGACGGACCCGAGATCGGGAAAGAGTTCTGTCAATTGGCGTAGCGGTGTATCGACGACTGGGCAGTCTTCTTCACACATGATGCCAACAACAACAACCTGATCATCAGCAAAGCGGACAGTTTCCACTGCACCTGGAAGCGCAAGGCGGCGGAGAACCATTTCACCGACTTCCACTTCCGGCGAAATGATGACGTCAATCGGCATATTTTCACGCGAAAACAGGTTCTGCCACCGTCCGTGCAGGTAACTCTGCGCGCGAATACGGGCAACTTTGGTTGGGACATTGAACAGAGAATGGGCAACCTGACACGCCACCATATTCACTTCGTCATAGAGTGTGACAGCGACAATCATGTCTGCTTCCTCTGCCCCGGCCTGAGCCAGAACATCAGGGTGCGCGCCATGACCTACGAAGCCTCGAACATCCAGTTGATCGCCAATCGCTTGAATAAGATGTGGCGAGGAATCAATGACGGAGACGTCATTTTCTTCGGCAGCCAATCGTTCCGCGATGCCGTATCCAACCTGGCCCGCTCCGCAAATCACGACTTTCATTGAAAATGTCCTTTGCGCATTCTAGCTGCGATACTTTTACCAATGGATGACGGGTTGCAGGCACAAGGTCAAGACAGACCGAGGGATTTCAGCTTCCTGTGAAGGGCGGATCTTTCCATCCCGACGAATTCAGCCGTTCGGGAAATATTGCCATCAAACCGTTTGATCTGGGCTTGCAGATAGTCGCGTTCAAACATTTCGCGCGCTTCGCGCAGAGGCATGGACATCAACTGCTCGCCGCCTCCATTTGAGGGCAGGTTAGGGATCGTTGACCCCACTTCGGCAGGGAGAAGGTCCGCGGTAATGATGCTATCTGGTTCGCCGCGGGACAGGATCAGCAAGCGTTCCACATTGTTGCGCAGCTGACGAACGTTGCCCGGCCAATCATGGGTTTGCAGCACAGCCATGGCATCGTCCGCGATTGGACGTAGTGGTATGCCGGAGGCTGTCGAAATTTGCTCCATGAAATGTTTGACCAAGACCGGAATGTCCTCGCGGCGTTCCGACAAGCCTGGAACACGTAAAGGCACAACGCTCAAGCGATGGTAGAGGTCTTGCCGGAAAGTCCCTGATGCAATGTTGCTTTCCAGATTTCTGGATGTTGACGAAAGGATCCGGATATCCACCTGAACTCTTGTATTTCCACCAACTCGGGTAAAGCTCTGATCGACCAGAACACGGAGGATCTTGCCTTGCGTTTCGCTTGGCATATCCGCAATTTCATCAAGATAGAGCGTCCCACCGTGGGCCTCTTCTAGCGCCCCTACCTTCTTTAAAGACCCGTCACTCTCCTCAATGCCGAATAGCTCTTCTTCCATCCGTTCCGGCGTAATGGTTGCAGCATTCAGCACAACAAACGGGCTGGCCGCGCGCGGCGAGGTGTGGTGGATCATTCGAGCACTGAGCTCTTTGCCCGCACCAGACGGGCCTGTAATCAAAATACGGCTGTTGGTTCCCGCGATTTTTTGAATGGTCTGGCGTAGTTGCTGGGTCGCGCTCGAATTGCCGATAATATCAAACGTATCGACACTTCTTTGTTTCAGGTCCCGAATTTCACGTTTCAGGCTGGAGGCTTCCAGCGCGCGCTCAGTGATATGGATCAACCGGTCCGCCTTGAACGGTTTTTCGATATAGTCATAAGCGCCACGCTTGATAGCAGAGACAGCGGTTTCGACATTTCCGTGGCCGGAAATAATCACCACGGGTAGGTCCGCATCGGTCTCTTTAATGACGTCCAAAAGAGCCAATCCGTCCAACCGGCTGCCCTGTAGCCAGATATCAAGAACCACCAGTGACGGTCGCCGGGACTTTATTGCCTCAATGGCGGTGTCGGAGTCGCTTGCTGTTCGCGTTTCAAATCCCTCGTCATCCAAGATGCCGGCGATCATGTCGCGAATATCTGCTTCGTCATCAACGACTAGAATGTCATGTGCCATAGGGTGTCAGCTTACTCAGTTTCAGTGTTCTGTTCGTTTTCCGGCTCTTCGGCGGGCTTTGCTGCCAAAGTGAGACGCACCATCGTGCCGGTTTGATTGTTTTCGGTTGCCGGAGCGTCCATCAGTTCAATTCCGCCGCCATGGTCTTCCATGATCTTGCGAACGATTGCGAGGCCGAGACCGGTGCCCTTTTCCCGTGTTGTCATATACGGCTCAAGCAATCGGTGGCTGTGCTCATCCGGCAGACCTATGCCGTTGTCAATGACGTCAATAACAAGAATTCCGTCGTCACGTTTGGAAAGCGTGACGCTGATCTTACCGTCTTGAAGGTCCTCTCCCTCCCGCGCTGACACGGCCTCGGTTGAGTTCTTGATAACATTGGTCAGCGCTTGGCCTAGTAGGCGGGGATCAAATGTGGCCTCAACATCTTCGTCCGGGAACTGTGTTGTAATCGAGATGTCCGGATTTGCGACTGTTTGCATAAACGCAGCCTCACGAACGGCGTTACGCAAATCGGATTTCACCTTTGACGGTTTTCGCATACGGGCAAAGGACGAGAATTCGTCCACCATCTGCCCAATGTCGCCCACTTGTCGGATGATCGTGTCGATACACTGATCGAAAACAGTCCGGTCTTCTTCAATCTTCTTACCGTATCGTCTGCGAATGCGCTCAGCAGACAGCTGAATTGGGGTCAGAGGGTTTTTGATCTCATGCGCGATACGACGGGCGACATCAGCCCAGGCGGAGTTGCGCTGCGCCGAGACCAAATCGGTGATGTCATCTATCGTGACCACATGCCCGTGTTCTTGCCGTGTCGTTTTTTCGCTTGTGATACGGACATTGACTGTTCGGGTCCGCCCACCCCGCTTGATCGAAATCTGTTTTTCATGCGCGCGGCTTTCGCCAGTCGTGACAACTTCTGAAATAAGCTCGGTCAACTCGGGTACGACTTCAATCAAGGGTTTGTTCAGGATCGCCACTTCTGCTGTTTCAAGGAGGTTTTCCGCCGATCGATTGGCAAGGCGAATAGAGCCCTCATCATCAATGCCAATGACGCCTGTTGAGACGCCGGACAGAACAGTCTCGTTGAACCTCCGTCGCCGATCAATCTGTTCGTTGGCGGCCATAAGGGCATCCCGTTGCCCAAGCAGCTGACCTGTCATCTTGTTGAAAGTGTCTCCAAGATTGGCAAGGTCTCCAGATGCTTTCGAGGTCTCGACCTTTACATCCAGATTGCCCTTGGAAACAGCGTCAGCTGCGGAGATCAAATTTCGGATGGGTGACACAAGGCGGTTGGCAAAACCGAACCCGATCCATATCGAAGAAAGCAACAAAACTAAAGCAACGCCAAGATAAACAAGCGCAAATGCGACCTGTACGCCAAAACGACTTTTCTCGAGTTCGGCGTATTCGGAAGCACCTGCCTGCGCGAGGTTCATATATTCGATCACTCTGGGGTCGATGACACGCGTTGTGTAAAGAAAGAAATCATCAAACGCATTGAGTTTCATGATCCCGCCAACAAGGTTGGATCGTCCTGGTGCAATCATGATCGGATCGCCCGATCGGGCCTGAGCAATACTCCATTTTGGAGGAATCAGAATGTTGGCCCGCGGATCCGTAACGACGCGTGTGATTACTTCCCCATCGGAGTTGATGATGTACGCTCCTAACATGCCACGGATCTGAGTTTGTGCCTGGAAGAAGCTGTCGAAACGCGTGGGTTCGAATTCATAGATCGACTTGGAGCGATCGACGTCATTCGCCATTGCAATCAAATCAGCTCGCAGGACACTGCCGTGCTCATTCAAGTAGGCATTTGCAACAGTCAACGCGTTGTCGATGATGTTACGTGTCCGGTCTTCAAACCAGCGATCCAATCCCTGATCAAGTGTGACCGCAGCCAAGATTGCCATCAATACGGCGGGAATAGCAGCCACCACGCTGAACAGCGTGACAATTCGCACATGAAGGCGTGCTGCTGCCCTGCCCTTACGCCGTGCAGAGATCAGCTTGCCGATCTCCCAGCCGATTGCGAGGACGAGCAATAAAGCAAGGCCGCCATTGACGGCCATAGCTATCCAAATAACTTCTTGCGTTGGCGCAATCGGGGTTAAACCCATCAAAATGGCGAACGTCACCCCAATCGCCAATAGTGCGAGAACCATGACCGCAAGACCGATGCGTCGGGCGGCCCGACCGCTGGTCACTTGTTTGAAAACTGCGCTTTGGGGCGTTTCTAAAATCATTCTGCTTTCGTCTTGCCATTGATCCCGAATGGAACTGAGGCAGACATATCACACAATGTTGCGAAATTACGACATTGGAACTTTTTAAACCACTAAGGCTGTTGATGACTTTTACGGGCAGACACGCCGTATTTATCCCTCATCCAAGTCCGCCTATTTTGATGTGCGCATCACCTGTACATCCAGATCACGAATTTTCTTTCGAAGCGTGTTCCGGTTCACGCCCAACAGTTCAGCAGCCTTAATTTGATTCCCGCGTGTAGCCGTTAATGCAGCACTGATAAGGGGATGTTCGACGTCCCGCAAAATTCGGTGATAGAGGCCTGGTGGAGGCAAAGCTTCTCCAAAATTGGCAAAATACCCCCCAAGATACCGCTCAACAGCCCCGCGCAAATCGGTCACTTGCCCAAGGTCATCTACCGTTTCGCTAAACTCCGGTTGGCTGAGCTCATGCTCGAGCAATGCCTCTCCAATGACGTCTTGCGGATAAAGAGCTGCCAAACGCCTGATGAGATTCTCAAGCTCGCGAATATTCCCGGGCCAACGATACCGCCTAAGCAGCGCCAAGGCCGCCTGATCAATCTGCTTTGGTGGTAGCCCTTCTTGCTCTGCCAGTGAAAAGAAGTGGCGTACAAGGTCAGGAATATCGTCGACACGTTCTCTTAAAGGTGGGAGGCGAATGGGGACAACGTTCAAACGGAAATAGAGGTCTTCCCGGAACAACCCTTGGTTGATCAGATGTCTGAGGTCTTTGTTGGTTGCGGCCACAATCCGAACATCGGTTTTCAGAGGCGTCCGGCCGCCAACGGTGGTATACTCCCCCTGTTGTAGCACCCGTAAAAGCCGCGTTTGAGCTTCCATTGGCATATCGCCAATTTCATCAAGAAAGAGAGTCCCTCCTTCTGCCTGTTCAAAGCGGCCAGTGGAGCGATGTTGTGCACCTGTGAACGCCCCTTTCTCGTGTCCGAAAAGTTCTGCCTCAATAAGGTCTTTCGGGATTGCGGCCATGTTGATGGCAACAAATGGACCGTTTCGACGCTTGCCATAGTCATGGAGCGCCCGCGCAACCAATTCCTTGCCGGTTCCCGACTCCCCGTTGATCATCACAGTCAAGTCGGTTTGCATGAGACGAGCGAGAACGCGATAGATCTCCTGCATGGCCGGAGAGCGGCCAACAAGAGGCATATGCTCGCCAAGGTCTTCGGCCACGTGAGGCCGAGACGCCTTTGGCTCTTCCAAAGCCCGCCCAACGATATTGATCATTTCTTTTAGATCAAAAGGCTTTGGTAGATAATCATATGCGCCTTTTTCAGAGGCCTTGATGGCGGTCATGAAAGTGTTTTGAGCACTCATGACAAGGATTGGGAGATCGGGACGTGCCTTCTTCATTCGTGGCAGAACGTCAAAGATGTTCTCGTCGGGCATAACCACATCCGTAATGACGAGATCAACGTCACCAGAACTCACCCATCGCCACAATGTAGTGGCATTGGAGGTTACCCGAACCGTGTAGCCAGCGCGGGACAAAGCCTGGTTCAAGACGGTGCGGATCGCAGCATCATCATCGGCAACAAGAATGGTACCTGTTGGCATGTTACAGACCTCGCGGAGATGGCTGGGCGGAATTCTCTGATGCGGCATCCGAGTAGGCTGGCATCAGGATGCGGAACACGGTGTCTCTTGGCTTGCTGTCACATTCAATAACGCCGCCATGGTCACCAATAATTTTAGCCACCAGCGCCAATCCGAGACCTGATCCGTTTGTCTTGGTGGTGATAAACGGTTCAAACATGTGAGAGACAAGGTCTTCCGGCACACCGGGGCCATTGTCTTCAATGCAAAATTCAAGTGGTAGCGTCACACGATTGTCTGTGCAGGGCACAGACAGCCTGACACCAGGCCGGAACGATGTACGCATTTTGATTTCACCATCGTGACGATCACCAATCGCCTCGCTGGCATTTTTCAGGAGGTTAAGGAACACTTGGATCAATTGATCCTTGTTCGCGTACATATCCGGCAAGGACGGGTCATATTCTTCTGTGATCTTCAGATGACGTGCGAACCCGTTTTCAGCCAAGCGTTTCACATGATCGAGTACGATATGAATGTTGACCGGTTCGCGCTCAATCGGACGTTCATCTGAAAACACTTCCATCCGATCAACGAGTTTTACGATTCTATCCGTTTCGTCGGTGATCAGCTGGGTCAAGGCCCGGTCTTCTTCCTCGGCAGATTGTTCAAGAAGTTGCGCTGCACCTCGAATGCCGGACAAGGGATTCTTGATCTCGTGGGCCAGCATGGCTGCCAGCCCCGTGACCGTTCGTGCCGCCCCCCTAGACGTTAGTTGGCGGTCGATTTTCTCTGCCATTGTGCGTTCCTGAAACATCAGGACAACAGCACCCGGACGTTGAGCAACCGGGGACGCGTTGATGTCGACGATCTTTGGGCTCCCAATACGCGGTGACCCTATATCCACCTTGTATTCGTTAACAGGTGCGCCGCGCTCACGAACCTGCTCAATCAGGGTCAAGAGCGGGCTACCAAAAGGAATGAACGCGCTGATGGGGTGACGGCGCAACACAGAAACACTGCTGCGCATGAATATCTCAGCAGCCATATTAGCCGATTCAATGACCCCGTCGGGCGCAACCAGCAACACCGGATGAGGCAGCGCATCTAAGATGGTTGGTCCATCGCTGGTCAGGGTTTCAGCGCGTTGGGCGTCTGCATCCACAAGGCTCACGCAACAGCCCTTTCTTCTGGAATGTCCGAATTGTCATCTGGTGCCCAATCTCGCAGTGCCGATTGCACAAAGGTGGTGTCGTCCGCAGTCATGATTTTGCGCTTAACTTCGGATGGGAGATTGTCTGGTGTGGCTGCTAGATCGAAATACCAGCCAAGATGTTTACGTGCGATGCGATTCCCGGCCCGCTCTCCATAGTGAATGAGCAATGCATCATAATGTTCGCGCGCCAGATCTGCGATTTCGTTGGCATCGGGCTGCGGCGTTCTAACTCCGGTTTTTAAATAGGTCCCGATGTAGCCTGGGAGCCAAGGCTTTCCATAGGCGCCCCTGCCGATCATGACGGCATCAGCACCAGAGCGCGCTAACATCTCGCTAGCATCGTCATAGCTCTGACAATCGCCATTTGCGATCAGAGGAACTGAAATTTCCTGTTTTACCGCAGCTATTGCCGACCAATCAGCAGTCCCCTTATAAAACTGATTGCGTGTGCGCCCGTGAACTGTGATAAGCTGGATCCCCGCGTTTTCGGCACGGCGCGCGAGTTCGGGGGCATTGATACTGTCATGATCCCAACCGAGACGCATCTTCAGCGTTACCGGGACATCCACAGCCTCAACAGTCGCCTCAATCAATGTCAGGGCATGATCAAGGTCACGCATTAAAGCAGAGCCGGAATACCCACTGGTGACCTTTTTTGCAGGGCATCCCATATTGATATCGATGATATCTGCCCCAAGGTCCGCGATCGTTTTGGCCGCCTCCCCCATCCAACGAGCCTCGCGACCCGCAAGCTGAACAACGTGAAGCCCGTTGTTCTGAGCCTCTGCGCGCATTTGAGTTTCTGCGTCGCCTTTGACAAAGGATTCGCTGGCGACCATTTCACTGACGACCATCCCGGCGCCGTACCGCGCCGCAAGGCGCCGGAACGGTAAGTCAGTCACCCCAGACATGGGCGCGAGCACCGCCGGCACATCAAGGATGTGTCGACCGATACGTACATCGCTGCGCCTGTTTTCTTCCGCGGCCGGTGTCATTGAGTGCTCTTTTTTTACGCACATTTGCATCATGCTTACATATTGGACATTTTTAATCATTCAGCAAGCGGAAACCTGTGTGAAGACAACACGCCAGTTGCACTCCCCCGGCCCATTTGCCAGAACCACACGGACCAAAGGTTAGGAGAGTTTCATGACAGATCGGGTAGCGGCTCTTGTGGTGGCAGCAGGACGAGGCACGCGTCTGTCTTCATCACCTGATGATTTGCCCAAACAATATCGGCATATTGGCTCCGCAAGCGTGTTGTCCCATACACTGAATGCACTGGCGCGTCACCCGGATATCGATGTGATCGCGGCCGTCATCGGCGAGGATGATCATGAGTTGTTTCAGGTCAGCCTTCAGGAATTGCCATCCTGCCATCGGGCCAAGTGCCAAGCCCCGGTCATCGGTGGTGAGACGCGGCAGCAATCTGTGCGAAATGGATTGGAGGCATTAAATGGCCTTGGAGTGAGATATGTGCTGATCCACGATGGCGCACGTCCCTTTGTGTCTCAGGATATTGTTTCAAGAAATCTGGATCTTTTGCAAAGTGGCTCAAAAGCAGTTCTAACGGCAATTCCTGTCGTCGACACGATTAAGCGCGCGGCTGATAATGGTCTTGAGACGGTTGATCGTTCCAGCCTTTGGGCTGCGCAGACCCCACAGTCTTTCCCTCTCAAGGATGTTCTTCAATGGCACCGACTGGCTGATGGTGAAGACACCCACACCTTTACCGATGATATTGGATTGGCGGAATGGCAGGGTGCCGAAATTTCAATTTGTGAAGGTTCTCCGGACAATTTCAAGATAACCACACCTGCCGATCTTCAAAAAGCAGAAAGACAAGCCGATCAAATGACAACTGATCTACTTTCACCACCTAACTCTCTGGCAGCCCTCGGAGATATCCGTATCGGTCAGGGATACGATGTGCACGCATTTGAAGATGGAGAAGCTGTCATTTTGGGTGGGGTGAGCATCCCTCACACACAGAAACTTAAAGGCCATTCAGATGCCGATGTGGTGCTGCATGCAATTACAGATGCCATTTTTGGGGGGGTGGCAGATGGCGATATTGGCAGCCATTTTCCACCTTCCGACCCGCAATGGAAAGGTGCCGCTTCTGATCAATTTCTGGTCCATGCCCTTAATCTGGTCCGCAAGCGCGGCGGTCGTGTTGCGCATATTGATGTGACAGTGGTTTGCGAAGCTCCGAAGATTGGACCTCATAGGGACGCGCTGCGTCAATCGGTGGCCGAAATCTGTGATCTGTCAATTGGACGCGTTTCGGTGAAGGCGACAACGTCGGAACGACTTGGGTTTACGGGTCGCAAAGAAGGGATAGCCTGCCTAGCCACAGCAACACTCCGCCTTCCCTTTAATGAGACTGAGGAGTGAAGCAGATGCCAAGCGCGCATTCAAACGCAGGACTGATTGCTCAGGCGCAAAAGGTGATTGAAAGCTACAGCGCTGCTGGCCAAATGGTTGCAACAGCTGAATCCTGTACAGGTGGAATGATTGCCTGTCTTTTGACCGAAATTGCCGGGTCTTCTGCGGTCGTAGACCGGGGTTTTGTAACCTATTCCAATGAATCGAAAATGGAAATGCTTGGCGTTTCCGAGCAAGACTTGATCAGTCATGGCGCTGTAAGTGAAGAAGTTGCGGCTGCTATGGCGCTAGGCGCTCTTCAATGTTCAAATGCATCGGCTGCTGTTTCTGTCACAGGCATTGCCGGACCGGGCGGGGGCACGGCTGTAAAACCCGTCGGAACTGTTTGCTTCGGGTTCGCGCTTTCAAATAGCCCTACGCGCACTGAAAAGATCGTATTTCCCGACACCGGGAGATCGGGGATCCGGTGCGCAACTGCCGCTCATGCACTGCAACTTCTGCTGAGTCGTTAATTCTGCATATTATATTGTTTTTGTTGACTTATTTGAAATAAACGCCTTTTGTTTGGTAGCTTTTTGTACAGAAAGTCCGGCTAGTTTGCATACGGCAATGAACTTGGTGCCGATATGATATTCAAACCCCTTACTGTAAGCCTCGCCTGTCTGACCTTTTCTGTCGGAACCCCGGTCGCTGCCCCAAATTCCGAAATCTATATTGTGTCCAGAACTCCTCATCATGATTTTTTGGGGAGCCACCAGATTTTCAAACGCCCGGGTGAAGGACTGCATCCGGTTCACTATTGCGGACACAAATATTGGGTCCGGCCTTACACCATCGTCTGGACCCAAAGAGAAGCTGAAAACGGCAGCAGCGTTCGCGTTGAGCGCCATCAAGGACGAGGCTTCCAACCCATTTGTGATAACCCTGCGGGACAAGTAACACTCTCAGATTTGGACATCGAGAAAAACTCAAAAGAAGTCACTCAAGACGCTGATCAGCAGTTCCGTATGGAGAACCGATTTGGCGCGATTAAGGAATCGTTTCAACATTGATAGTCGGGTCCAAGCAGCTCAACTCGGCTGTCTGGCTCTGTAGTTCTAGCAAGTCTTCTTTATATAAAATTCTAATTAAAGTTACGGCTAAGGCCAAGGCCTTCCTAGAAACTTGGCTGCTAGGTATACGCAGATCTTTTGTTTCAAACCTTATGCGAGCTAGCCCTATGACCCGTTTTATCGTGATGACGATAGCTTGCCTGATGCTGTCACCGGCAATCGCAAGTGAGGAACGGCTAAGGGTCGGGGACTACTACCTGATCTCGCGCGGTGATGACGGGAAGTTCCGCGGAAGCCACAAACTTTTCAAGGAAGACTCCCGAGGCCTCTATGAGGTTGCCTACTGCGGAAAGACCTATTGGGTGCGTGCCAAGACCGTTGCATGGACACAAGTTGAAAAAGAAAAACAACGCAGCATCAACATCGAATTCAACAAGGGGCGTGGCTGGCTGCCGATCTGCGCGAAGCCCGAAGAATATGTAAAATTGGAAGACATCGGCGTTTCGCTGGACCCGAATGAAATGCTGCATCTGAGTGATCGTGAATTCCAGCGCATCAATCGGTTCGCTGCGATCAGCCAATCTTTCAAATCACTCGGAAATTCCGAGGCGAAAGCCTCATTTCACGCGCGTTGAATCTTTATATTTAAATCTATCTTAATTGCCGCTAGGGAATACTTCCGCTGCTGGTTTGCGTCTGCACTCTTTTGGTAGACAACTAGCCCTTGGAGGAAAACATGAGCCGCGTATCGCTGAAATCCATATTCGCAGTTACTTTTGTGTGCGCTTTAGGACCGCTCAGCATTGGGTCCGCCATCGCGGAAACCGGTGATTATTACATGCGCTCCTCTATCGACACCGGTAAATTCAACGGTTCACACGAAGTGTCGACCGTTCCACTTGACGGTTATTACAAAACCAGTTTCTGCAACATCAGGTTCTGGATGCGCGGGACGACCGTCGCATGGAGCGAAGAGGAAGTTGCCGCGGGTCGGCAATTGATCATCATTCAAGAAACAGAAAATGGTCGCCGTACCGTATGCCGGAATGCGGGGCAGTATGTTGCCGCCAACATGAAGCGATTGCCTAAAAAATATAAAAGCACCATTGAAGGCCCAAAACGCTCCCGCCTGAATGTGATCGGGGAAGCGTTCAAAGGCTTCAAATAAATTGAGTTATTGACCATAGACCAGATTGGCCCGTTCTTCGAAGGCGCTTGAAAACTTCCGGAAAGCACGATCAAACATAGCGCCCATCATGGACCCAAGTGTTCGGCTCTTAAACTCGTAAGAAATGAAAAAGCCGACATCACAACCACCGTCCTCGGTGTCCTCAAATGTCCATTTGTTCTCAAGATGCTGGAATGGACCATCCAGATACTGGACTAGAATGGTATTTTCTTCCGGTCTCAGTTCCACACGACTTGTGAAGGTTTCCTTGAACACCTTGTAGGCAACGGTCATGTCGGCGACCAACACTTCCCTGCCCTCGCCCAGATCTTTCCGTCCGCGAACCTGCAAGCCCTGACACAGTGGAACAAACTGCGGGTATTGCTCCACATCGGCTACAAGGGCGAACATGTCCGCCGCCCTATGTTTCACATGATGTGTTGACGAGAAACTAGGCATTCCAATTCCAGCCGCCGGCTCTACTAGTGCCCAAGCTTGGCCAGACGCGCTGCGCGCAGGTCAGCAAAGTCTTCGCCCGCATGGTGCGAAGAACGCGTTAAAGGGCTGGCAGAGACCTTTAGAAAGCCCTTGGCGTAGGCAATCTTCTCATAGGCCTGAAACTCTTCCGGGGTCACAAACGACATGACCGGATGGTGCTTCTTGGACGGCTGCAGGTATTGCCCGATGGTCATGAAGTCTACATCAGCAGACCGTAGATCATCCATCAGCTGAAGCACCTCGTTGCGCACCTCGCCAAGCCCAACCATGATGCCGGACTTGGTGAACATGGTCGGATCCAGTTCCTTCACACGCTGAAGAAGCCGAATGGAATGGAAGTACCGCGCACCGGGACGGACTTTGAGATATTTGGATGGCACCGTTTCCATGTTGTGATTAAACACATCAGGCTTTGCTTCGACTACGATTTCCAAAGCGCCGTCTTTGCGCAGGAAATCAGGTGTCAAAACTTCAACGGTCGTCTTGGGAGAGCCTTTTCGGATGGCTTTGATGACATTGGCGAAATGTGTCGCGCCACCATCATCCAAATCATCACGATCTACCGATGTGATCACAACGTGTTCCAGCCCCATTGTGGCAACGGCTTCGGCAATGCCCTCAGGTTCTTTCTCGTCAACCGGTCCCGGCATACCTGTGCGCACATTACAGAAGGCGCAAGCGCGGGTGCATGTGTCGCCAAGGATCATGAAACTTGCGTGGCGTTTCGACCAGCATTCGCCCATGTTCGGGCAGCCCGCCTCTTCACAAACGGTGACGAGACCGTTCTTGCGAACCGTATCCAAAGTCTCACGATAGACCGGAGATGTTGGCGCCTTGACGCGGATCCACTTTGGCTTGCGCATCACCGGATTGTCCGGGCGGTGTGCCTTTTCCGGATGCCTTGGACGGGCGTCGGTGTCTTTGTCTCGACCATCGGTCGCGGGAGTGAGTGTGTCGACGATTGTAACCATGGCGATTAACTGTCGTTTGAAGGTGAAAAGGTCAAGCAGAAACTCCGTTTTCCGCTATGCGTATCATGCAGAACTCAACAGGTCATTGAGCCGTTTTACCGCATCATCGGTCAGTGGGCTCGATTTTCGGGTGGTCTCATTCATTTGAACGATGACGGTCCTGGCCCGTGCAGCCAGTTTCCCAGTTTGAAAGACGCCTTGGTTCAGAGTGAAGGAACTCGTTCCGACCTTTGCAACCGCGGTTCCAATTTCTACTTCACCGGGCCAAATGATTTCGTTGATAAAATCAAGCTCCAGGCGTGCGATCACAAACGCACAGTCGGTCGCGGCGAGCGGCGTTTCCTCGTCATGCAGGATTTCCACCCGGCCCGTTTCGAGAAACGTTGCGAAGACGGCGTTGTTGATGTGTCCTTGGCGATCCGTATCCGCATAGCGAAGTTTGTCAGTTGTGCGCTTCGGGTAATCGTTCAGGCTGAGATGGTGCATGGTCATAACTATCGGAGCAATAATCTCAGGTTTTGCTGAACAGCTTGCGCCAGAGGTAAAGGAGGAGCACCGCGCCGCCGGTTGAGAACACCAGCTGGTCGACAATGCTTCCTGTGACATTCAAATTGAACAAATGGGCAAGCTCACCGCCGACGAGCGCGCCGATGAGACCGACTACAAGACTGCCCAAAAAGCCGCCTTTGCTGTTTAAAACCCGGTGCGCGACAGCACCAGAGACAAGCCCGATAATGATCCAGAGAATGAAATTCATGAGTTTCCTTTAATCCGGCTCCATCCACGGGTTCCGCCTGCCTGTATCAGGCGAGAATACGAGCAATGAGGACCACAACAATTGCACCAGCCGCAGCAACCACAATTTCGTTTACGAGCGGATGCCCGAGATTGAGTTTGATACCAGCGGCGTTGAACAGGAACCCGCCCACAAACGCGCCAATGAGACCTGTAAGTAGGTATCGGATGAGCCCGCCGCCACCCACAATGACACTGGCGAGCCAACCAGCAGCAATCCCGATCAATATCCAGACAATAATAGACTTTGCTTGCATGAGGTCCTCCCTCTCATGAAGAAACCCGCCGAAGGAAGCTTCGGCGGGCTTGAATTTAAGCGTTCAGTGCCCGACCATAGGCATCAAGCACACTCTCTTTCATCATCTCCGACAAGGTCGGATGCGGGAAAATTGTGTGCATGAGGTCTTCCTCGGTCGTCTCAAGGTTCATGGCAACCACGAAGCCCTGAATGAGTTCGGTCACTTCCGTGCCGACCATATGCGCGCCGAGAAGTTCGCCCGTCTTCTTGTCGAAGATGGTCTTTATCAGGCCATTATCCTCACCAAGTGCGATGGCCTTGCCGTTTGCGCCAAAGGAAAAGCGGCCAACGCGAATATCGCGGCCCGCTTCCTTTGCAGCTGCTTCCGTCAAACCGACAGAGGCGACTTGCGGGTTACAGTAGGTGCAGCCCGGGATCTTGTCCTTGTCCATCGCGTGAACATTCGGCAGGCCTGCGATCTTTTCGATGCAGACGACACCCTCATGCTCAGCCTTGTGAGCAAGCATGGGAGGACCGGCAACGTCGCCGATGGCATAAAGACCCGGCACGTTGGTCTTGCCGTAACCGTCAATGACGACACAGCAGCGGTCGGTCTTCACACCAAGTGCCTCAAGGCCAAGGTTCTCGATGTTGCCGACAACACCAACAGCCGAGATCAGACGATCAGCGGTAATGGCCTGTGTCTTGCCGTCCTTGGTCTCGATATGGGCGGTAATGGAATTCGCGCCCTTATCGACCTTGGTGACCTTGGCTTCGGTCAGACTTTTCATGCCGCGTTTTTCCAGCGCCTTGCGGGCAATTCCGGAAATCTCGGCATCTTCCACCGGCATAACGTTTTTCATGACTTCAACAACAGTCACATCAACGCCCATGGAACAGTAGAAAGAAGCGAACTCGATGCCAATGGCGCCAGACCCCATGACAACCAGAGACTTCGGCATGAAGTCAGGCTTCATGGCCTCAAAGTAGGTCCAGATGAGTTTGCCATCCGGCTCAATACCCGGAAGCGCACGTGGGCGAGCACCTGTTGCCAGAATGATATGCTTGGCTGTGTATGTTCCCTCACCCTTTACGCCTTTGGGAACCGGATGCTGCGGTTCGACGGCAGGTTTGGTGGACTTGCCAACCACGATCTGACCGGGCTTGGTGAGCTTGGCTTCGCCCCAGATTACATCGATCTTGTTCTTCTTCATCAGGAAGCCGACACCACCATTTAGGCGTGCGGAGACACCGCGAGAGCGGGCAACGACGTCCTTCACGTCGGCAGTCATCTTGCCTTCCAGCTTCAAGCCGTAATGCTTGGCGTGGTTGGCGTGGTCCATCATTTCAGCAGAACGCAGCAGCGCCTTGGTCGGGATACAGCCCCAGTTAAGGCAGATGCCGCCCAGATGCTCACGTTCAACAATGGCAGTCTTCAGGCCCAGCTGGGCAGAACGAATGGCAGTCACATAACCACCGGGGCCAGACCCGATGATGATGACGTCATATGCAGTGTCGGTCATTGTCCAATCCCTGCGAATTCAAGGAGAAAAGGAAGGCGGCGCGGCAAGAACCACCGCGCCGGAGAACGATCCGCTCTTAAACGAGCATCGACATCGGGTTCTGGATGTAGCCCTTGAAGGCCGCCAGAAGTTCCGCGCCGAGCGCACCGTCCACACAGCGGTGGTCGGTGGAGAGCGTCACGGTCATGACCGTTGCGATCGCAAGCGCACCGTCCTTGACGACCGGGCGCTGTTCGCCAGCGCCAACCGCTAGAATGGTGGCATGCGGTGGGTTCACGACAGCCGAGAAGTCCTTCACGCCCATCATGCCCATGTTGGACACTGCTGTCGTTCCGCCCTGATATTCATCAGGCTTCAGCTTACGGTCCTTTGCCCGCTTGCCGAGATCCTTCATCTCGTTGGAGATGACGGACAGCGGTTTCATTTCGGCCTGACGAACAATCGGTGTGATCAAACCGCCCGGAATGGACACGGCGACACCAACATCAGCGTGCTTGTGCTTGACCATGTTGTCATCGGTCCACGACACATTCGCATCCGGCACATCACGAAGAGCCAGAGCCAGCGCCTTGATGGTCATGTCATTGACCGACAGCTTGTAAGCAGGCTTTCCGTCCTTGTCGGTCGGGGCCGCGCCATTGAGCTGGGCACGCAGGGCCAAAAGCGAATCGAGTTCACAGTCCACCGACACATAGAAGTGCGGGATCGTCTGCTTGGACTCGGTGAGACGCTTGGCAATGGTCTTGCGCATGCCATCATGCGGAACCAACTCGTAGCTGTCATCGTCGAACAGTTTGAGAACCTGATCGGATGACATACTAGATGGAGCCGCGGCAGAGGCCGGAGCAGCACTGGCTGGCGCAGATGCGGAAGCTGCAGGAGCAGCTTTGCCGACACCTTTTTCGAGTGCCGCTTCGATGTCCTTCTTGACGATCCGGCCATGTGGGCCGGTGCCGGAAATCTGAGCCAGATCCAGTCCATTCAGCTTGGCGAGACGGCGTGCCAATGGCGATGAGAAGATACGTGTTCCGTCAGAGGCGGCCGGAGCCGGTCCTGCTGGAGCGCTCGGTGCAGCAGCAGGAGCTGTTTCAGCAACTGCTGGAGCAGGAGTTGCTGCCGGAGCCGCAGTTGCCGAAGCTGGTGCAGCGCCGCCCGCGTCAATAGCACTTGCGTCTTCGCCATCTTCCAGAACGACAGCAATCAGCTCATTGACCTTGACCGCATCCGTTCCTTCCGGAACCACGATCTTGCCAATGGTGCCCTCGTCAACGGCCTCCACTTCCATGGTTGCCTTGTCGGTTTCGATCTCGGCAATGATGTCACCAGCAGAGATGGTGTCGCCTTCCTTGACCAGCCACTTGGCCAGCTTGCCCTCTTCCATGGTCGGAGAGAGCGCAGGCATGGTGATATTAATCGGCATAAGTGCCTCCCTTGCTCTCTTTAGGCCGTGTAGGTGACGGCTTTGACCGCTTCGATGACTTCGCCAACGTTTGGCAATGCCAGTTTTTCTAGGTTCGCCGCGTATGGCATCGGGACATCCTTGCCCGTGACGCGCAGGACCGGGGCATCGAGATAATCGAACGCCTTTTCCTGAACCTGATAAGCGATTTCAGAGGAGACCGAACACATCGGGTAAGCTTCCTCAACGGTCACGATCCGTCCTGTCTTGCGAACAGATGCCAGAACGGTATCGATATCCAGCGGACGGATGGTGCGCAGGTTGATCACTTCAGCTGAAATGCCCTGAGCGGCCAACTCGTCAGCGGCCTTGGTGGCATAATTCATGCCAATGCCCCAGGAAACGATGGTGACATCCGTACCAGCCCGTTCGATCTTGGCCTTACCGATTGGCAGAACGAAGTCTTCCATATCCGGGATTTCGAAAGATTGGCCGTAAAGGATCTCGTTTTCCAGGAAGATGACCGGGTTCGGGTCACGGATGGCTGCCTTTAGAAGACCTTTTGCATCAGCTGCCGAATAAGGTTGAACAACCTTAAGACCCGGAACATGAGCATACCAAGAGGCGTAATCCTGAGAGTGCTGGGCACCGACGCGGGCAGCTGCACCATTGGGACCACGGAACACGATTGGAGCGCCCATCTGACCGCCGGACATATAGAGTGTCTTGGCAGCAGAGTTGATGATGTGGTCAATCGCCTGCATGGCGAAGTTAAAGGTCATGAATTCGATGATCGGCTTCAGACCAGACATTGCCGCACCAACACCAAGACCGGCAAAGCCGTGCTCGGTGATTGGGGTATCAATGACCCGTTTTTCGCCAAATTCAGCCAGAAGGCCCTGAGTGATCTTGTAAGCGCCCTGATATTCGGCCACTTCTTCACCCATCACAAAGACATCGCCGTCCTTGCGCATTTCCTCTGCCATGGCGTCGCGCAACGCTTCGCGCACGGTGGAGGTTTTCATGGCAGTTCCAGCCGGAATTTCCGGGTCTTCGGCAGGCTCTGAAACAACTGGAGCTGCAGCAACCGGGGCCGGAGCAGCCGGTGCCTCGGCCGCAGCTGGTGCAGGCGTTGCAGCTGGAGCAGCAGCAGCGGCATCAAGGGCGCTGGCGTCTTCACCTTCGCCCAGAAGGATTGCGATCTTCTCGTTGACCTTCACGGCATCAGTGCCCTCGGCAATTAAAATCTTGCCAAGCGTACCTTCGTCAACGGCTTCCACTTCCATGGTCGCCTTGTCGGTTTCAATTTCGGCAATCACATCGCCAGCGGAAACGGTGTCGCCCTCAGCCTTGAGCCACTTGGCGAGCTTTCCCTCTTCCATTGTCGGCGACAGAGCCGGCATCAGAATATCAATCGGCATGGTGTCCCCCCGCCTTAAAGCAGAATATCGGTGTAAAGTTCAGATACGTCCGGTTCCGGATCGTTCTGGGCAAATTCGGCCGCTTCAGCGCAGATTGCGCGAACGTCCTTGTCGATGGCTTTCAGCTCATCTTCGGTTGCCCATTTGTTTTCCAGAATCCGCGCTTTGACCTGTTCAATCGGGTCATGCTCGTTGCGCATCTTTTGCACTTCATCTTTGGACCGGTATTTGGCCGGGTCGGACATGGAGTGCCCGCGATAGCGGTAGGTAATCATTTCAAGAATATACGGACCTTTGCCCGAGCGGCACCAATCCAGCGCTTTCTCGGAAGCTGCCATTACAGCCCTTACGTCCATGCCGTCGACCTGTTCGCCCGGAATGCCAAATGAGGCTCCGCGCTGGGAAAGGTCGGTCGTCGCAGAAGAGCGTTCAACGCTGGTGCCCATGCCATACTTGTTGTTTTCAATGACGTAGACAACCGGCAGCTTCCACAGCTCGGCCATGTTGAAGCTCTCGTAGACCTGTCCCTGATTGGACGCACCATCACCGAAGAAGGCCATGCAGACATTGCCGTTCTCGCGATATTTGTTTGCAAACCCAAGGCCGGTTCCAAGCGACACCTGAGCGCCCACGATGCCATGACCGCCATAGAAATGCTTTTCTTTGGAGAACATGTGCATGGAGCCGCCCTTGCCTTTCGACAAACCGCCGCGGCGACCGGTCAATTCGGCCATGACGCCTTTCGGGTCGAGATCCATGGCAAGCATATGGCCGTGATCACGATAGCCGGTGATCATCTGATCACCATCAACCTTGGCCATTTGCATGCCGACCACGACAGCTTCTTGACCAATGTAGAGATGACAGAACCCGCCGATAAAGCCCATGCCATAAAGCTGGCCGGCTTTTTCTTCAAAGCGGCGGATAAGGAGCATTTCGCGATATGCGTGAAGTTCCTGATCCTTGTCGAATTCGGCGATCGCAGGCGCGGCTTTTTTGGCGGCGCTGCGGGAGCGGCTAGCGGATTTACTAGCAGACGTCGTTTTCTTAGCTGTGACCATAACCCTCTTCTCGGCTTGGCGTTTCCCTTAAGACAGGTGCGAGCAAGGTATCCTGCACGGCCTGACAAACCAATCCCGCACGAAATGCGAGTATGCGGCTCTATATTGTTGTTTTTCAGGAGAGTTTCGGAATTAACTGGAAAGTAGTTAAGGACCGCAAATCAACCGATTATTCGTTAATTAATGAAGCCTGCTTTGACGGACGCAGTATAATCAGATCTTTGGGATGAACCAAGTTAAGATTTCTCCGCGCGCTTTCATCGAGCATATCCGGATCAAGACTTTCCGGGCGCAACAAACTGACACGCGAAACAAGATATTGGCGTTCTTCGACGAGCTTGTCGAGTTCTGCCTGAAGGCGCTCAACATCCCGCTCAATCTTTGCCCGTCCCACGAGACCCAATTCGCCATTGAGCGCGTGAAAGCCGAAATAGGCAAGCGCTGACAAGGCGAGGGTCGGAACGACAAGATGGCGAAGAAACGACTGTTTCCGCTGACGGGTTTGAGCAGGCACGAATGAGACCTTAACGCGAATACTACTTGGTCACTTGGTAGGCAAATCATGCCTGCTCAGGCTTAACAGACCGTTTCCCAGAATGGTAAATTCCTGTTCATTTATCGTCGCTTACGCAGCGGCTGCCAATTTTGCCAGCTTTGTCAAAACCGTTGCCGTGCCTTTCAGGCGCGCATCGGTTTTCTCCCAGTCCCTGGACAAAACGATCTTCTGATCTGGCCGGATTTTGGCCAAGACGCCCTGTTCAGAGATGTAGCTGACCAATGCTGCCGGATTGGCAAACTCATTGTTTCGGAAGGTGATCACGATGCCTTTCGGGCCTGCATCAACCTTTTCGATATTGGCCTTTCTGCACAGCCCTTTGATATAAACGATCTTCAAGAGGTGCTGCACCTCGTCCGGCAATGCACCAAAACGGTCGATCATCTCAGCACCGAACGAATCAATTTCGTCAGCCTCAGTCAGATCACCCAGACGCCGATAGAGATTGAGGCGGAGCTGGAGGTCCGGAACATAGTCCTCAGGAATCAGAACAGGCGTTCCAATGTTGATCTGCGGAGACCACTGTTCTTCACCAAAGCCCTCGCCGCCATCTTTCAACTGTGCAACGGCCTCTTCCAGCATTTGCTGGTAAAGCTCAAAGCCGACTTCCTTGACATGGCCAGACTGTTCTTCGCCCAGAAGGTTGCCTGCCCCACGAATATCCAGATCGTGGCTGGCCAGCTGGAACCCTGCGCCAAGTGTTTCGAGCGACTGCAACACTTTCAAACGTCGTTCGGCGGTTACTGTCAGCTTCTTGTTTGCGGGCACCGTGAACAGTGCATAGGCCCGCGTCTTCGATCGTCCTACGCGTCCACGCAACTGATAGAGCTGGGAAAGACCGAACATGTCAGCGCGATGAACGATAAGGGTGTTGGCGGTTGGAATATCCAACCCGGATTCCACAATGGTGGTTGAAAGCAGGACGTTGTACTTGCCCTCATAGAAGGCATTCATGACGTCTTCTAGTTCGCTGGGAGGCATTTGTCCGTGTGCGACTGCAACCTTCAGCTCCGGCACCTGCTCTTCCAGAAACTGTTTTCGATCCGCAAGGTCCGCCAGGCGTGGGCAAACATAGAAGCTCTGCCCGCCGCGATAATGCTCACGCAGGAGCGCTTCGCGCACCACCAGCGGATCAAACGGGGACACAAAGGTTCGAACAGCCAATCGGTCAACTGGCGGCGTTGCGATCAGCGACAGTTCGCGCACACCGGTTAGCGCCAGTTGAAGGGTCCGCGGGATTGGCGTCGCAGACAGCGTCAGAACGTGAACATCTGATTTCAGCTCCTTCAGACGTTCCTTGTGTTTTACGCCGAAATGCTGCTCCTCATCGATGATCAGAAGCCCGAGATCCCGGAACTGGATTGTCTTGCCCAAAAGCGCGTGCGTTCCAACGACAATATCGACTGTGCCATCGGCTACGCCCTTCTTGGTTTTGGTCAACTCGCGCGTTGGTACAAGGCGTGATGCATGCGCGACATTGATCGGTAGACCGTGGAAACGTTCCGAGAAGGTCTTGAAATGCTGGCGGGAGAGCAGTGTCGTGGGCACGACAACAGCAACCTGACGGCCTGACATGGCCGCGATAAAGGCGGCGCGCAAGGCAACTTCGGTTTTGCCAAATCCGACATCACCGCAGACGAGGCGGTCCATTGGGCGCCCTGAGGCCAGATCATCAAAAACTGAATCGATGGCCGTAAGCTGATCGTCTGTTTCATCATACGGGAACCGGCTGGCAAACTCGTCGTAGACCCCTTCCGGTGTTTCCACCACAGGAGCTGTTTTAAGGGCACGGGCCGCTGCCGTCTTGATCAAGCCATCCGCGATTTCGAGGATGCGCTTCTTGAGCTTTGCTTTTCTCGCCTGCCATGCGCCGCCGCCCAGCTTATCCAGCTGGCTGTCACTGTCCTCAGAACCATACCGTGACAAGAGTTCAATGTTTTCAACCGGCAAATAGAGTTTTGCCCCATCGGCATATTGAAGCTCTAGGCAGTCATGAGGAGCCCCGACCGCTTCAATTGTCTTCAGGCCAATGAACCGGCCGATGCCGTGCTCAACATGAACCACGAGATCGCCTTCGGACAAACCGGAAGCTTCCGTGATGACATCCGCACCTTTTGCCTTCCGACGGCTCTTGCGGACCAAACGGTCGCCCAGAATGTCCTGTTCGCCGACAAAGGCAATCTCGGACAGCTCAAATCCATGCTCAATGCCGAGAACACATAAAGCCGTGGTCTTTTTGGGAAGCTCTAGGACCCCTTCAAGCGTTTCAGCCTCTGCAGCATTGTCCAGCCCATGATCTGAGAGGATTTGTCCCAAACGGTCACGAGAACCTTCCGACCAGCAGGCAATAACAGTTCGTTTACCGCTCTCCTGCAGGCTTTTGACGTGCTTGGTCAGGGCATCGAAGATGTTGACATCGCCAGCGGTCCGCTCTGCAGCGAAGCTGCGGCCCTGACGCCCCTCCAGATCAATGACTGTCTTTCCGGACCCTGGAGGCGGCGTGAAAGCGTCGAGGGACGCTGTGCCCATATCCGCCAGCTGCGCCGTCCAGTCATCTGCCGGAAGATAGAGAAGGTCCGGTTCAACCGGCATGTAGGGAACGGACCCTGCACCGCTGCCCTGATGGCGTGCTTCTTCACGCGCGGAGTAATGTTCCTTGATTTGATCAGAGCGCTCACGCACCACATCGCTTACGGACGTATCGAGGACGATAGGTGTGCCCTCAATGTAACCGAACAGCGTTTCAAGTTTGTCGTGAAAGAGGGGCAGCCAGTGTTCCATGCCTGCATATCGCCGACCATCACTGATCGACTGATAGAGCACATCTTCGCGGCTGGCCGCACCAAAGCTCGCCAAATAAGAGCGGCGGAAGCGGGAAACAGCCGCGTCGGAAAGAACAACTTCGCTCATAGGCACCAGATCAAGGCGCTTGAGCTGTTTGACCGTGCGCTGGGTGGCCGGGTCAAACGAGCGAATGGATTCCAGCGTGTCACCGAAAAAATCGAGACGAACCGGCTCGCTATCGCCGGGTGCAAACAGATCCACGATCCCGCCCCGAACAGCATATTCGCCTGTTTCGCGGACGGTCGGAGTTCGCGAAAAGCCATTGCTTTCCAGCCAAATGGAGATCGCAGACATATCGATCTGATTGCCCGGCGCCATGGTCAGCGTTTGGTTGGTCATCCATTGGCGGTCCGGCACACGCTGAAGCGCTGCATTGACGGTCGTCATCAGAACCGTCTTGCGCCCGGACTTCACACCATGAGCCAGAGTGCCAAGCGCCAACAAACGCCGTGCACTGATCGCCGGATTTGGCGACACGCGGTCATATGGCAAGCAGTCCCACGCTGGCAGTTGCAAGACCTCCACATCAGGACTGAAGAAGGACAAAGCCTCTGTGATCATCTGCATGCGCGTTGCATCGCGTGCGATAAACACAAGCGCGAGGCCGGTGCTGTCGCTTTCGCTGAGCAATTTGGATAGGGCATAGCTTTCAGCGCCATCTGGCACGCTGGACAGCGTGACATTGGCCTGGTCATTCAGCAGGCGTTCAAACACCGGTCAATCCTGAGTCGTTCAGTTTATCAGTTAGCGGGCAAGTCCGCGTGATAGGCAATAATGCGGCGATAGAGCGGGCCATCCCATTCTTCAGGCAAGGGTTTACGGCCAGTCATCCAAGCGTAAAGGTCCTGATCATGGGCGGTAAGGATATGCTCAAGTTCGGCAAGTTCTTCTTCGTTTAGCAGATCAATATGATCTTTCGCGAAGCCTCCAAGAAGGAGGTCCATTTCCTTCATCCCACGGTGCCAGCACCGAAACAGGATTTTCTTGCGACGTGGGTCGCGGTCTTCCGGTGAAACTGTGGATGAACCGGTGTCCTGTGTCGTCATTGCGCAATCCAGATATGAGATGGGAAACGATGTCTTGCGCCGCTATATAGCGCTTCGTTCGACAATTGTCAGGTCCATGGTGGTTCAGCTCGTGGATTGCTGTTCATCTCAGCCCGTGTCAGAAGTAACACTTGGTTTTCCCGCTCGTCCCAACTGTGTTCTTCCTGCATGCGTCCACCCGTTCTTGATCCGCTTTTTGCGCCTGTATCGTCCCTACCCGGTATTGGACCGAAGATCGCTAAACTGCTGACTGGCTTTTTAACCCAGAATCCGGACCGGGAAGCGACGGTTGCTGACCTATTATTTCACTTACCGCATTCGGTGATAGATCGTCGGCACAAGCCGGGAATTGCCTATTCAGAGAACGGCGACATTGTCACGCTGGATGTAATGATTGACCGGCATCAAGCCCCTCCTCGCGGATCAAAAGCGCCTTACAAAATCACCGCGTTTGATGATACGGGCCAAATTACATTTGTCTTCTTTCATCCGCGCCGCGACTGGCTGGAAAAGATGTTCCCGGCAGGCGAACGGCGGATCGTGTCGGGCAAGGTCGAATGGTTTAACAGCCAGCCTCAAATGGTTCATCCAGATTATGTGGTTTCACCGGAAGAAGCCGATAGTTTGCCAACTCTTGAGCCCGTCTATCCGTTGACAGCCGGTCTTGCGTCCAAGACCCTCCAAAAGGGATTGGGAGCCGCAATTGATCGTATCCCTCATCTGCCCGAATGGCTCGATGCCGCCCATAAAAGACGAAATCACTGGCAGTCTTTTTCCGAGGCTCTGGTCCAAGTCCACAAACCGGACGAACGGCGGGATCTGGATCCCGAATCTCCTTGCGTCCAACGTTTGGCTTATGACGAATTGCTGGCAAGTCAGTTGGCTTTGGCCCTTGTGCGCGCACAGATGCGCCGGCTGGGAGGAATTGCCCGCGCTACAACGGGCACTCTTCAAAAGGAGGTGATCGCCGCCCTACCCTTTGAGCTCACGGCCAGTCAGCAAACGTCGATTAGCGAGATCAACGATGACTTGGCAAAACCGGTTCGGATGCTGCGACTTTTGCAAGGGGATGTAGGCTCCGGAAAAACCGTTGTCGCACTCTCAGCCCTTGCGCAAGTTATTGAAACCGGCGCGCAAGGTGCTCTTATGGCACCGACAGAAATCCTCGCCCGCCAGCATTACGCGTCCATGCTGACGCTTTGCGAAAAAGCAGGCATTCGGCTTGCCCTCTTGACCGGGAAGGACAGCGCCAAAACCCGACGGGACGTCCAGGAAAAATTGCTCTCCAGCGAGATTGACCTTGCCGTTGGAACACATGCCCTGTTTCAGGGATCGGTTGCGTTCCGCGACCTCGGGCTTGTTGTCGTCGACGAGCAACACCGTTTCGGTGTCCATCAACGCCTCGCCCTGTCTGCCAAAGGACGCGGGGTTGATGTACTTGTAATGACGGCCACTCCGATCCCGCGCACGTTGGTGCTGACCAGTTTTGGCGATATGGACGTTTCTAGGCTAACGGATAAACCGGCAGGCCGAAAACCAATTACCACTGTCTCCGCCTCACTAGACCGGCTCGAAGAGATTATTCGCCGTGTCGGCAATGCAATCCAGAGTGGACAAAAAGTCTACTGGATTTGCCCTCTCGTAGAAGAAAGCGAGAAAATCGATCTTGCTGCTGTAGAAGATCGGCACCGTGTTCTTGAACAGGCCCTAGGACAACCCGTCTCACTCGTTCATGGGCGCATGACAGCGGATGAGAAAGAAGCTGGCATGCAAGCCTTCAAGGGTGGAGACACACGGGTATTGGTTGCGACAACCGTCATCGAAGTTGGTGTCGATGTTCCGGACGCCACAATCATTGTGATCGAACATGCGGAAAGGTTTGGATTGGCTCAGCTGCACCAGCTGCGTGGTCGTGTTGGCCGCGGCGACAAGCCCTCCACATGCGTTTTGCTTTTTAAAGGGCCTTTGGGTGAAACTGCGTCTTCACGCTTGAACATCATGCGTCAGACCAATGACGGATTTTTGATTGCCGAAGAAGATTTGAAATTACGCGGTGGTGGTGAGATTTTGGGCACCCGTCAATCAGGCATGCCAGGTTTTCGGATAGCTGATGCGGAAAGCCATGCAGATCTTATGGAAACTGCCCGCGATGATGCACGTCTTATTCTGGACAAAGACCCGCAACTGAAATCAGAACGCGGCGAAGCGTTACGTGCTTTGCTCTATTTGTTTGGACGCGATGAAGCCATCGCCTTGTTGCGCGCCGGGTGACGCGGATCAGGCGTCTTCGTTTTCTTTCTGAAGTCGTTTGATCTGGTCATCGGACGTGGTCTTGGCCTTGCCTTCGTCTTCCATATATTCTTCCAGCATCTCCGGATAACTTGGATTTACCAAGCCAGCTGAAATGACCAGCTTAGCGGCATCTTCGACACCCATAGAAAGTTCGATGACATCGTCCTTGGGCACAAAGAGCAGAAAGCCGGAGGTTGGATTTGGCGTTGTGGGCAGGAACACCGAGACCATATCTGCCTTTTTTGCAAGGTGATGGGCAACTTCGCCCTTGGTTTCGGTTGAAATGAAGACAATCGCCCACAAGCCCCGACGCGGATATTCAAGCAAAGCCGCCTTGGTGAAGGTGCTGCCCCGCTCATCCAAAACGGTTTCGAAAATCTGCTTCAAGCCGCTGTATAGGTTTCTGACCAATGGCATGCGGCCAACGAGGGACTCGCCAAAGGAAATCAGGCTCCGGCCAGCGAAATTTGCAGCGATAAACCCAACGATTGTGAGCAGCAGGATCGCGACGATCAGGCCAAATCCGGGAATAGAAAAAGGCAGATAGGTTTCCGGATTATAGGCGCGCGGGACAAGCGGTGTTACCCATCCGTCGACCCAGTGAACGAAGGTCCAGGTCAACCAAAGGGTGATCCCGATAGGGCCTGTGATAACAAGACCCGTCAGGAAGTAGTTTCGCAGCCGCGTAAAAAAATGAATTTTGTGCGGCGCCACGGCTTCCTCCGGCTTGTTGTCTTTTCCAGTCATTCATATCGCCTGTTTTCAATGATTGACCGTCGCCAATCATCCTGTCACCACTTACATAGGAACCTATAATAGAATCCGGTATCCTTTGTGTGATTAAATTTTTCGCCATTGGTGAACAATTTAGGCCATTTGGTCTGACTTTTTAGGAGACGGTTTTTGCAACGCACCACATTCTTCGTGCTCGGGGTAGCCAACGTCGCTATAGGCGTTGTCGGTGCTGTCTTGCCACTTCTGCCGTCCACCATCTTTTTTATCATGGCTGCGGCCTGTTTTGCCCGTTCCTCTCCAGCTCTCGAAAAGAAGATCCTCGATCATCCAACCGTTGGACCCTCCGTGAAAGCATGGCGAGACCATGGGGTTATTACCCGCAAAGCAAAGGCATTTGCGGTTGGTGGAATGGCAGTTGGTTTCGGTTTGTTTTTATGGCGTGTCGAACCAGAACTCTGGCTTCTAGCGCTTGTTGCTTTGGTGTTAATGGGCTGCGCGACCTTTGTGCTCTCCCGGCCATCGGACTATGCGACAGCCGGGGAGCAAAGCTAATTTATTCTACGGTTACGGATTTTGCGAGATTGCGCGGCTGGTCTACATCTGTCCCCATGAAAACAGCGGTATGATAGGCCAGCATCTGGATCGGGAATGCGTACAAAATTGGTGCTGCGATCTCATGTGTATCCGGCATGACCAACTTGTTTTCGGCAGCATCTGTTTCTGCGCCCGCCCCTTTTTCGTCTGTAATCAAAACAATGCGACCGCCACGCGCGGCGACTTCCTGCATGTTTGAAACGGTCTTTTCAAATATTCCGTCATGTGGTGCGATGACAAAAACGGTCATGTTTTCGTCAATAAGAGCGATTGGACCGTGCTTGAGTTCCCCTGCCGCGTAACCTTCAGCATGGATGTAGGACAGCTCTTTCAGTTTCAGAGCTCCTTCAAGGGCCAAGGGGAAGTTTGTCCCACGGCCCAGATAAAGCGCATCAGAAGCCTGAGAAAGCGGGTGGGCAAGTTTTTCTATCTGCGGCTCAAGTTTCAGCACGGCGAGCGCAAGATTTGGAACGGAAGCCAAGGCTTCAACCAGCTCCCGCTCCTGTTCAGCCCCGATAACGCCACGGGCTTTTCCTGCATGCACTGCCAGAGCGGCTAGGACCGCCAATTGGCATGTAAAAGCTTTCGTGGAGGCCACACCAATTTCAGGTCCGGCAATGGTCGGGAAAACAACATCAGCCTCACGGGCTATCGTGCTTTCCGGGACATTGACCACAGCACCAATCGCCGCACCGTTTTCCTTGCAGTATCTCAAGGAGGCGAGTGTGTCTGCGGTCTCTCCAGACTGAGAGATGAAAATAGCGCAATCGGTCTCGGAAACAGGTGTTTCCCGATATCGAAACTCCGAGGCGACGTCGATTTCAACCGGCAGCCGGGCGTATTTTTCAAACCAATATTTCGCGACAAGCCCGGCGTAATAGGCTGTGCCGCAAGCTGACAAAACGATCCGATTGAGCTTGGTGAAGTCGATCGTATCCGCATTCGGAACACGGATCGCACCCGCTCCCATGTCCATGTAATGAGACAAAGTATGGCCCAGAACTTCTGGCTGCTCGTGGATTTCCTTGGCCATGAAATGGCGATAGTTGCCTTTGTCGATCATATTGGAACTGACCGACGATTGCGCCTCGGGGCGATCAACCGGCGAGTTGGCTTCGTTGAAAATCGCCAGAGAATTTCGCGTCACGACAGCCCAGTCGCCCTCTTCCAGATACGTGATCCGATCCGTGAAGGGGGATAGTGCGATGGCATCTGAACCCAGGAACATTTCGCCTTCGCCATGGCCTATTGCGAGTGGTGATCCTTTACGGGCTCCGATTAAAAGATCGTCTTCGCCTTCAAACAGGATAGCAAGTGCGAATGCGCCGGTCAGGCGTGGGAGCACATTGGCGACCGCAGATTGTGGCGACTGCCCCTTGGAGAGCTCCAGATTGATGAGATGTGCGACCACTTCGGTGTCTGTATCAGATTGGAGCGTTTCACCGGCGGCCTCGATTTCTTCGCGCAATTCGCGGAAGTTTTCGATGATGCCGTTGTGAACGATTGCCACTTTCCCGGCCGTATGCGGGTGTGCGTTGCGAACGCTGGGCGCACCATGGGTTGCCCACCGTGTGTGGCCGATACCAATCGTGCCCTCAACCGGACCTTGTTGAAGCGCAGTGTCAAGATTGCGAAGCTTGCCTTCTGCGCGCTTGCGCATGATTGCGCAATTGTTGAGTGTCGCAACACCGGCTGAATCATAGCCGCGGTATTCCAAGCGTTTCAGGGCATCCACCAAAAGAGGTGCAACCGGCTCACGCCCCAAAATTCCAACAATACCGCACATGCGCTGCTACCTTCATAGAATTTCATCAATGACAGCATCCCTTAAACGGTCGTCTTGCCGTTTAGAAATCAAACCCTGTTGCAAAAAATGACAGGACTGCTGTTCTAATTATCGCGTTGGCGCAAGGCCGAGCTATTTGGATTGCTTTTGGGCCTTGAAGCGCGACCGCAGTACCTTGGCGCGGCTTTCCAGTTCGCTTTGGCGGCTCCGACCGACTGCCAAAGCGTTTTCCGAGACCGCTTTGGTAATGGTGCTGCCGGCTGCGATGAATGCCCCATCGCCCAGAGTGACCGGAGCAACCAATGTGCTATTAGATCCAACGAAACAATCGCTGCCGATCTCGGTTTTGTGTTTGTTGAAGCCGTCGTAATTGCAGGTGATTGTGCCCGCGCCAATATTTGTGCGAGCACCGACACTGGCATCGCCGACATAGGACAAGTGATTGACTTTTGCACCTGTTTCGACGGCAGCATTTTTCATTTCTACAAAATTGCCGACACGGTTATTGCCTTCCAGATTTGTCCCTGGGCGCAATCGAGCATAAGGACCAATATGGCTGTCTGCGCCCACCACTGCGCCTTCAAGGTGGCTGAAGGCACGTATCCGGCTCCCGGTTTCAATTCGAACACCCGGCCCGAAAACCACATTGGGGTCAACAACGACGTCCTGAGCAATTTGGGTATCATGGGAAAAATAGACGCTGGCGGGGTCCAGAAGGGTGACCCCACGAGCCATCGCCTCCAGACGTTTTCGCTTCTGGAATACCGCCTCACAATCACTGAGCTGCGCGCGAGTGTTGATGCCTTGCAGGTCTTCTTCCGGTGCGTTGACTGCAACGACCTTGAGACCAGCAGCGTTGGCCAGTTCCACGGCATCAGTCAGGTAATACTCACCATTCGCATTGTCGTTTCCGATCTGATTCAGAAGCGGAAGAACCTTTGATCCCGCAAATCCCATGATGCCCGAATTGCAAAAGGTGACTTCACGTTCTTCGTCACTTGCATCTTTTTCCTCTCGGATCGCGAGAAGCTGTTCACCCTTCATCAGAAGACGGCCATAGCCAAATGGATTGGCAGTTTCAAAGCCGACGACAACCAGATCCGCACCTGCTGCCAAAGCTCCACGAACTTCACTGATCATATCGGTTGTTATGAGAGGAGTATCGCCGAAGAGGATGAGAACATCATCATGTTCTTCTTCAAGCGCTTCGCGAGCGGCAAGTGCGGCATGTGCCGTCCCGAGACGGTCGACCTGTGTAAAGCACTGAGCGCCTTCTGAAAGGTTAGCGACGGTCTTCTCAAGCACCGGCATATCCGGCCCAACCACAACAGCGGTTTCTTTCACGCCGGACGCTGAAAGGGCTTTTAGAACATGCCCCACAAGCGGGAGGTTCCCAATCTCGTGCATGACTTTCGGCATTGAGGACCGCATCCGCGTGCCAAGGCCAGCAGCAAGAACGATGGAGAGGCAGGAGCGATCAGACATTCAGAAGGTCCCGATTAATGTGGAATTTGCGGATGGTATGCCCTGATTTTTGATTTAGTGAAAGTTCTCAGGGGGCATCTTCCTAACGTTCGTTGTTCATTAACCCTAAATGGGATGAAATGCAGCTTGGTTCGTAAGAGATTCGTTTTAGTTGACCGGGAAGCCGTTCATTGCAGGACCCAAAGGGCAAAAAGTCCAAACGAGAGCAAGTTCGAGAAACGTTCACGCCGCAGCGCCTTTCGGTGGCGAGTTGGGCTGTGGCTGCGATTCTGTTTGGCACAGTTGGAATGGCCTCTTTCAAGTTTTCGCATGATCTGTCGAATTTTGATCAACGGTTCATGGCCGGTGGTGGCGGCCTGCCGCTGCCTGCAGCGGGTCCTGTATCAACAACTGCATCGGTTTCAAATGCCTACAATATCGAAGTGGATGATCCTCAAACTGATGCTGTGACCAGCATTGGACAAAAAGAAATCGACAGTCATCTGGAGACTTTGCAGCTGCAAATCGCTGCGATGCGTCGACGCATCGAAACATTAAGCGAGCAAAACCGGGTCTACTCTACGCGAATAGCAGCGTTGGAACGCGACTTGCGGCCCGGTGACGCGATGATGACAGGCTCAGCCCCCAAGCCATCAGAAAGTATAACGATTGGAACTGCCGTCCAAGAGGACGCGATGAAAACCACTGGCCGTGAGACTGCGCATGCTAAGCCCGTTTCTCCCGACAAACTTGAAACAAATTTGAAAGCAGCGAATACCGATACGGAATTCAAGCTTCCTCAGCAGCCTGTAAGATTGGTCAAACTGCCAGACGCGACAGGCACTCCTCAGGCGACCGGCTCCATTCCATCGGAAGCCGTTGTGACAACACCGCCAGAGAGCAAGCCGCAGATTGTACAGCCGTCCAAACCAGTTGGGCGGTTTGGGGGACCGGGCGCTTCAGGATTGAACAGTTCAACCTTCGGCGCGGCAGTCGGTACCTATGAGAGCCGTGAAGGCGCTATGGTTGCCTGGTCTGAGTTCAAGTACCAAAACGAAGAACGCATGCGTGATCTTGAAGCCATGGTTGCACCGGGGCCTGATGGTGGAGAAAGTGTGACCCTGCTTGTCGGTCCATTCGGAAACGCCGCGGACGCAGCCGTTGCGTGTTTGCGCCTTCTTGAAGTCAGCGACAAATGCCACCCGGCGTTGTTTACTGGAGAACCGCTGGGCGAGATCCCAACAAACACGGCGCAGAACTAGGTTTTACGGCTAATCTGCGCCGTATTTTCTAGCCGATATTCTGGAAGACCGGGAACGTCTCCAAGAGCCAGTAGGACAAAACCGCCATTTGACCGGTCAAGAACATGACACCGGTGAGAACCAGTACCACTCCCATTCCCTTTTCCACTGTTCCCATATGTTTGCGGAACTTCTTCATGAAATTGAGGAATGGACCGGCAAACAGAGCCGCCAAGAGAAAAGGTATGCCAAGCCCCAGAGCGTAGGCGCTCAACAATATCGCCCCCTGCCCCGTTGTTTCTTCTGAACCTGCAACGAAAAGGATGGTGGCGAGGATCGGGCCGACACAAGGCGTCCAACCAAAAGCAAAGGCAAGACCCATCAGATAAGCGCCGACATGTCCTGCGGGCTTGCGCTCCACTTGCACGCGCGCTTCCTGATACAGAAATCCGATTTTGAAAACACCAAGGAAATGCAGGCCCATGACTATGATAAGTGCGCCTGCGATATAGCTCAGATACTGAAGATATTGACTGACAAACTGGCCAATCAAGCTGGCGCTGGCACCCAGAATAACGAAGACGGTTGAGAACCCGGCCACAAAAGCCAAGGCGGTGAAAAAGACCTTGCGGGTCGCGGCCTGATCAACGTCCTCTCCGGACAATTCCTCCAAGGACACGCCAGCCAGATATCCAAGATATGGCGGAACCAACGGCAAGACGCAGGGCGAAACGAATGACAATACGCCTGCGAGCAGAGCGCCCAATAGGGTAACTTCCTGCAACATGTTGGTTTTTCATCCTCTCACTATTCAGTCTTACAGCTGGGTTTAGTGCATTTTCGTGCTGTCAAAAAGACACAGGCCCCTCACCATTGCGAGAGGCCTGTTTGACGCAGGTTGGCCAAAAGGTCGTTTGCGCTGTTAAGTGCGCACCACCATGACCGACTGATTGGCATGGCGCACAACCCGCGCAGCATTTGGACCAAGCAAATAGTCCTTCAGCTCCGGGCGATGCGATGACAGTACGATGAGGTCGCTATTCAGCTTGTCCGCCGTCTTAGCTATCTCCTCATAGATCGTGCCATGGGCAATATGACCTTTGATCGTCTGATTATGCGGATTGTGCTCTTCCAGAAACGTCTTGAGCATCTCCCCTGCTTTTTCCAACGCCTGAGCTTCATAGTCCTTGGAGAAGAAGCTTCCAACAATGGATTTACCAAAGTCAGGCACCACGGTGACGACATGCAGCTCTGCCCCGAAGGTCAGAGCCAGTTTTTCTGCTGTAGGCAGCGCCTTGCTCCAGGAACTTTCTTCACCCAGATCAATCGGGACAAGTATCGATTTATACATGGATGAGCTCCTTAAAACGCAGGTACATCTGTCCGCCGCCGTTGCAGGGCGACGATCAGGATCAGGAAAAGAACAGCAGGAATATAGAAGACTTCCTTCGGCATCCGCTCAGCTGGTGTTTGAACCGTCAGTACTTCCACCGGGTTATCGGCGTAGAAGTCGAAGTCCTGCATTTTTTCAAACATCAATGTACCCGGGAATGGCTCTTCCAGTATCGCTTTGCCATCTTCGTCCAAATAGCTGACGCCAAGCTTTTTCAGACGTGCTTCCCCGTCAGCCTCTTCGCCCAAAGGCAAAACAAGCGTCAAGTCCACGATCTTATCCGTGTCATCGAAGTCAGGCCCTCGAACAATGAACCGAAGATTTCCGTCGGCCGGTTCAGCACCCGCGATTTGGGCAATTTCTGTCCCCGGCTGATTGACGAATGGCGCTTCGACATAATCCAGCCAGAAACCTGGACGGAACAGCGTGAAGGCGATCAGGAGCAAAGCGACACTTTCCCATATCTTGCTGCGCGCAAAGAAATATCCTTGCGTTGCCGCAGCAAATAACATCATCGCCACCACCGCGACGACGAAGATGAACACTGCCTTTGCAGGTCCAACGTCAATCAGGAGAAGTTCGGTGTTGAAGATGAAGAGGAATGGCAACAGCGCGGTCCGGATGTCATAGGCAAAGCCCTGAATACCAGTCTTGATTGGATCACCGCCCGATATCGCTGCGGCCGCGAAGGCCGCAAGACCCACCGGTGGAGTGTCATCTGCCAAGATACCGAAATAGAACACGAAGAGGTGCACTGCCACGAGTGGCACAATCAGTCCTGATTGAGCACCGACGGTGACAATCACTGGCGCCATCAGAGACGAAACAACCATGTAGTTCGCAGTCGTTGGTAGGCCCATCCCGAGGATAAGGCTCATCACGGCGACCAACAGCAGCATGATCATCAGGTTACCACCGGACAGGAACTCAACGAGCTCGCCGACCACCTGGTGAGCGCCAGTCAGGGAAACCGTGCCAACAATGACGCCGGCAGCCCCTGTTGCGACACTGATCCCGATCATGTTCCGGGACCCGGCAATCATGCCGTCAAAGAGATCTTGTCCACCCCGTTTAAAGCCCTCAGCCAATGACCCGCTTTTCCGGAAGAGAGACTTCAACGGATGTTGGGTCAGCAAGATGGTGATCATCGCAACCGTGGCCCAATAGGCCGATAAGGTTGGCGACAACCTCTCGATGAGGATACACCAAAGCAGGATCACAATCGGCAACAAGAAGTGAAAGCCCGTAACGGCAACATCCCATGGACGCGGCAGAACTTTCATCGGTGCGTTCGGATCGTCGACTTCCAGATCAGGGCGTTGAGAGGCCACATAGACCAGAAACAGATAGGCTGCGCCAAACAGCAGGACTGCCGTTGCGAATGTCAGATTCGGGAAAGCTACCTTGATCCAGCCGAGGCCGAAGTAAACGGCTGCTGCCAGAACGGCCATTGCGATGAAACCGAACAACACACCTGACAGCCGCTGAGCGATGCCAACCAGAGCTGGCGGTCGTTCCATGCCTTTCAGACCGAGTTTCAGTGCCTCTAGGTGTACGATATAGACCAGCGCGATGTAGGAGATCACCGCAGGCAACAAGGCATGCTTTAAAAGCGTCGGATAAGCAACGCCGGTGAATTCGGCGATTAGGAAGGCTGCTGCCCCCATGACCGGGGGTGTCAGCTGGCCGTTTGTCGAGGACGCAACTTCAACGGCACCAGCTTTTTCTGGCTTGAAACCGGTCCGTTTCATCAACGGGATTGTGAAGGTTCCGGTGGTCACCACGTTGGCGATCGACGATCCAGAGTAAAGACCCGACAAGGCGGATGCCACAACAGCGGCTTTTGCAGGTCCACCGCGTAGATGGCCGAGAAGTGCAAAGGCTAACTTGATGAAGTAGTTGCCAGCTCCAGCACGTTCCAACAGCGAACCGAAAAGAACAAACAGGAAGATCATCGACGCAGAAACGCCGAGAGCAACGCCAAAGACACCTTCGGTTTGCATCCAGAAGTGCCAGAGCGCTTTACCGAAAGAAGCCCCTTTCCACTGCACAGCATCCGGCAGGAAGGAATAGTGGCCAAAGAACACGTAGCAAACGAAAACCGATGCCACGATCACCAGAGGCAGACCCAAAGCGCGGTAGACCGCAATGCCAAGGCTGATCATGCCGATGGTCGAGAAAACCAGATCAGAAGTTGTCGGCAATCCAGCACGCCCAGAGATATCTTCCTTAAAAACAAGAAGATAAAGGCAGGACGAGGCAGCAATCAGCGCCAATGCCCAGTCATAGACGGGCACGGAATTTCGCGCGCTTCCCTTGAAAAGCGGATAGGCCAGCATGGCGAGCGCCAGACCGAAGGCCAAGTGAATTTGTCGGGTCTCCTGATTGTTGAAGACCACGTTCACCCCGAGCCACTCCGTCAGGACGAAAGGTATTGTCGAAGCGACATAGAGCTGAAAGATCGCCCAAACCAGGGCCAGGCCCAAAATGAACTTACCGGCAAAACCGGCTGCATTGCGCGAGCCGCTTTCCACTTCTGCGACCATCATATCGACGTCGACTTTGGAATCCTTGTTGGCCTCTTCCGCCATTATATCCCCCGGACGAGTTAATCGTTCAGTTTTTTATGAGTTGCACAGGTCATGTCAGCGCTGGGAGCAGCTGGATGCAGGTTGCTTTAAGTCGAGCCCTGCTTTTCTTCGTTTTTTGTAAGAGAACAGGTCAGGCGATGTCTCGCCTGACCTGCATGAACGGGCTTACTGCCAGCCGCGCTCAGCGTAGTATTTCGCAGCACCTGCATGGACTGGAGCAGAAAGACCGTCCTTGGCCATTTCCTCTTCCTTCAGGTTTGCGAATGCCGGGTGCAGACCTTTGAAGTCGCTGAAGTTTTCGAAGACACCCTTAACAACGGTGTAGACAACTTCATCCGGAACCTTTGCAGAAGTCACGAAAGTTGCGCCAACGCCGAAGGTTGTGACGTCGTTGTCAGTACCCTTGTACATGCCGCCTGGAACGGTGGCGGAGCGGTAGTAAGGATTGTCAGCGATCAGCTTTTCGATTGGCTCACCAGCAACAGAAACGAGCTCAACGTCACATGTTGTGGCTGCTTCGGTGACAGCTGCTGCCGGGTGACCGATGGTGTAGATCATTGCGTCGATCTTGCCGTCGCAAAGAGCCTGAGCCATTTCAGAACCCTTCAGCTCGGAAGCTAGAGCGAAATCGTCCATGGCGATGCCGAATGCATCCATAACAACTTCCATCGTGGCGCGCTGACCGGAACCCGGGTTACCAACGTTGACCTTTTTGCCTTTCAGATCAGCAAAACCTTTGATGCCTGTACCCTTGCGAACGATGAGGGTGAACGGCTCTGGGTGAACGGAGAAAACCGCACGAAGGTCTTCGAATTTGCCCTGATCTTCAAACTTGGAAGTGCCGTTATAGGCGTGGTACTGCCAGTCAGACTGAGCGACACCGAATTCCAGCTCGCCAGCGCGAATGGTGTTGATGTTGTAAACGGAGCCACCAGTCGACTCGACTGAACAACGAATGCCATGCTCCTTGCGGTTTTTGTTCACAAGACGGCAAATTGCACCACCGGTTGGGTAGTAAACGCCTGTGACACCGCCGGTGCCGATGGAAATGAACTGCTGCTCTGCAGCATTTGCTGCGCCAAAGGTGCCTGCGATCATAGCGGCGCCAAGGGCAAGGCTAGCAAATTTCATGAGATAACCTCCGATTATTGTTATGGCCAATTTGACCAACCGACGAAAGTCGGATGCGGAAGCTAACCAAAAACGTCGCCTATATAAAACCCTTTGATGCAACTTTTGGGAAAAAACAGAAATTGATGTCGGGATTACAACATAATTGCCCGCATGAATTGCGAAACCGGTTTCGTACCTTTTTGCATATGCACCATTAAAAAAGCCAGCCACATCAGGAAGATGTCAGGCTGGCTTCTTTTAATGTTGTGCAATGCGGCTGCTATTAGCAGGCCTTTCCGCCATTGATAACTTCAAAGAGTTTGCCACGTAGGCCCGCTTCCTCTTCACCATCACGAAGACCCTTGCGCCATTGATCAATGATCAAGCGCAGGCTCATGGTTTCACGAGTGTGCGGCAACTGACTTACAAAACCGGCAAAAAACGCATCAAGTTGATGGCGATCCAGAACATCCTGTTCTATCATCCCGTGGATGAGGGCCATCGTCGCAGCGATGTGTCCCTTGACGAAATCGAGCTCCACCGTGCTCACTTCGCCCTCTGTTTGGTAGTACGACATCGTACCTCTCTTCTATGTATTATCGAGGACGTTTTCTTTGAACGTCTATTCGAATTTGCATTTCTGTTTGCCTGGGGAGTGCACATTCCCCGGTTCGTGAAATGCCTCACATGAAATTCATGATCAGGCTGAACTACCATCAACATGGTTATTCATCAAATAACTCTTCGATTCAATAGCGACAAACGCAATATATTATTAACGACCTTCAATTGTTTGAGAAATACAAGAAATTCATTGTAGGTTTTACCTATGCGGTGGAATAACAAAAAAATATTCAAATTTCCTCTTGCATCTGAAACCAGCCCGGCATAAACACACGCCACATCAACGGGGCGCAACAAACCGCCTCGCAGGAACGGTTCCAAAGACGTTCCAAAACTCTCAATGAGAGAGCCGATAGCTCAGCTGGTAGAGCAACTGACTTTTAATCAGTAGGTCCAGGGTTCGAACCCCTGTCGGCTCACCATTCCTTCCTAAGAATACAGTTACTGGAATGGTGCCCACCCATGATTAGCAAGGGGTTTTAGGTCCTCTAGATATGACGTTCTAGCGCTTTAAAGAGCCTGTCTTCGTCAGAATGTGTGGTCCAGACGTGCGGCGTAATCCGCAACGAACAGCCACGTTGGGAAACATAGACATTGTCTGACGCCAATCGTTGCACCAAATCCGCAGGAGCCGAATCTTGCAAACCAAGCGTCAAAAAGTGCCCTGCTCTCTCAATTTCTGACACCGGGACTAATCCCAAGCCTTTTGCCCGCTCCGCGAGATACAGGTTTCTTTGGGAAAGTGTCGAATAAAGGTTATCCACAGACCAGTCATTTATCTGTGCAAGAGCCGACGCAACGGCAGGAAGTGCAGCAAAATTAGCAACTTCGCCCATGTCGAAACGACGGCCCCCTGCACGATAAGTATCGCTGTAGTCCACAAGGTTGGCGAAATTCTCTGCACCCGCACGATTCATCCATCCTTCTTCCAATGGTTCCCCTTCAAAGTGCCGATCGGCGACATAAAGCACACCGCAGCTATAGGGACCGAGCAACCATTTGTAGGTCGCAGCAACCACAAAATCCGGATCGATTCCCGAAACACTGAACGGTTGCGCGCCCAACGACTGGGTCAGGTCCAGGACCAGCGCTGCATTGTTTTGTCTGCAGGCGCTAGACACCTCCATCAGGTCTATCTTACGGCCATCGGTCCACCGACAAGCGGCTGCTGCAACAATTGCAGTGCGTTCGGTAATGCAGGAAACGAATGCTTCAGTCAGATCTTTACCGTCTGCTAACACAAGACTTGCGCCCGCTTTGGCAGCAACTTTTGCCCAAACGTGGCGATTAGACGGAAACTGGTCGACAGCGATGACAATTTCATCGCCCGCTTTCACCGGCAGGTTTTTAGCTGCAACAGCAAGGCCATAACTCGCAGACGGAACAATGGCGATGTTATCCGCTGTTGCATTCATCAGTTGGGCAACAAGACCACGAATGCGTTCAGGCGTTTCAAAGAAATCATCTGGCTTGATTGTCCAAGGCTGAGCTTTGCGCCGCGCGCCCTCTTCAGCGGCAGCAACAACAGATTTCATCAATGGCCCCATATAGGCGCAATTCAGATAGGCGACATCATCGGGAATATCGAACAAGTGGCGCTGGACCGGGATCATATTGGTGACGTGCTCCCCAAACGGGATGTTTTAGAATTTTCGCATTTGCTTCTGGATCAAACCAAATCCATCTTGGCAAGCCGACTGATCAAACATTCACCAAGGGACACCACATGGCAACAATCAACTATCTCACGCGGGTGGAATTCGATTTCAGTGCGCTCAGATTGTTGCCGCGGGAGCTGAAGTCTCTGAAAATGGAGCGGCCACTGGTTGTGACCGATAAGGGGATTGCAGCAACAGCGATCTTCGATCAGCTGCTTTCGCTGGCTCCTAAAAACATGCAGCTGTATGATGGCACTCCATCCAACCCGACAGAAGCGGCTATTGAAGAAGCCGGGCAGCTTTACTTAAAACGAAATTGCGATGGGGTGATTGCGTTCGGCGGTGGTTCTTCGCTGGATCTTGCCAAGGGCGTTCGTCTGCGCGTCTCTCATAAGGGGCCCTTGGTTCAATATGCCGCGATTGAAGGCGGTGCCCCGCGAATTCATGGCAACATGCCACCTCTAATCGCGATCCCAACAACGGCAGGCACAGGCTCCGAGGTTGGCCGTGGCGCGGTGATCAACTTTTCCGATGGCCGCAAACTCGGTGTTCTGTCCCCACACAACCTGCCATCCGTCGCCCTTTGTGACCCAAGCCTGACAATCGGCCTACCGGCTGGTCTCACGGCTGCCACGGGCATGGATGCCATCTCCCATTGCCTTGAGACCTATATGGCGCCCTCGATCAACCCACCAGCAAACGCAATCGCATTGGAAGGACTGGTCCGCGGTTTTACAGCGCTGCCACGAGCGGTAAAGGACGGCACCGACCAACAGGCCCGCTGGGACATGATGATGGCCTCCATGGAAGGCGCGCTTGCTTTTCAAAAAGGGCTGGGAGCCGTTCACGCTCTTACCCATCCTCTTGGGGCGGTAAAAGACGTCAATCTGCACCACGGAACGATGAATGCGATCCTGATGCCACCGGTGCTTCGGTTCAACAAATCCGAGATAGGAGCGAAATGGGATCGCCTGACTGAGATCCTTGATGGGGAGCCAGATCAGGTGATTGATGCCTTGAACAGGCAAATTGGTATTCCAAATAGTCTTTCAGACTTGGGCGTCACTGGAGCGCATGTGGATGAGGTCGCGAAAGCCGCCCTCCTTGACCACTGCCACGCCACCAACCCCCGTCAAGCGAATGAGAATGACTATCGTGCCATTTTGGAGGAGGTCTTTTAGACTTCTTGCATCTGAAAGTGAAAGGCCCGCGAGTGATCGCGGGCCTTATTGTTTGTGGGATCAAAGATCTGCGTTATTCGGCAGGTGCTGCTGGTGGTGCTTTATTTGCGTCACCACCGCCCATCATCGCCTTGACCTTTTCCCGCATGGTTTGCATCACCACGAAAAGAACCGGGATCAGAATGACCCCAAACACCGTTGCAAACAGCATTCCCCCAAAGACGGCAAATCCAATCGCGTTCTGACTGGCAGCACCAGCGCTTGAGGCGGTCATCAGTGGGACCACGCCCAGCAGGAAGGACAGAGCCGTCATCATCACCGCGCGGAAACGCAAGTGCCCGGCCTCAATCGCAGCGTCCTTGATCGACTTCCCGGAGGCCCTTTGCTCCATGGCGAATTCGACAATCAAAATGGCGTTTTTCGCACCAAGTCCGACAAGCATGATCATGCCAATCTGTGTATAAAGATTGACGTCTCCGCCCGTCACAAAGACCGCTACAAACGCGCCCAACATCGCCACCGTTACGGACATCAAAATCGCCACCGGCATGGTCCAGCTTTCATATTGGGCCACGAGGAAGAGATAGGCGAAGAGGATAGCCAGCATCAGGATGAACAGAACGAGATTACCGGTCCCCTGTTGCTGCAACGCTGTTCCCGTCCACTCATAGGCATAGCCTGATGGCAGTGCTTCTGCTGCCCCTGCTTCCATGGCGTTGATAATCACGCCTGTGGATGCGCCTGGCGCCGGCTCAGCATTTACGCTGGCAGAGCGGAACATATTGTACCGGGTGAGTGTTTGCGGCCCCAGAACGTTTTCGGTGGTCATCAAGGTTCGCATTGGAACCATGGTTCCGTCGCCTGTCCGAACATAAAGACGACCAATATCATCGGCCTTGTTACGGAACTCACCCTCTGCTTGAACCATTACGCGATAAACTCTGCCAAAGAGATTGAAATCATTGACATAGAAGGAACCAAGATAGGCCTGCAGCGTTGTGAAGACATCCGCCACGTTCACGCCAAGCGTCTTGGCCTTCTCACGGTCCAAATCCACGAAGATTTGTGGAACATTGGCTCGATAGGTGGAATAGGCCTGAGCAATCTCTGAGTTCTGATTTGCAGTGTAGACCAGCGACCCAATAGCTGAGGACAGGTCTTGCGGAGTTCCCCCCCCTGTTTGCTGAACGATCATCTCAACACCGCCCGTAGTTCCGAGACCCGGAATCGGTGGTGGATTGAATGAAATGATGTTCGCTCCCGGAATAGTCGAGAACTGCCCCCAAAATTTGGCGAGGATCGCGTTGATCCCGAGGTCCGGGTCTTGACGCTCCTGCCAATTCGTCATCGTTGCAATCACAAGAGCCGAATTGGACGAAAGGGCTGAATTCAGAATCGAAAAGCCGTTCACGACCGTCACGTTTTCAACGCCCGGGGTATTCTTGGCAATCTCAACCACCTGCTGGGTAACACCCTCGGTCCGCTCCAACGACGCGCCATCGGGCAGTTGAACGTCGACCATGAGATAGCCTTGGTCTTCCAAAGGCAGGAAGCCCTGAGGGAGTTCCTTGCCGAAGTAGCCAATTGCCACGATGACCCCGGCGACGGCAACCAGACCCATGAACGACACGCGTACCAGTCTGCGAATGAGCGCCGTGTAGCCATTTCGAACCGCGCCAATGCCGCCTTCGAAAACCGCCAACAATCCGCGGGCTGGGCCGGAGCGTGGCCGCAGAATGAGACCGCAGAGCGCCGGTGACAGCGTCAACGCGTTGATTGAAGAAATAATCACGGAAACGGAAATGGTGACCGCAAACTGCGAGTAGAGGCGCCCCGTGATGCCCGGCATGAAGATAGTTGGAACAAACACCGCCAACAGCACAAGTGTTGTTGCTATGACCGGTCCTGTGATCTGCGTCATCGCTTTGGCAGTCGCCTCCTGAGGAGACAGCCCCTCGTCCGCAATCAGACGCTCGACGTTTTCAACGACGACAATCGCGTCATCCACCACGATGCCGATGGCAAGTACAAGCGCGAACAACGAGATTGTGTTCAGCGACATTCCGAGTGCGAGCAGCACACCAAAAGTACCGATTAACGAAACTGGGATGGCCACCGTTGGAATGATGGTTGCTCGCCAGTTGCCCAGAAAGATGAATACCACTGTCACCACAAGAATGAAGGTGACAAACAGAGTCTCGATGACGTCGTTAAGGGACTGTTCGACGAACTCTGTGGTGTCGAATGGAATTTCGTATTCCATGTCATCCGGGAAGGACTGAGACAGGCTTTCAAGACGCTCTTTAACGGCGGCTGCCACTGCCACTGCGTTAGCTCCCGGCGCCTGATATACGGCTAGAACCGTTGACGGCTGCCCGTTAAACTGACCACTGGCATTGTAGAATTGAGCGTCTCGTTCGACCCGTGCAACATCCCCAATCGTCACCACGGCACCATCTTGGCCGGTGCGTAAAATAATGTTTTCAAAATCCTCTACGGTTGTAAGGCGGCCCTTGGCCTTGATCGTGTATTGGAACTGTTGCCCATCTGGAACCGGTGGTGCGCCAATCTGACCAGCTGCCACCTGGATATTCTGATCGCGAATGGCTGCGATAAAATCAGTCGGGGCCATTCCAAGGCTGGCCAGACGATCTGGATCCAACCAAATGCGCATGGCGTACGCGAAGTCAGTCAGGATGTCCGCCTTGCCGACGCCCTGAACACGCGCAAGAGCATCCTTCATGTTGATCGAGGCGTAGTTCGACAAAAACACTTCGTCATAGGAGCTGTTCGGCGAAAACAGCGTAATTACCATCAACATGTTGGTTGACGCTTTTTGAACCGTCACGCCGGTTGCTGTCACTTCACTTGGAAGCTGGCTTGTCGCCTGCGACACCCTGTTTTGCACATTCACCGTGGCAATGTCGGGGTCCGTGCCAACGGCAAAGGTCACATTGAGCGAATAGTTGCCACTGTCTGCGCTGTTCGAGGACATATAGATCATGTCATCCACGCCGTTGACCTGCGCCTCAATGGGCGCAGCCACCGTTTCCTCAAGCACTTCGGCGCTGGCACCTGTGTAGCTGGCAGAGACATTTACAACAGGCGGTGTGATATCTGGAAACTGTTCAACGGGAAGCGCGAGATAACCAAAAACGCCGGCGATAGAAATAACGAGTGAGATCACCAGCGCGAATTTGGGCCGGTAGATGAAAAACTGCGAGAACATTGAGGCTTACTCCACCGGCTTGGCGGCTAGTACCGCGTTTACCGGCACGCCCGGACGGACTTTTTGGAGCCCCTGAACGATGATCCGCTCACCTTCTTGCAGGCCATCGGACACGATGAAGTCGCCATCAACCTGATCGCCAAGTTTGACATAACGCTGTTCAACGGTTTCTTCGCTTCCAACAACGAGAACAAAATCACCTTTTTGATCCCGCTGGATCGCAGCCTGCGGGATGACAAGGGCTGTTGTTTCCTGCGGTGCTTCGATAATTACAGACACGTATGTGCCAGGAAGCAACGTAGCGTCCTTGTTGTCGAACTCGCCGCGGAACGAAACCGTTCCTGTGGTTGCATCAACTGTGTTGTCAATGAAGACGATCCGGCCCTTTTCGCCATACTTTTCACCGTTTGGAAGAATAAGGCTGAGGTCAGGGGCTGTTTTCGGATCGATATCCTCAGCCGTGATGCCGTGCTCTTTCACCGCATTAAGATACTGAGCTTCACTGACGGAGAAGTTCACATAGACTGGAGCCTTGCGGATCAGCTTTGCAAGAGGCTGTGTGCTCGGGCCGACGACCTCCCCAACGCTGTAGGTTGATTTACCAATCTGACCCGGGAACGGTGCCTTGATGTCTGTATAACCAAGGTTGAGTTCCGCTTGTTTCAACGCGGCGCTTCTTGCATCGACGGATGCTTCAGCTTGTTGTTTTTGCGCCAGCGTCGCTTCATATGCAGCTTCCGAGACATGGCCTTTTTCAAGGAGATCCTTGTCTCGCTTTTCATCTGCAGCTTTCAGCGCAGCATCAGCCTTGGCACTTGCAAGATCGGCCTTGGCGCTTTCAAGGGCTGCTTCGTATTGCGACTTTTCGATTGTAAAGAGAAGGTCACCCTCTTTCACGGTCGCGCCATCCGGAACTTCTTTGGAGTTCAGGAAACCGGAAACGCGCGCAATCAGAGCGACCTCATCGACGGCTGCAATTTGTCCGACAAACTGTACGCTCTGGCGAACATCCTTGTTCTGAGCTGCAGCTACTGTAACGGAGGGAGGCGGAGCCTCGGGAGCGGCCTGTTTGCTATCGTCATTACAACCGGCAAGTGCCAGTGCCATCACGCCGCTCAAAATCAGTGTCTTGTGCGGAATTGAAAAGTGTTTGTTGAACATCGAGGGGGAAGCTCCGACGAAATAATGCTCGCAGCGAAATAGCTGCCTTCGTGCAGCAACCCTACCCTTTATCTGTTCAAATTCACAAGTGTTGCCTTGCACGTTTGACGGTACTTTTCGTCAGCGCACAACAACTGTCGCATTTTTGGAACAGATAATTCTGGACCGCGAGATCACTTCGTGAGGAGGATTCGCATCCCACCGATCATCGCATTCGATTTTTCGGAAGTCTCAGCATTGGGCATACCCCCGATTCTCACAGCGGCAATTTGCGGACCGCTTGACAGGTCCAGCTCAGGTGCGTCAGCGGAATAAAGGCTTTGATATGCAGCAGCTGTAAGAACGCGGATCGTGCCCCGCGCTGTTTTCATCTCCAGTCCCAGACTGGTCGCCCGCATCAATCTCTGTCCGGTGAACCCGCCCAAAAATTCATGGAGGTCTGAAGGGTCATCCGCAACAAATATGATTTCCTCGATGGATTTTGCACCATTGGAATGCGTTTGAAACTCTTTGCGCCAAAACGTTTCCGGATACCTGTTGTGACAGGTGAAGAAGCCAAGTGCCGGCGCGATGTCAGTGGTTGTAAAGGTCAGGTCGAAGCCTACCTTGGCAGTCGATCCATCTTTCAGGTTGGCAATGCGCTCAAAAGAAAACGGATCATAGGTCGTGAGACCCAATCGTTTAAAGTCGGCTTGATCCTGAACCGGGTTTTTGCTGTCCAGTACCAGCATCGCCGCGCCTTCGCGCTTTCTCAGAAAGTCGCGATTATGGGCACCGAAAGAAAAGCTGGTATTTGCGTGCTCTGCTACCAGGCTCTCATCACGAACAGTTAGGATTTCAATGAAAAATCCGTCGAGTTGAACCAGACGGTTAGACGTCCCCCAATCATGATGATTGGTCGGCGTGACAGTGAACCCAAGCTCCTCATAAGCTTCCGCCGTCTTGTCCAAATCCTTGACGACTTGAACAATATGATCCAGTCCTCGAGCCATCCTGCCTCGCCTCATCCATACCAGTTTATTGGAAAAGCCGCCTCTAGACGAGGCGGCTTTGATGAACAGCTGCGCCTATGAACGAAGCGAACAATGGGTGCGGCTCAAACGGTCTGGACTTCAGTTCCGGGTGGTACTGAACACCGATAAACCACGGGTGATCCGCAATTTCGACAGTTTCTGGCAGAATGCCGTCTGGCGACGTACCGGCAAAGATAAGCCCGCAGTCTTCCAGCTGTTCCCGGTAGCCGATGTTGACTTCATAGCGATGTCGGTGGCGTTCAGAAACGGTCGTCGCGCCGTAAATCTCCGCGATCTTGGAGCCGGGCTTCAGCGCGGCTTGATATGCACCAAGACGCATGGTGCCACCCAAATCACCATCTGCGTTACGGGTTTCTTTCTCATTGCCTTTGGTCCATTCAGTCATCAAACCAACAACGGGTTCTTCTGCTGGACCAAATTCCGTTGAATTGGCTTTCTCGATACCAGCCAGATGGCGTGCGGCTTCAAGAACTGCCATTTGCATTCCAAAACAAATGCCGAAATACGGAATTTTTTGCGTGCGTGCAAAACGGGCTGCGGCAATTTTGCCTTCTGCACCACGCTCACCAAAGCCACCGGGAACCAGAATGCCGTGAACACCTTCCAGATGCGGAACCGGATCTTCCTTTTCAAAGATCTCTGATTCGATCCACTCGAGGTTCACTTTGACACGGTTGGCGATGCCGCCGTGCACAAGTGCTTCAATGAGCGACTTGTAGGCGTCTTTCAGCACCGTGTATTTGCCAACAATCGCGATATTGACCTCGCCTTCCGGGTTGGCAACAGCGTCAGAAATTCCTTGCCAACGATCCAGAACTGGCGCGGGCGCTCCCTTGATGCCAAAGGCAGCGAGAACTTCGTTGTCGAGGCCTTCCTTGTGATAGGCAATCGGCACGTCGTAGATCGACTTGACGTCATAGGCCGGAATGACCGCGCCTTCGCGCACATTACAGAACAAGGACAGTTTGCGGCGTTCGTTCTCGGGAATGGGACGATCACAACGAACCATCAAAATGTCGGGCTGAATACCGATCGACCGCAGCTCCTTGACGGAGTGCTGCGTCGGCTTGGTTTTCATTTCTCCGGCAGCTGCAATGAACGGCATAAGCGTCAGATGAATGTAAATCGCGTCGCCGCGTGGAAGATCGTTGCCGAGCTGGCGAATGGCCTCGAAAAACGGAAGACCCTCGATGTCGCCAACCGTACCGCCGATTTCGACCAGAACGAAGTCATAGTCCTCATTGCCGTCGAGCACGAAGTTCTTGATGGCATCAGTCACATGCGGAACGACCTGCACTGTGCCGCCAAGATAATCACCGCGCCGCTCCTTGGCGATGATGTCCTGATAAATGCGGCCCGTGGTAATGTTGTCCTGCTGATTGGCCGGACGACCTGTAAAGCGTTCGTAGTGCCCTAGGTCCAGATCTGTCTCTGCCCCGTCATCGGTCACAAAACACTCGCCGTGCTGATACGGGCTCATCGTGCCCGGATCGACATTCAGATAAGGGTCAAGCTTACGAAGGCGTACCTTGTAGCCGCGTGCCTGGAGCAGAGCGCCGAGCGCCGCTGAAGCCAGACCTTTGCCGAGCGAGGAAACCACGCCGCCAGTGATGAAGATGTATCGCGCCATGGAGCAATACCATATCCTTGCCGAGGGTCATCTGACCACTCGGGAGTTTTCATTAGGAACAAGAAAAATGCCCTGCGAGGTGCCTGCAGGGCATATTTTTTGTGCGTTTAAGTTGAAGTCCGCTGGCGCATGTTACTGCGCGGCGGGAACCTGAGGGCCAGACGGCTGACTTTGCTCTTTCAGAGCATCGAGAATTCCACCACCTGATTCGCCATCAGCCGTTGTGGGCACGCTATCGCTAGCGGCCGGGCTTGTCGCATCAAGGATCGAAGACGGACGGTCTTCGTTCTTTGCAATCAGGCTAAGGCTCAAAGATGTGATGAAGAACGCAACGGCCAAAATTGCAGTTGCACGGGTCAAGACGTTTGCGGTGCCGCGTGCGGACATCATGCCGCCGCCTCCGCCGCCGCCGATACCCAGTGCGCCGCCTTCAGAGCGCTGCAGAAGCACCACAAGCACAAGCGCGAGGACGATCATCAGATGAATGACGATGACTACGGTTTCCATGGAATACCATATCTAGTTGCTGAAAGTTTGCGGCCTTCTACACCAGTCCAGCGCGCCTGACCACCCTTCCATATGTGTTTTCTGAAAGGCAGATGCAAGAACGACTATTTATAGGCCGCCAAGATGCCGAGGAAGTCCTCGGCCTTAAGGCTTGCGCCCCCGACGAGCGCCCCATTGACGTTCTCAACAGCCATTAACTCCGCTGCGTTGCCCGGCTTAACCGAGCCGCCATACAATATGCGGACTTGATTTGCCGCCTCACCAAAACGATCCACAAGTTTAGCTCGGATAGCTGAATGCATATCGGCGACATCTTCAGCAGTAGGCGTCAATCCTGTGCCAATCGCCCAAACCGGTTCGTACGCAATCACGGTGTTGGTAGCGTTGGCCCCATCAGGAACCGAGCCTGCCAATTGACCAGCAACCACTTGCACCGCCTCGCCGGCCTTTCGTTCAGCTTCCGTTTCACCGACGCAAATGATGGCTGTCGCCCCCACGGACCAAGCTGCTTCGGCCTTGGCGCGTACCATATCATCTGTTTCACCCTGATCGGCGCGTCGTTCAGAATGACCGACAATAATGGCACTGGCGCCTGCGTCAGCGAGCATTTGGGCTGACAAACAACCGGTATGCGCTCCTTTTTCGGCCATATGACAATCCTGCGCACCGACAGAAATTGATCCGTTCTCCGCGATTCCTGCCATTGGAAATATCAACGTGGCTGGCGGGCAAATCATCGTGTCGATCTTGGCCGTAACATCTTGCAGCACGCCCTCCGACATTTTGGTGAACTCACTGAGCGCTGCCTTCAGCCCGTTCATTTTCCAGTTTCCAGCCACCAATGGTTTGATATTTGCGCTCATTGCCCGCTTCATCCCAGCTCATAAAAACTCACAAGGCAGAGGTTAGAGCAAAACTGGGGGAAGGTTTCAATTCCACATGTGGCAATTGCTGAAAAGAGTTTCTTGTTCTGTCACTTGCCCCCCTGCCCCATGCTCATTATGATCCGCGCGCCCTGCCAATAGTGGCAAGGCCCGGCTGCAAGTTACGCCGACCCTGAGGCCCGATAAAAAAGAACGACGGGAGAAAACATGCTCGACGCGCTGCGCAAGGGCGCCGGCACCTGGGTTGCCAAGATATTCATTGCCCTTTTGGTCTTCAGCTTCGCCGTTTGGGGCGTTGCGGACGTGTTTTCCGGATTCGGGCAAAATACCGTCGCAAAGGTCGGCGAAACGGAAATCGCCACCGTTGCCTTTGATCGGGCGTATCGACAGGACCTTAATCGCTTTGGCCGCCAGTTGGGTCGCCCGCTTTCAACGACTGAGGGTGCCCAGTTCGGGATTCCACAACAAACCCTTGGTCGAATGATTGCAGAAGCCGCCCTGAATGAGACCGGCCGCGAATTAAATCTTGGCATTTCGGATGAGCGTTTGGCCGGGATCATTCAAAATGACCCCAATTTCCAGCGTGCTGGCGGCGGGTATGACCGCGCGCTTCTCGCTCAGGTGTTGCGCAACATCGGTATGAGCGAAGACGAATATGTCATTCAGCAACGTGAATTCGCTGAGCGCCAGCAAATTGCTCAAGCCGTTTCCGGCGATATGCCAGCCCCGACAGCATATCTGGAAGTGCTCAACGCCTATGAGAACGAAACACGCGATATCAGCCTGATCGTTCTGACTGCTGAGCAGGTTGGTGAGATCGAAGATCCAGATCAAGCCGCACTGGAAGCCTACTTTGAGGAAAACAAGGTCGCGTTTCTTGCTCCTGAATACCGGAAAGTGACGCTTCTTGAACTGACACCAGAAACCCTGGCTCGCCCGGAAGACATTTCTGACAACATGGCTCTTGAAGAATACGAGCGCGACAAGTCACGTTATTTCGAGGCTGAAAAGCGCCGGGCCCGCCAGATCGTGTTTCAAGACCCGGCTGAAGCTGCGGAAGCCTCTCAGCGGCTTTCCGATGGTACGACGTTTGAAGAGTTGATGGCGGAACGCAATCTTTCAGACAACGACGTCAATCTCGGCCTAATGGCTGAGGAAGATTTTCTGGACACAGCCGTTGGAGAAGCTGCGTTTTCACTTTCTGTCGGTGGCATCAGTGAACCGGTCGATGGTCGCTTTTCAACTGCGATTGTGAATGTGCTTGAAATCCAGCCTGAGGCCACTCAGCCATTTGATGATGTAAAAGCTGTTATCAAGGCGCTGCTTGCTGCAGAACAAGCAGAGCGTGAAGTCCTCGATCTTCTCGATGAAATCGAAGATGCCCGTGCTGGCGGTGATTTGCTGGCGGAGGTCGCCGAACGTCTTCAATTGACCACGACTATGCCTGACGCGTTTGACCGCGCAGGAAAAGGGCTTGATGAGAATTCTGTCTCCCTCCCGGATGCCGCAGAGCTGATTTCCGGCGTATTTTCTTCCGACGTAGGCGTTGAAAATGACCCGGTTCAACTCGGTAATCGTGGTTTCCTCTGGTACGAAGTTTCTGAGGTTATTCCGGCTCGCGAGCGCACGCTTGACGAAGTGACCCAGAAGGTGATCGACGCCTGGAAAGAAGCCGAATTGGCAAAGCGCCTAGAAAACATGGCTGATGACTATGCCGAACGCGTCAAAAATGGCGAGACCATGCAAGCGCTGGCCGAAACTGCAGGCCTTACTGTTCAGACCAACGATGGTGTCAAACGGACAGCAACGTCCCTTGCGGTTAGTCGTAATGGTTTGACGCAGCTTTTTGCAGGACCGGAAGGCCTTGTTGCAGCTGTAGAAGCAGCAGATTCTGCTGCCCGCGTTGTGGCAAAGGTCAATAAGGTCAACACACCAGCCTTCTTTGCCGAGGAACAAGGCATTCAGGCACTTGGTATGCAGTTGGCGAACCAAATGCAGGACAGCCTTCTTAGCCAGTATGTTTCCGGCATTGAGGAACGCGCTGGTGTTGAGATCAATGACGGCGCGGTGGCGCTGGTGCTTGGTCTTTCCAACCAGTCTGGCCAAACACAGTAACCAACGAGTGCGCGGTATCGCTGATGACCCTCTTTAAAGACACGATTGCCAGAGTTGCCGACGGGCACAGCTTGAATGAGCAGGAAGCCCGCGCGGCATTTGACATCATCTTGTCTGGCTCAGCGACACCATCGCAACTCGGTGGATTTCTAATGGCGCTTCGGGTTCGCGGAGAAACCGTTGACGAAGTGACCGGCGCAGTTGCAACCATGCGCTCCAAAATGTTGCCTGTCTCCGCCCCTGCTAACGCCATCGATATTGTTGGTACTGGGGGGGACAATTCCGGCAGCTACAACATTTCCACTTGCACGGCGATTGTTGTCGCTGGCTGTGGTGTACCGGTTGCCAAGCACGGCAACAGGTCGCTGTCTTCCAAATCCGGCTCTGCAGAAGCTCTTTCCGAACTCGGCATCAACATTGATATCGGGCCCGAAAAGATCGCCGAGTGCATTGAAGGTGCCGGGATCGGCTTCATGTTTGCACCGCTTCATCACGCGGCCATGAAGCATGTTGGCCCAACCCGCATGGAACTTGGAACCCGAACGATTTTCAATCTTCTTGGTCCACTTTCCAACCCGGCTGGCGTTAAGCGACAGATGGTTGGCGTCTTTGCCAAGAAGTGGATCGACCCTGTTGCAGAAGCCCTGAAAAACCTCGGCTCCGAACATGTTTGGGTTGTTCATGGTTCTGATGGAATGGACGAGATCACAACCACCGGCCCTTCCTTCGTAACCGAAGTGAAAGATGGCGAGATGCGGTCGTTTGAAGTGAGCCCGGAAGACGTTGGCTTGCCGCGTGCCACATTGGAAGACCTTAAAGGCGGCCAACCGGCTGAAAATGCTGCCGCTCTTAAAATGGTTCTGGCGGGTGAAAAGAACGCCTACCGGGACGTTGTTCTGTTTAATGCAGCAGCTTCCCTGATCGTCGCTGGTGAAGTCGACGACCTGAAAGCCGGAGTCGAACGGGCCGCAAACGCAATTGACACAGGCGCTGCTGCCGATCACCTGACGCGCCTCGTTGCGATCTCGAACGGATAAGAAATGGCAGACATTCTCCAGAAAATCGAAGCCTACAAGCGGGAAGAGATCGCGGCGGCGAAAGCTGCTGTTTCGCTTGATGAGTTAAAGGCACAAATCGCCGATGTTGCGCCTTGCCGGGGTTTCAAGAAAGCGATCGAGACTAAATTGGCGGCGGGCGATTATGCGCTGATCGCCGAGATTAAAAAGGCGAGCCCTTCCAAAGGCTTGATCCGCGAATATTTCGACCCGCCCGCCTTGGCTAAAGCCTATGAAGCTGGTGGTGCTGCGTGTCTGTCTGTCTTGACGGATACGCCATCTTTTCAAGGCAAACCGGAGTTCCTTGGCGCTGCCAAAAATGCGGTTTCCCTGCCTGCTCTGCGCAAGGACTTTCTTTATGACACCTATCAGGTGTACGAGGCCCGGGCATGGGGTGCGGACTGCATTTTGATTATTCTTGCAGCTGTTGATGATGCCACTGCAAAGGCCCTTGAGGACACCGCTTTTGACCTTGGAATGGATGTCCTACTGGAAGTCCACAATGCGGAGGAGCTGGAACGGGCACTCAAGCTCACGTCTCCGCTGCTTGGGATAAACAATCGCAATTTGAAGACGTTTGAGACGAAGCTCGAAACAAGCGAACAGTTGGCACCGCAAATTCCAGCCGAGCGAATTATCGTCGGCGAATCTGGTCTCTTCACACCAACTGATCTTCACCGAATGACAAAAGTAGGCATCTCAACATTCCTGATTGGCGAGAGCTTGATGCGACAGGCCGATGTTGAAACGGCGACACGCTCCCTTTTAACCAAGCAGACCACAGCTGCAGCGGAATAGCCTTATGAGTGCCGATCCGAGCCTGACACATATCGATGCGAGCGGCGCGGCCAATATGGTCGATGTGTCGGAAAAGGCAGTCACCTCTCGCACAGCGACAGCCGAAGGCCGCATCCGGATGTTGCCGGAAACCCTGGAACTCATTCAGTCCGGTAACGCCAAAAAGGGCGACGTCCTCGGAACCGCTCGCCTTGCCGGGATCATGGCGGCCAAAAAGACCCATGAATTAATCCCGCTGTGCCACCCTCTGATGCTCTCCAAGGTCTCGATTGATCTTGAAGTCGATGAGCAATTGCCGGGCATTCGCGTTTTGGCCACCACAAAGGTGAGCGGGCAAACCGGCGTTGAAATGGAAGCACTGACCGCTTGCTCCATTGCCTGTCTCACCGTTTACGATATGGCGAAAGCCGTCGATCGATTTATGGAAATCGGTGAAATTCGCCTTGTTGAGAAAGAGGGTGGCAAGTCCGGGCATTGGCACAAGGATGACAGCAGTCCCAAATCGGGTGTTGGAACCTGATATGAGCTTGATGCCGGTCGATGACGCGCTTCTCGCCTTGCTGGATGGCGTTCTTCCCAGAGAGTGCGAATGGGTACCTTTGGAAGAAGCCAACGGCCGGAAGCTTGCGCAAGACCTCGTTTCCAAACGGACCCAGCCTCCCTTTGCGGCCTCTGCCATGGATGGTTATGCAGTTCGGCATGAAGATGCCTCAAAGCCCGATGCTTGCCTGACGGTGATTGGCGAAGCTCCCGCCGGTCATGCATTTCAGGGTACTGTCGGTTCAGGAGAAGCCGTTCGTATCTTTACCGGGGCCCCCGTTCCGGACAGTGCAGACACAATTCTGATTCAGGAAAACGCCGAGCGCACTGAAAACCAAGTCCGAGTGGTGGAAGCGCCAACCAAAGGCCGCTTCGTTCGTGCCGCGGGTCTTGATTTCAGTTTGGGCGATACTCTGATCAAAGCCGGGAAGACCCTCAACTACCGCGATCTTGCTTTGGCTGCGGCCATGAATCATGCGGTCCTTCCCGTTGTTCGGAAGCCCGTTGTGGCAGTGCTGGCGACTGGCGACGAACTGGTTCGCCCGGGCGGTGAACCGGGCCCCGATCAAATCATTGCTTCCAATCATGCCGGGATTGCCGGGCTGGTTGAAGATTGCGGTGGTATCCCGCTCGATCTCGGCATTTCTCCAGATGAACCCAAAGCTATGGCCAACTATGTGGCACGAGCCATAGATTCCAATGTAGATGTTCTCATCACGCTTGGCGGCGCATCTGTTGGCGACCATGATCTGGTTCAGGACGTACTCGGCGAACAGGGGATGGACCTTGCGTTCTGGCGCATTGCCATGCGTCCGGGAAAGCCGTTGATGGCGGGCCGTTTGGGCGACATCAAAGTGTTGGGCCTGCCGGGCAATCCGGTTTCCAGCCTTGTCTGCGGATTATTGTTCTTGAAACCGCTTCTGGCTGCCATGCTTGGGGAAAGCAGTCGAACAGAGGAAACCACCGCTGTTCTTGGCGCGGACCTTGGGGAAAACGACCGGCGCCAAGATTATATTCGGGCCAAACTGGAAAACGATAACAACGGCCAATTGGTTGCAACGCCGTTCAAACGACAAGACAGCTCAATGCTAGCGCTGCTGGCACATTCCGGCGCACTCATCATTCGGCCACCTCATGCCCCAGCTGTAAAAGCGGGTGATCAGGTGAAAATCCTGAAGCTTTGAGCTCCCGCTTCAACGCTCCCGCATGGCATGCGCGATTTGATCCGTCACAGGTTTGACGAGGTAACTCAAGACCGTGCGGTCCTGCGTTTTCATGAATGCTTCGACCGGCATGCCCGGTATAAGTGCTTTACCACCCAGTTTCGCCAGTTCTTCTTCTGGAATAAGCAGCCGCGCTGTGTAGTAACCAGTACCGGTTCTTTCATCCATGATCAGGTCGGCAGAGACGGTCAAAAGCGAGGCTTTCAACTCTGGTGTGGTCCGCTGATCAAAACTCGGAAAACGAACCGTTGCTTGTTGGCCGGTGCCCAACTGGTCAATATCGACCGGGCGCACCTGCGTCTCGATCAGGAGCTGATCTTCTTGCGGCACGATCACCATCACGGTTTCGCCAGGCGCAATCACGCCGTCAATGGTGTGAACGGCCAATTGGTGCACATATCCGGTTTGCGGCGCGCGAATATCAACGCGGGTCAGCTGGTCCTCAGCACCGATCCGCTGCTCCTGCAACCGAGCAATCTCGGACCGAACCTGTTGCAGTTGTTCAAGCACCTCAGCGCGATAGCTGTCTTCGATTTGCAGGATTTGAACACGACGTTCGCTGATCGCCTGTTCAGACCGCGCAATTTGAGAGAGAAACTCGCCATACTCACCCTGCAGCCGCGCCCGTTCACGACGCAAACCTGTAACCCGGCTTTTGGAAACAAGGTTTTTGGCCAGTAGGTCAGACAGGTCGGAAAGCTCCTCGTCCAGCAGCTTGATCTCGACATCCTTGGCCTCAAGCTGTGCTGTTAGACCTTCTATTTGTTTGTCGAATTGGCGAATTTGCTCTTCGAGCTGGTTTTTCCGCCCAGCGACGCTTTCCCGACGCGCTTCCATGAGCGCAACCTGCCCCTGCTCGATGGGTCCAACATCTACATCTGTGCCAAAGTCTATGCGGTCAAGCCCGTCACGTTCAGCCACCAAACGTACTTCTTGTGCGCTTAGTTCCCTGAGCTGTTTGGTGATGACGGAAAGATTGGCACGCGTCACCGTGTCATCCAGCCGAATAAGCAAATCACCTGCTTTCACCGTATCGCCGTTTTGGACCCGGATTTCCTTGACGATCCCACCTTCCTGATGCTGGACCTGTTTGGTGTTGCTCTCAACAACCACAGTTCCGGATGAGACCACAGCTCCTGAAATTTCGGCATTTGCAGCCCATCCACCAATGCCGCCAGCCGCGATCAACGCCAACAGGGACGCGGTTACGATATGCGAGCGGACGCTCTTCTTAAGCGCTGCATCACTGGCAGTATCCATGGAGGACCCCGCGTCGGCTTTAACCGAACCGGATTGGGGAGATATTTCACTCATAATATGCCTCCCATTTTGCGCGGCACCGGTTTCACCACTTGTTTGAGTGCTTCGTCTTTGGGGCCAAATGCCGCCATATTGCCTTCGCTCAGGCAAAGGATTTTGTCGACGGTTGCAATCGCACTCGGACGATGAGCAATGACCACCACAATCGACCCTTTGTCGCGCATCGCCTTGATGGCTGCCGTCAAAGAAGCTTCACCTTCTGCATCCAAATTGGAATTCGGTTCATCCAGAACAACAAGGAACGGATCTCCATATAGTGCGCGGGCAAGAGCGATCCGCTGGCGTTGTCCGGCAGAAAGCGAACGCCCCGCAGACCCAATGACCGTGTTATACCCCTCAGGCAGCGTCACGATGAGCTTGTGAACATCAGCGAGTTCGGCGGCCTCAATGATCGCTTCGGTTGATTTGTCTTCTCGAAACCGAGCAATATTGTCTGCAATGGTTCCATCAAACAGCTGCAAATCTTGTGGCAGATACCCGACAAACTGACCGCGGCGTTGGCTCGTGTATTGTGCGATTTCTGCACCATCATAACGAACGGCGCCCCGTAGACTTGGGGAAATCCCGACAAGCGCACGGGCCAAAGTTGATTTGCCTGAGCCAGAAGGACCGATAACACCGAGACCGTCACCGGCCTCCAGTTTGAAATTGATGTTATTGACGAAAGGTGCGTGTTCGCCAAGCGGTCCGCAGCTCAATTGCTCGACAGAAATCTCTTTTGACGGAAGAGGCAACTCAAAGGTGTCAGCAGTGAACATATCTCCCGATTGCCCAAGCAATTGGCGCAGACGAGCAAGCGCTTGACGACAGGCGACGAAGCCGCGCCACTGTGCGACAGCCTGTTCAATGGGCGACAAAGCACGTGATGTCATAATGGAAGACGCAATCATGACACCCGGCGTAATCTCTCCCAGGATTGCCAGCCAAGCACCGACACCGAGTATTGCGGACTGCAAGACAAACCGGATCGTTTTGATCGTAGTGCCAAAGAAACCGGACCGGTCAGCTGCATGTCTTTGCGTGTCGAGATAGTCTGCGTTTTGGTTGTCCCATTTTTCCGTTAGGGCAACATCCATGCCCATTGCCGAGATGACTTCGGAGTTCCGCTGACCAGCTTCCACGTATCCCATGCGCCGCCCAGCTTGCTGATTGGCCTTTTGAACCGGCGCACGTGACATGACCTCATTCAGCGCAATCAGGATGCAGATAATCACCGCTCCGCCCAAGCCGACAAACCCGAGGATCGGATGAAACAGAAAGACAATGCCGAGATAGAGCGGGAGCCAAGGGAGGTCAAAAATGGCGGCGGGACCGGGACCGGATAAGAACTGGCGAACCGCATCGAGATCCTGAACCGGCCTTATCTTCGCAGCATGTCGCCCCAATCGCGTCGGCAGCAACATGGATAACCGATAAACAAGCGGCGACAAACGCGCATCTACGCGCTGTCCAATCCGCGAGAGAATTCGGCCTCGCAGTCCCTCCAACAATCCGTAAAATGCGTAGAGAACGATTGCCAGACCACCGATAACAACGAGCGTTGGAACCGACCCACTTGCCAACACCCGATCATAGACCTGGAGCATAAAAATAGGTCCAGTCAACATGAGGATGTTGATCAGGAAACTGAACAGACCGACAGCCCAAAAGGTAGACCGAATTGGGCGAAAAGCCTCGGACACCGGGTTGCCTTTGCCGGACGCTTCATTTTTAGGACTTGTCTGCGTTTTCGCGGTCATTCCTCGCCTCACAGGAAAGTGCATAGCTGCACTAGGGTCACGACTCATCCTATTTGGATTGGGTAAAAAACCATGACTTCCCGAATAAATGCTTCAGTCAATCAAAAATGCAACGTGATGTTGTGTTGTTCTAATAACAAAAAGGGCCGCCCGTGGGCAGCCCTTTTCCATAGTTGTTCGTAACAGGTCGCTTATCCGGCAGCCTGAACGGCGCGTTTTGCCATGACTGTCACCAGGTTTGCGCGATACGCGCTGGAGCCATGGATATCTGACAAGAGGTTGTCTGCACCGACTGAAATGCCAGCCACAGCATCAGCGGAGAAGTTACCGCTCAGCGCTGCTTCCATGTCGGTCGCCCGGAATACGCCTTCTTGACCAGCGCCCGTGACTGCCACACGAACAGAGCCGTCGGACTGTTTAGCCACAAACACACCCGCCATTGCATAACGCGATGCCGGATTTGGATATTTGGCGTAGGCAGATTTTTCGGCAACCGGGAAGGACACCGAAACAACCACCTCATCTTCATCGAGCGCTGTTTCAAACAGGCCGGTGAAGAACTCTTCTGCAGACAGAGTGCGCTTACTGGTGGTTACTGTCGCATTGAGGGCAACAAGCGCAGACGGGTAATCCGCTGCAGGATCATTGTTGGAAATCGATCCGCCCATTGTCCCCATGTGACGCACAGCAGGATCACCGATGCCGCCAGCCAAAGAGGCTAGACCCGGGATTTTCTGTTTCACCAAATCAGAAGATGCCACTTCGGCATGCGTGGTCGCAGCACCAATTGCAATAGCACCACCCTCTTCGCAAATGCCCTTCATTTCGGCGATCTTGGCCAGATCGACCAGATCACTTGGAGCAGCCAAGCGTTGCTTCATGGTCGGCAAAAGGGTTTGTCCGCCAGACAGGAACTTCCCGTCCTCGGCCTTTCCCATCAGCGCCACTGCGTCGGCCACAGAACCGGCTCTGTGATAGGATGTCTCATACATTTTGTTTCTCTCCCGTTGGTCCTGACCAAAAAAATGCAGTCAGGGTCGGTTGTCACCTTGTAGATAAGGATGCCTGGCCGGAGACCGGCCAGACACCAGCCGGTTATTCAGCGGCCTGCTTCATGCTGCTCTGACAAAGCTGCCAGACCTTTTCGGGTGTTGCAGGCATGGACAGGTCATTTGAGTTGATCGCATCTGTGATCGCATTGATCACCGCCGGTGGAGAACCGATAGCGCCCGCTTCACCACAGCCCTTCATGCCAAGTGGGTTGCCCGGACACAGTGTCTCGTGTGTCGACAGCTTGAACTCAGACGGCAGGTCGTCCGCGCGTGGCATGCAGTAGTCCATGTAAGAGGCCGTCAAAAGCTGACCAGTTTCATCATAGGCTGCATTTTCCAGAAGCGCCTGACCTATGCCCTGGGTCAGACCGCCATGAACCTGGCCTTCCACGATCATCGGGTTGATCACCTTGCCGAAATCGTCTGCGGCGACAAAGTTGATGATTTCGGTCTTGCCGGTATCCGGATCGATTTCAACTTCACAGATATATGTTCCAGCCGGGAACGTGAAGTTTGTTGGATCGTAGAAGGCGCCTTCCTTCAGACCCGGTTCCATGCCTTCAGGCAGGTTGTGGGCAGTGTAAGCGGCAAGAGCGACTTCGGTGAAGGTCAACTTCTTGTCGGTCCCTGCAACTTTCAGTTCGCCGCCTTCGATGGTGATGTCTCCTTCGGAGGCTTCCATCAAATGGGCCGCGATTTTCTTGGCCTTGGCTTCGACCTTGTCGAGCGCCTTGACGATAGCGGACATGCCAACCGCACCGGAACGAGAACCGTAAGTCCCCATTCCGAATTGGACCTTGTCGGTATCACCATGAACAATAGAAACCTGATCATTACCGATGCCGAAGCGCTCGGTGATCAGCTGGGCAAAAGTCGTCTCATGGCCCTGACCATGACTGTGAGACCCTGTCAGAACTTCAATGGTTCCAACCGGATTGACACGAACTTCAGCAGATTCCCATAGACCGACGCCTGCGCCCAATGAACCAACAGCAGCAGAAGGTGCAATGCCGCAGGCCTCAATGTAGCAGGACATGCCAATACCGCGCAGCTTGCCGCGAGAAGCTGCCTCTGCTTTACGAGCGGCGAAACCACTGTAATCAATGGCATTCATGGCTGCATCAAGCGTGGCGCTGTAATCACCTGCGTCGTAGCACATGATCACCGGGGTCTGGTGCGGGAATTGGGTGACGAAGTTTTTACGGCGGAAGTCCGCTGGTGCCATACCCACTTCGCGCGCTGCCGTTTCCATCATGCGTTCCAGAAGATAGGTCGCTTCCGGACGCCCTGCCCCGCGATAAGCATCGACGGGAACTGTGTTGGTGTAGACCGCCTTCACGTTCGCATGGATGGCCGGAATGTTGTACTGGCCCGACAACAGTGTCGCGTACAAATATGTCGGCACAGATGACGAGAACAACGACATATAAGCGCCGAGGTTGGCAACTGTTTTGACGCGTAGACCAATGATGTTGTTGTCCGCATCCATTGCCATTTCAGCAACTGAACGGTGGTCACGGCCATGCGCATCGGTCAGGAAGGCTTCGGTCCGGTCAGATACCCATTTGACAGGACGATCTACCTTCTTGGACGCCCACAAGCAGACCATTTCTTCCGGATAGATGTAGATTTTGGAGCCAAAACCGCCGCCAACATCCGGGGCAATCACACGCAGCTTATGCTCTGGCGCGATTGCGTAAAACGCAGATAGAACCAGACGCGCCACATGCGGGTTTTGCGATGTGGTGTAGAGTGTGTGGTGCTCTTCCGCTGAATCATAGATGGCGAGTGCAGCTCTCGGTTCCATCGGGTTTGGCACAAGGCGGTTGTTTTCAATGTCCATGCGGGTGACATGTGCCGCATTTTCAAAGGCTGCGTTGGTGGCTGCTTCGTCTCCGATTTCCCAGTCGTAGATCAGGTTGTTCGGAGCTTCCGGGTGAAGCTGAGGAGCGCCAGCCTCCATGGCAGCGATCGGATCAACAATCGCATCGAGCTCTTCGTAATCAACCATGACCGCGTCTGCAGCATCACGTGCCTGAGCTTGTGTGTCTGCGATGACAACCGCAACAGCTTGGCCGACGTGGCGGACGATTTCCGGCTCGAGCGCGCGCCAGGCACCCATATTCATCGGAGAGCCATCCTTTGAATGGATCATCCAACCGCAGATCAGGTTGCCAACGCCATCGCCAACCAGCTGCTCGCCGGTCAGCACAGCATCCACTCCCGGCATTTCGAGCGCAGCACTGCTGTCAATTGACTTAACTCTTGCATGCGCATGAGGGGACCGTACAAAGGCTGCATAGCCCATGCCTTGTGCGGTCATATCGTCCGTGTAACGGCCCTTGCCGGTGATGAAGCGCTTGTCTTCTTTACGAACGACGCGCGCGCCAATTCCATCAACGCCCATATGTCTCTCTCCCAAAACTTCAGATCTGACGCCCGGGGTCGGACGTCTCAGGGACCGGCCTCCTCTGCCCTGTCCCGCTCATGTTCGGATATTGCGCACAGACGCCGATAAGTCGGCACTCAGCGCGCGAAAGCCGTTATTCGGCGGCTTGCGCCATGCCTGCCATTTGATCGGAGGCGGCCTTGATGGCCTTAACGATATTCTGGTAGCCGGTGCAGCGGCAGATGTTGCCTTCTAGCTCGTGGCGAATGGTTGCTTCGTCCAGATTGCCCGCGCCATGACGGTTTATCATATCCAATGCGGACATGATCATGCCCGGGGTGCAGAAACCACATTGCAAACCGTGATGTTCACGGAACGCGGCCTGAACCGGGTGCAACTCTCCACCATTTGCGACACCTTCGAGGGTCGTCACTTCGCTGCCATCAGCTTGAACAGCCAACATGGTGCAGGATTTTACAGCTTTGCCGTCCACATGAACGACGCACGCGCCGCATTGGGATGTGTCGCAGCCAACGTGTGTGCCGGTCAGGCCCTGTTGCTCCCGAATAAAGGAAACAAGCAGCGTGCGATCTTCCACCGCACCGCTGACACGCTTGCCATTCACGACCATAGATACTTGAGACATAAATCCTCCTCTCCCAAGGTCTGGCAGTTCCAACTCTGCCTTGTATGCCTACATTTATGTTATGCTTAGAATTGTAGAATTTTCAAACTCTTCAACTCATAACAGCCAAAATAACGATGATTGCGCCGAGAGCGATCAGCCCCCAAACCATCGGTCCGCCAAAAGCGCCACGTTCTGCAGCTTGTTCGACTTGTTCCTCCACCTTGTGAACGGCTTCTTCAACAGCATGTTCTGCAGACTGCAAAGCGCTTGCTGCTGCTTCCGGTGCGTCCTCAATTGCGATGCGCTTGGCCTCTTCTGCAACGCCCGCATCAAGATCTTCGCCTGCAGATGCTCCTCCCACCGTTTCAGAGAACTTTCCAAAAAACTCGTCGGCCATTTTCTTGGCGGTGGAATCTATCAAACGGCTGCCCAGCTGGGCCAGTTTTCCGCCGACCTGCGCCTTGGCCGTATAGGTCAAAACCGTCTCAACGCCCTCTTCTGCGAGCGAGACATCTGCAGACCCCTTGGCAAAACCGGCGACACCGCCTTTGCCCTCACCGACGATTGTGTAGCTTTCCGGCGCGTTGATGTTTTCCAGTGTCACAGCGCCTTTGAACTTGGCCTTGACCGGTCCAATCTTCGACGTGACAGCAGCAGTCATTTCCGTCGGGCTGGTCATCTCAAGAGATTCACACCCGGGAATGCACGCTTTCAATACCTCGGGGTCATTCAGCGCGTCCCAGACCTTTTCCCGTGGAGCCGGGATCCGGTAGGTGCCCTCCATGTCCATATCAAAACCCTCCTCTGCGAGCCCAATTCATGCGGCACGCTTATTTCATTTGCATAACAGGTAAGAACAGCACTGCCACTCTGTACACTGTACTTTTGGACGGGATGTCCATCTTTGCATTTTTTTCGGCCTCAGGTTACAAATTTAGAGAGGCGCGGCAAACTGCGACATAAGCAGCGGCCTGCGTTTTGGGAGGAAAAAATGCAGCCTATTGGCGGCATGCGGTTTGGGTGCGGTGTGCTTTCCTTGGCCACCGACCGGTTGGACGATGCAAAATTCTGGACCGATTTATCGGCTGCTTATGCGTCCGATCGATATGGCTATGCTCTCGTTTTTTTCTCTCAAACCCATTTTACTCCACAAAACATTCGCGATGGGATGGCCAATGCCGCACCGTCGTTGAACTATGCAGCGTGCTCCACCGCAGGTGAAATCGGCGGCGCTGAAGTTACCTTTGGTGGCCTTATGGCGATTCTCTTTCCGAAAGGTGATTTCTCTTTCTCGGCGGTTCGGATTCAGGACCTGAAGAATATCGGTTTTGACCGAATTGTGAGCCGGGTAACCGAAGAGAAGAAGCGTTTTCTCGCTGAAGACGACATTGACGAGGACAATCGCTTGTCCCCCACTTCAAATGTCTTCGCGATTAGTTTGATCGACGGGCTATCAGTGGCCGAGGAGACGGTGACAGCCGCGCTTCACTGGGCTCTTGATGATGTACCGTTGCTCGGTGGATCTGCTGGAGACGATATGCGGTTTTCTGAAACCTCATTGATTCTCAATGGGGATATCAGCAGCGACTGTGCAATCGTGATTCTGGGGCGGACCAGCGTTCCGTTCCGCATTTTCAAAACCGACAATTTCGTGCCAACGGACCGAAAGCTTGTCGTCACGCGATCAGATCCTGAGAAGCGAATCATCTATGAGTTCAATGCCGCTGAAGCGGCGAGCGAATATGCCCGTGTGATCGGCATGCCGCCCGGCGAATTGTCACCCATGAGCTTCGCGTCCCATCCACTGGTGGTGCGGGTTGGAGGGGAATATTACTGCCGCTCCGTGCAAAAAGTGAACGCCGACGGCTCTCTGTCTTTCTTCTGCGCCATTGATGACGGCATCGTTCTTACTGTGGCGGAGCCGGAAGGAATGACCGCCACGACACGTGCTGCCTTTGACACCGTTCGCAATGATCTTGGCGACATTGATTTCATTCTCGGCTTCGATTGCGTGCTTCGGCGCATTGACGCGCAAAACAGGCAGGCCACCCAACGCATTCAGAGCCTTTACAGGGAAAACAACGTCATTGGTTTCAACACCTATGGCGAACAGTATCACTCCATGCACCTGAACCAGACCTTCACTGGCATTGCGTTTGGAGTTGCAGACGACGCCGGAGGGCCTCATGAGTCTGGCTGAAGTTGACGATGTTGATCGCCTGAAACGGATCAATGATGCCTTGGTCAATCGGGTGGAGCTTGCCATTGACCAGCAACGCAATGCCTTCTCCCTGTTCCAAACGGCTATATCGCTTGAAGGACAGGTTCGGCGCAGAACCGATGAGCTGACCACCACGCTGCATTCGCTTGAAGAAGCAAACAGCGAGTTGGCACGGCAAAAAGAAATATCCGAGCGCGCCAACCAATCCAAAACCCGCTTTCTTGCCGCTGCGAGCCACGACATTCTCCAGCCCTTGAATGCGGCTCAGCTCACCATTTCGTCGCTTTACGACCTTCAGGAAAGCGATGCAGCCCGTTCCATGGTCGAGCAAGTTGAACGCTCACTCGACACCATGAATGAGTTGCTGCGCACCTTGCTGGATATTTCGCGGCTGGATGCGGGCGTGACCAAACCCAACTTTGCCTCTGTGTCTTTGGCGCAGTTGATTGAAAGCGTGTTGTCTGATCTGCGTCCAATTGCCGAACGCAAGGGCCTCAAACTGCGGACTGCCATCTCGGACAGCTACATTTACACTGACCGGTCCATGCTCCGGCGCGCGCTGCAGAACCTCATCTCCAATGCCATTCGCTACACTGATGAAGGCGGAGTGTTGATTGGAACGCGAAAGGTTGGAAAAGACCTCGCCCTAGAAGTGGTAGATACCGGATGCGGCATTCCTGAGGACCAGCTCGAAACCATCTTCGAAGAGTTTCACCGGGGCAGCCACGGGAAAGCGACCGCTAGCTCTCAGGAATGCGCCTTGGGCTTGGGGCTTTCGATTGTCCGCCGCCTTGTTGACACTCTCGATCACACCCTTTCGCTCACCTCGGTTCCAGGACGAGGCAGCGCCTTTCGCATTCAGGTACCAATCGCAGAATTTGCCCCCAGCCCCACTCAACGCCAAACCAAACGCCGACCAACGCCTATGCTGAGGGATGGATCTCTCTCGGGGAAAAAGGTGCTTGTGATCGAAAACGATCCGGCTGTGATTGATGCGATGGCCTTGCTTATGGGGAACTGGGAAGTGGATGCCCGAATTGCACCGAGCAAGCAAACCGCTTTACAGGCGCTTTCAGATACAAACTGGTGCCCAGACCTGATTATTGCAGATCACCATCTGGACGATGGTGATTTGGGAACGGAAACACTTGCCGATCTGAGAAACTATTTGCCAAGGCCTGTTCCAGCCATTTTGGCAACGGCAGATACGTCCAAGCGTGTTCAGGCTCGCGTCGACGAGCTAGGCGTTGAGTATATGCCGAAACCGGTCAAGCCAGCACAGCTGCGGGCCTTGATGAACCACCTGATTCAAAACAAAACTAGTTAGCCTTGGGCGCGTCATCCGGCGCCTCACCTAACACCGGTTCGATAGCCCCAAGGGCTTCCAATTTGCTGATTTCAATGACGGCCTGCGTCCGGCTGAACACATTGAGTTTGCGCAGAATTTCCGACACATGGGCCTTCACGGTGGTTTCTCCAACACTCAGTTCAAACGCAATCTGTTTGTTGAGAAGGCCGTCACAAATCATCTTCAACACCTTCATCTGCTGAGGTGTCAGACTCGCGACCCGCTGGATCATTTCCTGCGTCTTGTCATCCAAGGCTGTCTGGGCATCATCCATATCTTCGGGAACATAAACTGCCCCGCTCATGACATGCTGAATCGCATCTGCAAGAGCCGCTTTTTTTGAAGACTTGGGCACAAATCCAGCCGCGCCGTAGGCCAAGACCTGAGAAACGATGCGCGGATCGTCATTGCCTGAAACAACCACAACAGGCAGCCGCGGAAAATATGTTCTCAAATGCAAAAGGCCCTCCATGCCCCGAACACCGGGAATTGAAAGGTCCAAAAGCGCCAGATCATAACCACTGTCTTTGGCCAGGTACCCGCAGGCCTCATCCAAAGACGCAGCGTCTTGAGTGTCCGAGTCGGGATAAGCCAGTTCTACAGCGCTGTGCAACGCCTCCCGAAACAGCGGATGATCGTCTATAATCAGGAACTTAGCCATCACGGTGGTCTCAGCGAACATGGACTTTAGCCTTCAAGTATAGATTGAGCTCTCCGGCGGAACCAACCCCTCAATCAAAAGTCCTGCCGAGGGAAACCACCGGCCGAAATGTTGGCCGGTGGCATTTTGTTGCGATCAGTTGGCCGAGGCCAGCTGCTTAGGCAGTTTGAAGACCCAGATTGAACCACCCTGATTCAGGTAGTTGACCTTCTTGGCAACTTCGCCGCCCCACAGCGGAACCGCACCGCCCCAGCCGGATGAAACAGCAATATACTGCTCTCCATCCATTTCCCAGGTGATTGGTTGGCCAACAATGCCGGACCCAGTCTGGAACTTCCAGAGTTCTTCACCCGTATCAGCGTCGAACGCTTTCAGGTGACCCTCTGGTGTCCCGGTAAAGACCAGTCCGCCAGCAGTCGTCATCACACCAGCCCAAAGCGGAGCGTTGTTTTTATACTCCCACTTAACTTCACCAGTGTTCGGATCGATAGCTTTCAAAGATCCAATGTGGTCTTCAAAGATCGGCTTGATGGTGAAACCGGATCCAAGATATGCAGCACCTTTTTTGTAGGTGACCGGCTCGTTCCAGATGTCCATGCCCCACTCATTTGAAGGCACGTAGAACAGACCCGTGTCCGGGCTGTGCGCCATTGGCATCCAGTTCTTGCCGCCAAGGAAGGACGGAATTGCGAAGACAACTTCGCCTTTCTTGCCTTCAACAGCTTTGCTCGGGTCGCCCGGACGGTTCTCTTCAATGAAGATCGGGCGGCCATTTTCGTCAATGCCCTCGGCCCAGGAGATATCGCTCACAAATGGCCAAGCATTTACGAACTTCCCGTCATCCCGGTTTAGCACGTAGAAGAAGCCGTTGCGGTCGGCTGTTGCATAGCGCTTGTTCCCATCGGCATCGACGAAAGGAACGACCTCGTTCACACCGTCAAAGTCCCACCCTTCGCGAGGTGTGGTCTGGTAATGCCATTTGATTTCACCGTTCGACGGATCGATGCCAATCCGAGATGCGGCGTAAAGGTTGTCGCCTTCTGTGCCTTCCGGATTACCAGCTGCACGCAACCAGCTGTTCCACGGTGCCGGGTTACCTGCACCAAAGACAAGCGTGTCTGTGTCCTTGTCGTATGTGCCGCCGAGCCAAGTCGCACCGCCACCTGTTTTCCAAAGGTCACCCGGCCAGGTCGCATTCAGCGTCCCGGTCATGGTGCTTTCTTCGCCGTTCAGCGTGCCCATGTGGCCTTCAATGACCGGACGTGTCCAGACGAGTTCGCCGGTTTCGGCATCGCGGGCTTGAACTTCACCGACAATTCCGAATTCACCGCCGGAATTGCCTGTTACCACGAGGCCATTCACGATGACCGGAGCAGCTGTATAGGAGTATCCGGCTTTATAGTCCGCGATCTTCTTGCGCCAAACTACATCGCCTATTTTTGCATCGAGTGCGACAATTCTGGCGTCCAGCGTACCGAAGTAGACTTTATCTCCGTAAATTGCTGCACCACGGTTGATCACGTCACAGCACGGCAGAATGCCTTCTGGCAAGCGGGCATCATACTGCCAGATTTCCTCTCCGGTCCGCACGTCAATGGCATACATACGCGAGTACGAGCCTGTGACATACATAATGCCATCATGGATAAGAGGCTGGCTTTCCTGACCGCGCTGTTTTTCACCACCAAATGAAAAGGCCCAAGCCGGGACAACGTTTTTCACGTTGTCCTTGTTGATGATTTTCAATGGGGAGTAACGTTGCTGATGGCGACCCATGCCATTTGTCAGCACATCGCCCGTTGTGGCCGCGTCGTTGGCGAGGTCCTCTTCGGTCACCCCGGCTGCTTGCGCGCCCGTTGTCGCCAACAGTCCGACTGCGGCGACAGCCAAATATTTCTTCATCCTGCATCCTCCCAGGTTATGTGCGTCAGTAGGCGCCTCTCCTCAGGGCGCCTCAACACATGCAGACGTATTCCGCTGCGGCAGAATAGGAGAAAGGTGGATGAGTGAGAATTGCACCAAAGTGCACACTGGGTAATATAACTCGGCTTTTTACGGATTTTCTTTATTCAACTACTACCGAGACGGGCAATACCTTATCAAACTCTCGCCCGGAATCGCGCCAGCCATCAACACCTTCAGGAAACCAATAAACAGTTGTATATCCGAGATATTCTATGCGCTGGGCCGCGTTCCAGCTCATCCAGCAATCAGCCATGCAAAAGACCAGAACTGGATGATCTTTGTTTCCGTTTGTCAATTGAGTGACATTGGATGCAAGGTAGCGATCCATCTCTTCATCCAAAACGCCGCGCCCCACTTCCGGCAACCAGACGGCCCCCGGCAAACTGTCGCGCGGACCTTGCACCAACCATGCTCCCTCAAGCTCGTCATACCTGGAGATCAGCGCACCAGACACATCAATCGGCAACGCCCCTTCCCCGATGAGTTTGGCCGCCCTTTCCGTGGACACCGGAACAACATTGCCTGGAATATCTTCTGGTGTCGGTGCCCGGTGCCTTGAGATGCGAAAACCGGTTTCAGGATGAAACAGATCCGGTCGACGATCCTGAACAGAGCGGTAGGTTTCCGCCAGCGCAGGTACATGAGCGCCCCAAAAGCTAAACAAGACCACCACAGACAATATCCTGTTGAGCCAAATCAATTCTCAATACTCCCCGAAACCCGACCGAAAGTCTTACTTCACGTTACCTGAGCCACTGCTAATCTAAATTCAAATATAATTGGGAGGAAATCATGCTTGCGTTACGGAAACTGGCGCTTGCCGCTATAGGGCTCGCGTTATCAGCCGGGGTGGTTCAGGCGGACCAGCCGACCCTCAAGGCCGCCGTTTTGAAGATCGGCACGGTGAACTGGGAACTTGATACGATCAAGCACTATGGTCTCGATACTAAAAATGGCTTCCAGCTTGACGTAACCGGAATGGCCGGCAACCCAGCCACGAGAATTGCGTTTCAGGGCGGTGAAGCAGATATTGTGGTCGCTGACTGGCTTTGGGTTGCGCGCCAACGGGCCGACGGCAAGGACTACCGCTTTATTCCTTATTCCAAGGCCGTGGGTGGTCTCGTTGTCCCAAAGACAAGCAATGCGGAAACCCTGCAAGACCTGAGGGGGCAAAAGATCGGAATCGCCGGTGGTCCTGTCGACAAAAGCTGGCTGATCCTGCGCGCCTATGCGGAGCAGGAATACGGTATGGATCTGGCGGCTGAAACCGAGCAGGTCTTCGGTGCTCCCCCGCTCATCTTCAAGGGCGGCATATCCGGCGAAACCGCTGGAGCAATCAATTTCTGGCATTTTCTTGCCAAGATGAAATCTGCAGGCATGCGCGAACTGATTTCCGTATCAGATGCTGCCAATGCGCTTGGGCTTGATCCAGAAACACCGCTTCTTGGCTATGTGATCCACGGCGAGCTTGCAGAAAATCATCCGGAACTGGTGCAGGGTCTCCTGCGTGCGTCCCGCGCAGCGAAGGATCTTTTGAAGAACGACCCTGCCGCGTTTGAGCGTGTGCGTCCACTCATGCGGGCAAAAAACGACAAGCAGTTTCAAGCGCTGAAGGATGGATTTGTTGCAGGCATTCCGTCTGAAGGTCCCGTCAATGAAGAGCAGGCAGCCAAAATGCTGGAACTGATGGCCCGACTTGGCGGTGAAAAGCTGCTCGGCTCTGTCACGACCCTTCCGGAGGGCCTGTTTGTCGCGCCTCAAAGCTAAGGACACTCCAGTCCGGCTCATCTCGCTTGCATTACTGCTCTTGGGATGGGCTGGTTTGGCGTTTCTGATAGATGATGCCCAAGTTTTGCCCGGCCCGATTGTCGTTGCCGGATTGATAGCGATCGAAGCAGCCAACGGCCCTTTGTTTCAGCATATGGGCGCAACGCTCTTGCGCGTTGCGGCTGCTTTTACTCTGGCGATGTCATTTGGCTTGGTTTTCGGACTTGTTATGGGGCGGGCCAAGAAAGTCGACCGATGGCTTGACCCCTGGCTGATTATTTTCCTGAACCTCCCTGCCCTCGTCACCATCGTCCTTTGTTATCTCTGGATTGGCTTGACTGAAGTTGCAGCGGTCCTAGCGGTTGCCATAAACAAGATCCCCATGGTCACAACCATGATCCGCGAAGGGGCACGGGCGCTTGATCCTGAACTGGATGATATGGCACAGATTTACCGCATGCCGCTGGGTGCGCGCGTCCGCCATGTTCTTTTGCCGCAATTGTCGCCACAGATCGCTGCGAGTGCCCGAACCGGTACCGCCTTGATCTGGAAGATTGTTCTGGTGGTCGAATTTCTCGGCCGTTCCAACGGAATCGGATTTCAGATCCACCTTTATTTTCAACTCTTCGACGTGCCGATGGTGTTGGCCTACTCACTCGCCTTTGTGATCGTCATGCTGTTGATCGAAGTGGTGATCTTGCAGCCTTGGGAAGTGCGCGCCAACCGTTGGAGGCGCGGATGATTTCCGTTGATCTCAAATCCAAGTCCTTTGGATCTGCGCAAGTCCTGGGCAAGATCAAATTGTCTATAGCTGCGGGAGAATGCGTTGCGCTGCTTGGCCCCTCGGGCATTGGCAAGACAACACTCCTGCGCATCGTATCCGGGCTAGATTCTGATTTTGTCGGCCACCTGACAAAGCCCATCCGTATTGCAATGGTGTTTCAGGAACCCACTCTCCTGAATTGGCGCAGCGTTCTGCAGAACCTTACTTTGGTAACGGGCATATCATCAGACGCAGCCATGCTGGCCCTGACAGAGGTTGGCCTTGAAGGAAAAGAGGACCTTTATCCTTTGCAATTGTCCCTTGGCCAGCGCCGACGGCTGTCACTGGCGCGTGCCTTTGTGACCGATCCGGACTTTCTGGTTCTGGATGAGCCCTTTGCGTCCCTTGATCCGGAGAAGCTTGATGAGATGATTTCTCTCACCAAATCACTCCTGGCAAAGCGGGATATTGCTGCCCTGCTCGTTACACATTCAAGGGAAGAAGCCAAAGCGTTGGGGACGCGCACGCTACACTTGAATGGATCGCCTGCGATACTCTCATAAGCGTCTTAGTCGGACACTCTCAATAGATCCGCTGGAATTTCCATTCATCGGCATCCGGTGTCACAGCCTGCCAATCATAGCCACTTTCCTGCAACTCCACCGCGGTTGAAAATCCCTGCTCGGCAGCGCGATCTACATAGGCTTTCCCAAGTGCTTCATCTTGCGCAACACCGTATCCTCTCAACAGGTCAAGACCGTAATTGAACTCACCAATCGGATCTCCCGCCTCTGCAGCCCGCCGGTCCCACTCTGCCGCCTGCTCCGGGTTCTCCACATCACCGAGACCGTTTTGGTCCATATAGGCCATCCAGGTCATTGTCCCGGTCCAGCCTTTTTCTGCGCAGGTCGTGAAAAGCTTGCGGGCGTCTTCATGGCTACCCTTTTTGGTCATCAGATACCCCTGAGCACAGACAACCATATCAACATCCCCTTCCAGCGCACGCTGAAGGGATTTGTTCAAGGTCATTTCGTCGGGGTTCAAGGTGCCACCGGGATCAACTTCTTCAGCCAACGTGCCACTTATCCCAGACAGCAACAGCAGGATGGATCCAGCAAGTTTTACTGCAAGTGTCATTCCGAGCACCTCCTCAGGCTTACACCGATCATGCCTTCTTGCGGATCATACCACGCGCAGGGTCATAGCCCCACAGACTACCGGCTAAAAAGACCAGAAACGCCAAGGTGACCCAGCCCAGAGCTTCAAAATTGAGCTGGCCATAAAGAGCGAAGCGAATGAGTTCAACAGCGTGCGAAAACGGATTGAAGGCACAAATATCACGCAGCAGCACGGATGCCTCAGCCATTTTCCAAAGCGGATAAAGCGCTGTCGACATGAAGAACATCGGAAAGATCACGAAGTTCATGACGCCCGCAAAATTCTCAAGCTCCTTGATGGTGGATGACAAGAGTAGACCCAAAGCGCCCAGCATCAAGCCGCTGATGAGTAGCGCTGGAAAAGCCAGAAAATACCCTTCCCATGGAAAATCGATGCCAACGACAAGTCCTGCAATCGCCAAAAACGCATAGACCTGTATGATAGAAATCAGCGTGCTTGCGACCAGTTTGGAGAACAAAAGCCACCAACGTGGCATGGGACTGGTGAGCATCAATCTCATGGACCCCATCTCCCGATCATAGACCAGGCTGAGAGACGACTGCATGCCAGAAAACAACTGCGCCATGCCACATAGGCCGGGCACGATATAAACCTCATAGGTTATGTATGTCTGATAAGGCGGCATGATCGATAGGCCGAGCGCCGCGCGAAACCCGGCGGCAAATACGATGAGCCAGACAAGCGGACGCACGAGAGCTGCCAGAAACCGACTGCGATGGGACACAAAGCGCAGCGCCTCGCGCTGGATTACCGCAACAAGACAAATCAATGCGCCACTCATGCAGCCACCTCACTGCCTGAGGTCAACGCAAGGAACCTATCGCTTAGCGTTTGATCGCCTGCGATTATTCCTGCAAATCCATCTGCAACGATTTCACCGCGATGCAGGACAACCAACCGATCATCTGATCTGATTTCGTCGACAAGATGCGTTGCCCATAAAACTGTTAGGCCGGTGTCTTGCACGAGATCATGCACATGATCGGTAATGGATTTTCGGGTTGCTGCATCAAGGCCGACTGTTGGCTCATCCAGCAAGAGTACAGACGGCTCGTGCAGCAGGGAGCGAGCGATTTCCATCCGCCTGCGGTGACCGCCATTGAGTGCCTTGGCTTTTTCACCCGCACGTTCTGCCATTCCGAGACGCTCAAGGGCTGCGTCAATTCTCTTGTCAGCATCGCACCCCGAAATCCCATGAAGCGCGGCAAAATACTTCAAATTCCGCCGGACTGTCAGATCCATATCAAAAGTTGGTTGCTGGAACACAACACCCAGTTTGGCGAGCGCGTGCCGCGGATTGTCTTTAAGCTGGATGCCCGCAATGCCGACGTCGCCAGATTGTGGGACGAAGAGGCGCGTCAGCAGTGCAAACAGGGTGGATTTGCCAGCGCCATTCGGCCCAAGCAAGGCACAAAAAGCCCCGCTTTCAACCACAAAACTGACATTGTTCAAGGCCGTTTTTTTGCCGTAGCCATGAACGATATGCGAGACCTTGATACCAGCACTCACGCAGCGCGCCCCTCCTATTTGCAGTCATCCTATCCGCACACTCGCCCAAGGGCACTTAGTTTGTTGGTCGGTATGCAGCGCCCCACGGAAACCGGCCGACCTTGATGGATTTTACGGCAGCAAGCTCTTCGACATCGATCACTGTCACGTCGCCGGAAACACCATTTGTTGTGAAAAGCAGGCTCTCGTCGCCGTTGAAGGCCATGTGCCAGACACGCCGTCCAACCAGAATGTAATCAAAGACTTCAAAGGTCTTCTGATCCACCACAGCGACATGGTTGGAGGGCCCGAGAGCGACGAACACATATTTGCCATCGCGGGTCATTTCAAATCCGACCGGCTGCACACGATCCTGATGAACACCCTGAATTTCAAAGGTCAGTTTGGCCTTTTCGCTCTGGGTTGCCACATCAAAAATTGTAATCGTTCCGCCGATTTCAGAACTCACCCACAGCTCAGATCCATCATGAGTGAATTCGGCGTGGCGAGGTCGTTGATCAACAAGCGTGTTGGCAAATAGCTGCTGCGTGGATGTGTCGATCCAGTGCGCCATGTTTGTCGTTTCAGACGTTGTGATGGCGATCTTGCCATCGGGCGAGACGGCCATGCCTTCCGGCTCAATCCCGACGTCTATCTGGGCAACAACCTTACGGGTTTCGGTATCCACCACGGTGGTGATCGCGTCATCCTCATTGGCGATGTAAAGATGGCGGTTGTCTGGGTGCAGGACGAATTGCTCAGGGTCTTCGCCAGACGGCAATTCATTTAGAATTTTCCCGGTATCCGGATCAATCACCTGAACCGTGTCACTGTCCGATGCACACACATATAGAACGGAGTGATCAATCGCGAATGTGATCCCCCGTGGGCGCTCCCCCACCTCAATCGTGAGGGTAACTTCCATCGTCTCGATGTCGATGACGCTGACGGTATCGTCTTTCTCGTTTGACACCCAGATCTCATCTGCAGAGGCTGACCAAAGGGTTAGTGCAGATATGGCTGCAGCCAAAAGCAAAGATGTACGCATAAGTTTACCTTTCAAAGGCTGTGCATTTGGATTCTGGCTGATCGATTCCCAGCGAATCCATTTCGTTGCGTTCGTGCAAAAACCCTTCCATCGGTGCCATGGCGACCAAGGCGCGTGGATGGGTGATTGGAATTGGTTGGCGCAGCTGCCCGTTCCAGCTGCGGAAGGTCAAAGGGCGCCCTTTGAAACCGGCAAGCTCAAACTTTTCGGAGAACAAATAATCGCGCACGATATTCATATCTGATGTGTTGGTCCGCGTAACGGCTACTCCAATGGCACGGACCGCCGCCCATGCCGCAAAATCCTTTGGTCGCATATCCCGGTCAGACGCTTCACTAAAGCGGCTCTGCAGTTGCGCTGCGCCCCACTGCTCAACCGTGCGATCCCAGGCCGAAGGAACCAGCCCTTCGGTTCCAGCCACGGGACGCGGTAGCCATGTGTTGTACGCGACATAACGTCCAAAATCGCCGGGTTCATCCGCGATCACCACCAAATGGTGGTCACCGAAGTTTTGGGTAAAGAGTGGGACTTCCTGCGCTGCATTGCGGCGCATGTCCGCATCAAACTCCCAGATCTTTTTCGCCAATATCCTGATGCCGAATTTGCGCGCGGAACTTTCAAGCGACAGGGCATAGGCAAGGTCACCTGGATGCGCGCCAGTCAGCAACACCCAGACGATCCATTTCTTCTTGACCGAAAACTGCGCCAACGCATCCGTCAGCATGCTTCTCGACGGCAGAGTGTGCAACAGGTTTGCCCGGCACGCATCGTCCCGCAAGCGATTGTCTGCACTGCCAATGTTGAACAAAAGAGCGTCTTTTGCCTCTGGCATGTCTGCGAGTTTTAGCAAGTCGTCCATCGGGGCGTTGACCACGATGTACGGGGTGTGCTGTAGCATGTCGCGCGCGGCATTTAAAAACGCGTCCGTAGTGTCGGACACCTGAACCGTTAGGTCATAGGTTTGCTTTAGGAAACGGCCTGTTGTCGCATTGTCGGCAAGGCCGACCTTAGCCCCAGCCAAGCCATCATCCTCCGGAATGGGGTCGAGGTTGGACAGCACTGGTGGCGGCGGGACATGTTTTTCGAGATAGCCAATTGTTGTCTTCACCTCGGCACTGGCCGTCCCAAGCGTCGTCAACATTGCTACCATTAGCAAAAAGGGCAATGACTTGCGCATGAATTTCACCCCTCCCAAGGCGGATCAGACATTGCAACATCTTGTTGTATTTACGGGTTTGACTGTAGCCACGCCTCCTTTCGTTACGCAATGCGCCTGCCTTTGTCCCTTGGTACAATAGCGAAGTGCGAATTCTTCCGATTATTTTCAAACGAGAACTCGGGAGGAGAGTATCAATGCTTTCACGCAATGCTGTGCTGTGCACACTTGTGGCATCCGCCGCTGCGTCACTTTTGGTCTTCACACAGACAGAGACTGTTAGAGCACATGGAGATGTAGCGCCACAGGCCGTTGATACGGCTGGTTTACCGGAACTCGGTGACGAATGGCTGGCTGAAAATCCGTGGCGTGACCCGGAGAATGAATTCTGGTCGACTGCCGTCGAGGTCGGTGCATCCGGTTACAATCAGAACTGTGCACGGTGTCACGGACTGGAAGCCATTTCCGGTGGCCTTGCCCCGGACTTGAGATATCTGGAAGCCGATGACTACGGCGACGAGTGGTATCTGGAACGGTATCAAAACGGCTACACCCAGAACGGCATCACCAAAATGCCAGCCTTTGGCGAACTGCTTGGACAAGAGGCTGCCTGGGCCATCCGAACCTATATCGAAACCCGACCGGATGACGGTGCGTTGGACGAAAAAGCTGATCGTTTGAAGGAAATTCGCGATCAAATAACCGCACTCAGCACAGCTGGTACGTCAGCAAGCGATGCAGAGGCAGAAGTAGCTGCCTTGCGGACTGAAATGACCTCAATAGCAGATGCAGTTGAGACGGGATCGGGCGCTCCTAGGGCGGACTCCGTCGCATCTCGTGCAGTTGCTGTGCTTGATGGGTCTGATGGTAGTCTCAAGAAGGCAATCGATGTGTTGACGATCGGACTTTCGGCAGCTGAGTAATGCGTAGGGTCTCACAAGCGTTCGCAGCTGTACTTTGTTTTCTTGGGTTCATTGGTACCTTCGAAGACAAAGCAACTTGGGCTCAAAACTGTGAGAGCATTAAATCCGGTCTCAATGCAGACCGGAAACCTCAGAATGTCGGGCGCGACATTGTCGGGCGGAGCCTCGATGATATTCTGGATCGCGGATTTATCAAGATAGCAGTCTATGAAGACTTCCCGCCCTTCTCCTATCGAGAGAAGGACGTTCTCAAGGGCGTTGACATTGATGTCGGTCGGCTCATCGCCGAGGACTTAGGGGTCGAGGCACGTTTCATTCCGACCGCCGCTGACGAGAATGTCGACGGTGATCTGAGAAACAATGTGTGGCGCGGCAAGTTGATTGGCGGCCAGATCGCCAATGTGATGTTGCACATTCCCTATGACCGGGAACTGGGGTGTCGCAATGAACAGGTTGTCCTGAATGGCCAGTATTACAACGAGCAAATGGCCATCGCCTATAGACCGAAAGACTATCCTGAAGACCCTCCGGTCGCGGCCTATTTCCGCTTTGATACTGTTGGCGTGGAAAATGACACACTGGCGGACTTCTATTTGAGCAATTTCGCTGGTGGTCAAATGCTCAAAAACATCCATCGCTTCAAAACCCATGAAGAGGCGATGAGCGCTCTGGCTGCTGGGGAGATTATGGCAGTGATGGGGCCTCTTTCACAGTTGGAGCATAGTTTGGGTGAAGAGACTGCGGTTCACACCCCGCCGTTTCCCGGATTGGCGAAATCCAGCTGGACACTTGGGTTGGCCGTTCGGCACAATTGGAGACCGCTTTCCTACAGCGTAGACGATGCCATTCGCTATGCCGTTCAGGATGGACGGATGGAAGCAATCTTCAAGGCCCACGGCCTGACATATACAAAGCCAGATTGGTAGGCATGATCATGCGGTTAACTTTCTGTTTTTTATCAGCTTTTCTTGCCACGCAAGCTGTGGCTCTGGACGATCCGAAAGTACCGTTGGATGACCCGCTAAAATCCGGAATGTGGTCCTATCATCAGATCAACATTCTTGGTGATCCTGCCAAAATCCGGTTCGATGATCGCGTGGTGGTGAAAGCACCAGCTGTAGCTGAAGATAGTTTCAACGTGCCCGTGCTGGTCGATGCAACTGCTCTCGAAAATGTGACACAGATGGTTTTTCTGGTCGACTACGGACCGATCCCGAAAATCCTGACCTATTGGCCTGAACAATCGGAGCCAAAGATATCCTTCCGCTTCAAGATTGATCAGGCAACGCCGGTGCGGGCCGCCGTTCACACTTCCGATGGCATGTGGCACGTCGGTTCAACGGTGATTGATGCAGCGGGGGGCGGTTGCACGGCCCCAGCCGTTGCCTATGCTGCGGATGATTGGGAAGAACATCTCGGCAAAGTTCATGGTCAAGTCTGGCCCGAGAACGGACGTTTGCGCATGATTGTCGACCACCCAATGGATACAGGCTTGGCAGATGGAATACCGATCTTCATCATCGAGGATCTCGCTGTTTCCACCCCTGGCACAAAGTCTCCCCTTGCCCGTTTACGGCTTTATGAACCCGTCAACGAAGACCCGGCCTTCACGCTATATTTCGACAAGGCTACGCTTGGCACCGAAGTATCAGTCACCGGCCGGGACAACAACGGCAACGAAATTGATGCCATCATTCGTGCGGCGGCCAGCCAATGATACATATCACCAGACGTGCGGTGCTTGGTGCGGCAGTCGGAACAGCGGCATCTGGACTTGCCCCACGTACTGTATTTGCAAACCCAACAAGCTATGAACTGAAACCCTTCTCTGTTGCTGACGGCATCTGGATGATTGAGGGGTCCAGAGACTATTTCTCTCGCGAGAATGGCGGCGCAATCGTCAATTGTGCGCTGATAGATACCGACATCGGTGTTTTGATCGTGGACAGCGGCCCCTCAAAAAAATATGGCGAAGCTCTGCTTGATGTCGCTCGGGGACTGAATGGGCGCGGCGCAGCCGGGGTCATGATCACCCACCACCACCCGGATCATTTTTTTGGCAATCAGGTTTTTGCGGACAAGCCGATTTATGCCCTGCCTGAAACTCGAGCGCTTGCCGCCTCAGAGGGTGATGGCTTCGCAGACAACATGTATCGGCTGCTTGGCGACTGGATGCGTGGAACCGAACCGCTTCCGCCAAACAAAGACATCACAAGCAGCTTTTTGACAATCGGCGGTCGAAAACTCAAGACACTGCCGCTGGCAGGACACACTGGGGCTGATCTGGCAATTCTGGATGAGAAAACCGGAACCCTGATCGCCGGAGATTTGGCCTTTCTAGACCGCGCCCCGACAACACCCCATGCCGATTTGGCCGTGTGGCGCGACGCGTTGACTGTTATGAGCCAACAACAAGCATCGTCCATCATTCCAGGACATGGGCCGATTGATCGTACGGGCACTTCCTTGACCCAAACACGTGCTTATCTGGATTGGCTGGAAGCAACCCTGAAGCGATCAGCCGGCGAGGGTCTGGATATGGTCGAGATCATGGACCTTCCCATTCCAGAAGAGTTTTCCGGAATGGGATCCATGCCTCAGGAGTTTTACCGCTCAGTCGCACACCTTTACCCGGACATTGAACGAACTGTGATGCCGCTGAGCCGGTAACGGGGTAACTGTTTGAATTATGCCCCTGGCACTTTCAACGCCTGAAAATCAATCATCACGTTGTCACGGAAAGCCGGACGCTCGCAAAGCGCCGCGTAATACGCATCAAGTGCCGGTAGATCTGCGCGCTCAAACTCCATCTCATAGTATCGATAGAGCAATGACCCGATCTGATAATCAGCAAGGTTTGGCTCATTGCCACCCAAAAGTGGCGATTTTGGCAGGTCGGCAATGATCGCCATTGCACTTTTCAGATTGGCTTCTGCAGTTGTGATAGCAGCGTGATTGCGGCTGTCGGCCGGAGTGCGGAACAATTGCCAGAAAATCACCGGCAACAAATGTGGGTAAATATGCGAACGGCACATGTCTCCCCAGCGCTCGACTTGAGCCGCGGCCATTGGCTCTTGTGGATGGTTGCCATATTGGCGCAGGACGTACCGAAGGATCGTGCCGCTTTCGGAGAGAGAGTTTTCACCGTCCACCAACACTGGCACCAGCCCGAGTGGGTTCATGGCCCGATATTCAGCCGTCTCAGTCCCTCCAAAGGCACCGCCCACATCGAGCCGTTGGAATTGCATTCCGAGTTCAGCCAAACACTAGGTTATGGGTTGGACGTTGATGGACGTGATCCGCCCGTGAACGATCAGCATATTTGGAGCCCCTATTCCAGATGCAATTGAAACAACGGGCATTTTAAGGCACTTAGGTTGTTTCAACCACACCGCAGCTCCGGGCGGAACGCACAAAAATGTGATGATAGGTCTTGCGTGAAAACGAAATGCGCATGGTCTCAATGAGAGGTGCTAGCATCCATACAGAACCCGTTTTGCAGAAACAGCGGTAGGTCACTACCGGGAACCGGGCGGGAATAAAGATAACCCTGCAAATAGGTACAATTTAGATCGCGAAGGATATTTCTCTGCGCGACTGTCTCAACCCCTTCGGCTGTTACTTCCAGGCCAAGTGCTTGTGCAACCGCGACAATTGACCGGACAACGGCGAGCGCATCTTCATCCTGATCCATGTGCATTATGAAGGCTCGATCGACCTTGATACCGTCGACTGGTAGCTTGCGGAGATAGGAAAATGATGAATAGCCAGTGCCAAAGTCGTCAATAACAACTCTACCGCCATTCTCTTGTATCCAGGTCAGGAAGGAAATGGTTTCCGGGTCATTGTTGACGAAAATTCCCTCCGTAACCTCGAACGTGATTTGGCTCATTTGCATGCCCGTCACACCCAGTGCCCGCTCAACATCATTATATATGCGCGATGATTGAACCTGCTTCGGCGATAAATTCAGATTGAGGTGCATGTCATTTGAGCGGAACGGCATGTTCATGAATTCAGCCGTGGCGTTCTGGATCATCCAGCCCCCCACATCGATAATCATTCCGCTCGCTTCAGCTGCCTCGATCATCCTTTGTGTATTGAGAAAATCGCCTCCAGATGTCCGAAATCGCATGAGAGCTTCGCAGGAATGGATTTCTTCGGTGTCCGCATGCAGGATCGGCTGATAGTGCAGAAGAAACTTGGTTTTTCCGGCTGTGCCGGTGAGAAGAGACGTCAACCGCAGGCGCTCAAAAGCGCTTTCCTGCATCGCTGGCGTAAAGACCGAATAGTTGCCAATGCCGCGCTGCCGCAGATCATTCAACGCAATTGAAGCATATCGGGTGAGTTGTTCGGGGTCATTTCCATGATCACCTGAATTGGCAATTCCCATCCGCATTCGGATGTTGAACACACTGTCGCCAACAGCAATCGGCTCATCAAACAGAGCTTCTAACGTATCGACGAGATCCGGTAGCGCCTTTGGATTTACCAGATCCATCAGGAGTAGAAACTCATCCACTTCTTTTCGCGCAATAACAAAGGCCGTAGGGAATCCGCTTTTGAGGCGCATGCCCACCTTTTTCAGAAAGTCACCTCCCTGCTCTGCTCCAATACCGTTTTCGATCATGCGGTACCTTTGAATGTCCAGCAGAACGACAGTCATCTGTCGGCCTGTCGAGGCCAGACGGCGAAATCTCTCAATAAAGCCGGTGTAACTGTTCAGACCTGTAACCCGGTCTTCAAAGGCGAGACGTTGAATGTGTTCCGAGAGTGCCGTTTTTTCGTATCCAAGGCTCGCATTCACCACGAAAAGTCCCAACACCTCTTCGCCCAAGAGGCGCTCAAGAGCAGCATAAGGAAGCCCAACGAATATAGCCGCTTTGAGCCCTGTTTGGGCTTTTAGGGCGAGACATGTGCCGAAAGGCTGCAACTGGTTCTCACCAGAGCTAATACACTTGAAAATCGGATCGCGGATTTCATCGGCATTGATCGTATCAAGCGTTCGCCCAACATAGCTCATGTAGACGCCACCAGCGGCAAGAACCCGGATTGTATCCGGCCTTAAATCGGAAAGATCTGCGTCTTTGTCAGCAGCGCAAACCAAGCCTTCTGGAGCAACTCCGATCAAACTTGCGATCTGACCTAAAAGCGCTGTTCCAAACTGAGATAGATCGTCTTTTTCGACAAGTTCATAAAAATGGGAATTGAGTTTCTTCAGGTTTTTTCGGTTTGTCTCAAGTGACGTGAGAAGCTTGTAGCCACGCAACGCCGTAATGATCGCGGCAATGAGCTTTGTGCGCGTGAGTTCTGCCTTTTCCTTGTAGCCATCGATTTGATAGCGCTCAATTACATCCATGCGCGGCGCATAACCGGGTTGGCCTGTTCTCAGAACGAGCCGAATGAGCGGATTATTCAGCTGCTCTCGGATCCACTCCACCAAATCCAATCCCGCAGTGTGGGTTTCCATCACCACATCAATCAGGGCAACGGCAATATCGCCATTTCGCGACAGAATGTCTTTCGCCTCCTCTGCCGAATAGGCGTGGTAAAGACGCAGCATCCGGTTTTCCGGACGGCAACCAGCCAAGGCGATACGCGTTGTTTCGTGCACATCCTCATCGTCATCCACGACCAGCACTTTCCACGGCTGGAGCGTTGTTGTTTTAGATCGCTGATCTGATTTAACGAGAAAATCCATAGGAACGCTTTCTCTCCTCACGCTGCGGACTGAATGGACCGCAGAGAGGCCGGAATAATTATTGTGATTGTGGTGCCCTCACCCACTGTCGATTTGACATGGATTTGCCCGCCGATGACTTCGGTCACGAGGCGGTAGACAATTGCCATTCCCAGGCCAGATCCGCCTTTGCCAAACTTGGTCGTGAAAAAGGGCTCAAAAAGGCGTTTAAGATTGCCATCGGAAATTCCGCAGCCATCATCGTTGCATTCGATAGTGATGGCCCCATCATGATTTTTTCGAGATGACACGGTCACCTCACCTGCATCTTGCCCCTCGTAGCCGTGCTTTACGGCATTCTCCACAAGGTTGGTCACAATCTGACTTATTGCGCCGGGATAGCTGACAACATTCACATCTGCTGACAAATCGAGTTTGACCGAAAAAGGTGTCGCTCGCATGGAGGGTTGAATGGTTGCAATGGTTTCGCGAATGATGTGGTCGATGTTGAATTCGCGGCGTTTTTCGCTTTGCCTGTCCACTGCGACCTGTCGAAAGTTCTGCACCAGCTCCCGCGCACGGGCGAGAGTTTTCTCGATTACCGTTGAGCACTCTGTAACCCGGTCAAGCTGCTCTTCCAGAAGTTCTCTTGTGAGCGCTTCATGGGAAAGGTCGCGCTTCAAGATCACGCAAGCTTCCGAGATTGTTGTCGCGGCCATCAGGCCATTGCCCAACGGAGTATTCAGTTCATGTGAGACACCGGCAACGAGCGAGCCAAGTGCGGCAAGATTGCCGGCCTGAATCAATTCATCCTGAACCTGCTTCAGCTGTTCGGTGCGTTGATCGACCAGGTCTTCCAAATTCTGCTGGTAGGCTTGAATTTGCTTCAAGTCGGCATGTCGCTTCATCACCATTGTTTGGAGCGAATTTGCCAAGACGCCTAACTCGTCTTGTCGGCCTGGCAACAGCTCAATGTTTGGCGGCGTTTCGATGAGGCCGGGAATATTTAGATACTCAACGATTTTAGAGAGCGGGAAACCTATCAACCGGTCGAAAATAAGCTGCAGAATGATGGCCAAGAACAACAGATAGAACACAATGCTTATAACTGTTGAGACAACAACAGAGGTCACTTGTTCCGTAATTTCAGCGCGATCGATGATAAAATGAACCGTACCGATCTGCCCGCCTGCAGAATACTGGATTGGGCTTAGAAGATCGTACGAGATAATATCGTTGACCGCCTCATCAGCAGGAATGCCGTAGGTACCGGTGTCCGGCGTCTCGACCCAAACCTGATCAACAACCTCCAAACTCAAGAGACCGGCGACGATCTGATCAGCTGATTCCTTGTTGATTGACCAAACAGCACGTTCCAACGGCTCTTTTGACGCCTGAAAAAGCGTTTCTGTGGTGGTAATGGCGCGGCCCATTTCACGCTGCCAGAGATACTGCGTCAGCCCACCAATAAAAATCAGGCTCAGAACTGCAAACGATCCGAGGGTATAGAGGATGAAAGTGCGCGACAGACCGGTCTTTGGCTTTGTCGATATGTCATCCTCGCGTCGAGAACGATTTGCACCCATACGAAACAATACTCCTGCGCTGCAATTGCGGTCAGTGCCACTTTGACAGCAAACTGCATCTGCGGAACATTGTGAACAATACTGTTATTAGTAACAAGCGTTATGCAGTTTTTTGGGCTGCGTGCGCTTTATGACTTCTCAGACAATCGGAAGGGTAGAAAACTCGTTCTTATTTTTCTAAATATTTCAGACTGTTAATCGCATTAGAATTATTGCGAACCGGATATCACCAGACTTAAAAGCGCTTTTTCCAATGCAACACCACCCACGCAACGCTATTTATTCGCTAGAAATACCGGCAATTAACCGTGTATTTTTCCAAATAAAATGCAATCTATAATTGTATTATATCACTACAAATCTTACAGTTACTCAATCGAATTGGAATATACCGTTTGTCGATTTGGAATCTGCATCACCCTCAAGCCACGGAAAGCAGAGACCAAAAACAAAAAACCGGCTCGCCAATCATGCTGTGCCGGTTTTCACAGTCGAAAATTATGACTTTAGCCTAGTATTGGCGGAATAAAGCGACAAGCTTTCCCTGAACCCGGACCCGGCCAGGCCCGAAAATCCTCGTTTCATAAGCAGGGTTAGCAGCTTCGAGCGCAATAGACGCGCCCTTCTTTCGAAGCCGTTTCAAAGTGGCCTCTTCATCATCCACCAAGGCAACAACAATATCGCCGCTATCGGCGCTGTCAGACCGGCGGATCAGGACGGTATCACCATCAAGGATACCAGCCTCGATCATGGAATCGCCTCGGACTTCGAGAGCATAATGTTCGCCCTTCCCGATCAGCTCTGGCGGTACACTTATGGAGTGGCTGTGGGTTTGAATGGCTTCAATCGGCACACCGGCGGCAATTCGTCCCATAACAGGTATTTCGGTTGTCTGAGCTTCGACGATCGGCGCTGAGGGCTGCCGTGCTTCGGCTTGCGGCTTACCCAAAGACCCTTCGATAACTTCTGGAGAGAAACTGCCTCTCGGGCGCGGACTGCCCAAACCCGGTGATATGGAATCCGGCAAACGGACAACTTCCATCGCACGAGCCCTGTTCGGCAATCGTCTGATAAAGCCTCGTTCTTCCAAAGCAGTGATCAGTCTGTGGATCCCCGACTTTGATCTCAAATCCAAAGCGTCCTTCATTTCGTCGAAGGACGGAGGAACGCCGGTTTCCTTGAGACGTTCATTAATGAACATCAAAAGCTCATATTGCTTACGCGTCAGCATCAGCGAATCTCCAGCGCCACCACATGGTACAAATCATGAACACACTCTAACTGTTCTCACTGTGTTCTACAACAGTTAAGGATTGCTTTCCGGTTTTTTCCGGAAAAATGAACAGTTAGAAAACAACGAGATATCAGTCGGCCTACTGATGCCAGGGGCGCGCAGGAATGGATTTTGCGTTCTCAATTCGTTCAATACCTGTTCGGGCTTGCATTTCTTCGTCAGTCCTCATGCTGGAAAGCCAGATCGAAACAGCTCCGGTTTGCGCCCGCTTTGAACTATCAAACAGCTGCGCCGTACAATTTGCACCAGACATATCAAAGTCCGTAATGACCAGATCCGCTCTCGAGCAATCCTGTATGGCAGCTGACACTGTACGAGGCAGAGCAACAATGAGTGGGTTTGCTAATCCGTTTACGGGAAAGGCCTGCACGACACACCCCTCATCATCACACCGCTTTTGATCGTCTGCCATCGGCAATTCCGAAAGTGTCGAAACATCCATCCCTTCGCGCTGCAACCACATCTCGTTTCTAAAGCCTCTGCGGGTTGAGGTTAAGCGCAACACACCATCAGCGTTTCGGGCGGCCAGGTGCAGACCCCTTGCTGAAATTTGTATGTCCGGTCCAACCGACAACACCCAAAGCGCGCTGGCGAGAAAGGCTGGCAAAAAGGCAGCAACCCTCAACCTCCCTCTCAGCACAAGACCGCCAAACAAGCCGCAGAACAATAAAAAGGCAGAGGCTGCCGGGGGCGGCACAACATGCCCTCGTCCTGCATCCAGATTTGCGGTGAACCTCGCCATTTCCAGGATGAGCGACAAACTGGCTTCCATCGCGGTCACGGGAAAGGACGCGAGACCAAAAGGCAATAACAGCAGAGCAAGTAAGCCCATTGGCATCGTCACGAGCGAGAAGATCGGCATTCCGAGGATATTGCCCACAAGACCATATGGCGCGATGCGGCCAAAGTGGTATGCGCCGACAACCCCGGTTGCCAGACCGGCAATGAGTGATGTCAGAATGAGCCCCCCAGCCCATTTGCTAATCAAAGTGAGAAAACCTCGATTTGGCCCAGGTGCAGTCAGCCGCCCGCCAGACTTTTCCTTGCCACTTTTCCTTTCGCGCAATGCTTCATAGGCCGCAACCAAACACAAGACCGCGGCAAAAGACATCTGAAATCCGGGATGAAACAAGTCCTCAGGAGCCATGATCAAAAGCGCAAGACCCGCAATTGCCACACTTCGTAGGGTCAGCCCCCGCCTTCCGATCAAAATGCCAAGAAACACCAGAGCAATCATGATGAAAGACCGCTGCGTTGCAACGGAGGCACCGGAGATGAGCAAATAAAGCGTTGCTGCCACCAAAGCGCCAAGTGCTGCAAACTGATGTATGGGCAGGGTCAAAGCCAGACGCGGACTTAGCGCCAGCAGCATGACAAGCAAGGAAAACGCCCCACCGGCGAACAAGGCCATGTGCAAGCCCGAAATTGCCAAAATATGCGCAAGTCCAGCCTGCCGCAGGACATCTTCTGTTTCATCTGAAATGTGATCGCGGTTTCCGACCAAAAGTGCAGCAACAAGGGCGCCCGCGTCTTGGGTTTGAGTGAGTTCGAGAAACCTTTCTGACAGGCTTGCTCGCACTCCTGCAAGAACGCTCATAAAGGCGCTCACACGTCCGCGCGAAGGCGCCCCTGAAACTTCAACCGGTTTTCCGAAGGCAAATCCAGATGCCCCGATCTTTTGGAAATACGCAATGAAGGAAAAGTCATATCCACCTGGCAAGGCAGGGCCTGCAGGCGGAAACAATCTGGCCCGCACGGAGATAGTGGACCCAACCTTGACAGTGCTTTCTTTAGGGACGGAAATTCGAACCCGTTCCGGATTGCCCTGCTTCAACGCATAGGCCGGACCATTAATCGCCGTCACGTGCAAAAGTACCCGCTTTCCGCGGGCACTTCGCGAGACATCAGCCACCCATCCCGTCACCTCAAAACTTGCAGGCGCTGTTACCCGAGGCGCGTCAACTATGGTTGTTCGCAAACTCGCAAGTCCGGTCCCGCAGACCACACAAACAACAAGCATGCCGGTTAGACCCAACCGGCCTTTGACATGTTTCCAAATGCCAATTGATGCAACCAGCAAAGCCAATGCGGGAAAAACATATGGTAAAGGCTCTTGCGGGAGCGCAAAATAGATCCAGATCCCGGCAGCGAACCCGAATATTGCCCACAACACTCTATTTAAATGCAATTGCCGGGAAAAGTCCGTTGCCCGATCTGAGCCGCGTGTTGAGGAACCATGCTTTTTGGTTTTCTTCTGGCTCCACCAGCGCTCCGCGATCCCGCCATGTACGAGTGCAGAGCTATCAAGAGTATTAGCGGGCTGAGCTGTTCCGGACTTTGGGGCTGTACTACCCCGGTTAATATGTGTGCGAAAAAGATCCCGTTCCTCGGTCAATACACCCCATACCCCGCACAGATGAAAACCGCCTATTTAGCAGCGGCACTGGCTGTGCTAAGACCTCGCCAACTCTCGGCGGCAACGCCTTCCTCCCTTCCATATTGGCAGAGACTTTCAAAAAGAACCATGGCCCAAGACTTCGTCACGCGATTTGCTCCGTCCCCAACCGGCTTTCTCCATATTGGCGGCGCTAGAACTGCACTCTTCAATTGGCTGCTGGCCAAGCATAATGGCGGCAAGATGCTGTTGCGCATCGAGGACACCGACCGGGCGCGCTCCACGCAGGAGGCCGTTGATGCCCTGATTGACGGCTTGACCTGGCTTGAACTGGACTGGGACGGCGAACCCGTTTCCCAGTTTGGACGCCTTCATCGCCACAAGGAAGTTGTCGATCAGCTTCTGGAAAGCGGCGCCGCCTATCGCTGCTATGCAACGTCAGAAGAGCTCACGCAAATGCGCGAAGAGCAGAAAGCTGCCGGCCTACCTCCCCGCTATGACGGGCGTTGGCGGGACCGGGATCCGTCAGAAGCGCCGGAAGGTGTCGCGCCGGCCATTCGCCTGAAATCTCCGCTTGATGGGGAAACAGTCATTGATGACGAAGTACAGGGACGTGTCGCCTTTCCAAACAAGGATCTCGATGATCTGGTCATCATGCGCTCAGACGGCACTCCCACCTATATGCTGGCTGTGGTCATTGATGATCACGATATGGGTGTCACCCATGTTGTGCGCGGTGATGACCACCTGACAAATTCTGCAAAGCAGGCACTAATCTACAAGGCGCTGGGCTGGGATATTCCGTCCATGGCGCACATCCCGCTCATCCATGGACCGGACGGTGCCAAACTGTCGAAGCGCCACGGTGCGCTGGGCGCAGAAGCCTATCGTGAGATGGGGTATCTTCCCGCCGCCATGCGCAATTATCTCGCACGTCTTGGCTGGAGCCACGGCGATGAAGAGATCATGTCCACCGAGGACATGGTAAAATGGTTCTCTCTGGACGCTGTTGGCAAATCCGCATCCCGATTTGATTTCAAGAAGCTTGAAAACCTCAACGGGCATTACATGCGCTCAACGGGAGATGCAGACCTCTTGAAGCATTTGAAGGTGTATTTGTCCCATGTTGTGGGAGGTGAGACGGTTCTGTCCTGGCTTGCAGATAACGAGGCAACAGCACTTGCCGCCCTGCCCGGCCTGAAGGAACGCGCCAAAACACTTGTGGAACTGACCGAAAGCGCGTCTTATCTCTGGCGGCAGCGCCCACTTGATCTGGATGCGAAGGCTGAAAAGATCCTCGATGCAGATGCAAAAAAGGCTCTATCTGACCTACACGATGTTCTTTCAGCAGTCCCTAACTGGGAGGCGGAAGCGCTTGAAGCGGCGGTGAAAGCCTACGCTGAAGAGAAAGAGCTGAAACTCGGCAAGGTGGCCCAACCGCTTCGCGCTGCGTTGACCGGACGTGGGACATCACCGGGAATTTACGATGTTCTGGTCGCACTTGGACGTGATGAATCGCTTGGCCGGATTTCCAACCAAGGGTAAAGTTGAACGATTGAAATAGGGGGTGGTTTGAAATCTGTACCACCCCTTTCCATTCTGAACTCGTGACATAGGTTCGGACTGGGGCACAGGCCTTTGACGAAAGCGTTAGACCCATCAACTTGCGGCAGTGCGGCAAATGGGCTAGGCAAGACACGACCATTCCTCCTGCGTCGTTCGGCGCTGAGCTCATACATAAATATTTTTATGAGATTTCAGCCACTTAGACTTTGCAGTGAGTGCTAGATAAGGGGGTTACCTGAATGGCCGACAATAAAGCTGAATTCCAGGCGGGCGGTGTAAGCCACAATTTTAATATCAAGGACGGCGCAATTGGCCCGTCTGTTGTCGATATTTCTTCGCTGTACAAAAACAGCGGCATGTTCACGTACGATCCGGGTTTCACTTCGACCGCTTCATGCGAATCCAAGATCACCTATATTGATGGCGATCAGGGAACACTTCTCTACCGCGGTTTCCCGATTGAACAGCTCGCCGACCATGGCGATTTTCTCGAGACCTGTTACCTGCTCCTTTATGGTGAGCTGCCAAACAAGGTCGAGAAGGACGACTTCGTCAATCGTGTCACCTATCACACGATGATCCACGAACAGATGAGCCGCTTTTTCTCCGGTTTCCGTCGTGATGCGCACCCGATGGCGATCATGGTTGGAACCGTTGGCGCGCTGTCCGCTTTCTACCACGACTCCACTGATATCGCGGACCCTCATCAGCGCATGATCGCGTCTCTGCGCATGATCGCGAAGATGCCGACGATCGCCGCAATGGCTTACAAGTACCACATTGGTCAGCCGTTCGTTTATCCGCGCAATGATCTCGATTACGCGTCGAACTTCCTGCACATGTGCTTCGCGGTGCCATGTGAAGAGTACAAGGTGAACCCGGTTTTGGCGCGTGCCATGGACCGGATCTTTATCCTTCACGCCGATCATGAGCAAAACGCCTCGACATCTACGGTGCGTCTGGCTGGTTCTTCCGGTGCCAATCCGTTTGCATGTATCGCTGCTGGCATTGCCTGCTTGTGGGGTCCTGCTCACGGCGGCGCAAACGAAGCTGCACTGAACATGCTGTCTGAAATCGGTTCTGTTGACCGCATTCCAGAGTATATCGCGCGTGCGAAAGACAAGAATGATCCGTTCCGCCTGATGGGCTTCGGTCACCGGGTTTACAAGAACTACGACCCACGTGCGCGGATCATGCAGAAAACCACGCACGAAGTGCTCGGTGAGCTCGGCATCAAGGACGATCCGCTTCTGGACGTTGCGATGGAACTTGAAAAAATCGCGCTGAGCGATGAGTATTTTGTCGAGAAGAAGCTCTACCCGAATATCGACTTCTATTCCGGTATCACGCTTCGTGCACTCGGTTTCCCGACCAACATGTTCACCGTGCTGTTCGCTCTGGCGCGGACTGTTGGCTGGATCGCTCAGTGGAAAGAAATGGTTGAAGATCCGTCCCAGCGCATTGGTCGCCCACGGCAGCTCTACACGGGCTACCCGGAGCGCGATTATACGCCAATCGATCAGCGCCGCTGAGAAAATCGTCAATAATACCAATAACAAAGGTGCCCCTACGGGCACTTTTTTTGTTTTCGCATTGTATTACAAGCACTTCGCAATTTTTACTAGCAATTAAGGTGCTACGCCTACCCTCGCATGCAAATTTGGAAACCCAATTCTGTGTTGTGAGATCCTTCGATGAAAATCAAAAAATTCGCCAGTAACCTCAAATTTGGTCACAAGGTCGGTGGCGGTTTTGCAACCGTGCTTGCTCTCACGGCGATTGTTGGCGGTGTCGGAGCCTATGCGGTTCATAGTCTTTCAGATCGAATGGAAGTTGCAGAACATTCCACAACAGCAATTGCACACCTTCAAAAGCTGACCGAAGACCGCGAGAGGTTCCTCAATCGGCAGGATATGAAAGCGGCGGATGCTACACTTGTGGGCCTGAAGGAACTCAGCACGGAGCTTTCAACGCTTGAAAACCGCTTGAAGGATGATCCGGCTGCACGATCGTCCGTCGTTTCAGCTTCAACAGCGATTACCGGCTTCCAGACCAGTTTTGATCAGATCATTGGATTAAAAGCCGAACAGGCCGTGAAGCGGGACGAACTTGAAACAACACTGAACGAATTCGAGAGGATTTCCAACTTCATCGCGTCCGAAGCCGAGGCTATTCGGGTCAAGGTTGGCGAGAAGTACAAGGCCTCACAGGACGTTCTTTTTGACGCCAACAAGGTTGGCCGGGCGGCTTCCGATTTTCAGGAAACTGTCTTGACCCTCAATAACCAGTTCAGTTTGGCTGGTACAAACGCAAAATTGGTTTCAGATGTAAAAGACGGCGTCCTAAAACTCGTTCCAGTGGCAGAAGAGCTTTCCATGGCCCGACTGGAAGGCGTCGATACTGCATTGCTCTCAAACGTCAGCATGAAAACCACTCATTTGGCACGGACGCTAATTAAGCTGACCAAAACCAAGGACTATTTTGAAATCGTCAACCTCACCGAGGATGCAAAAGACGCTTTTGGTGCCCTCGATGCTCTGACGAAAGATATTAGGCAGCAGGCCCTTCAAACCGTTGACGATGCATATGCTCAGGCCGCAAAGGCCAATGCTCAGTATGACGATGTAGCCGCCCTATCCGTTGCGGCCAATCTTTTGAGCACAAATGCGCTCTCTCTGAAGGTCGCAACGCTCGATTTTATCATGCGTCCGGATGACAATACGCGGCAAGCCGTTCTTGACCGCATGAACGGGCTTTGGTCCGTGGAGCAAATGCTCAAGACACGCGCAGCCACTATTCGCTCAGTGCGCAAAGAATCCAAAAAAGTCGCGAAATCAATCAAATCATTTTCCATTGCATTTGGTGAGTTGGTCAACAGCCGTGTCGTCTTGGAAGAAGAAGGAAATCAACTTCAAACCCTCGCAGCTGAAGTTCAGGCGATGATCTCAAAGATCTCGAATGAACAGACCAAAGCAGCTCAGGCTTCCAGTGGGCAGGCGCTCAGCACAATTGGCTTGACAGTGCTCTTGTCGATACTGGCCGGTATCGGTCTGGCGATTGCCCTAAACCTGCTGGTAACACGCCCTATCCGCAAGACAACTCAAACGATGGAGCAACTTGCAAAAGGCAATACCGAGATCACAATCGACGAGATCGACCGCAAGGATGAAATCGGCGACATGAGCCGAACCGTTCAGGTTTTCCGGGATAACGCCGTTGAAAGATCACGCCTGCAGGAGGTCGCAGCCAGCGAAGAGGCCCTTAGACAAGAACGACAACAAAAAATTGACGGTTTGATCCAGTCCTTCCGGACTACCTCACATGACCTGCTATCGGCTGTCGAAACAACTGCAACTGATCTGGACACCACAGCGCATGACTTGCGCGCCTCTGCCGATGCAAGCTCCAAGCGTGCAGAAGCAACGCTGTCAGCAACCGATGACGCATCTACAAACGTGCAAACCGTTGCCAGCGCGGCAGAAGAGCTCAGTGCTTCAATTGCCGAGATTTCACGTCAGGTGTCCCAAACAACAGAAGTTGTGGGACGGGCAACCGACGGAACCCGTCGCACCAATGAGAAAGTTGGCAGCCTGGCAACCGCAGCCACAAAAATCGGTGAAGTTGTCAGCCTGATCCAGGCGATTGCTGAGCAAACCAACCTTCTGGCGCTTAATGCGACCATTGAGGCAGCTCGTGCGGGTGAAGCTGGTAAAGGTTTTGCGGTCGTTGCAGCTGAGGTGAAGGAACTCGCTGCACAGACCTCTCGGGCGACCGAAGAAATCAGTTCACAGATTGCTGAAATCCAAAGTGCGACCACCGAATCCGTAACAGCCATCGGTGAAATCACGGAAATCATGGATGAAGTGAACCAATACACCGGCATGATCGCGGCAGCTGTACAGGAACAGGGTGCGGCCACCTCGGAGATTTCAGACAACGTTCAAAAAGCGGCGACCAGAACCGGTGCTGTTACTGAAAATATGGCCGAGCTTTCCAACGACGTCGAATCCACATCGGGATCTGCTGAACGTGTTCTGGAGGCCTCTACAAAGTTGTCTTCCAAAACAGATCACCTCAAAAAAGAGGTCGAGACTTTCCTCAAAGAAGTCGCAGCGGCATAAAAAACAAAACGCATGACCTGAGACCCGGAATCTCCTCCAAAAATGAGTAGAGTTCGTCCCGAACTAGGAGACGACATATGAGACGCTCACGTTTCACCGAGGAACAGATCATCGGCATGATCAAAGAGCAGGAGG
>Ga0189285_100043_pt1 | contig 119091 bp, 94 predicted proteins | sample GEYOminimetaG_FD_130315 | JGI IMG/M metagenome (GOLD analysis project Ga0189285, IMG submission 130315) | Marine microbial communities from the Costa Rica Dome - GEYO mini metaG | ecosystem: Environmental > Aquatic > Marine > Oceanic > Photic zone | place: Costa Rica: the Eastern Pacific... | reverse complement strand
GCCCGGGGCCCGCAGGTTCAGGATGGTGGCGATCACGTTGATGGCGCCCATGATCGAGGAGATACCCATGATATGGACCGCGAAGATGAAGAAGGTGGTGCTGGGCGGCCCGTAGGTCGTCGACAGGGGCGCGTAGAAGGTCCAGCCGAAGTTGGGCGCACCACCTTCCATGAACAGCGTGGAGACCAGGATCAGGAAGGCACAGGGCAGCAGCCAGAAGCTCCAGTTGTTCATCCGTGGCAGCGCCATGTCGGGTGCCCCGATCATCAGAGGCAACATCCAGTTGGCCAGGCCGACAAAGGCCGGCATGACCGCACCGAAGACCATGATCAGGCCATGCATGGTGGTCATCTGGTTGAAGAACTCGGGCTGCACAATCTGCAGGCCGGGCTGGAACAGCTCTGCCCGAATGACCATGGCCATGGTTCCGCCCAGAAGGAACATGGCGAAACTGAATATCAGGTACATGGTCCCGATATCCTTGTGGTTCGTGGTCAGCAGCCAGCGGCTGATGCCTTTGGCCGGGCCGTGATGATGATCCTGGGCGTGGGTATCTGCAACCGCACTCATGAAAACCCCCGTTACCGCCATTTATTGTGGCTGGTGATATCTGTTATCTGGCGTTGATTACTGCTGGTTCTTGTAATCAAAAATTTCTTTCGGAGTGACCATTTCACCGGTGTTGTTACCCCAGGCGTTGCGCTCGTAGGTAATCACCGCGGCGAGGTCCACTTCACTGAGTTGGCCACCGAAGGCCTGCATGGCCGTTCCGGAAACACCGTTAACCACAATGTCGATGTGGGCGGCCATGTCTTCCAACACTACCTGGCTGCCTTTAAGCGCCGGGAAGGCCGGGGGTGCACCGCTGCCATCTGCCTGGTGACAGGCGGCGCAGGCGGTCTGGTAGGCTTTCTCGCCGCGCTCCATCAACTCGGCCATGGTCCAGTCTTTCTGGGTCAACTGGCGTTCACGCTCCGCGGCCTCTTTCTTCTCGGCGACCCAGGCGTTGTATTCCTCCTCGGGAACCGCCTCGACAACCACCGGCATGAAGCCATGATCCTTGCCGCAGAGTTCGGTGCACTGACCGCGATAGATACCGGGCTCGTCCACACGGGTCCAGGTCTCGTTGATAAAGCCGGGAATGGCATCCTTCTTGACGCCGAAATCCGGCACCCACCAGGAGTGAATAACATCGTTGGCCGTCAGCAGGAAGCGGACCTTCTTGCCCACCGGAATCACCAGCGGGTTATCCACCTCCAGCAGGTAATTCTCGCCTTTGGCCTGGCGGTTCTCGATCTGTTCCCGTGGCGTGGAAAGGTTGGAGAAGTAGCCAAAATCCTCATTAATGTATTCGTATTGCCACTTCCACTGGTAGCCGGTGACCTTGATGTCCACCTCCGATTCGGTGGTGTCATACATATCGACCAGGATTGCCGTGGCAGGAATCGCCATAACAACCAGGATGACAAAAGGTATGATGGTCCAGAGAATCTCTACCAGGGTGTTCTCGTGAAAGTTCGCCGGTTTGGCGCCCTGGGATTTTCGGTGGGCAAATATAGACCAGAACATGACTCCGAAGACCACGACGCCAATGACGACGCAGATCCAGAGTATGGTCATGTGAAGGCTGAAAATTTCATTACTGGTGCCGGTCACCCCCGGGGTCATGTTCAGTGTCCAGTCCGCCATGGACCAGGCGGGGAACATCAGACCGCCTAAAAGGGCACCTGCCCGCTGAGCGTGCACGCGCATACTGTGTCTCCACAGAGTGTTATTCTTGTCGGATTTTGCGTTATCCCACCGGTCTCTCTGGCGCTCGCATACACCGGAAAAACCAGAGTGGAAGCCTGCTTACGGATACCTCAGATTCGAGTATAGACACAGATCAAAAAAAGACTAAAAAATCGGCTAAATCCAAAAAAGCTAACCACGGAATTTTAAGAATCAAAAAGAATATGACTTTTCACCTCCCGGCAACCGACCGACGCCTTTGGGCTCTGGCATGGCCTCTGATGCTCACCAACCTCACCGTTCCTCTACTTGGGCTGGTGGATACTGCCGTGCTCGGACATCTGGAAAGTCCCGAATACCTGGGCGCCGTGGCCGTTGGTGCCAATCTGTTCAGTATCCTGTACTGGACCTTTGGCTTCATGCGGATGGGCACGACCGGCCTGGCGGCCCAGGCATGGGGTAAGCGCGACAGCTTCAGCCAGGTGGCATTACTGTTGCGCTCGGTCTTACTGGCAACGGGGATTGGCGTGCTGCTGATTCTCTGTCACCAGCCGCTGATCCAGACAGGTCTAACCCTGATGAATCCCAGTCAGGGCGTTACCGAGCTGGCGGCCGAGTATGCAGCTATCCGGATCTGGAGCGCGCCGGCCGTTCTATGCCAGTACACGCTGGTTGGCTGGCTGATCGGCACCCAGTTTCCCCGGGGCCCCATGATCATGCTGATTGCCGCCAACGGCCTGAACATCGTGCTGGATATTCTCTTTGTTACCGTGCTTGGCTGGAACAGCAGAGGCGTGGCCATCGCCACGGTGATTGCCGAGTACGGTGCCGCCACGATCGGATTCCTGATCGTGCTGCGCCGGATGCCTGAAGGTCAGACACTTACCCGCGCTCTGTTCGGCAAACTGAAGGATTATCTGAAAATCCTCCGGGTGAACCGCTACATCATGGTACGCACCATTGCCCTGTTGCTAGTGCTGGCATTCTTTACAGCCCAGGGTGCGCGACAGGGAGACACCATTCTCGCGGCAAATGCGGTCCTGATTACCTTTCTGCTGCTGATTTCCAACGCGCTGGACGGTTTTGCCAATGCCGCCGAGGCGCTGATTGGCGAAGCCATTGGCAAAGGCAGCCGACGCCGGTTCCGGGTGGTCTTCCGCAGTGCCCTGAGATGGTCACTCTGGGGCGCCCTGCTACTGACCATTGTTTTTGTCGCCGGCGGGCACTGGCTGATCTCGCTGCTTACCGGTATCGAAGAGGTCAGGGCTACCGCCTGGCGCTTCCTGCCCTGGCTATGGCTGCTACCGTTTGCCGCAGTCTGGGGTTTTCTTCTGGACGGCGTGTTTATCGGGGCAACCCGGACCCGGGACATGCAGAACACCATGCTGTTTTCCGCCCTGGCCGTTTTTGCGCCGGTCTGGTGGCTCACCACAGGTTGGGGCAATCACGGGCTCTGGTTCGCACTGATCTCCCTGATGATCGCGCGTGCCGTGAGCATGGGGTGGCTATGCTGGTCCCACACTCGTCATGACCGGTGGTTCCAGAGCCAGTGACCCGGATTCAATCTGTAACACTACGGCTCACTATTTACACCATGGCATAAAAGCAGTTGGAAAAATCTCGGCTACACTTGTCTGAACAGGCAGGCAAGATGTGGTAGCCAGCCCCCTCTCCTGCCCGGGAACTCGTTGCTATCAGTTGCTAACAACGGGAGGCGCCTTGCGACCTCAATTCGTTCAGACATCGGCTTCTCCTGAAATGACACCACAGGTAGTCCTAGAGATTATTGACCAGGCGCGACGCAAGGAAGCCCGCTCCGGAACCTTCCTCCGGCAGCTTCATGAAAAGGTTGCTGCGTTGCCGTCTGCCGTTACCATCGAGGGTTACCAGCCTGCCACCTGCCTGTTCCAGTTTGTGGTCGAATACATTGAAATGGCGCCGAGGCTGATTGAGTGCGTCGAAGCCTGCGCCCGTGAGGCGGGGAAAGCCGATCTGTTTGAGCCATTCGTGAACGCCGCCATCCGCTATTTCACCCAGCCGTCGGCGCTTCTGGTGCGCTACGACGGCCTTGATGGCCTGCTGATTCGCGCCTACCTCTGCCACAGGCTGATGGAAGAGATGTATGAAAATAACCGGTGTACCCGGGCCAGTGAAATCGTGGATATAGAAGCCACTCGTGCTAACCTTCTGGCTCATCAGCTGATCGGCGAGCCCTTTGCCAATGAGTTGGACGACTCCATCACCGTAACCGTGTTGCAGATAGCAGGCACGCCGGACTATTACGAGCTGAACCTCGACCCGTTTGTCGAGCAGGTGAACAACGCCGCGTGGGACTGGATGCGACATTACTGGGAAAATCTGCTGGTAAGGAACCACATTCGATTTTCCCTCGGTTCCGGTCTGGCCTGACAGGTTCAGAGGATTAATGAGAGTATCAGCGATTGCAGTACTGGCGGGCCTTTTGATGTCTGCCATGGCAGTGACAGCCAACGCCTACGAGTTGTCTGTAACCGTTACCCTGGATGGCAGCACCGAGCCCGTGGCCAATGCCGTGGTTTCCGTGGACAGCGGCCGTCAGGGCACCCCGGTTTCTGCCGAAATTTATCAGAAGGATCGCGCCTTCCATCCTCATGTGCTGGTGGTTCCCGTTGGCTCCAGCGTGGATTTCCCGAATCGCGACAATACCCAGCACCACGTTTACTCCTTCTCGCCGGCAAAAACCTTCAACATTGAACTCTACGCCGACCGCCCGGCGGCTCCGATCGTATTCGATAAACCAGGTATCGTTGAGCTGGGCTGCAACATTCACGATCACATGCAAGGGTTTGTGGTGGTTACTGATACCGCCGCGACCAGCCAGACGGATGCCTCCGGCCAGGTCACCCTGTCCATCGAGTCGCAGGGTTCCGAAGGCAGCCCTGAGAAGGTGACAGTGGAGATCTGGCACCCACGACTGCCGGACAACACCCGCCCGGTCACCCGTGAAATCGAGGCTGGCGATAAGCCAGCAATCGTAACGCTCAACCTCGAACCCGAGCCTGCCGCAGAAGGTTCGCTGGACCGACTCCAGCAGCGCTTCCGGGAGCTTTGATGGGTTTGGCGTCTCGTCTCGGATTCCGCGGCCGACTGATTGCCGCCATGATTTCACTGGTGGCCCTGGTCAGCCTGGTGATCGTGGCCCTGCTGATGGTGTACCTGTTCGAGGATGAAAAAAGCCGGGCCCTGGAGCAACTGGCCATCGGTGAGCGGCTGACCAACGAAGTCATTGACCGGCGCACCGAACTGGAACTGTCCCGGCTCGGCGTCGTGGTTCAGGATTTCGGCTTTCGCTCGGCCATTGCCAGCCGCGACCCGGCCACCATCGACAGCGCGCTAGAGAACCACAGCGGAAGGGTAGGTGCCGACTTCGCGCTCCTGCTGGACAGTCAGGGGCAGCCCCTGGCCTCGACCTTACAGCGCCCGTTTCCTGAAATCACACCCGACCAGCTCGCCAACACTCGGCGCAACGGGTTTACCCGGTCATTGCGCGCTATCGACGGCATGGGCTTTGAGGTTCTTGTAACGCCGGTTGAGGCTCCGGGTCTTCGGGCCTGGCTGGTTACCGGTTTTGCCCTGGACCAATCCCTCGCGGAAGTGATCGCCCGTCTCAGTGGGACCTCGGTGATTTTCCGGGCGCGATCCGATCAAACAGAGGGCCTGAGCAGCTTTGCCACCACCACCCGCATCGACGACAATCTAGAACAAGAGCTCAAAGGGGCACCCGGCAACGCCAGGTTCATCGAAAGTGATGGCTATTTCACCCGCATCATCAACCTTGGCGACTCGGAACCTGCAGCCATCCAGGCCGTGCTGCTGATCAGTCGCGATGCAACGCTCCAGAATTATTACCGGCGGGCCGTGGAAATCGCCCTGTTGGTGAGCGCCATCCTTATCTTCGCCATTCTGCTTGCCCTGGTTATTGCCCGGAATCTGGGTCGTCCGGTGTTGCAACTGGCAAGCTACGCGCGGGCCATTGGTGAGGGCAATACGCCCCAGGCACCAGCCATCAGGGCCGGCGGCGAACTGACCCAGCTCCGGAACGCCCTGAGGGACATGCTGTCCGGCCTTCGGGAACGGGAAGCCCAGATCCGGTATGCGGCGACCCATGATGATGTCACCGGGCTTAAAAACCGAAACGCCCTGATGCAAGACGCCGCCAGGCTTTTTGAGCAGGGTGAACGGGGCACGCTGGTGGGTATACGCCTGAACGACCTCTCCGACATAAACGATACCCTGGGCCTGGAATTCGGCGACAAAGTCCTGATTGGCATCGCCAGGCGCCTGCAGGAAGAGCTTCCAGACGCGCGTATCGTCGCCCGTACCGGGGGCGGTGAGTTCCTGGCCCTGATTCCGCAACTGCCCCAGGAGCAAAGTAGTCACCGAATCCGACAACTGCACGAGCTGGTTGAATCCCCTCTGCAGGTAGACCAGACCCCCTTCTCCCTCAGGGTCACCATCGTCACCATGGAACTGCCGGAAGATGCCTCGGATACCGATGCCCTGCGTCGCAGGCTCAATCTTACCTTCGAGCAGGCCGAGGCCCACCCCGAAGCCTTCACCCGCTATAAGCCCGGCCAGGATGAAAGCCATCTCCGGGAACTGAAGCTGATCACCGATCTGCACGCGGCAATCCTGAATAACGGGTTGCATATGAACTATCAGCCGAAACTCGACAGCCAGACCGGCGAGCTGGTCCAGGTAGAGGCCCTGGTGCGATGGATTCACCCGGAGCTGGGATTCATATCCCCGGAGGAGTTCATCTTTCTTGCAGAGCAATCCGGGCAGATTCATGATCTGACAGCCCATATCCTTCAACGGGTGGCCAGCGATGCCCGGCAATGGCATAACCAGGGTGTTGACGCGGGTGTGGCCATCAACCTGTCCGCCATGGACCTGACCTGGCCTGCCCTGATCCAATACATCCGCGATACCTTCAAGGACTGGCACCACGATCTGGCGCGGGTCACCCTGGAAGTCACCGAGAGCGCGCTGATGGAAGACCCGGAAGAGGCCATGGCGACCCTGAATCGGCTCCGTGAGCTGGGCGTGACCTTGTCGGTCGATGACTTCGGCACCGGCTATTCCTCGCTGTCCCAACTGCGCAAGCTGCCGGTACAGGAGCTGAAAATCGACAAGTCCTTCGTCTTGAAACTGGATTCCGAGCCCCAGGACCAACTCATCGTGCGCTCCACCATCGATATGGCCCACGGCCTTGGGCTAAAGGTCGTCGCCGAGGGCATCGAGAATCTGGAGGCCTGGCAGCTATTGCAACACTGGGGCTGCAATCTGGGCCAGGGTTTCTACCTGAGCCGCCCGGTAGCCCCTGAGGATTTGCCAGAGACTGCCCGGTCCCTGGCCGCCCGAGAACGGGAACTGACCCACCGCAACCCGGAGTATTCAGAATGACAGCCAGACCCTTCATAACCCTGACCCTGGCGCTTCTGGTAGCCCAGACCGCGGTGGCCGACATCGGCAGCCGGATCTGGGCGACCGGAGGTGTCACTACCATTGAAGGCAGTGCCGGTGGTGGCCTGGTCCCCTGGGCCCTTCTGGGAAGTTACGCCAGCGATGAAGAGTGGGGCGGCACGCTGGCGCTCAGCCGGGCCGAAGTGGACGATTACTCGCTCTCGGTCACCGGCGCGGGACTGAACTGGAACAACCGTCTGGAAATCACCGTGGCACGGCAGACCCTCGATCTGGACAGCCTGGTGTTTACCCTCAAAGACGGCTTCGGACTTGAGCAGGACGACCTGAATCAGGACATTTTCGGTGCCAAGGTTCGGCTCGCCGGTGATGTCCTTTACACTCCCTGGGGCCAATGGTCTGCCGGCATTCAGTATAAACGCCAACGTGATTTCACCGTGCCTTCGGCCATCGGCGCCCGGGATGACAGTGGCACCGATGTGTTTGTCAGCGGCAGCAAGCTGTTCTTCGCGGCGGTGATGGAGAGGAACCTGTTGGTTAATCTGACCGCCCGGGCAACCAGGGCCAACCAGGGCGGCCTTCTGGGTTTTGGCGGTGACCGGAATAACAGCCACGAACTGATGATGGAGGGCAGCGTAGGACTGTTTCTGAACCGTCAGTGGCTGGTGGGTGCGGAGTACCGGCAAAAGCCGGACAATCTGGGCTTTGCCACCGAGGATGACTGGTGGGACCTGTTCGTAGCCTGGGTGCCGGACCGGCGCCTGGCGGTCACCGGAGCCTTGGTCAACCTGGGTGACGTCGCCACTCTGGAAGACCAGCAAGGTCTGTATCTCTCGCTGCAGGGGAGCTTTTGATCATGACAAACCTGAACCTCAAGCGCTTGATCGCCCCCCTGATGCTGGGGATGGCAATGGTTCTGGTGGGCTGCCAGAGTATGAACAGCCAGCCTGATGCATCCCTGTATCAGCAACTCGGTGAACGTGAGGGCATTGCCAACGTGGTGGAAGACCTCCTGTACCTGATCGTCGAAGACGATCGCATCAACCAGCAGTTCAAGGGCATGGATGTCGCCCAGTTCCACCACAACCTGACGGATCAGCTGTGCGAACTCAGTGGCGGGCCCTGCACCTATACCGGTCGGGAGATGCGGGAGCTGCATTCCGACATGGCCATCACCGACACCCAGTTCAATGCCCTGGCGGAAAACCTGATACTGGCCATGGAACAGAACGACATACCCACTGGCGCCCAGAACCGGCTGATCAAACGGCTGCTGCCGCTGTACCCTGACATTCGCAATCTATAGAACGGAGAACCCTACCTTGCTCGAAAACGCTGATCTGGGAAAACTGATTATCCGCCTGACACTGGGCGGGCTGATGCTGTTCCATGGCATAGCCAAGCTGCTGAACGGCGTCGGCTTCATTGAGGGCGAGCTGGCCAGCCATGGCCTGCCGACCTTCCTGGCCTACGGTGTGTACGTGGGCGAAATCATTGCGCCCCTGATGGTCATTCTTGGCTATCAGACCCGGATCGGTGCGTTGCTGATTATTTTCAACATGCTGTTTGCCATCATCCTGGTCCATGGCAACGAGCTCCTCAGCCTTGGGCGCAGCGGCGGATGGGCGCTGGAACTGCAGGGTTTCTTCCTGTTCACGGCGGTGGCAGTGATCTTCCTTGGGCCGGGCCGGTACAAGCTGAAGAACTGAGTATCCGAGGGACGTCAGGTGCCGGGCACAGTCGCGGCCCTGAAGTCCCGGGCTACCATGACCCGGTTACGGCCGGACTCCTTGGCTGCGTACAGCGCCTCATCGGCCTGACGGATCAGCTCCTGGGGCTCCGTGTCCGGATCTGGTACCAGGCAGGCAACGCCCACGCTGATGGTAAGGTTGACCGGAGCTACCCGTTCGCCTGAGTGCACTGGCGAACGGGCCACCGCCTGACGCACTCGCTCGGCAACCCGAACCGCTCCCTCTTCCGGGGTGGCCGGTAGCAGAATGCTGAATTCCTCACCGCCGTAGCGGGCCAGCAGATCCCCGGATCGCTGGACCTCGGCGGCACACAGGGCGGCCACCTCAGTCAGGCAATCGTCGCCGACCAGGTGGCCCAGCTCATCGTTTACCCGCTTGAAGTGATCAATATCCAGTAGGAGCAGGCTCAACGGATGACCGTGCCGCTGGGCCCGCTTCCACTCATCCTGCAGTTTTTCATCAAACCGTCGCCGGTTGGCCACATGGGTCAGACCATCGGTGAGGCTGATTGCTTTGAGCTGCTCGTTGGCCCGTTCCAGTTCGTCGGTACGCTGCTGAACCCGCAGTTCAAGAGTCAGGTTTGCCTGTTGCTGGATTGCCAGCGCCTGTTCCTGAGCTTCGTGGCGTTTGCGACGCTCCAGATTGATGCGGTAAGCAAGGGCAAAGGACAGCAGGACCACCTCCAGCGCCACGCCGATTTGCGGCATGAACTCGGTAAGGAAGCTCCGCGGCATCATACCGAGCTTGCTGACTGCCAGAATCAGGTGGCCAATCAACAACGGCGTCCAGGCCAGCACATAAAAGCCGCCAAGAACCTGGCCCTTGCGCCAGACAAGAAAACCGATAAGCCAGGCCGCTGGCGTGACCACAGCCGCAAGACCGCTAACCAGTACGATACCAGTCTGATAACTGCCGAAAAGGCCGAAAACCAAGCAGGCAAAAATCGCTGTCAGAACCCATTGCAGGAACCGGTAGCTTTTCAGGCTGTAATGCCGAATGTTCAGGAAGCGTATGGCGAAAATAATGGCGGCGAAGAGGGCAGCACAGATAACCGGAATGGTGAAATACTGATTGATACCCGGGGCATTAGGCCAGAGCCACTGGAACAGGAGACCATTGAAGTTGAGCTGAACCAGCCCCGTGAATACAACGGTCAGCACATACCAGAGGTAGGTGGAGTGGCGCACGATGACGAAGAGGAAAAGATTATAGAGCGCCATCGCAATGATGATCCCCAGAAACACCGTCTGCCAACCGTAGGAAAACTGCTCATTGGCAAGGAATTGGGCCGAGGGCGTAACTTCGACCGGAATCTGGACAGATCCCTGCGTTTTTACCCGAACGAAAGCGGTGACTGGCTCAGTGTTTGATGGTACCAGGAAGACAAAGTTGCGATGGTGGATCGGGCGGCTGCCGAACGGCAAGGTGTCGCCGGTGTGGTGGGTCTGGATCAGCTCGCCATTGAGCACCCAGTGCACTGACACTTCATCCAGCAACGGGTAGCCGATCTCCATTACCCGGTTTGCCGGCTCGGGAGGAATCTCGACTCTCAGCCAGAAACTGCCATCACTGAAACCACGATTGAACACCTCGCTGGAACCGGATCTCTGCCATTCGCTGGGCGGCAGGGCGCGAACGTCTTCCAGTGCCAATTCATCAGCGGGCGCTTCCAGCCAGTCGAATGCAACGGGAGCGGCCTGAACAGGCACGCTGGCCAGACATGCCAGCGCGAAAATAATCAGAAGGACGCAGTATAACTGCCGCACCATAGCTGTTTCCGGTTTCCGGGCCCGTTCTGGTGTTCTACACTTTCAGGCCCTGACTGAGTCGTACGCATCCCTGCAATTTTTTCCAGTTTAGACGGTTGCGAATGCTACGTCCTCCGTAACGACAGGGCCAGCATAGCCCGAATCCATTGAGGCCAATAATGACCGAGCGCAAGAACGAAATACGTCCGGGGAAATACCGACACTACAAGGGCAAGGATTATGAAGTCCTTGGCGTTGCCCGGCACAGTGAAACCGAAGAGCAGATGGTGGTGTATCGCTGCCTGTACGGTGACTACAGCCTCTGGGTGCGCCCGCTGACCATGTTCCGCGAAACCGTGGAAGTAGCCGGCGAGCAGGTACCCCGCTTTGCCCGCCTCGACGAAGTCTGACGGTTACACAACCGCTTTGACTACCGCGATCATTTCCTGCACATTACCGCGCTTTTCATGATGCCGGCCCCCACAAGGGGCCGGGGAAACCATTAATTCCTACCCGGAGTTTTGCCATGAATGCCGTTGTAGCTGCGGTTGCCATCATGCTCGTCCTGAGTTTGTGCCGCATTCACGTTGTTGTTGCCCTGATCATCGGCGCCGTATCCGGCGGCCTGATTGCCGGAATGTCCCTGGAAGCCACCATCGAAGCCTTCAATAATGGCCTGGGCGGCGGTGCCACCGTGGCTCTGTCCTACGCCACCCTCGGTGCCTTCGCCGTTGCCATCGGCAAATCCGGCCTGGCCCACGCCCTGGCCGACAAGGCCCTGGCACTGGTCGGACGGCAGGAAGAAGGCGCCGCCGTGAATGGCATGCGCTTTCTGATCATCGGCCTGCTGCTGGCCATTGCCATCTCGTCCCAGAACATCCTGCCGATCCACATTGCCTTCATACCCTTGGTCGTACCGCCGCTATTGTACGTGATGGCAAAATTGAACATGGACCGCCGCCTGGTGGCCTGCGTGCTGACCTTCGGCCTGATCACCCCCTACATGTTCCTGCCCGTCGGCTTTGGCGGCATCTACCTGAACGAAATCCTGATCGCCAAGATCAACGCCAACGGTGTCGACGCCTCCGGCCTGAGCGTCATGAAAGCCATGGCGCTGCCGGCTCTGGGCATGCTCTGCGGTTTGCTGATTGCCGTCTTTTTCAGCTACCGCGGTGGCCGCTCCTATAACCTGGAAACGATTACCCAAGCTGAACGGGTGGACACCAGCTACAGCCCGCGCACCCTGATTATGGCCCTGGCGGCCATCGTTACCGCGTTCGTGGTACAGCTCTGGCTGGGCTCAATGATCCTCGGCGCCCTGGCCGGATTCGTGCTGTTCAACCTGTCCGGGGTGGTGCGCTGGAAAGAGGCCGATGACCTGTTCACCGAGGGCATGAAAATGCTGGCCATGATCGGCTTCATCATGATCGCCGCGTCTGGTTTTGCCGAGGTGATGCGGGAAACCGGAGAAATCGCCAGCCTGGTGGACAGCTCCGTGGGCGTAATTGGTGAGAACAAGGCGATGGCCGCACTGCTGATGCTGGTGGTAGGTCTGCTGATCACCATGGGTATCGGCTCGTCCTTCTCCACCATCCCCATCATCGCCGCACTTTACGTGCCCCTGGCACTGCAGCTGGGGTTCAGCCCCCTGGCCATCGTGGCCCTGGTCGGCACCGCCGGCGCCCTGGGTGATGCCGGCTCTCCGGCCTCCGACTCCACCCTCGGCCCCACCGCCGGCCTAAACGCCGACGGCCAGCACAACCACATCTGGGATACCGTGGTGCCGACGTTCCTGCACTACAACCTGCCATTGCTTGGCTTTGGGTGGTTGGCGGCTATGGTTCTTTGAGCTGGGAGGTTGTTCTGTAGCCTGAATGTTGAGGGGAGTTGCGAGGGGGCCGGGATATTTTGCCCTTGGAAATGGCAACTCGCTGCGCTCAGACATCAATTTCCGGCGGGAAAAATATCCCGGCCCCCTCACATAAAGACCATCAGATATCGCTGAAAAGAGTTTGCCTTAAAGAGATATCTTTTGAGTCAGATCGAGAGGGTGTGGGGGTGCTTTTCTGGCGGGGGAAAGATGTCTGAGCGAAGCGAGTTGCTTTTCCCCATAAGAAAAGCACCCCCATGGCCTCTCAGACTCTCACCATTCAGGCTGCAAAAGCCGGCCTACTCCCCATCTTCCGCAGCAGACTTGAAGAACACCACCTGCTTGACCGTGTGATCGTCCTCGTTCTTGCGCTTGTTCACCCGCGTTTCGAGTTCCGGATTGGTCGGTTGCTCGGAGTCCGACATAGCATCGGTGAAGCCACAGGCGACGCATTCGCGAATCTGCTCATCGTCGTCGGTGGTGTACATCATGATCTTGTCCATCTCCGCGCAGCGGGGACAAACGGCGCCGGCGATAAAGCGTTTTGGACTCGCCATAGTAAAACTCCCGATAAAACATCCGACAGCCATTACGACTGCCGGCTCAGATTGGGTCAGGCAGCTTCGTCCGTGATGCCGGTTTGTTTTAGCAGCGCATCCACCTGCGGTTCTCGACCCCGGAAGGCCTTGAACAGTTCCATGGGCTCCTGTGAGCCACCTTTCTCCAGGATGTTGTGGAGGAAGGCCTTGCCGGTTTCGGGGTCGAAGATGCCTTTTTCCTCGAACAGGGAGAAGGCATCGGCCGCCAGCACTTCCGCCCACTTGTAGCTGTAGTAACCCGCCGCATAGCCACCGGCAAAGATGTGCGAGAAGGCGTTCGGGAAGCGGTTGAATTCCGGTGCTTCCACCACGGCGATCTCGCTGCGCACCTTGCGATGCATGTCCAGCGGGTTGGTCGGCGCTTCGTCGGTGAATTCCGCGTGCAGGCGGAAGTCGAACAGGGAGAACTCGAGCTGGCGCACCATGCCCATGCCAGACTGGAAGTTCTTGGCCGCCAGCAGTTTCTGGAGCAGGTCTTCCGGAAGCGGTTCGCCGGTTTCGTGGTGCGAGGCGATCAGGGCCAGGGATTCCGGGTTCCAGCACCAGTTTTCCAGGAACTGGCTGGGCAGCTCGACGGCATCCCAGGCCACGCCGTTGATGCCGGAGACATCCAGCACATCCACCTGGGTCAGCATGTGGTGCAGGCCATGGCCGAATTCGTGGAACAGGGTGGTAACCTCGTCATGGGTGAGCAGCGACGGCTTGCCGTTCACCGGCGGGGTGAAGTTACAGGTCAGGAAGGCTACCGGCAGCTGGAGCTGGCCACGGAGGTTGCGCCAGCGCACCCGGCAGTCCGCCATCCAGGCGCCGCCACGCTTGCCCTGACGGGCATAGAGGTCGAGATAGAACCAGGCCAGGGGCTCGCCGTCGCGACTGATGCAGTAGGCCGTCGCGTCCTCGTGCCAGGTTTCTACTTCCGGTTTCGCTTCGATCTGTACGTCGAAGAGCTTCTCTGCCACCCGGAACAGGCCGGGCACCACTTTGTTCACCGGGAACCAGGGGCGCAGGGTTTCCGGGGAGATGTCGTAGCGCTTCTGGCGCAGCTTTTCGCTGTAATAGCCGATGTCCCACGCCTGCAGGTCTTCCACGCCGTACTCGTCCTTGGCAAAGGCTTTGAGCTCGGCAAACTCTTTCTCGGCCTGGGGCTTGGACTTGGCCGCCAGCTGGTTCAGGAAGCCCAGCACCTCATCGCTGCTGCGGGCCATCTTGGTGGCCAGGGAGCGCTCGGCGTAGTTGTCGAAGCCGAGCAGTTTGGCCTGGGCGTGGCGGCGCTTGAGGATTTCCGCCATCACCGGGGTGTTGTCCCACTGGCCGGCATCCGGGCCCTGGTCAGAGGCACGGGTTACAAAGGCCTCGTAGACTTCGCGGCGCAGTTCCCGGTTGTCGCAGTAGGTCATCACAGGGTAAAAGCTGGGGAAATCCAGGGTGATCACATAGCCATCCAGCTCTTTCTGGCGGGCGGTCTGCTTGGCGCTTTCGATGGCAGTCTCGGGGACGCCAGCCAGTTCATCCACGTCAGTGATCTGCTTATACCAGTGCTGGGTGGCATCCAGGACGTTGTCGCTGAACTTGTTGGACAGCTCGGACAGCTCCCGGGACAAGTCGGCGTATTGCTTTTTCTTGTCTTCCGGAAGGTCGACACCGCCCAGGTGGAAATCCCGCAGGGTGTTTTGCACAGACTTACGCTGGGCTTCGTTCAGGTCCTTGAAATCGTCCCGCTCGGCAAGCTTCTTCCAGGCGTTGCAGAGGGCCGCGTTCTGACTCACCTCGGTGCTGTACTCGGTGAGCTTTTCGAGGCAGTTCTTGTAAACCTTGCGCAGCTCGTCGTTGTTCATCACACCGTTGAGGTGGGAAATCACGGACCAGGCATTGCTCAGTTTGTCGTCCAGCGCTTGCATGGGCTGTGCGAGGGTCTCCCAGGTGGGATCTTCCTGCTCGGCAAGCTGGCTGATTTTCATCCGGTTTTCACTGAGAATCTGGTCGATTGCCGTTTCCATGTGCTCGGTGCGAACATGGTCGAACTTCGGCAACAGGTCGTCAGTCAGTAACGGGTTATTCATAGGTCCCCTTCTCAGCTAGTCGAATCTTGGGTAGTTTGGTTTATTCAGGTTTTGGGGCTGGCATCTGTGGGAGAGGCCTTTCCAAAACACGCTCCTGGCGGCACATCCATGTGACGCTTGGCTCTCGCCATCCATGGCGAGAGACAGTTTTGGAAAGGCCCCTCCCACAGCTGCCTCGGGCCTCGGAGTACACCTGAACATTCAAAGCAACAGGTACTATGTAATGACGAATATACGTTCACACAAGGGTATCGCGCCACATTTTGGGGAACGGGCATGGGTAGATCCAAGTGCCGTGGTGATTGGCGATGTGGAAACCGGCGATGATGTTTCCATCTGGCCGATGACCGTGGTGCGTGGCGATATGCACAAGATCCGCATTGGGCACCGGTGCAGCATCCAGGATGGGTCGGTTCTGCATATTACTCACGCCAGTGACTACAATCCCGGTGGTTATCCGCTCACCCTGGGCGACGATGTGACGGTGGGTCACAAGGCGCTGCTGCATGGCTGCACCATTGGCAGCCGGGTCCTGGTAGGCATGGGCTGCATCATTATGGATGGTGCCGTGGTGGAGGACGAGGTGATTGTTGCAGCGGGCTGTCTGGTGCCGCCGGGCAAGACCCTGGAATCCGGGCACCTTTATGTGGGATCACCCTGTAAGAAAGCCCGGGCGCTGACCGAGAAGGAGCGGGGGTTCTTCAAATACACCGCTGCCAATTACGTTCGCCTCAAGGATGAATACCTTAACGATCAGTAAGCCAGTGGTCTGAACGTGAGCCCCTAGCCGTATGAATCGGGGTAACCCTGCTGCATGGCGGAGGCCTCTGTGGACACATCGGACGAACCATTTGATAGAGCTTTGCTGTACCTGCGCGCGGCAGGCCACGATACCGGTCCGGAAACCCGGGCACGGTTGCAGAGCATGCTGCAGGCTCGAGGGGCTGGACGCCGGGCTCTGAGTACCAAGCAAATGCTGGAGCTGATGCCTCAGTGGTTCGCCTTGCCCGGGCGTAGACAGGGTCATCATCTCCCACCCATTACCCGGGCCAGTATCGGGTACCCCCGTGAGTAGTTCCGATTCCTGGCGCCCCGTTGCCCTGCGGCGGCGCTTGCTGCTTGTCTTCCTTGTGGCCACTCAAACACTGGTGGGCATGTTGCTGTTTTCCCGGACTGTGCCGGAGCAGGCAGGTTCCGTAACAATCGCGGCGCTGTTGACGGTGTTCGGGGTTCTGTTTGCCTGGATTGGGGTGGGTTTCTGGACGGCGGTTTTCGGGTTCGTCGCCCTGCGCTTCGGCGGGGACGGCTGGAGCCTTTCCAGGCGTGTAGAGCCCGAAGGGTGCAGGGAGTTATTGTCGGCCCCAACTGCCGTTGTGATGCCCATCTGCCATGAACCAGTACAACATACTCTCGGTGGCTTGAAAGCAATCATCGAGGACCTTGGGCAACGTGGACAAGCCCGCGCCGTGGATTTCTACGTGCTATCGGACAGTCGGGACCCGGAGATCTGGCTCGAGGAACAGGCAACCTGCGAGCAAATTCGTCGGGAGCTTGGCCCCCATCAACATTTGTTCTACCGGCGTCGCAACGTCAACCTGAACTACAAGAGCGGCAATATTGCCGATTTCCTGCGTCGATGGGGCCGCCGCTACCGCTACATGGTCGTTCTGGACGCCGACAGCCTGCTCAGTGCCAACTGCATTACCCGGCTTATCCAGCTGATGGAGGCCCGGCCTGAGGCCGGGATTATCCAGACCACACCCCGACTGGCCCGTGCAGAAACCCGGTTTGCCCGCCTGCAACAGTTTGCCAACCGCTGCTATGGCAGGCTCTACAGCGCAGGACTGGCGGCCATTCAACTGGGGGAGGCCACCTACTGGGGCCACAATGCGATCATCAGGGTAGCCCCGTTCATGGCCCACTGCGGTCTGCGCAAGCTTCAGGGCCCGGGCCTGTTCCGGGGGCCGGTACTCAGCCATGATTTTATTGAGGCTGCGCTGATGGGCCGGGCAGGCTACGAAGTGTGGCTGGAACCTGCCATCGCCGGCAGTTTTGAGGAATCACCGCCAACCCTGGAAGACGACCTGATCCGCGACCGTAGGTGGTGTCGTGGCAATCTCCAGCACCTCTGGCTGCTGGCAACCATGGGCAAACTACGGCTGGCCCACCGGATGGCCCTGGTAACCGGCATTCTCTCTTACCTGGCTTCTCCACTCTGGCTGGTTTTCCTGGGCCTGTCCGGATTTGTGGCGTTGGCCGGACCGTCAGCAACGCCGGCACTGCCGGGGGTGATGGCCACAACGGAGGCGGGCTCAAGCGCAGGGGCACTGCTTGTCGCCGTGACCGCACTGCTACTCTTTGGGCCACGACTTCTGGCCGTAGGGGACCATTGGTTGGCTGGAAGAACTGCCAGATTCGGAGGTCTGTTCAGGCTCTGTGCCAATACCTTTCTCGAAACACTCGCGGCCCTGGCACTAGCGCCCATCCGGATGCTGGTTCACACGCTCCATGTGGTTCAGGCTGTGCTGAATCTCAACGTGGGCTGGCAGGGGCAAAACAGGTCCGGCGGCCTCAGTCCGGGGCTGAGTCTCCGGCACTATGGCCTGCTCCTCGCCTCGGCGGCGGCAGGCCTGACCCTCATTTACTGGCATGCGCCAACGCTGACGCCCTGGGCCCTGCCGGTCATGGCACCGGTGTTGTTGGCACCGGCCCTGGCCTGCTGGCTTGGTCGAACCCCAGGCTTGGGCACCTGGCTGCAAGTGCCAGAGGATGAGCAAACCACCCGAGTGATTAAGCTTGCCGAGACCACCGGCCCACTCAGCCATGATCCGGGTCGTTTGAGCTGGTTTGAACAGGTGGTTGTGTCGCCTGTCTTTGCCGGGATTTCAGACTATGACGCACTGCCAGCCACCGGTAAAAAGGCACGGGCGCTGGCGCGCCTGGTTGATCGCTGCGCCATTGAAGGCAAACAGGCCCTGAGTCACCGGGAACTCAGTCTGATCTGCAACCATCCGGAAGCCCTGAAAGCGCTGCATTGCCGAGCCTGGCATGCCTCGCACGAATCACCCTGGCGGGAGGTGCTGGTCCGCATGGCCCGGTCTCTTGAGCGAAGGCCTCCGGCACCGGTGTCATTGCCCCGCCAGCCAGCAGCCCTGACATGGGCAGAGGCAGCTTCGTGATACTGGTCTGGCTGCTGCTTCTGAACGGATTATTCCTTTTGCCTTCCTTGGCTTTGCCCGGCGACACGCCCTGGTTTTCTCTGGAGGCCCTGATCGTCTGGGCCCTCATTTGCGGACTCAGGAAGCCAGAGCAAAAGTATCGCGTCGGCCAGATACTGGCTGTTCTTTATGGACTACTGGTTCTTCTTGTCCTGGCGGATGCCCTGGTGCGGGAAAGTCTGGGCCGTGGTCTTAACCTCTATCTGGAGTTGGGTCTGCTGGACGCGGCCTGGAACCTCCTGGATACCAACCTGGGTGCCGGTTTGGCGGTGCTGGCCCTCATCATTGTGGCAGCCTTACTTGCCGGGGTGGGTCGCCTGTTTCGGTACGGACTGGAACGGCTGGCACAGCATTCTCCGGCTCGCCTCGGCAAACCGCTCTGGCTGGTGTCCGGCCTGTTCCTGGCCGGGGCGGTAACCCCATGGATAGGCAGCCCGGCGCTGGCCTTCGTTGCCAATCAGGCCTCCCTGATCACTCACACGCACCAGACTACCCGGAACTTTGCCAAAGAGCTGAACGCCGGGCCCGGTCGACAGAGCCAACCCTCACCGCTGGCGAAGCTGGCGCAAACGGATGTGATTCTGGGGTTTATTGAATCCTATGGCGTCTCGACTGTTACGGACGAACGCTACCGCTCCCTGGTCGGCCCGGGCCTCGAAGCGATGGGCCAGTCGCTTGACGCTGCGGGGCTCACGGTCGCCACAGGCCGACTGCAGTCGCCAATCCAGGGTGGCCAGTCCTGGCTCGGCCACCTTTCCGTGCTCAGCGGCCAGTGGATTCACAACCAGCTTGCCTACGAAACCCTGCTCAGCAGCGGCTACGCCACCCTGATCGATGACTTCCGAAGTACCGGACACAAAACCCTGGCCGTGATGCCGGCGATCACCCGGGCCTGGCCCGAGGGCCGACTGTTTCGCTACGACCGGATCTACGATCACGACGATCTGGATTACCAGGGGCCACCGTTCAACTGGGTCACCATGCCCGATCAATATACCTGGCACCGGTTCCAGGCCATTCGTGACAGCCATCAGGGTCCTTTGTTCGCTGAACTTGCCCTGATCAGTAGCCACGCGCCCTGGGTTCCAATCCTGCCGGTGCTTGATGACTGGCAAAGCATTGGCAACGGAGAGGTGTTCCAGCGCTGGAAAGGCGCTGGCGAGGCACCGGTTTCGCTATGGCGTGACCCGGACCGGGTCCGCCAGCATTACGGACAGGCCATCGCCTATGCCCTGGAGGTTGCCGGAGGCTTTGCCGCCCACTATCTGAGCCAGAACGCGCTGATGATCATCCTGGGTGACCATCAGCCAGCTCCCCTGATCACGGGTGAGGACGCCAGCCGCGATGTCATTGTTCATGTCGTCAGTGCAGACCCGAAACTGGTGGAACCGTTTTTGTCCGGTGAACTGCCGGGATTTCGACCCGGTATCCGGCCCGATCCGGAAACACCCGGAGCCACAATGAGCCGTTTCCGCCCCTTTCTGCACCGCCATTTCGGTCAACCCTGAACCCGATTTGACCCTGATCAAAATTCCATCAACCTCACCCTTGAAAACATCCGCTATGCACCTACATTCGGAAATAGCAGAGGTTCACGGATAACCATCCGGCTGGCGCCACCGGCATGGAGCAGTTCCGCGATCGAAGCTGATGCTCAACTATTCAGATTCGTTTCGTTTAAAAAAGGAGGGCTGCCTTATGAGCAATCTTACCCGCTGGAATCCGGTCAATGAGTTCGAAGACCTGATGAACCGCTATAACCGCATGTTCGGCCTGACCCGCTCAGGCGGCGAGCGCGAAGGCAAGGACCTGTTCAGCCGCAGCGACTGGGCTCCGGCCGTGGACATCAAGGAGACTCCGGAAGCCTTCACCATTGAGGCCGAGCTGCCGGGCATGTCCAAGGAGGACGTGAAGGTGACAGTGCACGAGGGCGTTCTGAGCATTCAGGGTGAGCGCAAGAGTGAAGATGAGAGCAAGGACAAGAAGCACCACCGGATTGAGCGTTTCTACGGTAGCTTCCTGCGTCGCTTCACGCTGCCGGAGAACGTTGATGAAAACAGCGTGAAGGCGAACTTCAAGGACGGCATGCTGACCCTGACGCTCCAGAAGGCCGAGCCCAAAGAGCCCAAGGCCATCGAGGTCGACGTGCAGTAAACGCCGGAAATCTCAGTCAGCGACAGACGGCCGCACCGGGTTCAGTGTCCGGCTGCGGTCGTAGTTCTGGCGCCGGCCTTTTTCAGGGCACTGGCGTAATCCACGCTGCGCCGATGCCGGGAGATCAGGTCCAGAATGGTCTCTCCGTCCGGACCAGGGGCGTTCAGGTCGCGATTCTCGGCAACGAAAAACCCGATAAAGCGCTCAAAGTCTTCCGCCCGCATGGCCTGGTAGGCTTTCAACAGGGCAAGGTAATCAGCATTCTCGTTAGCATCCCAGGGGCGGATATCCAGAAAACTCCTCACCCGCTCGTCGCTCCATTCTTCGCCAATTACTTTCGGCTTGTCCGGTCCACTCATGGTTGCTCTCTCGCTTTGCTGTGCCAGTCAGTTATCGGGCGCACAGTATAAAGCCCTGAAAGCAGGACAGTTATATGGATTGCTCATGAGAAGCTACGCACCGGCTATAAGACTCAGGGCATGATTTCGACAGGCAGGTCGCCAGTGGGAACCTCATCGCTGCATTCTGGATTTCGAATGGCGATTTCCACTCGCCGGTTCAGGGCCCGGTTCTCCGGCGTGTCGTTGGGCGCAAGCGGGTTGGTCTCGGCACGCCCGGCCGCCACCACCCGCTCAGCCGGTACCTGACGGTTCATCACCAGCTCGTGCACCACCGACACGGCACGGGCCGCGGAAAGATCCCAGTTGGAGCGGTAGCGGTCGCTGGAAATCGGCCGGTCATCGGTGTAACCGGACACCAACACATCGCCGGTACACGCCGAGAGCACGTTCACCACCCGTTCGATGATCGGGATCATTTCCGGTTTGATGGCGGCATCACCGGATCGAAAAGTGGCCTCCTCGGAAAAGCGGATCACCACCTGGTTCTGGTCGTAATTGACACTCAACGCTTCGGAGGCCACCTCCGATTCCAGCTCCCGGATCATCCGGCTGGCCAGATCAATCACACCACCGGGAATCTGGGTGGGCGCAGCCTCCTCGGCCCGCTCATCGATGAATTCGGGCTCCCGGGTCTGGGACTCGGTGGGCTCGGGCAGGGAGACGGTATCCGATTCGATCATGGTCAGTGGGGAGCCGCCGATATCCTCGGCCAGGACGTTGCTGGAGCCAAAAGCCACCGCCATGGAATTCGCCATGGCACGGTACTTCTCAACGTCCATTTCGGCAAACGACAGCAGCAGGATGAAAAAAGTCAGCAGTAGGGTGGCCAGATCGGCGAAGGTAACGATCCAGCCCGGCGTCTGGTTCTGCAAACGCTTCCGGTTTTTCTTCTGGACCAGTTCCAAACCCTCAGGCCTCCCGCTCCGGCGCCAGGCCGGTGCGCTGTTCCGGGTGGACAAACGAGGACAGCAGTTCGGTCATCACCCGGGGATTCTCGCCGCGCATGATGTTCTTGATGGACGTGATGATTAGCATCTGGTTCCGGGACTCATCCTCGGCTTTCAGTTGCAGCTTGTCGGCCAGGGGCAGGGCAATCAGCTGGGCAATGAACGCACCGTAAAGGGTAGTGAGCAGGGCGATCGCCATGGCCGGACCAATGGAGGATGGGTCATCCAGGGTATTAAGCATCTGTACCAGGCCCACCAGGGTGCCCAGCATGCCAATGGCCGGGGCGGATTCACCGATACCCCGGAACACCCGCTCGGCCACTTCGTACCGCTCGGCAGTCTGTTGAGTTTCCTGGGCCAGCGCCTCTTCCACCAGTTCCGGCGGGTGACCGTCGACACACAGATTGATCGCCTTCTGAAGGAACGCGTTGTCAGTCTGGTGGTTCTCCAGGCCCAGAATGCCTTCCTTACGCACCACCATGGCCAGCGAGCCCACTTCCCGGATCAGTTCCGTTGGCCGCGCCATACGGTCGGTAAAGGCAGCAGACATGGCCAGCCGGAAAGCGCTCATCACCGATGCCATGCGGAATTTGATCAGGGTAACCGCAAAGGTGCCACCCAACACGATGGCCAGCCCCGGAAAATTCAGGAACGTCAGGAAGGAGGCATTGGCCAGCATCGCCAGAATGACGATAAGAACACCGGCGACAAGCCCGACAAGGGTAAGAATGTCCATCGAAAATCCCTACGGAAGTTGACCATGAGCATAGCCCATCACGGGCACAGCGGCTCAGTCGTTACGCAATTCATCGATGACGGGGCGGGTGGCAGGACTCACCCCGCGCCAGATCCGGAACGATTCCGCTGCCTGCTCCACCAGCATACCAAGCCCGTCGTGAACGATCTGTGCGCCCTGTTCAAGTGCCCAACGGTTAAAGGTGGTGGTCTGCAGAGAATACATCATGTCGTAGACCACGGTTTTCTCTGCAATCACCTTCGGTGACAGCGGGGGCAAATCGCCCTGGAGGCTGGCGCTGGTACCGTTGATGATCAAATCAAACGGCTCAGAGGGCTGTTCGAATCCGCAGGCAGAAAGCCGGGTCTCGCCAGCCACGGGTGTAAACAGTTCAACCAGGGCCTCAGCCTTGGCAACGGTTCGGTTGGCGATGGTAATGGCGCCAGGATGCTCCGCCAGGATCGGACCCAGAACACCCCGAACGGCGCCTCCGGCACCCAGCACCAGAATCCGCGCTGCGTTCAGGGTGACACCGTGGTTTATGAGCAAGTCACGGACAATACCGCACCCGTCGGTATTGTCAGCGACAAGCACGCCATCACCATCCAGGTACAGGGTATTGGCGGCCCCGGCATTCTCGGCACGCTCGGTACGACGGTCCGCCAGCTTCCAGGCTTCTTCCTTGAAAGGCACGGTCACATTGAGGCCCTTCCCGCCCCGCTCGAAGAACTGTTTTACGGTACCGGCGAAATCATCCCGCGGCGCCTGTATCGCCGTGTACTCAACCGGCTCACCGGTCTCCCTGGCAAACAGGCTGTGAATCCTCGGCGATTTGCTGTGGCTGATGGGGTTGCCAACCACCGCGTATAGATCGTTAGTCATGCTGCGCCTCCAGCCAGTCCCGGCCGGTCAGGAAATAGTCGGTTAGTCGGGCTTCCTCCGAGCCAGGCTCCGCGGTCCGGTTGTAATCCCAGCGCACCAGGGGCGGCAGGGACATCAGGATGGATTCCGTCCGACCGCCGGATTGCAGGCCAAACAGCGTACCGCGGTCATAGACAAGATTGAACTCCACGTACCGTCCTCGACGATAGAGCTGGAAGTCCCGCTCGCGGTCACCGTACGGACGGTCCATGCGGCGCCGGACTATGGGCTCGTAGGCTTCAATATAGCTGTCACCTACCGCTTTCATCAGGCCGAAATCCTGCTCGAAGTCGCCTGTGTTGTGGTCGTCAAAAAACAGACCACCAACGCCGCGGGGTTCATCCCGGTGTTTCAGATAAAAGTAATCATCGCACCAATCCTTGAAGCGCTTGTAGGTGCCCTCTCCAAACGGCTCGCAGGCGTCGCGGGCTGTCTGGTGCCAGTGCACACAGTCTTCTTCGAAACCGTAGTAAGGCGTGAGGTCGTAGCCACCACCAAACCAGTACACTGGCTCACTGCCCTTCGGTGTGGCGATGAAAAACCGGACGTTGGCGTGGGACGTCGGCACAAAAGGGTTGTTGGGGTGGATAACCAGCGACACCCCCATGGCCTGCCAGGGAGCACCGGCCAGATGCGGGCGGTGGGCGGTGGCGGAGGCCGGCATGGTGTCACCCATCACATGGGAAAAATTGACACCGCCTTTCTCGAACACGCGACCCTCTGTAATAACACGGCTGATACCACCGCCACCCTCAGGTCGGTCCCAGGCATCCCGAATGAAAGATGCGCCCTCATCGAGGGCCTCCAGCCGGCTACAGATCGACTCCTGCAATCCCAGCAGATACTGCTTTACCGCCTGGCTATCGGGTTGCTGTGGCATAAACGCTCCTAACGAAGTTGCTGACCGCTGACAATATCAATAATACGGCTGGGTTTGCGATTACCGCCCAATGCGCCGGGCACGATCCAGTCAAGCTGATCGCCGAAATAGCGCCGGACTTGCCAGATATGCCGGGCCGGCTGGCGCCCTGCCGGGTTGCAGGAGGTGGAAACCAGGGGCATTCCCGCCGCCTTACACAGGGCGCCCACCACGGGGTGCTCGCTGACCCGCACCGCGATGGAGGTGTGCTTCCCGCGCACCCATTCCGGGATCTGCCGCTCGACATCGGGCAGGAGGCAGGTCACAGGTCCCGGCCAGTAGCGCTCTGCCTCGTCTTGAAGCGCCTGAGACAGGGGCTCCAGAAGGAAGCGGATCTGGTCGACAGACGAAGCCACCAGAATCACGCCTTTCTCAACCGGGCGCTGCTTCAGCTCCAGAATCCGCTCCACCGCCTCCTGATCCCAGGGATCACAACCCAGGCCCCAGACAGCCTCGGTGGGATAGGCGATAACACCGCCACTGAAAATCGTGCGGCGGGCACAATGCAGTTGCCAGTCAGAAAGGGGATGGGAATCGGGCATGCGCCTCTGTCAGGGTTGATCAGGGTAGATGTTCACACCGGTTTCACGCGACTTTCTGATAGCCCCCCGGAGCCGAACTGATGAGCCCCTGCAACTCGAGAAGCAACAGGGACTGCATGAGCTGGTCGGCAGGGAGACCGGTCGCTGAACTCAGTGCATCGGTTGATTGTGGATCATACCCTAAAGCCTCAAACACCGCGATTTCCCGGCTGTCCAATCCGGCCAGGAGTCCTTTTCCCTGCGGCTTTGGCTCTGGCGCCGAGTCAGGGCTGGCCTTAAGCGGCGGAGACCACCAGGCACCCAACTCTTCGACAATGTCGTCCACCGTCTCAACCAGTCGAGCCCCCTGTTTGATCAAGTGATGACAGCCCCGGGCAACCGGACTGTGCACCGACCCGGGAATAGCGAAAACTTCACGCCCCTGTTCCAACGCCATTCGCGCAGTAATCAGGGAGCCACTGCGCAGACCCGCCTCCACCACCAGCACGCCTCGGCTCAGGCCGCTGATAATACGGTTGCGCTGGGGAAAGTGGGCGGCTCGTGCCGGCGTACCGGGGGGATACTCAGAAATCATCAGACCATGCTGAATGACCCGCTCACCAAGCCGTCGATGCTGATGGGGGTAGATGCGGTCCAGGCCGCGACCAACCACCGCGATGGTCGGAAACCCGGCATCGAGCGCACCGGCGTGGGCAGCACCATCGACACCAAGCGCCAGACCACTGGTCACCAGTAACTCCCGGGAACTGAGTTCCGCAGCAAACCGTCGGGCATGGTCCAGGCCGGCCGCCGTGGCCTTCCGGCTGCCGATAATGCCGATCTGGTCCCGGGCCATAAGCCCCGTATCACCGAGGGTATACAGCACCAGGGGCGCGTCGTGGATGTGCCGCAACTGCTCCGGGTAATGACTATCTGGCCAGGTCAGAATCCCGATGCCGTGCTTGCAGCAATTGTCCCTGATCGTCCGGACCTCACGTACCGCAGGATGGGCATCATCCTGCTTTTGCCAGGCCTGGATTGCCGCCGCGGCGTCTGCAGTCATGCCCATGGCCCGCAAGGTGGCGGCATTCATTGAAAGGAGTCGGGGCAGGTCAGGGAGTTCTGTCAGCAGTTCACGCCGACGGGCACGGCCAACGTCTGGCAGGCAGGTCAGAAACAGCCATTGGGCTGTGGCAGAGGAAAACACGGCATCGTCCTTGGAAAAAGCGAGGCCGGACCTTCCTGGTCCGGCCGTTGCATCTGTCGGTAATCAGTCAATCAGGGGTTGGTAACCTTGTCACCCACTGTCAAAGCACGGGTGGCCTGAAGTACCAGGCCGTAGCTCATTTTTTCGTAGGCCTGGAATACCATCAGCAGGCCGGCACGCTCGGAGGGCAGTTCGATGGTTTCTCCGGTTACCGGATCGCGAACCAGATTGCCGCTTTTCAGCACGGCCATCACGTTGCCCGCTTCCAGCCCTTCGCGGGTGCCGCGGTTTATGGCAACCACATCGAACTGACCGATCTGGCTCACACCGCCGTCGACGGAGATCATCTGTCCTTCCACATCCTGGTCAGGAGCGCTGGGCACAAAGCTGGTGGTCAGACGACGGTCTTCGCTCACCATCAGCCGGTCACCAATGCGAACTTCTTCGCTGGAGCTGGTCAGGTTTACGGTCAGCACGTCGCCGTTTTCCCGGGCCACGTCACCACGGGCAATACTCCGGGCCTCCAGACCAAGGAATTCGCCAGTTTCCGGGTCGCGGAACTCCTTGCTGCGGCGGAAGATACCCACTTTGTCCGCAGGCTTCTCGCCACGGGCATAGAGTTTGTCGCCGGCACCGGTAATAATCCGGCCATCTTCCCCTTCCAGAACGTAAGGGGCGCCATTGATTTCTTCCGGGCTGACAATACGGGTGTCGGTGAGGAAGCTGCCAATGGCATCCAGCGGGATAGCCGGGATCGGCGTGTCGATGGGCTCGGACCGAACCTTCGGCGACAGCTTCACCACATCGCTGCTGGCCACCTTGGTAATTCGGGGTTTGCCGTCGATGTAAACCAGGGCAAGGCGATCACCAGGATAAATAAGGTGAGGGTTGGCGACCTGCGGGTTCACATGCCATATTTCCGGCCAGTACCAGGGATTATTCAGAAAACGGGCCGAGATGTCCCAGAGGGTGTCACCCTTCACAACGGTGTAACGCTCGGGATGATCGGACCGCAGCTCCGGTGCAGCATGGGCCCAGGAGGTTATAAGCAGCGTAGTTGCTGCCAGAGCGTACAGCAGTTTCCTCATTGTGTAAGTCCTTGATCGCGTGCCTTGATTCTTTGCATTCTGTTGGGATGCAGTCAGTTACCTGCAGCTTATTACGTTGTTATTCCAGTTACTATAGAAGAAGTCTCGCAAATTGTGATGTTATCTTTTGTTCTTCCAGTAAATTCTATCCCGCCGCTGAAAGATTTTAACTATTAACTGATCAGTTTGTACTCAATCGACGAATTGTTGGATAATAGGCTTATTAGCGCTGATAACCCCTCCAGCCGTTGAAAGCTGTGGCCTTGCCCCGATAATAGTAGAGGCAGGGCGAAAATTTGCGCAGTACGCTGTCGCATTTCGGACATCAGTTTCAGAATGTTACAAAGAGCAGCAAAGTCAAAAGAGAGGCCGACATGATCATGCTGGCCTCCCGACATACAGGTAAAAAGACCGACCTATGATACTAGAGATTCTCGAATACCCGGATCCCCGTCTGCGCACCATTGCCAAGCCGGTAGAAGAGGTCACGGACGCCGACCGCAAGCTGATCGACGACATGTTCGAGACCATGTACGATGCGCCCGGTATTGGCCTGGCGGCGACCCAGGTCAACGTTCATAAACAGATCATTGTCATGGATCTGTCGGAGGACAAGAGCGAGCCGCGGGTATTTATCAATCCGGAGGTCACCGTGCTGGATGGCGAGAAAGAGGCCATGCAGGAGGGCTGCCTGTCGGTTCCGGGATTCTACGAAGATGTCGAACGGATCGAACACTGTATGATCCGGGCGCTGGACAGGGACGGCAAACCGTTTGAACTGGAGGCGAAAGGCCTGCTGGCAGTCTGCATCCAGCATGAGATGGATCACCTGAACGGGAAGCTGTTCGTTGACTACCTCAGCTCGCTAAAGCGTAACCGGATTCGCAAGAAGCTGGAGAAGCAGCACAAGAAGAGCGCCTGATCAGGCTGCAGGCGAGCGAATAACCAGACACTATCTTCCGGACCGGGTCATGACCCGGTCTTTTCGTATTACAACGAAACAGAGATCACAACACCGTGCGACTTGTTTTTGCTGGCACCCCGGATTTCGCGGCAACCGCGCTCAAAGCCTTGATTGCCGCCGGCCACACCATCGTTGGCGTTTATTCCCAGCCGGACCGTCCCGCCGGCCGTGGCCGGAAGCTGCAGCCCAGCCCGGTCAAGCAGGTGGCGCTGGACCATGAGATCCCGGTCTTCCAGCCCGAAACACTGAAAACAGCCGAAGCGCAGAAGCAGTTGGCCGACCTGAAGCCGGACGTGATGATCGTCGCCGCCTACGGCCTGATCCTGCCAAAGTCGGTGCTCGACATTCCCACCCACGGCTGCCTGAACATCCACGCCTCGCTGCTGCCGCGCTGGCGCGGTGCCGCTCCAATCCAGAGGGCCATAGCCGCGGGCGATGCGGAAACCGGCATCACCATCATGCAGATGGACGAAGGCCTGGATACCGGGGCCATGCTGTTGAAATCCCTGACCGCTATCGATACGAGCGACACCGGGGGCAGCCTGCACGACCGGCTCGCGGAGCTTGGTGGCAAGGCCATCATCAAGGCCCTGGAGCTTTTAAAGAAAGGTGAACTTACCGGGGAACCGCAGAACGACGACCTCGCCTGCTACGCCAGCAAACTGAGCAAAACCGAGGGCCATATTGACTGGGCCACGGACGCCACAGCCATTGAACGGCTGGTTCGCGCTTTCAACCCCTGGCCCGGAACCTACACCGATCTGGGCGATCAACGGATCCGCATTCACGAAGCCCGCGCCCTTGTGACAGACAGCGACGCGTTTCCCGGCACCGTGGTGCATAGGGATCGGGACGGGATCGATATTGCCTGCGGCAACGGCACCCTGCGCATCACCCGCCTGCAACTGCCAGGCTCCCGCGCCCAGAGCGTGAATGACCTGATCAACGGCGGCAAAGAACTGCTGATGCCCGGCCAGGAGCTGCGCTGACATGGGGGACCGACAACAACCCATGCGCGCCATCGCCGCCGGCGTGATGCTGGCCGTGGAAAACGGTCAATCCCTGTCCCAGTGCCTTCCGCCAGCCCTGAACCGCCTGCCCGCCAACGAACGCCCCGAACTCCAGGCGCTTTGTTATGGTACGTGCCGCTGGTTTCACCGACTGGAGGGCGAACTCAATGGCCGGCTGAAAAAGCCCCTGCGCAAACCGGACCGCGTCGTCCATCACCTGATGCTGGTGGCCCTGTTCCAGTTACGCTTCAGCCAACAGGCCACCTACGCCATACTCAATGAAACCGTCGAAGCCTGCCGGGCCCTGGACAAACCGCACCTGACCGGCCTGGTGAACGGGGTACTCAGGGCCGCAGAACGGGAAGGCGCACCCGAGCCAGCAGACGATTCTGCCCGTTTCAGTCACCCCGTCTGGATGGTGGAAAAACTCCGCCACAACTGGCCGGAAGACTGGCAGCAGATTCTGAACGCCAACAATGCGCAGGCGCCCATGACATTGAGAGTGAACGCGTTGCGTTTTTCCCGTGACGAGTATCTCGGCCTGCTGAAAGAAGCTGGCATTGAGGCCAGCCCGACCCGTTTCGCACCCCACGGCATTCAATTGGCCCATCCTGCGCCTGTCGACCAACTACTCTGGTTCGCTGACGGCGCCGTGAGCGTGCAGGATGAAGCGGCGCAGCTGTGCACGACCCTGCTGGATCTGTCGCCAGGCCAGAGAGTTCTGGATGCCTGCGCCGCGCCTGGGGGCAAAACCTGCGCAATCCTGGAAAGTTGTGGCGAACTGGCAGAAGTGGTCGCCATAGATGAATCCGCGGAACGCCTGCCCCGGGTCCAGGAGAATCTCGATCGCCTGGATCTGGACGCCACTCTGAAACAGGCCGATGCCGCTGCGACCGACCAATGGTGGGACGGCGAGGCATTCGATCGCATTCTGCTGGACGTGCCCTGCAGCGCCAGCGGCGTGATTCGCCGTCATCCCGATATCAAGTTATTACGCCGTGAATCGGACATTACTCCCCTTGCGGCTATACAGCTCGGGTTACTGGACGCGATGTGGGCTATCCTGAAACCCGGAGGCCGGCTGGTGTATGCCACCTGTTCGGTGTTCCCCCAGGAAAACCACCGTATAATTCAGCGGTTCTGCAAGCAGCAGACCGATGCCATCCTTGTTGAGCCAGAGGCTCAGTGGGGGCGCGATATGGGTGCGGGGCGGCAACTGCTCCCCGATCCGGACAGCCATGACGGCTTCTTCTATGCCGTGCTGGAGAAACCCGAACCATGAAAATCCTGATTCTCGGGGCCGGCCAGGTCGGCGGAACACTCGCCGAAAACCTTGCCAACGAAGCCAACGACATCACCATCATCGACTCCGACAGTGCCCGGTTGCGGGAGCTGCAGGACCGGCTTGATATCCGCACGGTCCAGGGTGCGGCGTCCTATCCGACGTCACTGCGCCAGGCCGGGGCCGAAGATGCCGACATGCTCATCGCAGTGACCAACAGCGACGAGACCAACATGGTGGCGTGCCAGGTCAGCAAGCTTCTCTACAAGACACCGACTACCATCTGCCGGGTGCGGGCCAACGCCTACCTGGCAAAATCGGAGCTGTTTTACCAGCGTGACCAGACCAAGGATCTGGACAGTCTCCGCGGCTTCCCGATCGACGTTCTGATCAGCCCCGAGCACCTGGTGACCAAGCACATTACCCGGCTGATCGAAAACCCCGGCGCCTTACAGGTGCTTGAGTTCTCCAAGGGGCTGACCCGTCTGGTGGCCATCCGTGCCATGAAGGGCGGGCCACTGGTGGGCCATGAGCTGTCTTACCTGCGCACACACATGCCCAAGATCGATACCCGGGTGGCGGCAATTTTCCGGAAAGACCGGGCAATCATGCCCGAAGGAAACACGGTAATTGAGGACGGCGATGAGGTGTTCTTCATTGCTGCGGCCGACCACATCAAGTCTGTCATGAGTGAGCTCCAGCCGCTGGTAAAACCCTACAAGCGCATCTTTATCTGCGGCGGTGGCAACATTGGCCAGCGCCTGGCCAACACCCTGGAAAGCCGTTACCAGGTCAAGCTGCTGGAACGGGACCACGAGCGCTGTGTGATGCTTTCAGAAAACCTGCGCAAGACCGTGGTGCTCGAAGGCAACGCCGCCAACAAGGACATCCTGCTGGAAGAGAACATCGAAAACACCGATGTATTCTGTGCGGTGACCAACGACGATGAAGCCAACATCATGGCGTCACTTCTGGCCAAGCGCCTCGGTGCCCGCAAGGTACTGACCCTGATCAACAACCCGGACTACGTGGACTTGATCCAGGGTGGCGACATCGACGTGGCCATCTCGCCCCAGCAAACCACCATCGGCAGTCTATTGACCCACGTACGCCGGGGCGACGTGGTAAACGTTCACTCACTGCGCAGGGGCGCTGCCGAGGCGATCGAAGCAATTGCCCACGGCGACCATCGATCGTCCAAGGTGGTGGGCAAACGGCTGGATGAAATCAACCTGCCGGAAGGCACGACCATCGGTGCCATTGTCCGTCGCAACGAAGTTCTGATCGCCCACGATCACCTCCGGATACAGCCGGATGACCACGTTATCCTGTTCCTGGTCGATAAAACCCGCATCCGCGATGTGGAAAAACTGTTCCAGGTTGGGCTCACCTTCTTCTGACTTAGAAATACACAGCCAGCACGCGTATAATGCGCCTTTCTTTTTTCAGAGCGTCCCGAAGGATAACCGGGGCGCCACACACAGACTGATCAGCAGGCAACCGTCGTGACAGACAAGGCAACAAAACAGACTACTCCGGATATCGGGACCTTCCAGGGCCTGATCCTGGCTCTGCAGAATTTCTGGGCGCAGCACGGCTGCGTGGTTCTTCAGCCCCTGGACATGGAAGTGGGTGCCGGCACCTTCCACCCGGCCACCTTCCTGCGTGCCATCGGGCCGGAAACCTGGAACGCTGCCTATGTACAGCCCAGCCGCCGCCCCACCGACGGCCGTTACGGTGAGAACCCCAACCGCCTGCAGCACTATTACCAGTTCCAGGTGGTTCTGAAACCATCGCCGGATAACATCCAGGAGCTGTATCTGGATTCCCTCCGTGCCCTGGGCCTGGACCCGCTGGTGCACGACATCCGGTTTGTGGAAGACAACTGGGAGTCCCCGACACTGGGCGCCTGGGGCCTGGGCTGGGAAATCTGGCTGAACGGTATGGAAGTCACCCAGTTTACCTACTTCCAGCAGGTTGGCGGCCTGGAGTGCTTCCCGGTCACCGGCGAGCTGACCTACGGGCTGGAGCGCATCGCCATGTACCTGCAGGGCGTGGACAGCGTATACGATCTGGTCTGGACGGAAGGCCCTGACGGTGTGGTCACCTACGGTGACGTGTTCCACCAGCAGGAAGTGGAGATGTCCACCTACAACTTCGAGCACGCCGACACCGAGTTCCTGTTCCACAGCTTCGATGTTCACGAGCGGGAAAGCGCTCGCCTGATTGAAGCGGGCCTGGCACTGCCAGCCTACGAGCAGGTACTCAAAGCCTCCCACACCTTCAACCTGCTGGACGCCCGCCACGCCATCTCGGTGACCGAGCGTCAGCGTTTCATCCTTCGGGTTCGCACCCTTGCTCGAGCCGTTGCCCAAGCCTACTTCGACAGCCGTCGCTCGCTCGGCTTCCCGCTCGCCCCCGAGGCGCTGCGTAAGGAAGTCCTCGCCGCTGCTGACGCCGCCGACGACAAGGCGAAAAGCAAGAAGGGCAAAAAAGCGAAGAAGGCACAGCAGGAACAGGGGAACGCATAACCATGGCTACACAGGATTTTCTGGTCGAACTGGGCACCGAAGAGCTGCCCCCCAAGGCCCTCAAGCCGCTTTCTGATGCCTTCACCCAGGGCATTGCCCGGGGTCTGGAAGAAGCAGGCGTCGAATTCGCAACGGTTGAAAGTTTTGCCGCTCCGCGCCGTCTGGCCGTGCGCATCCGGGATCTGGCCGATTCCCAGCAGGACAAGTCGGTTGAAAAGCGTGGTCCTGCCGTCAAGGCGGCATTCGACGATGCAGGCAACCCGACCCGCGCGCTGACCGGCTTTGCCACCTCCCTGGGCGTCACCCCGGACCAGCTCGACACCCTGGAAACCGACAAGGGTGCCTGGGTGGTATACCGCACGGTCGAGCAGGGCAAGCCCACCGTGGAACTGATGCCGGAACTGGTGGAGCAATCCCTGGCCAGCCTGCCGATTCCCAAGCGCATGCGCTGGGGCGCCCACCGCACCGAGTTCGTTCGCCCGGTGCACTGGGTCGTCATGCTGTTTGGCAACAAGGTGATTGAAACGCCGATCATGGGGCTGAACCCGGGCAACAAAACCCGCGGTCATCGCTTCCACTGCCCGAAATCCCTGATCGTGCCCACGCCGAATGATTACGAAGTCGTTCTCAAACAGGAAGGCTATGTGATCGCTGACTTCGCGGAGCGCCGGGAACAGATCCGTGCCGGCGTGACCGAACTGGCCGAGAAGGAAGCCGGTGGCAAAGCGGTCATTGATGAAGACCTGCTGGACGAAGTCACCGCACTGAACGAGTGGCCTGTGCCGTTGATGGGCCGCTTCGAGGAGCGTTTCCTCGAGGTACCGGCAGAAGCGCTGATTTCTTCCATGAAGGAACACCAGAAGTACTTCCACGTGGTGGCCGCCGACGGGGAAATGCTGCCGCTGTTCATTACCGTTGCCAACATCGAGAGCAAGGATCCGTCCCAGGTGATCTCCGGTAACGAAAAAGTGATCCGGCCCCGTCTTTCCGACGCCGCCTTCTTCTATGAAACCGACCGGAAGACAAAGCTCGAGGATCGCATCGACGCCCTCAAGCCCATCGTGTTCCAGGAAAAGCTGGGCAGCATCTACGACAAGTCCGTGCGCGTCTCGGCCCTGGCCAGGAAAATTGCCGACGCCATCGGCAGTGATCCGGCCCTGGCAGAGCGCGCCGCCATGCTGGCCAAGACCGACCTGGTCACCGAAATGGTCCTGGAGTTCACCGATCTGCAGGGCATCATGGGACAGTACTACGCCGCCAACGATGGCGAGCCGGCAGACGTAGCCAAGGCGCTGAACGAGCAGTACATGCCCCGTTTTGCCGGCGACGATCTGCCTACAACCCTCACCGGCTGTGCCATCGCCATTGCCGATCGGCTGGATTCCCTGGTGGGTCTGTTCGGCATCAACCAGCCACCGTCCGGTACCCGGGATCCGTTCGCCCTGCGCCGGGCATCCCTTGGGGTGCTGCGGATCATCATTGAGCGTGAGCTGCCGCTGGATCTGCAGACCTGCTGCGAGTGGGCGGAAGAGAACTTCACGGTGCTGACTGAGCAGAATACCGCCAGCACGGTTGTCGACTACATGCTGGAGCGTTTCCGCGCCCATTACGACGAGCAGGGAATCGGTGCCGAGGTTTACCTGGCCGTTCACGCCCGCCGCCCAACCCGCCCGCTGGACTTCGATCGCCGGGTGAAAGCGGTGGAAGCCTTCCGCCAGCTGCCTGAAGCGCAGGCCCTGGCCGGTGCCAACAAGCGGGTTTCGAACATCCTGACCAAGCAGGGTGGTGACAGTATCGGTGAAACCGTCGACGCCAGCCTGCTGCAGGACAGCGCCGAAAAGGCATTGGCCGACCAGGTCGATCAACAGGCCGCGAAGGTTCTGCCGCTGTTCGAGAACGGCGACTACGCCAGTGCCCTGAGCTCCCTGGCCAGCCTGCGGGAACCGGTGGACAACTTCTTTGACGAGGTGATGGTGATGGCCGACGATGAGGCCACCCGGAACAATCGTCTGGCCTTGCTGAACCGGCTGCGGAACCTGTTCCTGCGCGTTGCGGATATCTCCCTGCTGCCCACAGCAGGTTGAGGCCGGACGAAGGGGCGCGCACACAGCGATGCTGATCATTCTGGATCGGGATGGGGTCATCAATGAATACGATGGCAATTACATCTGCTCGGCGGATGAATGGCATCCCATTCCCGGCAGCATAGAAGCGGTGGCCCGGCTCTGCAATGCAGGCCACCGTATTGCCATTGCCACCAACCAGTCCGGCATCGGTCGAGGCTATTACGACACCGACGAGCTGGATGCCATGCATGAAAAGCTGGAGCAGCTGGTGGAAGCCCAGGGCGGCTGCATCGATTTCATTGCCTTTTGTCCCCACCATCCCGACGATCAGTGTGGCTGCCGCAAGCCACTGACCGGCCTGCTGGAACAGATTCGACAGCACTTCCACCTGACCAGCCTCCAAGGGGCGATCATGGTCGGCGACAGCCGAAAAGACCTCGAAGCCGGACACGCCGAAGGTTGCCACCCGGTACTGGTACGAACCGGCAATGGCGAGGAAACCGAACGCCACTTGGACGCCAGGCCCATACCGGGCGCCGATGTCAGTATCTACGATAATCTCAGCAAATTTACGGATGCCCTTTTGTCCGCCGAGGGCTGGTAAAACCAGAGCGAATCCGTATAATACCGGCCGTTGATCGGCGTGTGGCGCAGCTTGGTAGCGCACTTCGTTCGGGACGAAGGGGTCGCAGGTTCGAATCCTGCCACGCCGACCATTTTCCCGTTTCTTCCCCTCCTGTTTTAAAATTGCCTGCTTAGCTGCAAACCGACTGTCCAGGGCACTACGTCATATTCGCTTTTGAAAGAAGTCTGGCCCTGCACAGGATCTGTCGCCCGATAGTCGATGGAAATATCGCCCTCATAAAAGACTCGTGCGACAAACATATCCACCGTCCAGTCGCCTGCCAAATCGCGAATCTGTGCACCCAGGGAAACCTGATGGTAGTCATCAAACGGGGTGAGGGGGGAACGCGTCTGAAGCGTGACCGGAGATTCATCGAATAAATACCCGGCTTTGAGTGACCAGTTCGGTGCCACCTGCCAGATTGCACCTACGCGCCATTGCCAGGTGTCTTTCCAGCTCTGAACCTGATCTGCCGGTGGTTGCTCGGCAGGAAAAGCCGCCGGGGCCTGCTCCCGGGATACAACGGACAGCGCAGACGCATCACTCCATTTCGCCCAGGTTGCGCCGGCAAGCAGTTCGAGTGCGTCGTTCCACTGGTGAGCAAGGCCAACACTCAGGCTTTGAGGAATAGTAATCGGAACTTCTATCTGCTCAGTTACGGTAGTCTGAGAAAGGCCGCTGGCTGACAGTGTTGGGAAGTTGGTGATTGTGCCGGTGCCTTTCAGATTGAATTCGGTGCCCGTACGGGCTGAGAACCCAATCGATGTCTCGGGAGTCGCCTGCCAGAGTGCGCCGACCGTGAATTCCAACGCAACATCATCCCCAACCAATGTCGCTTGGCCATCGTTGAAGGTACCGGAAGGAAGGGAAAAGCGGGATTCAATTCCACTGAAATCTACCGGGTTACGCTGCTCGGCATCGGCATAGAGCACATTGATACTGCCACCCAGCGAGAAACCTTCACCACTGTTCACGGAAAAGGAGGGACTAACTCCGTAGGACACCAGTTCAATCTCATCACCAATGAACCGCCCGGCGAAGGCATCGCCGTAATCAAATCCCAGGCCATAGGGGACGTAAACCCCCAGCCCCACATCCAGCCAGTCGTTCACTTCATGGGTAAGGTAAGCATTGGGCACCGCAAAGGTATCAACGTGGTCGCCACCGCCATCGCCGACAACCGGATCGCCATTGGCCCGGGTCGCCGATGTTTGAGAGTCCCTGCCCACCGCATCAATCTCAAACAGAATTGCTCCGAATGACAGATTGGTACCGGAAAGCCGGCTCATTCCGGCGGGGTTAAAAAAAATGGTGGAAGCGTTTTCCGGGTTGGCGACACTGCCGGCGTTGCTGACTGCGGACGAACTGGCACTTTGATCACTGTTGGACAGACCTGCAGCGAAAGCGGTTAAAGGGGTAAAAGCGGCCAATGCAAGAACTGCGCGAAAACTCTTTACAAAACCTGACCTTGAGCTATACATACAGCATCCTTTTAAGTAGGCTCCGAAGTATAGATTTCGGCGACACACCTATCAAATCAAAGAAGGCAAAACGCTGGCTACGTGGCAATCAGTAGAGTGAATAATGCTCACCAAGCAGCAATCGTAAGAGGACTCGACAGCAGAAACAGAGGGTGTTCTGTGAAACGATGGATCAAGGAACTTTGAATGGCAGACGTTGATCGGAGAAGGACCTCTCTCCTTTTAGTAATCATTGCATCTCTTTCACTGCTCTCTTTTCGCGTAACGGCCACAGAGCAACAGGGATACACCCGAAATCTGACCCAAACGATGGAGGTCTTCCAAGGAGCTTGGGATCAGGAAACACCACCTCCAGAAAAACACGCCGCCTGGTCTCCGATAAATCACGATGTTTTTACCAGTGAGCCTCGGGAGCCATTCGTCTGGATCAGGGGTAAGGTCGATTCAACTGAAGCAGTTGAACGACGCTGGCTACTGTTAAGCCCCCTTGCTTCAAGAGCCACGGTATTTATCAATGGTTCCCCGATTTCCGAAAACCCAAAATTCTTTCTCGAAGCGCCTCAACAGAAAACCATTCCATTTCATCACCTGATCTTCGAGCTACCTAACCTCTCATCGATTTCGGATATTCACATTCGATTCGAGGCAGACTTCCCGATAAGTACGCCCGTGAAAGTTTTGAATCAAACCGCTTTGTTCAGCGAGACAGTCTTCCATACCGCATTAAGCATTAGTTTGGCGTCAATTATTTTTGCGTTAACGGTTTATAACCTTTTCCTCTTTTTCAGTGTCAGGGATCCGATCTACCTATTATATGTGATATTGGCATTAACTGTTCTGGTCTACTCTTTGAGCCTAACAAACCTGCAGGCCTATCTGGGAATAACCGAGAAATATTTTGATTGGTTGAAAGCCCTTCTGATGCTCATGCCCCTTCTTACTATTCAATTTGTCTCAAGGATTCTTCAACTGGGGACGCTCGCTCCATGGGTTAGCCAAATGTACCGGTTCCTATCGCTCATTTATCTGGCTCTCTTGATTGCAGCGCCCTTTTTGTCCTTCAAAACTGTTGCCTTCCTTGGCGCAACTATCGGAATGGCTGCTTACCTTTCATTCCTTCCTTTCGCTTTCATTCAGGCAAAGAGAAAATATCAACCCGCTATATATTTTCTCATTGGCTGGATTCCACTGATCGTCGCTCAAAATGTAACGGCTTTAGAATCTCTGGGTGTTATTAAAGGTGGCCAATGGGTGATGTACTACATCCCTGGCGCCATGTCCTGGGAAATGGCGCTTTTCTCCCTGGCCCTGGCATCCCGCATTAAAATCCTCCGCGACGAACGCGACTCGCTTCAGGCCCAGCAGATCGAAATCAGCGAAAAGGCCCGCAAGGCTCTGGAACGCAGTAACCGGATCAAGGATGACTTTCTGAATGCCGTCAGCCATGAACTGCGCACGCCCCTGCATACCATTCAGGGCCAGCTGGATCTGCTTCGGGAGGCACCGCTTAACCGTGAGCAGAACGATGCATTCCGTCTGATCGAGTACGCCAATCTGCGCATGACTCGACAGGTCGGCGGTATCCTCGACTTCGTTGATGCCCAGGAAGAGAACCTGCTCAGCTCACCCCAGGTGTTCGAGCCCCAATCCCTGTTTGACCTCCTCGAATACGAATTCCGGGAAGCTACGAGAGCGAAACCGGTTTCCCTCGCCTTCGGGATGGATGACTCGGTGCCCGGCAAGATCTTCATGGATGGGCTAATGCTCGAGAAGGTGCTCTACCAGCTCATCGACAATGCCGTGAAGTTTACCCCTGCCGGAGGCGAGGTGTTGGTTCGGGCAAGCCGACTCGAACATGATTCCGTTCTGCGCATCCTGGTATCAGACACCGGTCCGGGCATTCCGGATTCCCAGCGAGAAAAGGTGTTCCAGGCGTTCAAACAGGGTGAAGCCGGTCTTACGCGACGTTATGGCGGCGTCGGGCTGGGGTTACCGCTTGCCAGTTCGCTGGTCACTGCCCTGGGCGGGCAGATGGGAGTGCTGGAAACATCCGAACATGGCACCACGTTGGAAGTCACGGCTCCCTATGGCGACGTTCATCAGGCAGAGCGCCATGATCCAGAGCTGTCAGAGAATGGGTCCGTAACTCAGGTGCCCAGGATTCTCGTGGTGGAAGATGATGCCGGCAACCGGATGATTCTTCGCAAACAGCTGGAAAAAATAGGGGTGATTACAGAAGGGGTTCAGAACGGCCTGGACGCTGTACAGGCGGCCATCAATGAACCATGGGACATGATCATCATGGATTGCCAGATGCCGGTTATGGACGGTATCGAGGCCACCCGAGAGATCCGCTCGAAAGCCCCGGCCAATCTGGATACGCCCATCATCGCGGTGACGGCCAACGCCAGCGAAAGCTTTCGGATTCAGTGTCTTGAAGCCGGCATGGATGACTACTGCACCAAGCCACTGCGCATGGAGAAGTTGAAACGCCTGATCACTAACTATGCCGAAAGCCGGGTTATCACGAGGACTCGCGAGCAACGAGGGCTAAAAGATACTTTTACAGACAACTGAAGCGGGACCGATCAGAAACAACTACAGCAAAGGCTCCACCGGCAACAACGAAAACAGATACACCAGCGCTCTCTTAAAAGCACCGATGTTAGGTTCGTGATGGTGCACGACCGTCTCCGATCCATTGAATTCCAGCCAACGCAGTTCGCCGTCCTCGTCCAGTATTACTTCGTAGGCCGCCAGCCTGACCTGTTCGGGAAAGGCCGACTCCAGAGCATTGGCCAGTTCCGGGCTTTCGATGAGAAAGCCCAGCTCGGTGTTGAGGTTTGCTGAACGGGGGTCGAAGTTGAAGGAACCGACAAAGAGCGTCTCGCCATCCACGGCAAAGGTTTTGGCGTGGAGGCTGGCCGCAGAGCTGCCAACCATGCCGCCAGAGCTCTGGTGCTCGTCTTCATTTTCCGACCTGAATTTACGCAATTCGAACAGTTCGACACCCGCTTCTAATAGAGCCTCCCGGTATTTCGCATAGCCTGAATGCACCAGGGCAACGTCGTTGGCTTCCAGGGAATTGGTGAGAATCCGCACCTCCACGCCGCTCGCTTCCAGATCGCGGAACAACTCTACGCCGGGGTTACCCGGAACGAAGTAGGGCGAAACCAGGGTTACTGTCTTTTCGGGTTCACCCAGGGCCAGGGCCAGCTGTTGGCTCAAAAGGCCCTGTTCCTCTTCGAGCCCCTGGGCTTTGGCCGGATCATCGCTCACCATCTCGACCGGCGCCCAGACAAACGAAACCTCCTGGTCCAGTAACTCTTGAAGGAAATCTGAATTGCGCAAAGCCGCTACAAAACGACGGGCCTCTGCATTCTGTTCAACGGCCGCAAGACTGGTTTCCAACGCATCCAGATCTTCATCGCCGACTTCAGACAACAACCGATCCGCCGGATACGAGGACTCACTTGCCCAGTAACGATCAAAATCCTGCGAAACACGGTCCACGACAGGCCCGATGGCCAGGACATCCAGGTCCGAGAACAGGGCACCGCTGCCAACCCCGAAATACTCATCGGCAACATTCCGGCCGCCAATGATGGTGGCCTGGTTGTCAGCCGTAAATGACTTGTTGTGCATCCGGTGGTTCAGGCGGCCGAAGTCGGTCAGGAAGCCGAGGGCCCGGGAACTGCGAATGACGAACGGATTGAACAGCCGAACCTCGACGTTGTCATGATGATTCAGCGCAGACAGCCACTCATCCATGCCTGCGATGCCGTTGTCATCCAGAAGCAGCCGGACCCGCACGCCGCGCTCGGCGGCCCGATACAGCGAGTACAGAAGCAGCTTGCCAGTAATATCGTCCTGCCAGATGTAGTACTGAACATCCAGGGATCGATCGCTGGCCTCGGCAAGCAACGCTCGGGCAACGAAAGCATCAAGGGGATTCTGCAGTGCAGCAATACCACTCAGGCCAGAGTGGTTTTCGACTTCGTACCCAACTGCCCGGCCAAGGCGGGTGCCTGCTGTCTGCTCCTGCGAGAAAGCTTCAGACTGTGACCGGTCTTTCAGAGAGGGCAGTGCGCAGCCGGTCAACAGACTCGTCAGCAGGAAGAGCGTCAGCGTGAAGGTTGTTCGGCTTAGGATCATTTATACAGGGAGCCATCGCGTGATGAATCAATCAATTGGAATCATGGCACAAAGAAACCTGTTGGACAGGTTGCAGAGCTGCGTTTCCAAAATATTGTCAATTCAATACTGAGGTTCGCGGCTTCAATTCGTTAAACCTATTTGTTCTATAGATATAACTATATTGGATAACGGCTGCTGAACGGGTTATTGTTATTCCGACATCAAGAGGCCAACAGCCTCCACCAGTAAAACCCGACAGGAGATTCATCATGAGTTTATTGCTTGGCTCTACCGCCCCGAACTTCACCATCGACAGTACTGCAGGCCAGATCAACTTCCACGACTGGGCCGGCGATTCCTGGGTATTCTTCTTCAGCCACCCGGCCGACTTCACGCCGGTGTGCACCACTGAAATGGGCCGCACCGCTCAGCTGGCGAAAGAATTCGAAGCCCGCAACGTAAAGCCCCTGGGCCTTTCCACTGACACCGTGGAAGAGCACGTAAAGTGGATTGACGATGTCAACGACACCCAGAACTGCAATCTCCAGTTCCCGATCGTTGCTGACGCAGACCACAAAGTGGCCGAACTGTACGAAATGATCCACCCCGGCGAGAGCGAAACCGCCGCCGTACGCAGCGTGTTCATCATCGACCCAGACAAGAAGATTCGTCTGACCATGACCTACCCGATGGCGGTGGGCCGCAACTTCGACGAAATCCTCCGGGTCATCGATGCCCTGCAAACCGGTGATGCCAACAAGGTTGCCCTGCCGGCCGACTGGCGCAAAGGAGGCGATGTGATCATTCCGCCCTCCATTTCCAATGAGGAAGCCAAAGGCCTGTTCCCACAGGGCTGGAATGAGATCCGTCCGTACCTCCGCACCACCAAGCTCTGATCCGGTTCGCGGATAATATCGGTGCCCGCCGTTTGGCGGGCCCCCCCAATGCAGGAGGCCCCCATGAAACTGATACTGACAGCTCTGCTTGTCACCCTTGCCATCGGCTTCAACGCCCAGGCGGAAGACGCGCTATCCCTGACCCCACAGGAAACCTATGACCTCGTTCAGGAGCAAGGTGATCGCCTGCTATTTGTCGACGTCCGGGATCCGATTGAAATTATGTTTATCGGCTTCACCGATATGGTCGACAAGAATATCCCGTTCAAACTGGCGGATCGCTCAGACTTTCTCTCGGATAAAGGCCGGTTTGCCATGAACACCAATCGGGATTTCGCTTCACAGGTAGAAGAAGCCCTGAGAGAAAAAGGCCTCACCAGGGATGACCTGGTCATTACCATGTGTCGTTCCGGTTCCAGCCGCGGCAAGCCCAGCGCCGAATACCTGATGGAGCGGGGCTTCACCAATGTGAAATACATTGACCACGGCTTTCAGGGCAGTGGTGCCAAAGAAGGTAAAAAGAAAGGCATGAGAATTGTGAATGGCTGGCAGAATGAAGGCCTGCCATGGTCTATGACGCTCAATCCAGAGAAAATCTATCGCCCGTGATTGGAATGTAAACGCCCGGGGTCGGCCCAGCCCCGGGCTTCCGCCCTCAGAAGGTGAATGTACGCATCTTCGGGTTCAGCATCTGGCCGGCCATTTCCGGCGGCATGGCCACCCCAACGCCATCAATCAGATCATCTTTGCTGTATTCACTGTTCGGTAGATACAGCGCACAGACTTTAGCATCACCACCGTTTTTCAACAGGCCGCGCAGCATCTGCCCCGGCGTTACATTCTTGGGTTTGAGCGCAGGCGCTTCGTAGGACTTGAGTGCCAGGTCACCGGCTTTGTCACAAAGCAACACGTTTACCTTGGCTCCCTGCTGGGCCATGGTGTTCGAAAGCACCATTGCCATGCCCTGGGTTTGCAGCGAATCGCTGGACAGGATGACCAGCACCTCTTCGACGCCGCCTTTGTGGCTGTCGGCCTGAACACTGAAAGGTACGGCTGCAATCAGTGCAGCTGCGGCGACGGCCTTGATTGATTTGATCATGGGAAAAACTCCTTTTTGGTTGATCGAAAGACTTCAAAATCAATGTATCTGGCCAGGGAATGAGCTTCAGTGACAAAGTCACTTTCAGAGCTATGCCTGCCTTAAAGCTGACCCCGCCCTTATATTTCCTTTTATTCTAACGATAGACTCATAAGTTTGGTACCCTTTGATATATCTCAAGCTCACTCGCGCGCAGCAAACAAAGACAAGAGGTTCGAGGCATGACCAGCAACACAACCACCACGGGCAACGTCAAAACCCATACGGTCGTAATCGTAGGCGGCGGGGCGGCCGGTATCTCGGTGGCGTCCAGCATTCATAAGCGGGACAGCAATATCGACATTGCCATCATTGAGCCCGCTACCCGGCATCATTACCAACCGGGCTGGACCATGGTGGGTGGTGGGGTTTTCCGGCCGGAAGTCACCTCCAAGCCTATGGCAGAAGTCATGCCCGCTTTTGTTTCCTGGTACCAGCAACCGGTAAGCGCCATCGACCAGGACAACAACCGGGTTACTCTGGGTGACGGTTCTTCCATGGAATACAAAGCCCTGGTGCTCGCTCCGGGGCTGGAGCTGAACTGGGGCGGCATCGAAGGCCTGGAGGAGGCGTTGGGCTCCAATGGGGTCACGTCCAATTACCGCGAGGGCATGGCCAGCTACACCTGGGATCTCGTCCAGAATCTCAAGAACGGCCGAGCGCTTTTCAGTCAGCCTCCCATGCCGATCAAATGTGCAGGCGCGCCCCAGAAAGCCATGTACCTGTCTGCCGATTACTGGCTCAAACACGGCGTGCTGAACAATCTGGATATCCAGTTCCATAACGCCGGCGCCGTTCTGTTCGGTGTGGCCGATTACGTCCCGGCCCTGGAAGCCTATATCGAAAAATACGGCATCAACCTGAATTTCCAGAGCACACTGGTTGCCGTAAACGGGCCCGCACAGACAGCGGTATTCCGCTCAACCGACAGCGAGGGCAACAGCCAGGAGCGCGAGATCAGCTTTGACATGCTGCACGCCGTCCCACCCCAGCGGGCACCAAAGCTGATTCGTGAATCTGCCCTGGCCAACGAAGGCGGCTGGCTGGATCTTGAGGACGATACCCTGCGCCATAAAACCTACACCAATGTCTTTGGGCTTGGGGACGTTAGCGGAACCGGCAACGCCAAAACCGCCGCTGCAGTGCGTAAACAGGGGCCAGTGGTGGCTGAGAACCTGGTGGCCACGCTCCGAAACCAGCCGCTTGAGGCCGCGTATCTGGGCTACGGCTCCTGCCCGCTGACGGTGGAAAACGGCAAAATTGTACTGGCGGAGTTCGGATATGGCGGAGTACTGCAGCCCAGCTTCCCGAAATGGATCAACGATGGCACCAAGGCCACCCGGGCCGCCTGGTGGTTGAAGGCCAAGCAGCTGCCAACGCTGTATTGGCACGGCATGTTGAAGGGGCATGAGTGGCTGGCCCGGCCCGCAAAGCGTTAACCCCTGGGAGAGGCTTACCAATGGAGGCTGCCCCACGAACAAACAGCCCGCCAGCGCCATGTGTCGCGTTGGCGGGTAGCGCCTCGGGCGTTGTCATTAGGGAAATTCCTGAGGCCCTTCACCGTTCCCACCGATAGAGTTATTGCAATATTTGTCCTACCCTGACTTAGTAATAAGTCTTTTACGCTAATGTCAGGGTTGATAATGCGCAGAAACCTACCGGTTACGGACAACGAAAAAACCTTCTCACCCAATCAGAAACTTATTTCCTCCACAGATCTCAAAGGTAAGATTAGGCACTGTAATTCGGCCTTTGTGGAGATAAGTGGTTTCAGCCGGGACGAGCTGATTGGCCAGCCTCACAACATTGTCCGGCATCCCGATATGCCACCCGCCGCCTATGAGAACATGTGGGCACACCTTAAGGCCGGACAGCCCTGGATGGGCCTGGTAAAGAACCGTTGCAAGAACGGCGATTTCTACTGGGTCAGTGCCTACGTTACCCCGGTCACCGAAAACGGCAAGGTAGTCGGCTACGAGTCCGTGAGATCCTGTCCCGACAGGAAGGACGTCGAGCGCGCAGAAAAGCTATACGCAGCCCTGAGGGCGGGCAGAACAGGAACCCCTTTCTGGCGCCGCGTCCAACCCCCCACCATCTTTTTGGCGCTTGTTTTCATTGTCACAGGGGCACTGTTTCTTGCCGATCAGAAAATGTTGTCCGAGCTTGTGCTGGCTGGGGGCGTGATTGCCTATGCCGGCTGGATGCATCTGGCCAGAAAACAGCTGATGGGCTCGGTCACCAGGCTACTGGCACACAGCTTCACAGATGATCTGGCCGCAAGAAGCTACACTGATGACGATTTGCCACTTGGGCGTATCAAGGTTGCAGTAAAGGCCCAACAAGCTCACCTTGATGCGGTACTCACCCGGCTTGAAGACTCCGCCGATGAGATGCGACTGTACTCTGTGAAAGGTCGCGAAGTCACCTTCGAAGCTCAGGAGGCCCTCAAACAGCAGCAGGGCGAAACCGAACAGGTTGCAGCAGCCGTACACGAGATGTCCCAGACCATTGCGGAGGTCTCCTCGAACGTCCAGTCAACGGCAGAGCGAGCCGATGGCGCAAAAGAGTTTGCCAATGAGGGGCGTTCCGTTGTGCGCGGGACCCGGGAAGCCATTGAATCTCTCAAAGGTTCCGTTCATGGCATTAGCGCTTCCGTTGGCGAGTTGGCTCAGCAGACTCAGCAGATAGCCTCAGCCGCAAAAATTATCGAAGAGATTGCAGAACAGACCAACCTGCTGGCCTTGAATGCCGCCATTGAAGCGGCGAGGGCCGGCGAGCATGGACGCGGATTCGCCGTTGTGGCCGAAGAGGTAAGGGGCCTGGCATCCCGGACCCGCAATTCAACGAGTGAAATCCATGGCATTGTCAGCGAACTGATTGCCCGCTCCGAGGAGGCCAACCAGAAAGCCGACGAGGGCAAGCTTTCGGCAGACGAGGGCATGGAAAAAATGCTTTCGGCCGAGAGCACCCTTAATGACATTGCTGAATCCGTCTCCAACATTGCCGAAATGGCAATGCAGATGGCAGCTGCCGTGGAGGAGCAGGCCCAGGTGTCGGATCAGATCAACGAGCAAGTGGAGAAAATCTCGGATCTGGCATCCAACAACCTGTCCAAAGGTGAAGAGTCCACCGAGTGCGTTAAAAACATTGAGCAGATTGCGAACGATTTGCACGAGCTGGTCGTACGTTTCAAGTGACAGGAGGATGGACGCCGCCGAACTTTGTTCAAAAAATAACCACCTGGCCTAGCAAAGTGAGTCACGACCATGGATAGCAGTACCCTGGAAAAACGACGGCTCACCGCCCTTGAGCGTTTGGGCATTCTCGATACGCCCCCGGAAGACCGTTTTGAAAGGCTTACCCGGATTGCCCGCCAGTACTATGGTGTAAAAACGGCGCTTTTTTCGGTGCTTGATGCCAACCGTCAATGGTTCAAGTCGCGTCAGGGCCTTGATGTCAGCGAGACCCCCCGCCCTGTTGCTTTCTGTGATTATGCCATTCAGCAGGACAAGGCGTTTATCGTCTGCGACGCTACAAAGGACCCTCGCTTTTCACAGAACCCACTGGTTACAGGACATCCCAACATCCGCTTCTATGCCGGCATGCCGGTACGTGAGCCGACCGGTTTCAAAATTGGCACCATTTGCATCATCGACGATCAGCCCCGTGATTTCGGGGAACTGGATCTGGACATCCTCCGAAACCTTGCCACGATGATCGAGGACGAGCTCGAGCGAACGTACCTGTCGATCGAGAACCATGAATTCGTGGAAGTGTCTCACCTGAACCGATCGATCCAGCGAGCTTTGAATGTCTTTCTGACCAGTGACAACCAGAATGCGGCCTTCGAGCAGATGCTCAACGATCTCCTGTCGCTCACCGGCAGCCAGTTCGGGTTTATTGGCGAAACCCTTTCAAAAGAGAATGGCGCCCCTTATCTGAAAATCGGAGCGATCACCAATATTGCCTGGAACCCCAAAACCCAGGCGTTGTATCAACAGGTCGAACGACGGGGGCTTGTGTTCGATCGCCTGGACACCCTGATTGCACTTCCCATGACCTCGGGGGAGGTGGTCATTTCCAGCGATGTCGCGACCGACCCTCGCCGCGGCGGGCTCCCTCAGGGGCACCCCGATATTGATGCCTATATCGGTATTCCGGTGTTTTCCGGCGATCAACAAGTTGGACTGGTGGGGCTGGCGAACCGTCTCGGCGGATACAAAGTAAAACTGGCCGAAGAGCTCGAGCCTTTGCTGCAAACCCTCGGCAACCTGATCGAGCGCAAAAGGTTGCACCATGAGAAGCAGCAACACCAGAAACGCCTTGAAAAAGCGGCGAACTACGATGCCCTCACCGATTTGCCCAACCGCCGGAAACTCACTGAGATTTTCACCCAGGAGCTGCACGAGGCGAATCTGCGAGAAGGCACAGTTGCCCTCTGTTTTATCGATCTGGATGGCTTCAAAGGCATCAACGACCAACATGGCCACGCAGTTGGTGATGCAGTCCTGAAAATCATCTCCGAACGCCTGAAAGCAACTGTGAGGCAACATGACGCCATCGGTCGTCTCGGGGGAGACGAATTTGTCGCCATACTCCGGGATGTGGAGGATTCGACGGTCTACAACCGCATTCTGGAAGTTGTACGCCGCCCGATCAGTTACCAGAATTCTGTCATGAAACTGTCGGCCAGCATGGGTGTGACCGTTTATCCTGACGACGCCGAGGATCCGGATACACTGCTCCGGCATGCCGACCAAGCGATGTATGCGGCAAAAGATGCGGGCAAAGACAGCTACAGCCTGTTTGACCTCGCCTCCCACTATACCCGAAAAGAGCGTGTCCGCGTTCTCGAGCAGGTTGACGAGGCACTGGCGAAAAAGCAGTTCGAGCTCTACTACCAACCCAAGATCAACTACCGCACCGGATCGGTAGAGGGTTTTGAGGCACTGATCCGTTGGAACCACCCGGAGGAGGGGCTTCTGTCGCCGGCCCGATTCCTGGAGCACCTCGAATTTACCGAATACGCCAGACAGGTTGGCCTGTTCGTGATGGAAAGCGCAGTCGGCGTGATCTGCGAATTCATGAACCTGGGGTTGCCGTATACCGTCAGCATCAACCTGAGCCCCTCCCACTTCCTGAGCGAGCACTTCCCGGATGACATCACCGGCACCATGAACGAGTGCCCTCACGAGGTCCGGGACCGGCTGATCATAGAAATCCTTGAAACCACTGCCCTGGACGACACCACCACTGTCATGAAAAACCTCAGTGTTTGCCGCAATGCCGGGCTGGGCATTTCCCTGGACGATTTCGGCACGGGCTACTCGTCATTGAACTATTTCCGGACCTTGCCGGCCCAGGAAGTGAAAATAGATCGAACCTTCGTGGGAGATCTGATCGGGAACCAGGATAACTCGATGATCGTAGAAGCGATTTTGCGCCTGTCCCAGAGTTTTCAGAGGCGTACTGTGGCAGAAGGGGTAGAAACGGCCGAACAGGAGGAGCGTCTACTGTCTCTTGGCTGCGATGTTGGCCAGGGTTATCGTTACAGCCCACCGCTTCCACTTGCAGAAGCGCTCGAATGGGCCAACACTTTCACTTGGGCCCGTTATCGTTCGGGCCAGAACTAGCCGCGAAATCGCGGCCTTCGTGTGAGGGATCACATGCATCTGTCTGCAGAAACAAGGCTCAATGCCATTCTCGATGGTACTGGCGCGGGTACCTGGGAATACAATCTGGACACCGGCGAAATTATCTTCAACGAACGCTGGGCCAGTATGCTCGGCTATACCCTGGAAGAGCTTGAACCTCTATCCTTCGAGACGTGGGAGCGCCTCAGTCATCCCAGCGATGTCGAATCAGCGCACGAGGCTCTCAATGCTTACCTTAACCGGGAGGCCACCAAGTTCGAGTGCGTAGTTCGCATGCTTCACAAGGACGGTGACTGGCGTTACATCCACACCCGCGGAACCCTGTTCAACAATGACCAGACGGCAGAAAGCCGTTGGCTGATGGGTACGCATCTTGATGTCACGGAAGAGAAAGTTTCCCAGCACCAGCTGCAGCAGCTTGCCGAATCTCTCCCCGGGGTCATATATACCTTTACTCTCAATAAAGATGGCAGTTTTCACTTCCCCTATATGAGCCGCAAGGCCAAGGATTTCTATGGCGTAACGGCCGCGGAAACCCAGACCAACCCGGAACGGATGTTCGAAACCATTCACCCAGAGGATGTCGCAAAAGTTCACGAGACTATCGAACTCTCCCGCAAGACGCTAAGCGAATGGGTTTGTGAATACCGCATCATCAAAGATGGCCAGCCCCGATGGTTGCGAGGGGTTTCCCAGCCGGAGAGAAATCCCGACGGTAGTACTACCTGGCATGGCGTTATTACGGATATCGACGACCAGAAGCGCCTGGAATTCCAGCTGGAGGCCCTCACGATTACCGATGAACTGACAGGGCTCTACAACCGGAGATACCTGCTCAGAAAACTCGAGGAACTGGCTGACCAATCCGCCCGCTATAACCATCCGTTCTCATTGCTTTCCCTGGACATCGATTTCTTCAAAAGCGTCAACGATTCCTGGGGCCATCTCACCGGCGATAAGGTATTGCGCACGGTGGCCAATCTGATCGAAACGCGGACTCGCAAAACCGACATTGTTGCGCGCACCGGAGGCGAAGAGTTTATCGTTCTGATGCCTCACACCACCTTGGGTGATGCTCGCCAAGTTGCCGAGTCCCTGCGTATCGGTATGGAGACAGAGAGTTTTCTCAGTGAAGATGACACTCCCTTCAACGTTACCTTGAGTGCCGGGGTCGTATGCTGGGACCAAAGCATAAACGGTGTGCGGGATCTGCTGTCCACATGCGACCAGTTGCTTTACCAGGCAAAACGGGCAGGCAGAAATCAGGTCGTCGTCAGCGAAATCGGCGCTGAATAGAGCTGACAGCCAAAAAACAGCGTATTCTGGCGTTCGACAACAACCCGAATGGAGAAAAAGCATGATCGGATACGTCACCCTTGGCGTCAGTGATATGGAACGGGCAAAGGCATTCTATGCGGAACTGTTGAGCGACCAGGGAGCGAGGCTGCTGCTGGATATGGGGCGTATCGCCTTTATCGGTAAGAGCATGAAAGCGCCCATGATCGCGGTTTGCGTGCCCTTCAATGAAGAACCCAACCATCCCGGCAACGGCAACATGGTTGCCCTGCCTGCGGAGTCGAAAGAAGGTGTCGATGCCTTGTACAAGAAAGCCATCGAGCTTGGTGCCACCTGCGACGGTGAGCCGGGGCAACGGATTCCCAACCAGTTCTACGGCGCCTACGTGAAAGACCCGGACGGTAACAAACTGGCGTTTTTCGTTTTCGGTTAACAGCATGCAGAAGGCCCTCAGTTGAGGGCCTTCGCTTGTTAAGGTTCAGCTCGTTGCAGCCGCCACTTCCGCCTTACCGGTTTTCAGCAGTGCATAGCCGAAACCGATTACCAGGGACCCCACTGCAATCGCAATCAGATAGGGCAGCACCGCACTTACCGCATTGGGAATGGCCAACACAAACAGCCCACCGTGTGGTGCCATCAGCTTGACGGTAAACAGCATCGACAGGGCACCGGTGATTGCTCCTCCGACCATGCACACTGGAATAACCCGCAACGGATCCTTTGCCATAAACGGTATCGCGCCTTCCGAGATAAAGCACAATCCCAACACAAAAGACGCCCGTCCGGCCTGGCGTTCCGCCTCTGCAAACTTACGCCGGGCGATGAAAGACGCCACGCCCATGCCAATGGCCGGCACCATTCCTGCCGCCATGATGGCAGCCATGGGTGCAGAACCGCCACTGCCCTCGGACAGCAGGCCAACCCCAAACGTGTAGGCAGCCTTGTTAACCGGCCCCCCCAGGTCAAAGCACATCATGGCGCCCAGAATGCCGCCCAGCAGGATCGCATTGGTGGTTCCCATGCTCTCAAGGAAGCCGGTCAGACCATCCATGATCGCGGCCATAGGCTCGCCGATCACATAGATCATCCCCAAACCTGTCACCAGGCTGGCGAACAGAGGAATGATAAGAATGGGCTTCAGCGATTCGATGCTCTCCGGCATTGGCAGTTTCTGGCTGATAAAGCGCGCGACATAACCAGCAAGGAAACCCGCCACAATACCGCCGAGGAATCCAGCTCCCAGTTCACCCGCCAGAAACCCACCGATCATTCCCGGCGCCAGGCCGGGACGGTCGGCAATAGACCAGGCAATGTATCCGGCCAGCAACGGAATCATCAGTTTGAAGGCGGTGCCACCACCGATCTGCATCAGGGCGGCAGCCAACGTACCTTCCTCCTGAAACGCTTCAATCCCGAACACGAAGGACAGGGCGATCAGCAAACCGCCAGCAACCACCATCGGCAGCATGAAGGAGACGCCGGTCAGCAGGTGCTTGTAAGGCCCTCTTTTCTCACCACTTCCGGAGGTGCCCGAGGTTTTCTTCTGGCCAGCGTCCAGAACCACGGCTTCTTCGAGGGCGTCGTGGATGGCATCGGCTGGTTTTTTCAGGGCGGCACCGGTCGAGGTCCGCCAGACCCGCTTGCCAGAGAAGCGACCCGGATCTACCTCAATATCACAGGCCAGGATCACCACATCTGCCGCCGCAATTTCCTCCGCCGTTAGCGGATCCTGGGCGCCGACAGAGCCCTGGGTTTCTACGCGGATCTTGTGGCCTGCGGATTGCGCCGCGGCGGTCAGTGCCTCTGCCGCCATAAAGGTATGGGCGACGCCAGTGGGACAGGCAGTAACGGCAACGATCCGTTTACTCCCGGCGGCGCTGCCGCAAGACGAAGCTGACCCCACCGGTTCCTGACTGGTGCTCGCCGGGTCCCAGGGTGTTGCTTCTGACTCGGCCTTGACCAGCACAGCATCGGGATCAGGGAGCGCGGCCGTGACCGGAATCTGTAGCAGGCGTTTGCCCGCGTACGCGTCGAGATCGACCGGGACGCCGACCGCTGCAATAACCAAATCGGCCTGCCGGATTGTTTCGTCGCTGGGCTTGCTGTTCGCTTTACCATCCGGACCGCGAGTATCGGTAGTCACGGACCAGCCACGCCGGTTCGCCGCCCGCTCCAGGGCGCGGGCGGCCAAAAAACGGGTTGCCACGCCCTGCGGGCAGGCAGTCACAATGATCAGATTCATAACCGTATCTCTCCGGTGTTATTTTGCCCAGGCCAAGGCTGCACCCGGGTTTGTTGGAGAAGGGAAGGAAAGTCCGGTGCCTCAGGGTCTCCGACACCAATGTGTTGCACGCATTCGGCAGACAAGGCTGTCGCGTACCGCAGAACTGCTTCATCACGCTCGCCACCAAGTACGCCATGAAGCATCCCTGCCAGCAAGGTGTCGCCGGCACCAACGGTGCTGACCAGCGAGACCGGAGGCACCCGGGATCTCAAGAGGCCGCTCGGCGATGACCACAACACGCCATCTGCACCCATGGACACCACCACGTGCGACACGCCGTGAGTGCGCAGGCGGGCAACGGTCGTTTCCACGGCTGCCACATCGTTTATGGGCAGGCCGGCCCAGCCAGCCAGCTCATCCGTATTAGGCTTGATAGCAAACGGTCCCGCCTCGATACCCGCTTTTAGTCCCTCGCCACTGGTATCCAGCCATACCGGCTTGCCTGCCTCGGACGCCTGCTGAACGAGTTCCGCCACGCCAGAAGGCAAAAAGCCGTCTGGCAAGCTGCCACCGATGACAACCACGTCACACTCCGGCAGCAGCGATTCCAGGCGATCTTCAAGACTCTGGAGGGCAGTTTCCGGCGCGCGGAAACCTGGGCCATTCAGATCAGTCACCCGTCCGCCGGCCTCAGCAATCTTGATATTGATTCGGTTTCGGCCAGGAACACGGACAAAACGGTCCTCGAGGCCTTCCGCCTCAAACAGACGTTCAAAGGGCCCGGGATTAGCGTCACCCAACAGTCCTGCCACGGTGACCGAGTGCCCCAGACGGGCCAGCACCCGGGCCACATTGATGCCTTTCCCAGCCGGCTCAATCAGGGTATGACCCGTTCTGTTAACTTCTCCGAGGGTGAGGGGCGGCGTTTCAACGCTGAGGTCGAGGGCCGGATTCAGGGTGATTGTCAGGATACGCGCCATCACCAGGCCTCCAGGGCATCGCGTACCTCTGAGGCGGTTGCCAGCGACAGAGCCTTTTCCGCCTGTTGTCGGGCTGTTTCCAGGTTCAGACCACGGATGCAGGCCTTAACCAGGGGTACCCGTCGACTGGTCACAGACAGCTCGTCTACATCCAGCCCAACCAGAACCGGAATCGCCTGGGGATCAGACGCCAGTTCCCCGCACACACCTACCCAGCGATTGTGAGCATGAGCGGCTTCCACAGTCATCCGGATCAGCTTCAGTACCGAAGGATGTAAGCCATCCGATTCCGCTGACAGCTGGCCGTGACCACGATCGATGGCCAGAGTGTACTGGGTCAGGTCATTGGTTCCGACCGAAAAGAAATCCACTTCCGGCGCCAGGGTAGATGCCAGCAGGGCACAGGAGGGTACTTCGATCATCACGCCAACCTGAACGTCATTGGCCAACACCTCGCTCTGGACCTTTGAAACAATGGCCCTGGCCGCTCGGAACTCCTCAAGATCCTTGACCATGGGGAACATGATGCGAAGGGGGCGATCACCTGCCGCTGTCAGCAGGGCCCTGACCTGGGTTTCCAGGATGTCCGGGCGGGTCAAAGACAATCGAATACCACGCATGCCCAGAAACGGGTTGTCTTCCTGGGGCAAAGGCCAGTAATCCAGCGGCTTGTCGCCCCCCACATCCAGGGTGCGGGCCACCAGAGGCAGGCCGTTAAGGGCATCAAATGCGTGCTGATATTCACGTACCTGAGTCGCCAGATCCGGCGCCTCCGGATGAGCCATGAAGATGAACTCGGTACGAAGCAGGCCGACACCGTCTGCGCCGCGGTCCACCGCATCCGGAGTGTGGGCTGTATTGCCAAGGTTGGCACCCACCTGAACGGTGTGACCGTCTTCGGTAGTGGCAGGCTGGTTGCGGTTCTCGTGGGCCTGGGCCTGCAGGGCTTCAAGTTGTTGCAGGCGGCGGCGTATCTTGTCGCACCGCTCGACACCCGGGTTCGGCACCACACAGCCCCGTTCACCATCCACAACGAGGTCCGCTCCGTCCGCGATGGCGAGTATGGATTCACCAGCACCGACGACCGCTGGCAAACCAAGGGCACGTGCCAGTATCGCGCTATGGGAGGTTGCGCCGCCTCGGGCAGTAACGAGACCGCGCACGCGAGAGGTATCCAGGCGGGCGACATCGGAAGGCCCGAGATCGTCGGCCACCAGAATATACGGGGCATCAGGCGGAGTCGGCATTGTCACGCCGCACAGATTGGCCAACACCCGACGGCCGACATCCCGCAAATCCGCTGCGCGCTCCGCCAGCAACCGGTCTGCCAGGGCTTCCTGGGCCCGGGCTGCGGTATCAATGGCTCTCCACCAGCCCGCCTCGGCAGACGTGCCTTCATTAATCGCTTCCAGCGTTGCCTGATAGAGGTCTTCGTCCTGAAGCATTTCAACGTGAACCGAGAGTATGGGCGCCGCTTCACCGCCTTCCGCCTGCCGGATCAGGGTACGAAGCTGGCCATCGGCATCGTCAATGGCCTGATTGAGACGCTGGATCTGTTGCTCGCTGTCTTCGGCAGACTGCTCGTACCTGAGTTTGGGCTGGCGCATCACGAAGGCCGATGCGAGGGCCAGTCCGGGTGAGGCTGCAACAGCTTTCAGGGGCTGATCATCTGTCAGTTCCCGAGCTGGCTCAGCTTCAGGCACCACCATCCGCTGTTCCGCTGATTGCAGCGGAGCGACTGTCTCGCCCAGCCCCTCATCAATGGCTTTCGTCAGTGCCGCGATGGCTTGACGTGCCTCGTCGCCAGTCGCTGAAAGCAGCAGGGTCTGGCCCCTGCGGGCGCCCAGGCCAATCACCCGGGTCAGACTGGTTGCAGAGACCGCACTGCCGTCGCCTTCGAGAAGACGCAGGCGAATGCTGGCATTGTGGCGACGAGCCTCCTGGACGAGTTGCTTGGCGGGCCGTGCGTGAAGGCCGTGGGTATTCAAGAGGGTCACTTTAGCGGTAACCGCATCGGCGGCTTCACCGGACAGCCTCGCCAGCACTGCCTCCGCATTCAGCCCGTCAATCGGCTCGTTACGAGCAAGGAAGTTATCTATTCGCTCCAGCAGGTCATGGCACTCATCACCGGGCCCCGCCAGGCAGAAAACACCCCGGAGTTCCGAGCTTGGCCGCTTTGGAGTTGCCAATGACAGGGTCGGACGCCTGGCACCAACGGTGTGATGCGTCAGCCAGAACCCCTCCCCGAGATCCACTGGCGGTTGGCCGATAATGCTGGCCAGAAAATCTGTGTCTACGCATCGCAAACTCTGCAGACGCGCAGCAGCAATCAGGGCCAGTTCATTAGGGGTAGATGCATCAATACCGAGACAGAGAGTCTCCGTATCGCATTTGGCAACCGCCGGCGCTTTGGAGAGCAGGGCAACCAGTTCCGCGGCATCCGAGGCGTGACCCAACTTCTCAGCCAGCCCTGGCTTATCCAGTACACGGGTCAAATGCCGGAGAATATCCAGGTGCTCATCGGACTGGGCCGCAATCGCAACCAGCACATACACCCGCGCACCATCGTGCCAGGTGATCCCCTCGGGGAACTGAAGAATACGGATACCGGTGTTCAGAACTGCATTCCGGCTTTCCGGTGTGCCGTGGGGAATAGCAATGCCGTTGCCCAGTACCGAGGAAGATTGCTGTTCACGGGCGCTCATTCCGGCCAGGTATTCCGAAGAGGTCCGGCCAGCGCTCTCAAGATCCCGAGCAGCCTGTTGCAGCGCGTCCTGCCAGTCATCGGCAGTTGCACCCAGGCGAACGTCATTGGCAGTCAGCGTCAGCATAATGTGTGCCTCGCTTTTTGTTTTGATGGTGCGCATCTGTTTTTGTTTGCTGAATCGTGTCAGCATGCTTAAAATCGATGATGAAACAGATATGATCAGAAATCAAGCAATCTTTTTATCGGAGCTGTCGTCCATGACCCTTGCGGAACTTGCCCGGCTTGCCGGCGTTTCAAGAACCACCGCCAGCTATGTCATCAACGGCCAGGGGGCTGCCCGGCGCATCAAGCCGGACACCATCGAGAAAGTGCTGGCGGTGGCTCGTGAGCAGAATTTTCAGGTGGACACCCAGGCCGCCGCCCTGCGAGGCGGCGCCAGCCGGACTCTGGGCTTTATACTGCCGGACCTTGAGAACACGAGTTATGCCAGGCTGGCCAAGCTGCTCGAGCAGGGTGCGAGGGCAAAAGGCTACCAGCTCCTGATTGCAGGCTCCGATGACGATCCCGAGACGGAAAAGTCCCTGGCCCGCGCGCTGAGAGCCAGACGCTGCGACGCGCTCATTGTTGCCAGCGCCCTGGCCGGGGATGACCCTTTCTATCGACAATTACAGAAAGAGGGTCTACCAGTGATCGCTGTTGATCGGGCGCAGTCACCCGATGAAATCCGTTGCGTGGTGAGCGATAACCACGCGGCTGCTGAAATCCTGACCCGTTCGGTGTTGGATTCAGGAACCGCCAGTATCGCCTGGCTCGATGCCGTACCGGAGATTGCCATGACCCAGGAACGTCGAGCAGGTTTTCTGGCCGCTGCCGATAAGGCCGGTACCCGTGCCCGGGTTGAGAGCGGCCGACATTACGACCGCGCGTCTGGTGCAGAAATGATGCGGCGGATCCTGAGCGAGCATGGTCTGCCGGATGCTCTGGTTACGGCCTCGTACACCCTTCTGCAAGGGGTCCTGGACGTGCTTCTGGAACAGCCGGATGGACTACCGGAGACGCTGAAGCTTGCAACTTTTGGCGACGACAGGCTTCTGGACTTTCTCCCACTGGCGGTGAACTCTTTACCGCAGAATCACGAGGCCATTGCCAGGTCCACCCTGGAACAGGCCTTCTCAGCTGTCACACAGGAAGGTCCCGTGGACACCGTTGTTATTAGCCGGACTCTGAAGATTAGGCGTACTGATCGTTCTGGCGGGGTTCGTCGAACCACCAGCGGGGCAACAACCCCTTGATGCCCGAACTGAGGAAACGGTCATCTATCAGCCAGATCACACCCCGGTCCTCCGGGGTGCGAATCACCCGACCGGCCGCCTGGGCCACTTTCTGCAAGCCCGGAATCAGATAGGTGTAGTCATAACCGGCGCCAAAGCGCTGTTCGAGTCGAGCCTTGAGAATGTCGTGCCAGGCATCAAACGGTGGCAAGCCCAGGGTCGCAACAAACGCCCCGATGAGCTGATCCCCGGGCAAATCGATGCCTTCGCTGAACACCCCACCCAGAACAGCGAACGCCACGCTGCCACCCGGCTCCCTGAAACCTGCCAGAAACTCAGCTCTCTGTTGCGGCGACATGCCCGGCGCCTGTGCCCGCTGGGGAATATCCGGCGCCTGCCGGGCCAGGGCCTCACTAACCTGCTGCGCGTACTTGAAGCTGCTGAAAAACGCCAGGTAATGCCCGGGCCGCTCCGTGAACTGCCGGGCGATCAGCTCGGCGATGGGTTTGAGTGATGCCTCCCGATGAACCTGGCGCGTGCTGATTTCCGGCGTGAAGTGCACCTGCAACTGGTCGGCGCTGAATGGGCTGGGCAACGACGTAAAGCGCGCATCCTCAGGCAGGCCCAGAAGATCCCTGTAGTAGACGCCAGGGCTCAGCGTGGCGGAAAACAGCAGAACCGAATTCGCCGCCTCGAACCGCTCCCGCAGGAAATCCGCGGGGATCAGATTCTGGACCGTCAGGCTGGCACGCCCCCGACCGGCGCGCCGGAATTCACACAGGGAATGATCTCCAAAGGAGTCGGCCAGCTTCATGAAGGCAACACTCTCAAACAACAGTTCCTGCAGGGACAAATCCGGCGGATTGTCCGCCAGGTAGTCGGTCAGGCTGGAGACCATCGACTGCAGCGCACCCAGCAACTGGGCTGGCAGTGATTCCAGAAACACCGGGGTTTCATCCGCGGCCTGGTGATCGCGGATGAGACTCTGCCAGGCGCGGGCTGTGCGGTCGATCGCAGACTTCAGCGGTTTTGGCGCTGTCTTCTTGATCCTCAGCAAACGCTGCTGATCCAGCCGAACCGAGTACATGCCCCGCCCCCGGTCCACCAGATTGTGGGCCTCGTCCACCAGTACACTGGCCTTCCAGTTGTTCTGGCGAATCAATCCATGGAGCAGGGCGGATTGATCAAACAGCCGGTTCACGTCACCGATCACTACATCGCTCCACCGCGCCATTTCCTGGGCCAGAAAATACGGGCAGATATCGTGACCGGCAGCAATCTTCGCGAGCGTGTGCTGATCCAGTATCCCTTCGGTCTGGGCCGCTTCCGCCCGGGCATCCGGCAGTCGGTCGAAAAATCCTTTGGCCAGTGGGCAGGAATCGCCATGACAGGCTTTGTCCGGATGTTCGCAGGCGTCGTCTTTGGAGACCAGTTCCAGGGTTCTCAGGGGCCAGGTCGGGCCGGGTTGAGCCGAACGCAGGCGAGCCACCGCATCCATGGCCAGCTGACGGGCAGTATTGCGACAGGTGAGATAGAACAGTCGGTCCTGTCCGGCAGAGGGCATGGCCATCAGCGCCGGAAACAGGGTGCCGAGGGTCTTGCCCAGGCCGGTCGGGGCTTCCAGAAGCAGAGTGCCGGACTTTACCGCGTTCTTGTATACCGTCTCCGCCAGCTGGCGTTGCCTGGGACGAAATTCGGGGAAGGGAAAGGCAAGGCCGGCGAGCAGCGCATTGCGCTGTTCGCGGTGATGCTCTTCCTGTTCCGCCCAGGCCTTGTATTGACCGCATAGGGTTTCCAGTTCCTGCCAGAGCTCATCGGCACTGGCGGTCTCCACCACCGGTGTTTCCTTGTCCCTGCCGGTGTCGTAATAGATCAGCGCCAGCTCCAGGGTTTTGACGTTTTCCTGTCGACACAAAAGCGCGCCGTAGGCTCGCAACTGGCCCCGGTGGAGCGCCCTTTGATGCTCGCGGATTCGGGACAGGTCACCCCGATGGGTCTTGATCTCCTCTAGCCGGCCGCGGTGCGGGTTGTAGATATCGGCGCGCCCGGAAAGCAATAACCCCAGGCATTCACCAGTCAGTAAATACTCGCTTTTATAGCCATAGCCGCGACGGGATTGTATTGCCTGGTGGCCGGCGATGCCCTCTTCGGCACTGGGAGCCGGGGTGTAGCGGAAGTCCAGATCGCCCCTGCGCGCGGCAAATTCGCACAGGGTTCGGACGGCTACCTTCAGCGTCATTCCATTACCCCATCGTCTTGCCAGCGCACGTAGCAGACACTGGCGGGGATACCCTCAACGGCAAAAAATTCGAGCCAACGTATCTGATGGTCCTGCAGCCGATCGCCCGGACCTTTCACTTCAACCATTTCATAACGCTTTTCGGTATCGGTGACGCCGGGAAAGAAACGAATCAGATCGGGGAAGCCACTGCGGTGCTCCCGGACATTCCGTAACAGGCGGCGGAAGAGGGTTTCCAGATCCTCTGCTGGAATGCAGTCCAAGGCCAGGCTGAGGAGTTCCTCGTTGATGACGGGCCAGATCACGAAAGGATTGGTGGTGCCCTGTTTCGCCCGGTAATTCGCCAGAATTCGCTCCGGGTAGCTGCCATCGGCTAGTAGAGCGAAGCACTGTTCGAAGGCGGCCTGACGGCGGCTGACGAAATCCTCCCGGGTCAGGTCCGCAGGGCCAACATGGAACGGATGGAAAAACGCCCCCGGCACCGGGGCAAAGATGGTTTGCCAGCAGAGCAGGCCAAACAGGCCATTGATCAGGGTGTTTTCCACATAGAACGCAGGCGTCTCTTCCCGATGCAGGTGTTGCTGTACGGCGTATTCAACCGATCCCATTGCCGGCTTCGGCAAGGTAAGGCTGATGTCCCGGATTGCTGGTCGCGCTGGCGGCACTGGTGGTGTCTTTCCAAGCCTGCTTGCGAGCCGTTTCAGGATCCGTGCCAGGCCCTGGGCTTCGGCGTCGCTCAGATCATGGCTCCGCCACTCCGACGCAATGGCCCAGGCTTCCTGATGACGTTTCATCCGCTCGAGCAATCGAAGCTGCTTCAGTCGCGCTTCCCGATGGCCGCTGCTGGCGAAGGCATCTAACGCCAGCTCCCGATCTCCCTGGCGCTCCGCCTGCCGGCCCAATTCCAGCAACAACCGGTCCCGGCGGCTGGTCAACCAGGCATTTTCACAAGGGCCAGGTACGTCGAGCCAGACCTCTGCGGCAGGTACGCCTTCATCCAGCCTTTCCCGGCACCGATGCATGGCGAGGTAAAGGTCAACCTCGGAACGATGCTGGAACGCCCGGGAATCCGGTGTAAACGGGACTGGTTCGTACTGCTGATGACCCAGTTCCACCAGCACGAAATCCGACCAGCTCTGGCGAAGATTGCCAAAGAACATCAGGCGAACCCGATCAAACAGCGCCATGGTTTTGAGCCGAACCACTGGCTTGGCGTGCTGACCCAGCCAGTCGCCAACGGTAAGAGGGTCGGGAAATTGCGGAAACAATGCATCGCGCATCTGGCCCTTGGGCAGGTTGGCAGGCTTTCCGGCCGCCTCCAGCAAAGGCCTCGCAGCAGGCCGCAGCTCTCCCAAGGTAAACAGCCGGAAAAGTTCATCCAGGCTGAGCAGGGGGTCGGTATCCAGCCAGTCCGCACCATCAAGTTCTTCCAGGGCGCGGCTTTCCGGAACGCCCAGCTCCGGGTAATTGAGTTTGTCCGAGCGAAACAGATCGCCTGTGCGCATCACCATGCGGGTCAGCAGAGCCCGCGCCGGCCGGGAAAGGGAATGGAAGCTCGCAAGTCGATCCAGCTCGTCCCCGGTCAGCAAATCGCCGTGGTGGCGCTGTACCCAGCCAAGGAGGGTTTCCATATTTTCGAGGTAGTACAGCGGATTATTGAGATCTGCGGTACCCGGTTGTCGGCCTGTCGGGTTCCGTACTGCCATAGTCGTGTGGGCGCCATGCCTCCGGTATCAATCGTCGAAAAATGGTCTCACATAATCGAAGATCTGTCCTCTGGTGGTCAGCCACAGCTCTTCTTGCTGGGTACATCGCTTAACAATCTCTTCAAACGCCCAGGCGCCCGCAGGCCTGCCGTAGCAATGGCCGTGCACAATCACATCGAGAATCAGCGTTTCGCGATTGCTCGCCAACAGCTTGTCGAGCGTCACTGAAAACATCTCCACGAACTGCTCGGGCGTTCGGCCGAATCGCATGGCGTGTGGCAGATCATTGAAATCGATAGTTACCGGAATCGCCATGATGCTGCTGTCGGCAAACCGCTGCAGGTAAGGTCGATCATCATCCAGTGCGTCACCGTGCCACTTGTAGCCATGCAGAGCCAAGCGGTGCTGGACATCCAGGTCAGAGGTAATACGGGGGCTGATCCAGCCGCCAGGCTTTTGACCTGTAGCTTGCGCAATCAGCGCGGTCGACTTTTTTATATTGTCCTCAATCTGCTGTTCATCCAGATACGGGAAAAGCATGTTCTGACCATAGCTGTGGCCGATGATCTCGTGTCCATAATCAAAGCGTTTTTTAAGTTCGCCCGAACAATGTTCCGCCACCAGTCCAGAAGTAAATACACTGGTGGCCAAGCCGTAATCTTCTGCAATATCAAACAACCTTTTGGCCCCAACATTGGCGTTATACCGACCATAACTGTCGGCGTTCGGGTCTACCATGTCTCCGGCGAGAACATTGCCCATAGGGTTCACGCTGGAACAGGCATCCGGTGTCCACATTTCAAAAGCGATGTTGAAGTTAATGGCCAATCGTTTGTTTTCAGGCCATAAAAAGTCTTTTTCCAGGCGTTCTATATCGCATGACAGTTCCCGTCTCATCGCATTTTTCCTTTATTAATTAATAACGAATCAAATTAAATAAATAATCAGCTCACAATTAAATAATATGATTTATTCGGTTTTGCAAATTCAATTATATTCAGGTGGTTATGAATCAAATTCAGCAAGGTTCCTTTTTTAATTTCATTCACAAATGGCTGAATAATATTAAATTTGCGCTTTTGTTTTGCTTACCCTAAATTATTTTTACCGATAAAAATCGGAGCAAATAAACACAAATAAATTTGGCACAAAGTGCCTGACTGGAAAGTGCATACCATCAAGACAAAACACATTTCCAGTTTGATTTACATCGGAGAAAAACAATGAAACTCATGAACCGTAAACTGATCGCCGCCGCCGTGCTGGCCAGCGCCGCCACGTTGAGCCACGCCCAGACCACCATCAAACTCGGCTGGACCACGGCCGACAGTGAAGTTGACCCCTACGCCATTGCCGCCCGCTACTTTGCGGAAGAGCTCGAGGCGGCCGCTCCGGGCGAATTCAACGTCCAGTTCTACCCCAACCACCAACTCGGCAACGACACCGCGATGCTGCAGGCCATGCAGTTCGGAACCATGGACGCAGGTGTGATTACAGGCACACAGGTAGGCACCCTGGACTCGGCTTTCCAGCTCAACGATCTGCCATTCCTCTACGCCAATAACCAGCAGGCACACAAAGTGCTGGATGGCGAGGTAGGCCAGACGCTGCTATCAAAGCTGGACGCCAAAGGCATCGTCGGGCTTGGTTTCCCGGAAGCCGGCTTCCGGCACACCATAAACAATGAGCGCCCGATCCGGACGCCCGAAGACTTCACCGGGGTAAAACTGAGGGTCCAACCCAGTGACCTTTTCATTGCAAGCTTCCGTGCCATCGGTGCAAACCCGGTTCCCATGGCCTGGAGCGATGTATTCACCGCGGTGCAGCAGGGCACGGTCGACGGACTGGAAATTCCGCTTCCTGTCATTTACGCCAACAAGTATCCGGAGGTCACGGATTACCTGTCACTGACCAGCCATACCTACAACGCCCTGGCGCTGCTGATGTCCAAACAGACCTTCAACAAACTTTCCCCGGAAACCCAGGCACTGGTTCGGGAAGCCGCCAAAAAGGCCATTGATCGCCAGCGCGAGACCGTTGCCTCCAACAATGGTGAGGTACTTGAACAGATCAAGGCAGCCGGCATGTCGGTGAATGAAGTGGATGACATCAACGCTTTCCGGGACAAGGTGTCCAACGTGTATGACGATTATCGCGAAAAGATAGGCTCGGAAATCGTCGATACCGCCTTGCAGCAGGTAAGCGAGTAATCCTGTCCCGGAAGCCGGTCGGGCTGACCCGGGGCAATCGATAGGGAACCGTGCAGATGTATCAGTCACTGGACAAATTGGGACAGGGTTTGGCTTTCGGGTCCCAGGCGGTCGGGGCGCTGGCCGCGCTGGTTATGATTGTCAGCCTGCTGCTGGGTGTCTTTTACCGTTACGTTCTGGGTGATGCGCTGGTGTGGAGCGACGAAGTCGCCTCCCTGGCCTTCACCTGGACTGTCTTCCTGTTTGCCAGTGCACTGGTTCGTGACCGAGGCCATGTCCGGGTTACGTTATTGGTGAACGCTCTGCCACCCATCCTGGGTGAACTGGTGGAGCGGGGCATCATGGTGCTGACCATTGGCCTCGGGCTGGTGATGCTATGGACAGGCTGGAACTTTGCAGAGTTCACAGCGGGCCAGGTATCACCCGCCATCCGTTATCCAATCTGGGTTAAAAATGCGGCCGTGCCCGTGGCGGGCGCCCTGATCTGTATTCACGCGCTGATTCTTCTTGTCCGGCCCCGGCCGATCCATACGTCTTCGGAGCATTGATATGGGTGATATTGGCCTGGTCATGGTTGTTGGCCTGATTGTTCTCCTGGCGCTGGGGGTTCCCATTGCGTTCACCATTGGTCTGCTGGCGGCGGTGGGCATCTGGATGGCCGATGTCAATCCGATGATTCTGCCCCAGCAGTTCATTGCCGGCAGTAATGTCACCAGCCTGCTTGCGATTCCCGGCTTTATCCTCGCCGGGGAAGTCATGAGCGCCGGGGGGCTATCCCGTCGACTGGTACGCGTGGCCGAAACCTTTTTTGGCCACCTGACTGGCGGCCTCTCGATGTCAACCGTGGCCGCCGGAACCTTCTTCGGCGCCATTTCCGGCTCCGCGCCGGCCACCACGGCGGCCGTAGGTTCGATCATGATTGATGAGCTGGAAACCCGGGGCTACCAGCGTGGCTACGCAGCGGCACTTGCCACGGCCGTCGGCCCTCTCGGGCAAATGATTCCGCCCTCCATACCCATGGTTATCTGGGGCGTCCTGGCGGAAGAATCCATCGCCAAGCTGTTTCTGGCGGGCATTGTTCCCGGTTTGATCGCGGCCACAGGGTTCTGCGTGGTGAGCATCCTGTATGCCCGTTTTCACGGGGTGGCCAAACAGAAACGTGCCACCGGCAAGGAGTTCCTCTTTGCCTTCAAAGACGGCATCTGGGCGCTGCTAGCGCCTGTTGTCATCCTGGGGGGGATCTACAGCGGTATGTTTACTCCTACCGAAGCGGCCATGGTGGGTGTGCTGTACAGCGCCATTGTCGGCCTGTTCCTGTACCGCGACCTGGCCTGGAAAAAAGTGCCATCCATTCTGATGAATTCGATGAGAACCACCGGTGTGATCATGTTTATTGTTGCCGTCGCCTACGGATTCGCCTGGGTGATGGCCAGTGAGCAGATTCCCGCGCAGCTCACCCGCGCACTCCTGGAGCTTACGGATAATCCTATCCTGCTGCTGCTGATCATCAATGTGATGCTTTTGCTGCTGGGCGCGGTAATGGACAACATATCCGCGATGGTTATCCTCAGTGGCGTGCTGATCGGCCTGGGCCAGCAGATCGGGCTGGATCCAATACAGCTGGGCGCCATGGTGGTGATCAATTTCGCCGTCGGCATGGTAACGCCACCGGTGGGCTATTCCATTTTCGTTGCCTCCAGCATCAGCGGTTTACGCGTGGAGACTGTCGCCCGCCATATCTGGCCATTCATGCTGGTTCTGCTTGGCGTGGTGGCACTGGTGGCCTATGTTCCGGCGATCACCCTCTGGCTGCCCGCAACCTTCGGCTGAGCCGCAGCCATTTTGACAAGTTTCCAGGATACCTTCGCGTAAGCGCTCCTCCCTCTCCGGTGTCCGCTAACAGGACACCGGCCTCCCCCTGTTGGCTAACGTCCCCGAATCTGGCGCAAACATAAAGGGTCTGCAAGACTTGTCAGGTGCCTTTGGCAACCATCGGCCGGCCCGCAGCGCATCAGCGCGTCCCGGGAAGATTGCGATAACAACAATGAAGGTTAGCTGCGAGAGTTAATAAATATGGTGAATTTGCGCGATTTTGACCTGAATTTACTGGTAATTTTCACCAACATCATGGAACAACGCTCAATCTCGAAAGTGGCCAATGAGCTGGGGCTATCTCCCTCAGCCGTCAGCCATGCACTTGCACGACTGCGTCTGATGCTCAACGACCAGCTGTTTTACCGCACCGCCAAGGGGCTGGAACCCACCGACAGGGCCAGAGAACTCATCGTTCAGGTTGAGGACGGTCTGTCCTGCCTGTCCAGTGCCATCAGTGCGCAGCAGCAGTTTGTGCCGGGCGAATCCAAGCGGGTGTTCAGCATGCAGGTTGCCAACTATGTCTCGGGCTTTTTCCTCCCAAGCTTTTCCCGGCGGATTCGCGAGGAAGCACCCAATATCACCATTGATATTCTGCCGTTTTCCATTTCCACGGAAAGTTCCGAATGGGACCGGGTCGATGCACAGATCCGTTTGACTCCGGGCCGTTTGAAACCCAAGGCCGTACGAAGTAAACGCCTGATGGCCGATGACGTTGTGGTGCTGATGCGACCTGACCATCCCAGCGCCTCGGAACCGATGACCGCGGAACTCTATGCCAGATTGCCCCATGTAAAACTCTCTCAGGCGTCCACGGGTACAACGGTGATTGACGACGCCCTGGCCGGGCGCGGCTTCGAAAGACATTCAGCATTGATCGTGTCCAGCTGGGACGCCATCCCCGATATCCTGCTGAAAACGGACTTGATTGCCATTGCTCCCCGCCGCCTTCTGGCCCTGGATCCTCGCCTCAAGCATCTGAAATCCTCTCCGCTGCCACTGGAAGAAGTCGTGTTCTCCTTCGACCTGTGCTGGGATCAGAATTCAGAGAAAGAATCCGGCCACAAATGGCTCTGCGAGACGATTATTGACGTATTCAATTCGGAGATTAAGCAAATTGAATCCTGATTGGAGATGTCATGACCGCACCCATTCTGATCACCGGCGCCGGCCAACGAATTGGCCTGGCCTTCGCCAGGGCATGCCTGGACCGGGACCAGCCCATCATCGTTACCTACCGCACCTATCGACCGGCGATTGATGCACTACAGAAAGCCGGTGCCGAATGTATCCACGCGGACTTTGCCACGAACGAAGGTATCGAAGCGTTCATTCAAACCCTGAAATCCCGAACCGACAGCCTGCGTGCGATTATTCACAACGCTTCGGACTGGCTGCCAGAAAGCGAGGATTCAGATCCGGCGGATGTGATGAGCGCGATGATGCAGATTCATGTAACCACGCCCTACCTGATCAACCTTGCCTGCCGGTCGATGCTGGAGCAGGGTGAGTCGACAACCGACATCGTCCATATGACGGACTATGTGGTGGAGAAGGGCAGCGCAAAGCATATCGCCTACGCCGCCAGCAAGGCCGCACTCACCAACCTCACCTTGTCTTTTTCACGGTTACTGGCGCCCAGTGTGAAGGTTAACGCCGTAGCGCCGTCCCTGATCATGTTCAACCAGGGCGACAGCGAGGCTTACCGGGAGAAAACCCTGAAGAAGTCGCTTATGGGCATAGAGCCCGGGGCCGAGGTCGCTGTCGCCACCCTGCAGTTTCTACTGGACAACCCCTACATCACCGGTCGGACGCTACCTTTAGATGGCGGACGGCATCTGGTCTGAGACCATTAAATGCCCAGTTCGGCCGGCTGGAGTCTCACGCCGGCCACCTTCCAGGCACCTTCAGTGAGCACCATCCGGTAATAGGCATCCCAACGCTTGCCCTCCGGCCCCTGCAACCGAACCACCTGGATTTCAAAGGCGCCGTGGGGCACGCGCTGGGTAAATTCGATGGCAGTGGCGTTGTGCACGGCCGGGTAGGCTTCACGAACCATGTCGACAAACACCTGTGACGAGCCGAATCGACGCTTGATGCCCTCGGAGGCGTGAGCCCAGGCCTGTTCCTGATCGTTGTTGACGAAGGCTTCGATCTGGCGAAGGATGGTGTCTCGAATTTCCGCGTCCTTGTCACTGGCGACGGTCTGTGATGACCCGAAGATGGCCAAGCCCATGAAAGCCAGCAGGACGGGAATCAGCCACTTTCCGAAACGGATATTTTGGTGACCCATGATGGCACCTCGCTATTGTTCATCTTTTGAACAATACGCCCAGATCAGGACTCCGGATTCGCCCACCTGTCAGGGCGTTGAACTCACCGACGGCGGTTTTGACCAAATCAATCCTGCTCATGGTTGCTCGTTTTATGACCTGTAACGGAAAGCATTTCGTAGAAGCTCTTACGACAACAAACCTGCGGGAGACTTCCGATGCATATGGACACTGGCGAATTGAAGAAGCACAAGCACGACACCATTTCCTTGCTGGAGATCGTCTCCATGGAGGGGCGCTATTACATGGCGAGGTTCTACCTGGATGGTCAGGGCTACGTACTCACCGACGCCTACGACAAGCCGGTCATGTTTACCGGGGCCTGTGCCGTACGAGAGTACTTCCATGAATATGAAGTTGAGCACACCGATGTGATTCCGCCAACCGGAACCGATGAAATGATCGGCATGCCCGACAGCGGCTCGGAAACCATGCGGGTGCCCCTGTAGGGCCCCGCTTGACGGTCGCTCAGCTTCCAGCGAATGACAGGGAATCCACCAGATCGGCGCCGTTGAAGACCGCGCCGTGAAAATCACTGTCGGGAACCTGATTCAGCGTAAACACCAGCGCACTGGCCGCCTGCTCGGCGGTCAGGCATTCCCCCGCCTCCAGGCGCCCCGCCAGCCACTCTGCGTGCGGCAGGTTCAGGTCACCGGCCTTCTTGATGTGGCTGCGGATGCCCGGCGTATCCACGAGACCCGGTTGAAACAGACTTACAACCGGCCCATCCGGCATGGTGTCGAATTCCACAGACATCTGGCGCACCAGCCGACGCAACGCCATTTTGCTGATTCCGTAGCTGCCGGTTCCGGGCTGTGCGTGCTTGTCCATTCCAGCACCGATCATCACAATCCTCGACGCCGGGTCTCCGCCTTTTAAAAGCGGAAGCAGGGACTGGGTCAGTAACAGGGGCGCAGATACGTTAACGGCCAGGGCTTCCTGAAAATCAATCAGACCAAGGCTGGCGAAATCTGCTGCGGGTTCACCCACACCGGCACAGTACACAAACGCTGAAAGGTGGTCGACCGCATCACCGACCTGATGGGCCAGGTTACGAGTACTTTCCGGATCCGCCAGGTCAACTTCAAGGGTCATCAGTTCACAGTCAGGCGCTTCGGGGCGGACTGTTTCTGCCACGTCCTCCAGCTTTTGCACAGTACGGCCAGCGAGAATCAGGTTATGGCCGCGGGGGGCAAGCTCGAGAGCCAGAGCCCGCCCGATGCCCGAACCGGCGCCGGTGATCAGTGTCCACATAATGCCTCTCTCCTTCGCAGATGGTTCACGACACCGTCTGTCGCAGCGGGCCGCGATAATTTGCGGTGATCAAACGTTTCAGACTGTCCGCATCTGTGGTCACATACGGTAACCTGTGGCAACAGGATTGAACTGCATACCAGACAAGGAAATTCATGGCTGCTCTGTCCACCGATAAGCCCGCTACCATCGACCCCGGGTTTCACGCGATCCACGCCAACCATCTGGAAGACCTTCGCCGGGCGGTGGTCTACATCTGTCGGAACAACCCCATGCCGCCACTGGAGAGCGAGACCTTCCTGGTGCAGAGCAACGGCATTGCCCAGTGGCTGAAGCTCGCGCTGGCGGAGAAACGCACGGACGATGGCATGGACGGCGGTCTGGGTATTGCCGCCGGCATGGAATTCCTGTTTCCGGCCCGGTTTATCTGGCAGGCCTACCGGGCGGTGCTGCAGGACGGCGAGGTGCCGGAACAGTCACCCTTCGACAAGCGTCGCCTGGTGTGGCGGCTGTACCGGTTACTACCCAGCCTCGTCGGTCAGGACGAAGCCTTCAGACCTCTGGCCCGGTTTCTGGAGGGCAACGATCCGGACCTGCGTAATTTCCAGCTAGCGGAAAAAGTGGCGGATCTGTTTGACCAATACCAGGTGTTCCGGGCCGACTGGCTGGCCGCCTGGGAGCAGGGCAAGAATGTGATTATCACAGCCCGGGCGGAGGAAAAGCCGCTGGATGCAGAAACCCGCTGGCAGCCTTTGCTCTGGCGCCGGCTGGTAGAGGATGTGGGCGCGGAAGCCCACACCAGCCGATCGCAGATCCACACCCGGTTTATGGAGCAGGGCCAGCGTATCCCGGCACCGGCAAATCCGTCGCGCCTGCCGAACCGGATCGTCGTATTCGGCGTTTCCTCGCTGCCGCGGCAGGCACTGGAGGCGCTGTATGTACTGAGCCGGTTCAGCCAGGTGGTGCTCTGTGTTCACAACCCCTGCCAGTTTTACTGGGCCGATATCATCAGCGATCGGGAGCTGCTCACGGCCGAACGCAAGCGGGGCAGAACCCGCCCCACGCTGTCCGACGTTGAAGATCCAGACCAGCTACACCAGCACGCCAACCCGTTGCTGGCCGCCTGGGGCAAGCAGGGCCGTGACTACATCCGCCTGCTGGACGAGTTCGACAACCCGGAGGAATACCGGGGCAGGTTCGAGACGCCGGACCAGAAAATCGATATCTTCTCGGACCACGGCAACCAGGACGCACCGCGCCTCCTGCACCAGCTGCAGAACGATATCCACAACCTGACGCCCCTCCGGGAAATCCGCCAGCAGCATCGACAACTGGATTTGCGGCAGGATCACTCCCTGGCGTTCCACCAGGCCCACAGCCCCCAGCGTGAAGTGGAGATTCTGCACGACCAACTCCTGGCGGCTTTCAACGCCGACCCAACGCTGCGGCCCCGGGATGTTATCGTGATGGTGCCCGATATCAACGTGTACGCGCCTCATATACAGGCGGTGTTCGGCCGTTACCAGCCTGGGCGCAAGCGCCACATTCCCTTTACCATTTCTGATCAGGGCCAGCGCCACCACGAACCGGTGTTGATTGCCCTGGAAACCCTGATGTCACTGCCCCGCAGCCGCTTTGCGGTGAGTGAAATCATCAGCCTGCTGGAGGTGCCCGGCATACGGGACCGCTTCGGGATCGGCGAAGACGAGATTCCCCTGGCCCGTCGCTGGGTGGAGGGCGCCAATATCCGCTGGGGGCTGCATGGGCTGCACCGGGAAAGCCTGGATCTGCCCGCCGAACTGGAGCGCAACACCTGGCAATCCGGGCTGCGCTCGATGCTGCTGGGGTATGGCATGGGCGACGATGAGCCCTGGGGTGGCGTGGAACCCTTCGGCGAGATCGGCGGCCTGCAGGCCAGCCTGGCGGGCCGCCTGAACGACTTTGTGCATCAGCTGGAAACCCTCTGGCTGGCGCTGCAGACCCGCCGCACGCCCGAAGACTGGGAACACCTGTTTTCAGACATGCTCGGGCAGTTTTTCCACAAGGTGGAAGGCAGCGACCTGTTGCTGCTGAACCGGTTCCGCCGCCAGCTGGAGCAGTGGCTGGAAGACGCCCTGGCCGCCGGCCTTGGGGAACAGACCCTGCCCCTGAATATCGTCAAGGATGTGCTGCTGGAAGGCCTGGATGAGGGCGGCCTCAACCAGCGCTTCCTCGCCGGCAAAGTGAATTTCGCCACCCTGATGCCGATGCGCGCCATTCCCTTCCGGAATGTGTGCCTGTTGGGCATGAACGACGGTGATTATCCCCGTTCCCGACCACCGGTGGATTTTGATCTGATGGCCCAGGATTACCGCCCTGGGGATCGCTCCCGCCGGGAGGACGACCGCTACTTGTTCCTGGAAGCTTTGTTATCCGCCCGGGAGCAGCTTTACATCAGCTGGGTGGGCCGGAGTATCAAAGACGATTCAGAACGGCCACCGTCGGTGCTGGTGGGCCAGCTGCAGGATCATCTCGACAGCTTGTGGTCCGTGGCGGGGCTACCGGACGCAAAGGTCACAGAATTGCTCACCACCCAGCATCCGCTGCAACCCTTCAGCCGGGCCTATTTCCCGAAAGCCAATGGCCTGGAAGAGGGCGAAGACAGTGAGCCGCGGCCTCTGGCGGAGGTGCTGCAAACCCGCCATCTATTCACTTACGAGCGGGAGTGGCGCAGTGCCCATGGTGGTGAAGCTGCGGAACACACCGAGTCGGCACTACCGTACCAGACGCCCGAAGAACCCATCAGCCTGAGCGATCTGGCGGCTTTCCTGAAAAAGCCCATCGACACCTTCTATCAACGTCGACTGCAGGTGCACTTCGAGGATGTTGAGGACGACGACACCGACAACGAGAATTTCGACCTGGACGGCCTCGACCGCTGGCGCCTGGACAATGAGTTGATTCAGGACGGACTGCTGAAAGCCGGCAATGAAGAAGAACTGGAAGACCGGTTGCAAACAATCCTGGACCGGATGGCCCGCCGCGGGGACCTGGGCATGGGCGTGACCGAGCACCGCCTGCGTTCCGAGCTGGCCGGGCGCTTGCCGGACCTGTTCGAGCGGTACCAGAGTGCACTGGCAGACTGGCCGGAGGCGGTCGCCGAGCCTCTGCCTTTTGACTACCAATTTGAGAATACCCTGGGTTCGGTCGCCGTTGCCGATCTGATCGACGGCCTTCGCTGCAATGCCGCTGGCGATCTGTGCCGTCTGGTGGTGGCCAGCTCCAGCCTGCTGACCGGCTCCGGTTCCAGCAGGAAAGTGCGCTATGCCAACCTGATGCGGGACTGGCTGATTCACTTGGCTGGGCAAATGCGAGGGCAGCCGTTCGATACCCTGATCCTGGGTAAGGAGGAGGGCCGCCGCTTTCACTTTGCGGCGTTAACGCCGGAACAGGCCAGACCGCTGTTCGAAACAGTGCTCACCCGGTGGATGGAGGCCACCACACGTGCCTTGCCTATTCACTGCGAGGCCGGCTTTGCCTGGATCACCAGTTACTACGGCGGTAAAAAGTACGTCGGTGACCACGAGCGGGCTATCAACGAGGCCGAGCAGGCCTATACCACCGCTCTTGAGCGGGACGTTGGTTACCTGATGGGCACATTTGAAACGCCGGAACGGCTGATGGCCAGCGGCGAATTCGAAGCCCTGTTGCATCAGCTCTACGTGCCGGTTTGGGAAGCCGAGCAGGGCAAATCAGCGGCGGACCAGATCGGGAGTGTGGAATGACGGAACAGAAAAACAACCGGAACCCGAATCTGGATCCCCTGGCCCTCGCCCTGAACGGCAGCGCCCTGATCGAGGCCAGTGCCGGCACCGGCAAAACCTTCACCATAGCCATTCTTTACGTGCGCCTGGTGCTTGGCCACGGCCAGTCCCCGGACAGCCCGCTGCAGAATCTGCTGCCGCCCAACCTGCTGGTGGTGACCTTCACCGAGGCCGCCACCAAGGAACTGCGAGACCGTATCCGCACCCGGCTGACCCAGGCTGCGGAGGTGTTTTCGGAGGCGGCCGACGAGTCTGATCCGCCTGCAGAAACGGCACTGATCTACCAGCTAAGGAATGAGAATTATCCGGATCCGGCCAGTTGGCCGGAATGCCGCAAAAAGCTGCTGCTGGCCGCAGAGTGGATGGACGAGGCGGCGGTATCTACTATCCACAGTTTTTGTAACCGCATGCTCAGCGAGCACGCGTTCGACAGCGGCAGCCTGTTCAAACTTACTCTGGAAACCGACCAGAGCGAGCTGCTGGACGAGGTCGCCCGGGATTACTGGCGCACCTTTGTCTATCCTCTGCCCCCGATGCTAATGGACGAGGCACTGAGTCACTGGAAAACACCCGGGGATCTGCGCCAGGGTGTTCGCAACCTGATTGACGATCCCCAGAGCCTGGGCACACCGCCCGACAGCGTTCACCAGGCCATCGATCAGGTGGTCAGGCGGCGCCTGGAACAGTCACAGGCCCTCAAGGCTCATCCTTGGAACCAGTGGCGTGAGGAAGTGACCCAGCTGCTGAACGATCTGAACAAGGCCAAACGACTCCATGGCGGGAGCAAGAACGCCATGATCAAGGTCTGGGACTTTCTGGTTGGCTGGGCAGAATCAGACGACCTGTTGCCCGAAAAGATCGATAGTGCCGCAGGCTTCAAAAACCAGACGCCCGACGGTCTCGACAAGATTCTGAAAGGCGATGAATCTGCCCCCCATCATCCTGCCTTCGACGCCATCGAAGCGCTGCTGGATTTCAGCCAGAACCAGCCCAGCGCCAAATCCGACATTCTACGCCACGCCAGCCACTGGATAGCGGAACGGCTGGAATCGGAAAAGCAGAAACGCTCGGAAATGGGCTTTGACGATCTGCTTACCCGGCTGGACGAAGCCCTGCACGGCCCCCGTGGCGATCAGTTGGCAGCCACTATCCGGCGCCAGTTTCCGGTGGCCCTGATCGACGAATTCCAGGACACCGACCCGGTGCAGTACCGCATTTTCGACCGCATCTACAATGTGGCGGGCGGCGACCCCGACACCTGCCTGCTGATGATCGGCGATCCCAAGCAGGCTATCTACGGGTTCCGGGGGGCCGATATCTACACCTACCTGCAGGCAAGGCAGGGCGTGAAAGAACGCACCTACACACTGGGAAAAAACTTCCGCTCCGCCAAAACCATGGTGGCGGCGGTCAACCGGGTCTTCGAACACAGCGACCAGCACAGCCGGGATGGCGCCTTCCTGTTCGGCAAAGGCGATAACTCACCGCTGCCGTTCCAGGGTGTCGACGCCAACGGCACCAAACGGGTCTGGGCGATCAACGGGCAGGTGCAGCCCAGCCTGGTGTTCTGGACCCACGAATCAGGCGAAGAGGACAAGGACGGCAACCCGAAAGGTATGGCCAAGGGCACCGCCACGGCCGATGTGTCAGAGACCTGCGCCAGCGAGATCGCCCGTTTGCTGACCCTGGGCCAGGCCGGACAGGCAGGTTTCACCTTGCCTGAGAATCCGGAAGATCTGGACCCGGTTGCCCCCAAAGACATCGCCATCCTGGTCAACAATCGCAACGAGGCCAGCGCGGTGCGGGACGCCCTGGGTCGCCGGCGCATCAAGAGCGTCTACCTGTCAGACCGGGATTCTGTACTGACTTCCCGGGAATCGAAGGAAATGCTGTGCTGGCTGCGGGCCTTTGCCGAGCCCCGGCAACTGGCCTACATACGCGCCGCGCTGGCCACGCCCACCCTGGGTCAGTCCTGGGATGCCCTGAATCAGCTGCTCACCGACGAGCTGGTGCTGGAGCGGGAAATCGAGCGCTTTATTGGCTATCAGCAGCAGTGGCAGAAGCAGGGTGTGCTGCCGATGCTGCGCAGTTTCCTGATGGATTTCGAGGTGCCGGGCCGGTTATTGCAACGCCCGGACGGCGAACGGCGGCTGACGGATATTCTGCACATTGCCGAGTTGTTGCAGCAGGACAGCCTGCAACTGGACGGCGAACATGCCCTGGTGCATCACTACACGCAGATACTGCGGGCGGCCGACGAAGAAGACGAGCACCGCACCCTGCGGCTGGAAAGTGATGCCGGCCTGGTGAAGGTTATCACCGTGCACAAGTCCAAGGGTCTGGAATACCCCCTGGTGTTCCTGCCCTTCGGCACGGCGTTTCGTGCCCAGAGTGAAAAGCAGGCCTTCGTTCGCTATCACGATGACGGGGGCAGGCTGATCACGGTGTTCGATCCAGAACCTGAGGATGTGGCCCGGGCCGACCGGGAACGCCTGGGCGAGGATATCCGAAAACTCTACGTGGCCCTCACCCGGGCCCGCTTTGCCACCTGGGTGGGCACGGCGGCCCTGGACAACTGGCAGCAAAGCGGTCTGGGCTACCTGATTGCCGGCGGGGGCCAGAGCCGCATCAGCGACTGCCTGGAGGAACTGGCGCAGGGCAGAGGAGAGATCGGGATTACTCCGTTACCGGATCCGGACGAAACACAGTATCAAGAGCAGGCCCCGGAAGCCCTGGGACCGGCACTGATCTCCAAACGGGAGGCTAGAGAGGACTGGTGGATCGCCAGTTACTCCTCAATCGAATACACCGGTATGACCGGCACCGGCATCGCCTTTACCGGTGAAGTGGAAGACGCCGAGACCCAGAACCTGCTGGAAGAGAGCAGTCAGGAAGGCAGCAAGGAAGAGAGCAACGAAACGGCTCAGCTGGCCGTTCACCGCAACCAACACCATTTCCCAAAAGGCGCTGGCCCCGGAACCTTCCTGCACGAACTGCTGGAGTGGTGCACGCAGCAGGGGTTTCAGCGGGTTGTGGACAACCCGTCCCTGCTTCACGAGCAACTGACCCGTCGCTGCGGCACCCGTGGCTGGAGTGACTGGGTGGAACCGTTGGAGCGCTGGTTGCTGGCTTTGATCAGCAAACCCTTGAGCCTCGACCGGGCCGGCACCGAACGTGTCAGTCTGGCGAATCTGACCACCCTGCGCCCCGAACTGGAATTCTGGTTCGAGAGCCGCAACGTCAGCGTGCGGAAGCTCGACCAGCTGGTGACCGCACACACCCTGAACGGCGCAGACCGGCCCCGGGTGGAGGAGACCCGCTTCAACGGCATGCTCAAGGGCTTCATCGATCTGGTGTTCGAACACGAGGGGCGGTATTACGTGCTGGACTACAAATCCAATACCCTGGGGGAGGACGACAGCGCCTACACCGACCAGGCCATGGGCGACGCCATTCTGGATAAACGCTACGACCTGCAGTACGTACTCTATCTGCTTGCCCTGCACCGGCTGCTGAAAGCCCGTTTGCCGGATTACGACTACGACCAGCACATTGGCGGCGCGGTGTATCTGTTCCTGCGGGGCGTTGAATCCCCGGGTGGTGGTGCATTCTCTGACAAACCACCCAGAACCCTGATTGAACAACTCGATGCCCTATTCGATGGCGAGTCCGTATCCGGGGAGGTGGCCGCATGAGCCGTTCCCGTTCTCACATCAAAAACTCCGACCACCAGATTGATCTGTTCGCCGAGGATAACACCCCGGAATCGCCAACCATGGCGAAAGGCGGAGATAACATGATCGAGATCAGGGGCCTGCTCAACAGCCTGGATAACACCGAGGCGCTTCTACAGCACTGGCAGCAGGCAGAGTGGATCCGCCCACTGGATGTTGGTTTTGCCCGGCTGATCCGGGAGCTGTCAGAAGAGCAGGGCGAACAGCCGGACCCGCTGGTTCTGCTGCTGGCTGCGCTGACCTCCCATCAGGTGGGGCGCGGCCATGTGTGCGTTGATCTTGGCAATCTCCTGGCCGATGCTGTCCAGACCCTGTCACTACCGCCCGAAGAGTCGAGTTACCAGCCACCCAAGGATACCGACACCAGCGAAACGCACCAGCCGGAACCGGCGGAGCTGCTCGCACTCGTGACGCTGTCGGAATGTCTGGCATTGCTGGGAGCATCCTGCGCCGTAAGTGAGGGCTCACAGACTACACCACTGATATTGAACGATACCCGGCTTTATCTGCGGCGATTCTGGCGTTACGAGCAATGCATTGCCGAGGGAATTCGGCAACGGCTGGCTCTGCCATCGCCCCTGGCGGATCCGGAATCCGGGCCTGCCCGTACCCTGTCCCGCGCCCTCGACCAGCTGTTCCAGTCGTCAGAAGCGGTGGACTACCAGAAACTGGCCTGCGCCCTGGCAGCCCGAAACCGTTTCGCGGTCATCACCGGCGGACCCGGCACCGGAAAGACCACCACGGTGGTTAACCTGCTTGCGGCTTTGCAGGCGGTTGCCGGTGAATCCCCGGACAGGGCGGGCCGGAAATACCGGATCCGGCTGGCGGCCCCGACCGGCAAGGCTGCCGCCCGACTGAACGAATCCATCGGCGGTGCAGTCAGCCGCTTGCCGCTGGCCGACTTACCCGGCAACGTGGAGCTGGCGGATATTCCCACCAGGGTCACCACCCTGCACCGGTTGTTGGGCAGCCGGCCCGATACCCGCAGATTCCGCCACAACCGTGATAACCCGTTGCTGGTGGATATCCTGGTGATCGACGAGGCCTCCATGGTGGACGTCGACCTGATGGCATCGGTGTTCGATGCCCTGCCCGCCAACGCCCAGCTCATCCTGTTGGGCGACAAGGACCAGCTGGCCTCGGTGGATGCCGGCGCGGTACTCGGTGAGTTGTGCCAACGGGCCTTCCAGGCTCACTACACACCGCAAACAGCGCAGTGGCTGACCGCCATGACCGGTAGCCGGCTACCTGAGTCACTGGTGGACGAATCGGGCCAGCCCCTGGATCAGGCCGTGGCCATGTTGCGCAAGAGCTACCGGTTCCGGGAGGAGAGCGGTATCCGGGCGTTCGCGGAAGCGGTGAATACCAATGCACTGAATATCGCCATGCTCCGTCAGATCCGGGAGGCGGCTTTCGACGATGTCATACTACTCAACAATCGGTCGAGAGGCGCGGATCCGGAAGCCATCCTGGAGCTGGTGTGTCGCCATGCCATAAACGGATCTCCGGACGCATTCCGCAATGCCGGCCAGGGTCGGTTGGTAAATGGGCACCTCCTGCCGCCGCCGGTTGGTTTCCGCCATTATCTGGAGCGGCTACACAATCACACGCTAGATGAAAACAGTCCCCGGGAGGATTGGGATTCGATGGCGGTCCAACTGCTTGAAGCTTTCAGTGACTTCCAGGTGCTCTGTGCCCTGCGCAAAGGTCCCTGGGGCGTGGAAGGACTGAACGACCGGATCGCGAAGCAGTTGCTGGCTGAAAAGCTGATCCCGCGGGCCGAGGGCTGGTATGAGGGCCGGCCTGTGCTGATTACCGGCAACGACTACAACCTGGGCCTGATGAATGGCGACATCGGCATTGCGGTCAGTGTGCCCTGGGACAGGACTGAAACCGGGGAACCGCGATATACCCTGCGGGTGGCGTTCCCCAGCAGCGACACGCCTGGCGGTATCCGTTGGATCTCGCCCAGTCGGCTGCAGCAGCTGGAAACCGTGTACGCCATGACGGTGCACAAATCCCAGGGCTCGGAGTTCAATCACACCTGTCTGGTGCTGCCAGACCGGCTCAGCCCTGTGTTGACGAAGGAACTTGTCTACACCGGCATCACCCGGGCCCGGAACTGGTTCAGCCTGATTACTGGCAACCCGAACGTTCTCCGGGAGGCCGTCGGTCAGCAAGTAGTCCGCGCCTCCGGGTTGGCCGAAAGACTCATGGCCGACTAATCGTTGGTGCGCTCCTGGTCATCATGTCCGGTTTCATCACGGTTGTGCTGCTGCGCCCACAATTGGGCGTAGTGTCCGCCGGCGGCCAGCAATTTGCCATGACTACCGCTCTCAACAATGCGTCCGCCATCCATCACCAGAATGGTGTTGGCATCCCGGATAGTCGACAGCCGATGGGCAATAACCAGGGTGGTCCGCTGCTGGCTGACTTCGTTCAGCGCCCCAAGAATAGCCTGCTCCGAGAGTGAATCCAGGGAGGAAGTGGCCTCATCCAGAATCAGCAACGGCGGGTTCTTCAGAATCACCCTGGCAATGGCCACCCGCTGTTTTTCACCCCCGGAGAGCTTCAGGCCACGCTCGCCCACCTTGGTTTCATAGCCCTCCGGCAGGCTGTGGATAAAGTCTTCCAGGTGAGCCATGCGGGCCGCGCGATAGACCTCCTCCTCGGTGGCTTCCGGCCGGCCGTAGGCCAGGTTCCGGTACAGGGTATCGTTGAACAGCACCGTATCCTGGGGCACCACACCAATCGCCGACCGCAGGCTGTCCTGAGTTACCGTCCGGATATCCTGGCCATCGATACGGATAGCGCCCTGATCAACTTCATAAAAGCGGAACAGCAGGCGGGCGAGGGTGGACTTGCCGGCGCCACTGGCCCCCACCACTGCCACCGTGTGTCCCGCCGGGATGGAAAAGCTCACATCCCGCAGGATCGGCCGGTCCGGGCGGTAGGCAAAGTGGATATGATCGAACTGCACTTCGCCTTTATCCACAGCCAGTTTCGTTGCGTCCGGGGCATCCTCAATGGCCGGCTTATCCCCCAGCAGCTTGAACAGACGCTCGACGTTCACCAGGGCCTGTCGGATTTCCCGGTAGACAAAACCCAGGGCATTCAGGGGTATGAACAGCTGCAGCAGATAGGCGTTGATCATGGTGAAATCCCCGAGGGTGATCTCGCCGCTGGCCACCTCCCGCACCGCCATAGCCATGATGACAATCATGGCCAGACCAATAATCAGCGCCTGGCCAGAGTTCAGGGCGGCCAGGGACAGGCGGTTCTTCAGGCGGGCCTGTTCCCAGTCGTCCAGGTCCCGGTCATAAACTTCGGCCTCATAGCGCTCGTTGTTGAAATATTTCACCGTCTCGTAGTTGAGCAGGCTGTCTATGGCCCGCGAGTTGGACTGATTATCCCGGGCATTGGCTTCGCGCACGAATTTGGTCCGCCATTCGGTGATCTTGATGGAGAAAACCACATACACCACGACAGCCACCAGGATCGCCAGCACATAGCTGACGTTAAACACGACGAACAGGATGCCGGCCACCAGCAGGATTTCCAGCAGGGTGGGCACGATGTTGAACAGAGTAAAACGGAGCAGGAAGCTGATGCCGTTGGTACCTCGCTCGATATCACGGGCCAGGCCGCCGGTCTTCCGGTCCAGGTGAAAGGCCAGTTCCCGCTGGTGCAGGTGTTCGAACACCCGCAGGGACACCCGGCGCATGGCCCGTTCAGCCACCCGGGCAAACACCGCGTCCCGGAGCTCGTTGAACAGGGTTGCACCAAAGCGCAGTGAACCGTAGGCGACCACCAGGATCACCGGAATCCACAGGAGCATATCGGCGCCCCGGTTCTGGTCCAGGTAGTCGACGATGTATTTCAGGGCGATGGGTGTGGCAACGGTGGCCAGTTTGGCCAGCACCAGCAAAACCAGGGACAGGACCACCCGGCCACGGAACTCGGCGAGGTAGGGCCAGAGGCCTGAAATGATTTTCCAGTCCGGTTTATGATCTGCCGGGTAGTCGTTGTCGGCGTAGGCTCTCAATTCATGTTCCTTTCGCTTCAGAGTAGTCGAGCGCGCGGGTGGAGCAGCTCTTGCGTAGCTGTATGATAGGTCTTATTGCCAGTACAAACCGTATTGGAGTGGAGTCTACAGTAGCCATTACCGTGGAGGCACATCATCAACACCCGTCACCGCAAAGCCCTGAAACTGGTCATCGAGTTTATCAGCCCCTATCGTCGGGCCGTCGCCGGTGCTCTGGTAGCGCTCGTCTTCACGGCCGGTATCACGCTGGGGTTAGGGCAGGGTTTACGTATTCTGGTGGATCAGGGATTAGCCACCGAGTCGGCGGAGAATCTGGCCAGGGCGATCGGGCTGTTCTTCGTACTGGTGCTTGGCCTGGCATTCGGGTCGTTCGCCCGGTTCTACCTTGTGTCCTGGATCGGTGAACGGGTGGTGGCGGATATTCGCAAGAAAGTGTTCAACCACCTGATTGATCTTCATCCAGGCTTTTTCGAACAGAATCGGGCCCTGGAAATCCAGTCGCGGTTTACGGCAGACACCACTGTTCTCCAGTCGGTGATTGGCTCCACGGTGTCCATTGCCCTCCGGAACGCCCTGATGTTGATCGGTGGCTTGCTCCTGCTCTTCATTACTAACGCCAAGCTGGCCAGCATTATTCTGTTGGGCTTCCCCCTGGTCATCGCGCCCATCCTGTTTTTTGGCCGGAGGGTTCGTGCGCTGTCCCGGCTCAGTCAGGATAGGGTGGCTGATGTCGGCAGCTATGTGGGCGAGAACCTTACCCAGATCAAGACGGTTCAGGCCTTTAATCACCAACCTCATGATCGCAGGTACTTCTCCGAAGTTTCTGAACGGGCTTTTGATATTGCCCGCCAGCGCATCCGTCAGCGTGCCTGGCTGACCACACTGGCCATTTCCCTGGTCATGGGTGCTGTTGGCATCGTTATCTGGATTGGGGGCCTGGATGTAATTAATGGCCGTATCAGTCCTGGCGAGCTGGCCGCCTTCGTGTTTTACAGCCTGCTGGTGGGTGTAGCCGCAGGTGCCATCAGTGAGGTGATCGGCGAGCTGCAGAGGGCCGCCGGTTCAGCAGCACGGCTGTTCGAGTTATTACAGACCGAGCCGGCGTTTGAACGCACAGAAGCAACCGGAGGCCTTCCGGAACCGGTGAAAGGTGAAATCCGTATCGACCACTTGAGCTTCAGCTATCCGGGACGCACCGAAAAGCCGGCGCTGTCCGATTTCTCTCTAACGGTCAGGGCTGGTGAGACCCTGGCCCTGGTGGGCCCGTCCGGGGCTGGTAAATCCACCCTGTTTGATCTGCTTCTGCACTTCTATCAACCGACGGAAGGCAAAGTGCTCATCGACGGTATGGACACTGCGGGTCTGTCTCTTGAGGCCCTGCGCCGGTGTTTTTCCCTGGTGCCCCAGAACCCCGCCCTGTTCCATGGCACCGTGGCCGATAACATCCGCTACGCGAGACCCGATGCCAGCCAGCAGGACGTCGAGCGGGCCGCGACAGTCGCCCACGCCCATGATTTCATCCTGGCTCTGCCGAAAGGCTACGAAACACCGCTTGGGGACGCCGGCCTGGGCCTTTCAGGTGGCCAGAAGCAGCGCCTTGCCATTGCCAGGGCCCTGCTGGCGGATGCACCAGTCCTGCTTCTGGATGAAGCCACCAGTGCCTTGGATGCGGAAAGCGAAAACCTGATCCAGCAGGCCATGCCGGCTCTTACCGCAGGGCGAACCACCCTGGTGATTGCCCATCGCCTGGCTACCGTGCGTGATGCTGACCGCATTGCGGTACTGGAGGAGGGACGCCTGCTGGCGGTAGGCAGCCACGACGAACTCATTCGCCACAATGCCCTGTATCAGCGGCTGGCAAAACTGCAATTCCGGGACGATGCCGCCTGAGGAATACAATAGTCGGTTTGTTTCCTGTCACCGTACTACTTACACTGTTAGATGAAACTTTCGAACCTGAACCCAGGGAGAATGGCAAAGTGAGCAATAAAGAATTGCAGGCACTCAAAGAACGCTACGTTGCGGCGGGCGCGGCAAGTCCCAATGAACAGTTTGCCGACCATGCAACGAATGCAGAATTGTGGGATGCAGACGGCAAACGCATGATCGATTTTGCCGGCGGCATTGGTGTATTGAACATTGGCCATCGCCACCCGAAGGTGGTGGAAGCGGTCAAGGCGCAGCTGGACAAGCTGATGCATACCTGCCAGACGGTCATGCCCTATGAGGGCTATGTGAAGCTGGCAGAGAAACTCAGCGGCGTGGTACCGGTTCGCGGCCATGCCAAGGTTATGTTGGCCAACTCCGGTGCCGAAGCCCTGGAAAACGCCATGAAGATTGCCCGTGCGGCAACTGGCAAGACCAACGTGATCTGCTTTGACGGCGGTTATCATGGCCGTACCTTCTACACGATGGCGATGAACGGCAAGGCGGCCCCTTATCAGACAGACTTCGGTCCCATGCCCGGTACCGTCTACCGTGCCCCCTATCCCGTGCCTTATCACGGGGTCAGCGAAGACGAAGCGTTGCGTGGCCTGAAGATGGCCATGAAGGCGGACTCCCCGGCCCACAACACGGCTGCGATCGTCATCGAGCCGGTTTTGGGTGAGGGCGGTTTCTACGCGGCACCGACCAGTTTCCTCAAGGAAATCCGTAAGATCTGCGATGAAAACGACATCCTGATGGTGGTGGATGAAGTCCAGAGCGGCTTCGGCCGGACCGGGAAGATGTTTGCCATCGAACACAGTAGCGTTGAGCCGGATCTGATGACCATGGCCAAGAGTATGGCCGATGGCATGCCGATATCCGCAATCGTCGGCACCGACAAGTATATGGATGCTTCTGGCCCGAACTCGCTGGGCGGCACCTATACGGGTAGCCCGACAGCCTGTGCCGCAGCACTGGCCGTGTTTGATGTGTTCAAGGAAGAGGATATCCTCAGCAAATCCCAGGCGCTGGGCGAGAAGCTCAAGCAGCGCTTCGGCCAGTGGCAGGAACAGTTTGCCCATGTCGACAACGTCCGAAATCTCGGACCCATGGCAGCGTTCGAACTGGTGGAAAGCAAAGAAAGCCGGACACCGAAACCGGAACTGGCGGCGGCGGTAACCAAAAAAGCGAAGGAGAAGGGACTGATTCTTCTAAGCTGTGGCATGTACGGCAACACATTGCGCTTCCTGATGCCGGTCACCATCGAAGATGATGTACTGGAAGAAGGGTTGGCAATTGTGGAAGAAAGCCTCAAGGAGGTCGGTGCCTGATTGGGCACTGGGCTTCAAGAGGAATGAGAAAGCCGGGCATAAGCCCGGCTTTTTTATAACGAAAATAGAATTCTCGAGCCGGTTCTTTAGCTGGCAGCCCCAGAGTTGACGCGCGCTGGCAGCGGTTACGTCCGGGCTCGGATTCATCGTATACTTCCGAAAGTTCTCCAGCAGTGCCGTTCGGCCTGCTCCAGTTTCACCAAACAGGCTAGAACATGACCTCTCCGAGTTCCGCGAACAGACCGGACCACAAGCCAAGACCCTGGGTCGATTTGCTGGTCAGCATTATCATTCCTTCCGTAATCCTGATGAAATTCAGTGGCGACGAACACCTGGGCAACGTCAACGCCCTTCTCATTGGCCTGGCGTTTCCTCTGGGCTGGGGCCTGTTCGAGCTGATCAAATATCGGAAAAAGAACTTCATTGCAGTGCTGGGTCTGGTCAGCGTGGGCTTGACCGGAGGCATTGGCCTGCTGGAACTGGATGCCGGCTGGCTAGCTATCAAAGAGGCCGCGATTCCCGCAGTCATTGGCCTGGCGGTACTGGCCTCCACTAGGACCAAGTATCCGCTGGTACGAACGCTGCTATATAATCCGAGTGTTCTGGATGTGGATAAGATCCACAAGACGCTCGAGGAAAACAACCGTGTGGAAGAGTTCGAAGCACGACTTCTGAAGGCCAGTTATTTCTTTGCAGGCACCTTCCTGTTCTCATCGATCATGAACTACGTGCTGGCCAAATGGATTGTGGTCAGCCCCTCCGGCACCCAGGCGTTTAATGAGGAGCTGGGCCGGATGACCCTGGTGAGCTATCCCATGATCGCGATTCCTTCAATGATCATGATGATGCTGATTTTCTATTATCTGTGGCGGACCATTCGCCGTCTGACCGGGTACACCCTGGAAGAGGTGATGGCGCCGCATCTGGCTGAAAAAGAGAAACAAAGGAACAAATCTTCGGAATCCACCACCGGGAAGTAACGGTTTCTCAGATATTCCGATAAGACCAACCACAAAAAAGCGGCGGAGGTTTGGAAGCCTCCGCCGCTTTTTTTATGACAACCTGGACCAGTGATCAGACGTCCAGGTTGGTCACCTCCAGAGCATTGGTCTGGATAAAGTCACGACGAGGCTCTACGTCGTCGCCCATCAGCGTCGTGAAGATCTGGTCTGCCGCGATGGCGTCCTCGATCGTCACTTTCATCATCCGACGGGTCTCCGGATCCATGGTGGTTTCCCACAGCTGTTCCGGGTTCATCTCGCCCAGCCCTTTGTAGCGCTGGATGTTCAGGCCACGCTGGGCCTCTTTCATCAGCCAGTCCAGGGCGCCTTCAAAGGACAGAACCGGCTGCTTGCGCTCACCACGCTGGATAAAGGCGCCTTCTTCAATCAGACCATCCAGAGTCTCACCCATCCGGGCTATGGCCGCGTACGAGGACGATTCAAAGAACTCATGGCTGAACACGTGCTCGTAAGGAATGCCATGAACATAGATCGTGACTTTCGGGAGGAACAGACCCCGTTCAGTATCCTTGGTCACCGAGAAGGTGTACTTGGTCCCGGTGCGAGTGTCCAGATCCAGACCATCACCCAGGCGCGCTACCCAACGTGCCACTTCTGCTTCTTCTTTCAGGTGCTCAGGCTTGAGCGTGACATTCTGAAGCATCTGCTCCAGCACCTTGGCTGGGTAGGCCCGTGACAGGCGACCAATCATGTTCATGACGGCCTGGTAGTCCTTGACCATGGTTTCCAGCGCAGAATCCTTGATGGCCGGAGCCTCGGGGTTCACAAAGAGCTGGGCGCCTTCCAGTGCGGTCTGGGTAAGGTAGGCTTCCTTGGCTTTCTCATCCTTCAGGTATTGCTCCTGCTTGCCACGCTTGACCTTGTACAGCGGTGGCATCGCGATAAAGACGTGGCCACGCTCAATGATCTCGCGCATCTGACGGAACAGGAAGGTCAGCAGCAGAGTCCGGATGTGGGACCCGTCCACGTCCGCATCCGTCATGATAATAATGGAGTGGTAACGCAGCTTGTCCGGATTGAACTCTTCCCGTCCAATGCCGCACCCCAGTGCCGTAATCAGGGTGCCCACTTCCGCAGAAGAGAGCATCTTGTCAAAGCGCGCTTTTTCCACGTTCAGGATCTTACCCTTCAACGGGAGGATGGCCTGGGTTTTACGATCGCGGCCCTGTTTTGCGCTACCACCGGCCGAGTCACCCTCCACAATGTAAAGTTCGGAGAGGGCGGGGTCTTTCTCCTGGCAGTCCGCCAGTTTTCCGGGCAGGCCGGCAATGTCCAGGGCGCCTTTTCGGCGGGTCATGTCCCGCGCTTTCCGGGCGGCTTCACGGGCCCGTGCAGCCTCGATCATCTTGTTAACGATCAGCTTGGCTTCGTTCGGCTGCTCTTGCAGGTACTCCGCAAAGCTCTGGTACAGCTCCTGCTCAACCGCGGTTTTCACCTCGGAAGACACCAGCTTGTCCTTGGTCTGGGAGGAGAACTTCGGATCCGGAACCTTGACGCTGATGATGGCGGTCAGGCCTTCACGGGCATCGTCGCCTGATGTGGCAACTTTTGCTTTCTTGCCCAGACCTTCCTGCTCAATGTAGTTGTTGAGAGAACGGGTCAGGGCGGCGCGGAAACCGGCGAGGTGGGTACCACCGTCCCGCTGGGGAATGTTGTTGGTGAAGCAGTAGATATTCTCCTGGAAGGCGTCATTCCACTGCATGGACACTTCCACCGCAATCCCGTCTTCGCGTTCGCGGTTGAAGTGGAACACCCGGTTGATCGGCGTCTTGTTGGCGTTCAAATGCTCAACAAAGGCTCGCAGGCCGCCTTCGTATTCAAAGACTTCTTCCTTGCCGGAGCGTTCGTCGGTCAGACGGATACGAACGCCACTATTCAGGAAGGCCAGTTCACGAAGGCGCTTCGCCAGAATGTCGTAATGGAACTCGATGTGCGTGAAGGTTTCCGGCGACGGAATGAAATGCACCTTGGTACCCGAGGCATCGGTTTCACCGACAGCCGCAAGCGGCGCGTTTGGCACACCGTGAGTGTAGGTCTGCTCGTAGACCTTGTTGTCACGACGAATCGTCAGGGTAAGAGTGGAGGACAGTGCGTTCACAACGGAAACGCCCACGCCGTGAAGGCCACCAGATACCTTGTAGGAGTTGTCGTCGAACTTACCGCCGGCGTGCAGGACAGTCATGATAACTTCGGCAGCGGAAACGCCTTCCTCTTCGTGCAGATCCACCGGAATTCCACGGCCGTTATCCTTGACCGTCACCGACTCGTCCGGGTGAATAATCACACCGATCTCTGAGCAGTAGCCCGCGAGCGCTTCATCGATGGAGTTATCCACCAACTCAAAGACCATGTGGTGCAGGCCGGTACCATCATCGGTATCCCCGATGTACATGCCTGGCCGCTTTCGCACCGCATCCAGTCCTTTCAAGACTTTGATACTGGAGGAATTGTAGTTCGATTCACTCATTCGGAAACTCCTGAAGCGTGATAGGCCGGGGCTTTCTGGTTCCTCGCACCGGTCTTATTCTTCCGTCAATTTGCCATGTTCCACGTGGAACAATCTGTAATCCGGTGCCTTACCGTCGGGCCAGAGCTGCTCCACCTGGGGACGCTCGATAGACGTAATAAACACCTGACAACGTAATGCTTGCAACCTGCTGGCGAGCATGGCCCGATGCCCCTCATCCAGTTCGGCGTTGATGTCGTCCAGCAAAAACGTCACCTGCTTGCCCATGTCACTCAATACCATGCCTTGGGCAATCTTCATTAAAATCACCAGGGTTTTCTGCTGGCCCCGGGAGAAGGTTTCGGTAACAGGCCTTCCCTGAAACTTCAACCGGATGTCCGCACGGTTGGGACCATACAGCGTGTGTCCAACCTTTCGCTCCTGCTCCCGGTGGTCTGCAAGCAATTCCACCAGTGGACGGGTGACATCCCAGCCCGGGTAGTATTCCAGCTTGAGACCTTCGGTCCAGGGTACTTCCACTTCCCCAACCAGCTTTTCAAAAGCCGCCTTGAACCGGTCAAAGGTGCCGGAACGAGCCTCGGTAATACGCTCACTCAGGGTAGCGTACTGATGGTCCCAGACCCGCATTAAAGCTTCGTCTAGTCTACCATTTCTCAGCGTTTGATTCCGCTGTGATGTGACTCTCTGGCATTGCTGCCACAAAGAACCGAACGAAGGTTCCACGTGGAACACTAACCAATCCAGAAACTGCCGGCGCTTACCCGGACCGCCCGCAACCACATCAAACACACCAGGGTCTATCACCGATACCGGAAGATGTTTTGCAAGACCGGACAAGCTGCGAACCGCTTCGCCATCCACCCGCAACACCGTTTCCTTCTGTCCCACATCCCGGGCTATTCCGAGTCGATGCACAAGTTCAGAGTCATTCCCCTGGTTGTTTCCCTCGAGACCATGATCCAGACCGCCGAACACCGTGAGTCGCTGCTGGCCATGACTGACCACCGCCTGGTGTCGATTCACTCGAAAGGAGCGTCCCAATCCCAGGTAACCAATCGCTTCCAAGACGCTGGTTTTACCGCTGCCGTTTTCTCCATAAAGCAGATTGAAGGAAGGCGAAAAACTGACGGGCGCAGACGACAGATTGCGAAAATTTTCAGTCTGGAATTTTACAAGCGCCATAGAAAAGCAAACTCGAAGGGGAGGGGAAGGAACCGGAACACTCGTAGAACGAAAAAGGCAGCGTTACCTCCCTTCAGTAACGCTGCCCTAGTGTACAAAAGCCACTCGCTCAAGGCGACAGCCTTAGTGGAGCATATTCAACCGTTCGTCCATAAACACGTCCATTTCCGGAGCCAGGATGTGAACGTAGCGATCGAAATACAGGAACTGTTTCAACAGCAAGGCAAACTCCCTGGGGAAATGGAGACCATGGCTTTCACCGATCTTAACCATGTCCATGAGAATGTGATTAACGTCATCCTCCGCCTGGTCCGCCTCATAGGGCACTTCGTCCGGCACCATCTTGTCCATCTGCTGATACAGTCTTCTAAGATCCCCCGCGAGGTCTTCAACCCGAACCGTCTGGCGCGTAATGCCGATACGGATCATGGCATCAGCCATCCCCTCAAAGTTGCCGACCATGACCGCCGAAATAAAATCACTGACCGCCTGCCAGGTGTCCGGCTTGATCCGACCGACAATCCCGAAATCAATAAAACCGACCCGGCCATCCTTCAGAACCATCAGGTTACCGGCGTGGACATCCGCGTGGAAAAATTCGCACTGAGTCAGGCTGGCAAACCAGGTGTTCATGGCGGTGATCAACGTGCGTTCCGGATCGCGGGCATAGCCGCGAATACTTTCCAGATCCGTCAGGGAAACACCGTGGAAGCGTTCCATGGTCAAAATCCGGCGAGTGCTGCAGTGCTCAAACACCCTTGGCACCGCCGCATCTTCGTTATGAGTGTCGTGCAGGAAATCCCGGAACACCTTCAGGTTGTTGGCTTCCTTGATGAAGTCACACTCTTCCATCATCGTCCGCTGGATTTCCTCCACAATACCGGACATGGAAGTCCAGGACAGTTTCGGCGCCAAGGTTTCAAGAATGCGGGCAGACAGATACAGAAAGTTCAGATCCGTCAGCAAAATGTTCTCCACCCCCGGCTTCTGGACCTTTATCACCACTTCTTCACCGGTCACCAATCGGGCGGCGTGAACCTGGGCAATCGAGGCCGACGCCAGCGCCACCGGATCAATTTCCGCATAGACTTCATCCAGCGGTCGACCCAGTTCATCCCGGATGATCTTCTTGATCACACCAAAGGGCAGGTTAGGGGTCTTATCGAGGCAGTACTGGAATTCCTCCACATACTCCTTGGGGAAAAACGTGGGAGAGCTGGCAATAAATTGTCCCAGCTTGATGTAGGTCGCACCCAGTGATTCAAACGTCTGCCTTAACAGCCTGGGCGTGGGAGGCCGATCCCCCCGCAGCCAATTGATCCCGGTGCGCCCGAGTACCGACACAGTCTGGCCAATCCGGAAGGCGCCTTTGATTCCATTCGTTACGGTACCCATCAATCGATTCTCCTCCTACAGCCTCATCGGCATGACGACATAGAGGCAGCGGTTATCATTTTGCGCCTCGATCAACGCACTGCTGTTCGGGTTGGACAGGGTAATCTTTACCTGATCCTCATCCAGCGCGTTCATGACATCCACCAGATAGCCTACATTAAACCCGATCTGGAGTGATTCGCCCTGATAGTCCACCGGCAGCGCGTCTTCGGCCTGTTCCTGGTCGGGGTTGTTGGCAAACACCTGGAGCTCATTGGATGCCAGGTTCAGTCGCACACCCCGAATATTCTCATGCGACAGAATCCCTGCACGCTGGAGGGTATTCTTCAGCGTCGCACGATCAGCCAGAACCACCTTGTCACCACCACGGGGAATAACCCGGTTGTAATCGGGGAATTTGCCCTCGATGAGCTTCGACGTGAAGGTATAGGACCCAACCGTCGCCCGTAGATGATTGTCACCAATAACCAGAGTGACCGGTGTTTCCACATCGTCGAGCAGACGGGAAAGCTCCAGAACCCCTTTGCGCGGAACAATCACCTGTCGCAACTCCGGGCAATTGGTTGCCAGTTCCAGGTGTGCCATGGCCAGTCGGTGACCGTCGGTGGCCACCGTCCGGACGTGGTCCTTGTCCACCTCCAGCAACAGGCCGTTCAGGTAGTAACGAACGTCCTGCTGAGCCATGGCAAAGGCCGTTGCATCCAGCATCCGGCCAAGTTCTTTCTGGGGCAGCTCCAGACGGAAGCTCTCGTCTTCGTCTTCCACATTCGGAAAATGTTCGGCCGGCAGTGTGGATAAGGTGAAATGGCTGGCGCCACAGCGCAGATGCAACCGATCGCCTTCAAGGGACAACTCCATTGGCGCTTCATCACCAAGGGCCCGGGAGATATCGGAGAGCTTGCGGGCCGGTACGGTAATCCGCCCGGGCTGATCCACATGTACCGGTGTTACCCGCGCCACCAGTTCCACTTCCATGTTGGTACCGGTCAAGGTCAGGGTATTGTCCTCGGCCACCAGCAACACGTTGGACAGCACGGGCATGGTCTGTTTCTTTTCCACCACGCCGGCAATACTTTGCAGCGGGGTAAGCAGGGATTCACGGCTGATCGTCAGTTTCATGGCACTCAGCTTTCTTTATGTTGGAAGGGTGAATGTTATTCGCCAACGCCCTGCATCAGGTGGTCAGCAGTCTCATAAAATTCTGATAATCCTCGCGGATGCCCGGATCAGTCTCCTGCAGTTCCACGATTTTCTTGCACGCATGCAACACGGTGGTATGGTCGCGACCGCCAAACGCGTCGCCAATCTCCGGCAGACTGTGATTGGTCAGTTCCTTCGACAGCGCCATGGCCACCTGCCGGGGCCGGGTGACCGTTCGTGTTCGACGCTTGGAGAGCAGATCGGCCACCTTGATCTTGTAGTACTCCGCCACCGTGCGCTGAATATTATCGATGCTCACCTGTTTCTCATGCAGCGCCAACAGGTCTTTCAGGCTTTCACGGATAAACGGTGGGGTGATTTCCGAACCGGTGAAGTGAGCATTCGCTATCACTAGGCGCAGCGCTCCTTCAAGCTCCCGGACATTGGAACGAATCTTCTGGGCAATAAAGAAAGCCGCTTCGCTGCTAAGCTTCACATTGGCCTGGTCGGCCTTCTTCATCAGAATCGCCACCCGCGTTTCCAGTTCCGGTGGCTCAACCATCACAGTGAGGCCCCAGCCAAACCGGGATTTGAGTCGCTCTTCCATGTCGACAATTTCTTTCGGGAAACGGTCACAGGTCACGATAACCTGCTGCCCCCCCTCCAACAACGCGTTGAAGGTGTGGAAGAATTCTTCCTGGGAGCGCTCCTTACGGGCAAAGAACTGGATATCGTCGATCAACAGGGCATCCACCGACCGGTAATAGCGCTTGAACTCATTGATCGCATTCAGCTGCAGCGCCTTCACCATGTCTGCCACAAACCGTTCCGAACGGAGATAAGCCACTTTGGCTTTGGGATTTCGACGGACAATTTCATTTCCGATGGCGTGCATCAGGTGTGTTTTACCCAGACCAACACCGCCATACAGGAACAATGGATTGTAGGCACCACCCGGATTCTCGGCCACTTGCATGGAGGCGGCACGTGCCAGTTGGTTGGATTTACCTTCAACGAAGGTTTCGAAAGTAAATCCCTCATTCAGGAAGCTCTGGTGCTTGATATCACCTTCCACCTGGACTGGGCGCCGCTCATTACCGCTTTTCGGCCGAACAGAGGGAGAACCGGCTACGGTGGCAGCCACACCCTTCTCTTCTTCCGTAACCCGGCTGCCAGCTTCTTCGTGGACCTGTCCATTAACAGGCGCCGGTGCTTCCGAGCGTTTGACAGGTTCATCTTCGCGGGGTGCCGACCCCACTCTCATATTGACCCGGGGAGCCTGCCCGCCGTTCAGATCCTTAAGCACCTCTTCGATGCGCCTCAGATACTTTTCATTAACCCAATCCATTACGAAACGGTTGGGCGCGAACAACATCAGTTGCCCCTCCCGATGATCGGATTGCAGGGGCCTGAGCCAGGTATTGAACTGTTGTGCGGGAAACTCGTCCCGGAGTACTTCAAGACATTGATGCCACATACTGTTTGGCACGACAGCCTGCTCCCGATAACCCTGAAATGTCTCTGAACGGACAAGGGACTTCCTGTCCAGTGAGATGACCCCGGATTCTAACCCGACCGGCCTGTCAGTGAAAGAGCCAAAGCCGGTTCATGAACAGCCTGTGGAAATTAATCTCCTTAAATTTCAAATTTTTACAAACTTACCTACAACCTTGTGTACAGAAAATATCTTCTTGAGAAGTTACCCACAGCCCTGTGTGTACAGGCCGGGTTTAACCCTGTGAGGAACCCCGGGACGCAAACGGGGATAACTTGAGTGAATCCACCAAACCCGACTTACCCACATTCCGCCCTGCGATCGTCCACAGAACTCAGGCCACCTTATCAATACCCTTATAAACCTTTCAGTGATCTGTTTTTTAATAATTTTTTTGGCTTATCCACAAAAACCCTCGATGCTAATAACAGTAATAATTAATCCTTAAAAGAATTCTAAAAAGACTTACTGAATTTATTACCTGGCCAAGGCGTTGCGGAATTACCAGCATGCGCACAACCCACTAGCAATAAGCATTGAATTCCCACCGGTATTTGCATAGAATGCCGCTCCTGTTTTGGCTGTTCATTTTCCAGCCAGTTACTGAATTTCCAACTTACGAATTGTGAGATCATCACCATGAAAAGAACGTTTCAACCAAGCGTCCTGAAGCGTAAGCGCGTTCACGGTTTCCGTGCCCGTATGGCCACTGCCAACGGTCGCAAGGTTATTTCCCGTCGTCGTGCCAAGGGCCGCGCACGTCTGTCCGCGTAAGCTCTGATTGCCTCATGAAGGCTTTGAGTTACCCGAAATCACATCGTCTCCTGCGACCAGCTGATTACGGCAAAGTCTTCAACGACGTGCAGCTGAAGGTTCCACACCGGAATTTTCTGATCCTGGCAACACCGAACAACCTCGGTCACGCCAGGATCGGTTTGATCTTCTCAAAGAAGAACCTGAAGCTTGCTGTCCAGAGAAACCGGGTTAAACGCCAGGTCAGAGAAAGCTTCCGGCACCAGACGGATCTACCCGGTCTCGACCTGGTAGTTCTGGGACGCCAAGGGCTGGTCTCACTGGACAACCCGTCGCTGAGGGCTTCCATGGACGACCTCTGGCGACGTCTCAAGAAAAAGTACGCTCAATCTCAGCCATCTTTGGCAGCTACATCAGAGACTGCCGGTCGAGGAACGGGTTAATGCGTAAGCTCCTGCTTCTGCCCATCCGCTTCTACCAGTACGCAATCAGTCCACTGATGGCCAGCCACTGCCGCCACTACCCCACCTGCTCACAATACGCCGTTGAAGCCATAACCCACCATGGCGCGCTTAAAGGATTATTTCTCGCAATCCGGCGTCTGTTAAGGTGTCATCCCTGGGCGGAAGGCGGTTATGATCCAGTACCGGGAACCGCAGACCCCCGGAGTCAGGAAGCCGTCGCAAACTGCGTACACGCTGATCATTCCCACACAACAACCCAGACCAGACAGTAACTCTATGGATATTCAACGCATCGTATTATTTGCCGGCCTGGCTATTGTCAGTTATCTGATGGTGCTTGCCTGGAATGAGGACTACCATCAGCAGCCGCAGACGGCTCAAGTCGCTGAATCCCAGCTTTCACAGTCAAACGGCAGCATGGCCGGTTCAGACGATATGGTGCTCCCGGAAGACAATGCAGCTCAGGTGGACGGTGATGGCGAATTCACGACTCCGGAAACGGGACAGGCTGTAGTCAGCTCAACGGCAAACAACACCACGGTCAGTGATCAGTTCATCACGGTTCGCACCGATGTGTACGATCTGCAGATTGATCGGGTGAGTGGCAACGTCGTGAAGGCTCAGCTACTCAACTACGACAAGTCGCTTAACAGCAAAGAACCGCTCACACTCCTGAATAATACCCAGAACCGTCTTTACGTTCTGGAAAGCGGCCTGATCGGTCGTGATGGTCCTGACAGCCGTAAGAACGGCTCCGCTCCCGTCTACAGTGCCGAAGCCTCCAGCTATGAGCTGGCTGAAGGTAACAAACAACTTCAGGTTGACCTGACTTACACCACCGATAACGGAGTCAAGATCACCAAGCGCTATCTGTTCGAGCGCAACAGCTATGAGATTGGCGTCAAGTACCTGGTGAACAACCAGTCCAGTGACAATTGGCAGGCCAATTTCACCGGCAAGATCGTCCGTGACCAGTCTCCGGACCCGACCTCCCAGACCAGCATGGGCATCCAGGCATTTCTTGGGCTGGTGATCAGCTCACCTGAAGATCCGTACGAGAAGTTTGATTTCAGCGACCTGCAGGAAACCCAGATCAACCAGTCGGTTACCAACGGTTGGCTGGCATTCCTCCAGCATTACTTCCTGTCTGCCTGGGTACCCGAGCGGGACATCCCGGCCCAGTTCCAGACCACGCGTCGTGGCAACAACTATGTAATGGGGTTTGTCTACCCGGCAACCAGCGTGGCGCCGGGTGAGACCGCCGAGGTTGGCGCCCGCGCCTACGTCGGTCCCAAGATTATTGATCGTCTCGAGAGCCTGGCGCCAAACCTTGACCGTACCGTTGATTTCGGCTGGTTGTTCTTCATCTCACTGCCATTGTTCATCATTCTGGAATGGTTCCATGGTCTGGTTGGCAACTGGGGCGTCGCCATCATTCTGCTGACGGTCCTGGTGAAGGCGGTGTTTTTCCATCTGTCCGCCACCAGTTACAAATCCATGGCCAAGATGCGCGCAGTCGCGCCGCAGCTGACCCGGCTAAAGGAACTGTACGGTGACGACCGACAGCGCATGTCCCAGGAAATGATGGCACTGTACAAGCGGGAGAAGATCAATCCGCTCGGTGGCTGCTTGCCGATCCTGGTTCAGATGCCGGTGTTCATTTCCCTGTACTGGGTCCTGTTCGAAAGTGTTCAGCTGCGCCATGCGCCGTTCATGCTGTGGATTCAGGATCTGTCGGTGATGGATCCCTACTTCATCCTGCCGATCCTGATGGGTGCCAGCATGTTCCTGCAGATGAGCCTGAACCCGACGCCGCCGGACCCCATGCAGGCCAAGATCATGAAGATGATGCCGTTGATTTTCACGGTCTTCTTCCTGTGGTTCCCGGCAGGTCTGGTTCTGTACTGGCTGGTGAACAACATTCTGTCCATTGCCCAGCAGTGGTACATTACCCGCAAGATCGAAACAGAAATGGCCGGCAAGAAGCACTGACCGGTGCCCTAACCGACCCGGCAAAGGCTCCTGTGTGGAGCCTTTGTTGTTTTCAGCCTGTGGAAAAAGCATGAGCCAGAGTTCTGACACCATCGCAGCCATTGCCACCGCGCCGGGACAGGCCGGTGTCGGCATTGTTCGCGTATCCGGACCAAGGGCCCGGGTCATAGCGCAGAAAATGCTCGGGTTTGAGCCGAAACCCCGATACGCCCATTACGGTCCCTTCCACGACGGCCAGGGTGAGCTGATTGATGAGGGTATTGGGCTGTTTTTCCCCAATCCGCACTCCTTCACCGGTGAGGATGTGTTCGAGCTTCAGGGCCACGGCGGTACTGTGATCCTCGATCTTCTGCTGCGGGAAGTGTGCAGCCAGGGCGCAAGACTGGCCCGCCCCGGTGAGTTTTCCGAGCGGGCGTTTCTGAACGACAAACTGGACCTGGCTCAGGCCGAGGCCATTGCCGATCTGATTGAAAGCAGCTCGGAACAGGCCGCCCGCTGTGCCGTTCGCTCCATGCAGGGCGTGTTCTCCAGACAGATAGAGGATCTGGTGGATGCGGTGACCCACTTGCGGATCTACGTTGAAGCGGCGATCGATTTTCCCGAGGAAGAGATTGATTTTCTGGCCGATGGCAAGGTGGCCAGTGATCTTCAGGACCTGCTGGACCGGCTCGAGAAAATCCTCGCGGAAGCCCAGCAGGGCACCATTCTGCGCGATGGTATGAAAGTGGTCATCGCCGGCAGGCCCAATGCCGGCAAATCCAGCCTGCTCAACGCCCTGGCCGGTCGCGAGGCTGCTATCGTCACCGCTATCGAGGGCACAACCCGGGATGTGCTGAGGGAACATATCCACATCGATGGTATGCCACTGCACATCATTGATACTGCAGGCCTGCGTGACAGCCCGGACGAAGTGGAACAGATTGGTATTGCCCGGGCCTGGGATGAAATCCGACAGGCTGATCGTATTCTTCTGATGGTGGATGCCACCACCACCGAGAAAACCAGTCCCCACGAAATCTGGCCGGATTTCATCGACCAGTTGCCGGCCAATGCGCCAGTCACTGTTATTCGCAACAAGGTGGATCTGTCCGGTGAAGCCGTGGGTATCACTGCTGAAGATCACCAGAGCGCCCCGGTTATCCGGTTGGCTGCCAAATCCGCCGAAGGGCTCGAAATCCTGCGGGACCATCTCAAGCAGTGCATGGGATTTGCCAGCACCACTGAAGGTGGCTTCCTGGCCCGGCGCCGGCACCTGGATGCTTTGGAGCGGGCCCAGGCCCTGCTGATTCAGGGCCAGAGCCAGTTAGAAGGGTTTGGTGCCGGTGAATTGCTGGCTGAGGATCTACGAGCAGCCCAGGACAGTCTGGGCGAGATCACCGGGCATCTTACGCCCGATGAGCTCCTGGGCAAGATCTTCAGCAGTTTCTGTATCGGGAAATAGGACTAACCGGTTTTCCGGCGTTCGTCGTCTGACACTGGCACCAGTGCCTTGGTGTTACTGCGGTTGCCCAGGAAATCCGGCCGTGGTTTGTTGCCGCAGAACGGGGCCTGGAGCTGGTTTTCCACACTGTTGTAGACGAAAAACAGGTTGCTACGCGGCCAGGGCGACATATTGGCATTCGAGGCGTGGAGTGTGTTGCACTCAAAGATGATCAGCGAGCCGGCGGGACCGGTGGGGGCCTTGATGCCGTATTCGTCTGCCATGGCGGCAAGATCCCGATTGTTGGGAACACCCAGTTCCTGTTTTTTCAGGGATGACTGGTAGTTGTCTTCCGGGGTGCGGCCGACGCAAGGCACAAAGGTCTTGTGGGAACCGGGAATCAGCATCAATGGGCCGTTGAAGGGCGTGTTGTCGGTGAGGGCGATGGAAAAACTCACTGCCCGCATCCGTGGCATGCCGTCTTCGGCGTGCCAGGTTTCAAAATCGGAGTGCCAGTCAAAGCCCTTGCCGTGGAAGCCGGGTTTGAAGTTGATCCGGGATTGGTGGATATAGGCGTCGCTACCCAGAAGCTGGCGTACCATTGCCAGAATTTTCGGATCCCGGGTCAGACGGTCGAAGCGATCGGACAGTTCGTGAATGCCGAATATCGAGCGGATTTCCTGTTTGCCGGGCTCAGTGATGGTGCCCTCTGAGCGAAGGATGCTCTCATCGTCTTCGTAGGCGCGGAGATCCTCACGGAACTGACGAACGGTGTTCTGGTCGAGGAAGCTGTTGAACACAAGAAAGCCGTCGCGTTCATACTGTGCCAGCTCGGTTTCACTCAGTGGTCCATCGGTTCGGTGCGAACCGCTGCTGTGTACCACGGGGTCCTTGCGCTCAAAGCTTTTGGTCGGACGTTCCAGGCGGGTTGGATAAAAGTCGTCAGCACGAGTGTCCATATTCGAACCTCCTTCTTTTATTAACAACTCAAATGTTTTTCATTTAATTCAGTAAGTTAATGTCTCCGAAATGGAAATGCACCTGTGAGGTGGGGTCGGGCGGCAGTATTTCAAGGGCAAAAAAATCCCGGGCCTTGCCCGGGAGTAAGAGCCACCGGATGAGTCATCCGGTAAAGGCCAGATCCTCGGCATTCAGTTGCATCAGGTTTTTGCTGGGGCTGAGCATGCTGGCAGCGTGGCTCTGGGCCCGGGGCAGCAAGCGCTCGAAATAGAATTCGGTGGTTCCGAGCTTGGCCCGGTAAAAGCCCGGTGACTCTTCGCCCCCATTGTCGAGTTTATCCACAGCCACGGCAGCCTGGCGCAACCAGATATAGGCCATGGTGACGTAGCCGCTGTACATCAGGAAATCATACGCTGCAGAGCTCACCACATCCCGGTCCTTGCGGGCTGCGAGCATGATCCGGACCGTCAACAGGTTCCACTGGCCGGTCAGCTTGAGCAACTCAAGCGCCCAGGGTCGCAAACGTTTGTCAGTGAGGTGCTTGCGGGCAAAATTGGCAATCTTCAGGGTGAATTCGCGCACCGCGCCGCCCTGGGTCATCAGCAATACCTTCCGACCTAGAAGATCCAGTGCCTGGATACCCGTGGTGCCCTCGTAAAGTGTGGCGATGCGGGTATCCCGGACAATCTGCTCCATGCCGTGCTCGCGGATGTAACCGTGGCCGCCAAAGACCTGAACCCCCAGGTTGGCCGCTTCGCACCCGAGTTCGGTCAGAAACCCTTTCAGTATCGGCGTCAGGAAGCCCAGCTTGTCGTCGTATCTGTCCGCCTTTCTCTCGTCGCCTTCGGTGAATCCTTCCACCATGTGGTCGGCCAGGCGGGCGGCGTAATACAGCATGGCCCGACCGCCCTCGGCGATGGCTTTCTGGGTAAGGAGCATCCGGCGCACATCGGCATGGTGAATCAGACTGTCGGCCACCTGATCCGGTTCTTTCTTGCCAGAAAGTGCCCGCATGGAGCGTCGATCCTTGGCATAGGCCAGCGCCCACTGATAGGACAGTTCGGCTGGCCCGACACCCTGAATGGCAGTGCCGATCCGGGCAGTGTTCATGAAGGTGAACATGCAGTTGAGCCCTTCGTTCTCGGGCCCGATCAAGTAACCGGTGGCCCCGTCGAAATTGAGCACGCAGGTGGCCGAGGCCTTGATGCCCATTTTCTTTTCCAGACTGCCACAGACCACCGCGTTACGTGCACCCAGGCCACCCTGTTCGTCGGGCAGGAACTTGGGCACGATAAACAGGCTGATACCCCGGGTGCCCTTGGGAGCGTCCGGCAGACGAGCGAGGACAATGTGGACAATGTTCTCGGTCAGGTCGTGATCGCCGGAGGAAATGAAAATCTTGGTGCCCGACAGGCGATAGCTGCCGTCGGCCTGTGGTTCGGCCTTGGTTTTCACCTGGCCCAGATCGGTGCCGCACTGGGGTTCGGTCAGGCACATGGTGCCGGCCCAGCGGCCTTCGGTCAGAGGTGCAAGGTAGGTCTGCTTCTGTTCCTCGGAACCGTGCAGGAAAATGGTATTCATGGCGCCGAGGGACAGGCCGGGGTACATGGAGAAGGGCCAGTTGGCGGTGCCCATCATTTCCTGCTTCAGCAATCCCATGGACGCCGGCAGGCCCTGGCCGCCATATTCCTCCGGTGCCGAGAGTCCCTGCCAGCCACCCATGGCGTATTGCTGGTAGGCTTCGCGGTAACCGGCGGGCGTGGTGACCTCACCGTTCTCGAGTTTGCAGCCTTCCTCGTCGCCGGAGAGATAGAGTGGGCTCAGTACTTCCTCACAGAATTTTGCGCATTCGCTGAGAATCGCATCCACGATATCCGGTGTGGCGTTTTCACCGCTGGCCAGGGTGGCGTAATGGCCCGGGTAGTCGAACACTTCGTTCAGCAGAAATTTCATGTCGCGCAGGGGCGCCTTGTAAACCGGCATAGCGGAATCCTCTGTCTCTTTCTCGGTATCTCAGGTGAGCAATCTCTGCCCATTACCGCTGTTTTACGCCAATAGCCGCGCACTGCCATTGACGAAAAGCGCTCAGCGGACTGTCAGAATGGACAATTGGCCGAAATGACGTAGCCAGACTCCGGCCATTCCTGTTGCTGATCGCTAGAGTCGATTGAGACGTATTTAATTGTTTGTAGATCCGCAATAAACCTGTTCGGAGAGTGTAAAAGTCATGCAAAGCCTGTTAACTGAGATATCGAAACGTCTGTCGACACCTATACTCTGGGTACTGGCTTCGGCACTGTTGCTCAGTGGCTGTGCCAGCCCCTCCCTTGAGGACTACGCAGACCGCACGCCCGAGCTGGTTCCTGAAGAGTTTTTCACCGGCGAACTTTCCGCCCGGGGAGTGGTCAAGAATTTCTCCGGAGAGGTGATCCGCACCTTCGATGCGGACATCAGCGCGTCGTGGGACGACGAGGGTGTGGGCACCCTGGATGAGGTGTTCCGCTTCGATGACGGCGAGGTGCAGACGCGGGTCTGGACCCTGACGCCGATCGACGAGGGGTATCATGCCGATGCTGGCGATGTGGTTGAACCAGGAACCATGCGCTGGAGCGGCAATGCCATTCATATGAATTACCTTCTCCGCGTGGCCTACGGTGACGGTACCCTGGATGTGCGGATGGACGACTGGATGTACCTGATTACGCCCGACACGCTGATCAACCAGACCACTATGAGCAAGTGGGGCATCGACGTGGGTGAAGTAGTACTGGTGATCCAGAAAAAAGAACAGACGACTAACTAAAACCCGGAATAGCTGGAAGTCCTATGTGGAAGCAGTGGTTGATTGCGTTGGTGCTGGTGGCTGTGGCCGTCGGTGGTGCCTTTGTCTACCAGAACCTGGACGATGGTGATGCCGCCCAGGGCGGTGGTGAGCGTCCCGCAAGCGCGGTTAACACCATGCTTCCGCAGATGGATAGGGTGCGTGATGTGGTCAACGCCGTTGGCAGTCTGAAAGCCCTGAACGCGGTGGAATTGACCACGGAAGTCAGTGGCCGGGTGGTAGAACTGAACCTGGAAACCGGCCGCCGGGTCGAGCAGGGCGCGGTGCTGCTGCGACTAGACGATCGCCAGGCCAGGGCGGATCTGCAGGTGATCGAGGCGCAACTGGCGGATGCCCGCCGGCAGTTCGAGAGGGCGCAGCGGTTGCGCTCCAACAACAGTATTTCCCAGTCCCAGGTGGATGAACTGAGAACGGCCGTCGATGTGGCGGAGGCCCAGCGCCAGTCGGCACGAGTGCGCCTGGAGAATCACCGGATAGAAGCGCCGTTTGCCGGTGTGGTCGGATTGAGTGATATCAGTGTGGGGGCCTACATCACCGCTGGAACCTCGGTAACCACTCTCGATGCCACAGACCGTATGGAGCTGGGTTTTTCGATTCCGGAACGTTTTCTGGGGCAGGTGAGTCTTGGACAACAGGTTCGCGGCGCATCGCCGGCCTATCCGGATCAGACGTTTTCCGGTCAGCTGGTTGAGCTGGGGTCGAGGATTAGCGAGTTGAGCCGGTCGTTGCCGGTGCGGGCACTGATCGATAATCCGGACGGGTTGCTCCGTCCGGGGCAGTTCATGTCTGCGACGCTGACGCTTCGGGAACGGCAAGCACTGGTGATCCCCGAACAGGCGGTGATGATCCGCGGTGACGAACAGTATGTGTTTGTCGCTGAAGACGGTGTCGCCAGGCGCGTTTCGGTCAACCTGGGGTCGCGCATGCCCGGTTTTGTCGAGGTTTCGAAGGGTTTGAGCCAGGACGATCCTGTTATCGTGACCGGTCAGGATCGTCTGAGCAGCGGCGACCGGGTCCGGGTACTTGAAAATGACAAGGCCATCCCCGAGAACCGTTTTATTTCGGCCCGGGAGTCGTAACCGGTGGTCCTTTCTGACGTTTCCATCAAGCGGCCGGTATTCGCAACGGTTCTCAGCCTCCTGATCGTGGTGTTCGGGCTGGCAGCCCTGTTGGGCCTGCCAGTGCGGGAATACCCGGATATCGACCCACCGGTCGTTTCCATATCCACCGATTACACCGGCGCGGCGGCTGAAGTGGTGGATACCCAGATTACCCAGGTGATCGAGGGCGCCATCAGTGGCATCGAGGGTATTCGCTCCATCGAATCCTCCACCGAGCGGGGCGAATCCCGAACCAGCATCGAATTCACCACGGCCCGGGATGTGGATATTGCCGCCAATGATGTCCGTGATGCGGTGTCCCGTGTCGCCAACCAGCTGCCGGATGAGGCCGATCCGCCTGTTGTCCGTAAGGCGGATTCCGATGCCCGCCCGATGATGTGGGTGACCCTGCGCAGTGATGTCTGGGACAGTGCCGAGCTCAGCGACTTTGCTGACCGGGTTCTGGCGGATCGTCTGTCGGTGCTCGACGGTGTTGCCGATGTGCGTATTGGTGGCGAACGGCGCTACGCCATTCGGGTGTGGCTGGATCGTGAGCGGCTTGCGGCCCGGGATATCACCGTGGCGGAAGTTGAACGGGCCCTGCGGGCCAACAACGTGGAGTTGCCGGCCGGATCGGTGGATTCCTCCACCCGCAACTTCACGGTTCGTGCCGAAGGCCGGCTGTCGAATGTGGAAGAGTTCCGCGAGCTGGTGATTCGACGGGATGGCAATGATCTGTTGCGGCTCGGGGAAGTGGCCAATGTCCAGATGGGCGTGGAGTCGGATGTCAGCCGCCTGCGCGCCAACGGCCAGACCGCCATCGGCATGGGGATTATTCGCCAGTCCAAGGCCAACACCGTGGCTGTTTCGGATGCGGTCCGTGCCGAGCTGGAGAAAATCCGCGAAACCCTGCCGCCGGAAGTCACCATCGCGGAAAGCTACGACGAATCCATCTTCATTCGTGCCTCGATCAAGGAAGTGGTCACCACCCTGGCCATCGCGGTGTCCCTGGTTATCCTGGTGATTTTCCTGTTCCTGCGTTCCTGGCGCGCCACCCTGATCCCGGCGGTAACCATTCCGGTGGCGGTGATTGGTGCGTTTATCGGCCTCGGCTTTCTCGGTTTTTCCATTAACGTGTTGACCCTACTGGCGGTGATTCTCGCCATCGGCCTGGTGGTGGACGACGCCATCGTGATGCTGGAAAACATCCAGCGCCGGATTGATGAGGGTGAACCGCCATTGCTGGCCGCCTACCGGGGCGCAAAACAGGTCGCCTTTGCGGTGATTGCCACCACCCTGACCCTGGTGGCGGTGTTTGTGCCCATCTCGTTCATGGGCGGCAATATCGGCCGGCTGTTTGCCGAATTCGGGTTCACCCTGGCTGCGGCGGTGGTGTTTTCCAGTCTTGTTGCCCTGACACTGGCACCGATGCTGTGCTCCAAGTGGCTCAGTCACAGCCCGGAATCGGCAGAGGGGCATCGTCTGTGGGCAGCCAGCGAGAAGGTCCTGAACGGCCTGACCAACGGTTACCGCAGGTTGTTGCAGTTCTCCCTCAGGCAGCCGGGCCTGTTGCTGGGCCTCGGTCTGGTGGGGCTGGTCATTGCGGCCGTGGTCTACCCAAAATTGCCCCAGGAACTGGCGCCGACCGAAGACCGTGCGGTGATTATCATGCCCACCAGCGCGCCCCGGGGCTCAACGGTGGAATACACCGATCACTACGTGCGCCAGGTGGAAGAGTCTTTGTTGCCGTATCTGGATGAGGGCATCGCCAATCGCCTGCTCTCCATCGTCGGGTTCCGCAACGAGGAGGACAATGCGTTCCTGATCATGGGTCTGGTGCCCTGGGAGGAACGGGACATCAAGCAGCAGGAAGTGACCAGCGAAATCCGCAAGAAACTGGCCGATGTGTCTGGCATCCGGACCGTGGCCGTGAATCCGCCGGGTCTGGGCCAACGGGGTTTCAGTCAGGCAGTTGAGTTTGTGGTAGCGGGTCCGGACTATGAATCGGTGCAGGCCTGGAGCGAGGAAATCGTGGAACGGGCCAAGGAAAACCCGAATCTGCAGAACCTGGATACTGACTTCGAGCTGACCCGGCCTGAGCTGCGGGTCAATATCGACCGGGAGCGGGCGGCGGATCTGGATATTACGGTAGAAGACGTCGGCCTTACACTACAGACCATGCTGGCCTCACGGCAGGTAACCACCTACATAGATCGGGGCCGGGAGTATGATGTGATCGTCCAGGCCGAGGAATCCAACCGGGCAACGCCGGAAGATCTGGGCCAGATTTTCCTGCGGCCCCGTGAGGGTGGCAATCTGATCCCCCTGCAGGCATTGGTCTCGGTGCAGGAAATCGGCGCCAACCCGGACCTGCGTCGCATCGACCGCCTGCCTGCCGTGGTCATCAGTGCCTCTCTCGCCGATGGCTATGACCTGGGTTCGGCACTGACTTACCTGAACAATCTGGCTGTGGATAACCTGCCGCCGGAAGCCCGGGTCAGTTACAAGGGCCTGAGCCGGGAATTCCAGGAATCCTCGGCGGCCATCTACGTTACTTTTGCGCTGGCCTTCGTCATCGTGTTCCTGGTGTTGGCGGCCCAGTTCGAAAGCTGGATTCATCCGTTGATCATCATGCTGTCGGTGCCATTGGCGGTGACCGGTGCCCTGTTGGCGCTCTGGTGGACCGGGATCAGTCTCAACATTTACAGCCAGATAGGCATCATCATGTTGTTGGGGTTGATGGCCAAGAACGGAATATTGATCGTGGAGTTCGCCAACCAGCTCAGGGACAAAGGCTATGAGGTGCGGGAGGCCATTATCGAGGGGGCGAGTCTTCGGTTCCGGCCTGTTTTGATGACCACCATCTCAACCATCTTCGGAGCTGTGCCGCTGGTGATTGCCACCGGCGCCGGAGCGGAGAGCCGGGCAGCCATTGGCATGGTGATCCTCGGTGGCCTGATTTTCGCCACCACGCTGACCCTGTTCATCATTCCGGTGCTCTATAACCTGTTGGCGCGGTTTGCCAAATCGTCCAACGCCGTCGAGAAGGAACTGGAACGCCAGGCGTCGGGCCAGGCCGGTGGTACGGGCCTGGCGGCGGCGCCCCAGAAACGCGCGGATGATTTCTGATCAGTTCAGGATCAAAGGGTAGCCGGGAACTCGAGCTGGCCACCGAAAATTTCATCCGGATGGATATCAACGCAGAACACCCGCTGTCCCGGCAGCATGGTTGAGAGAGTTACCGTGCGTTTTGCGTCCGGAAGGCCGACGTAGGGCCGACAACTGCTGATGTGCTGCGGTCGTTCCAGGGCATTACGGAAGTATTCCCGGTGCGTCCATCGCGCGCCGGCCGAGTGATACAGAGGATTGAACTTTCCGCGATGGATGTCCGGGTTGGCCCGGGCAAGATTACCCTGTTGGATACCCTGGGGGTTGAGCAGGAAACAGCGTTTCACACCGTCGACGCCCAACAGCTTTTCACAGGCTGAATTGAAAGGTAGCTCCCGGCTCAGGGAGTGACAGGCTTCCAGAATTTCGAAGCGAAGAAGCCGAAAGTAGCTCTCCTGGTCCCGGATATCCTGGGCCGAAGACTCACTGGAGTCAGCTATAACGCCCTTCAAGGCGAGTTCTATCAGTTCCGGCTCGTGTTCTTGCAGCCTGGTTGGTCTGGCAAACAGAAACCCCTGCAGCAGGTCCGCTTCCGTTTGCAGGGCGATATGAGCTTGTGTACTGTTCTCGATGCCTTCCAGAAGTACGAGGCTTCCGCTCTCGCGAATCATTTTCACCAGGCTCTCCAACAGCATTCGGGCCCGGCTGTGGTTCTCCGCATTTACCAACAGGCTGCGGTCAAGTTTGACGATCAGTGGGTTGATGCGCCACAAACGCTCGAAATTGGAATCGCCCATACCGAAATCGTCAATGGCAATCTGGAAACCGTGGGCCTTGGCTTTCAGGATGAACTCCAGCAATGCTGCTGGATTGTCGGATGCTGTCTCCACCAGTTCCAGAACCACTTTTTCAGGATCGATTCCGCTGCTCTGGCACTGCAGCGCCAGCTTTTCCAGGGAGGCTTCTGGATGAATGCAGGTGCCGGGATTTATATTGAGGAACAGCCACACGGGCTGTGAGCTTGCGGCAAAGTTATCCAGATGAATCTGCAACAGATGTCTGTCCAGTTCGGCAGTCAGGTCTTTGGCTTCCGCCTGCTCAAAAAGCTCGAACGGAGAGATGTTCTCGTTATCTTTCCGGACCCTTACCAGTGCTTCGTAACCCACCAGTTTTCGATGGGTCGGACTCAGTATAGGCTGGTAAACAGAACTGAAATCATAGTTGTTGATCATGTCCGGAGCCCGGGTTATTTCGGCTCCGCGATAGATGCGTCGGGGAAGTCGGACTACGCTGCTCATGGTCAGGAACCTTTAAACTGCCGATGTTCTGGCCATCCTGGCCTGATGTTTATGAGTGTCTGAACATGCAGGTAAAGCGAATTTCGTACCAGATAGCCAAAAATCAAGCGTTTAAGTTAGATTAGTTCCGTCAAATAAATGAACTGCGCTATCGGTTTCCGAAACATTGCACCAGAGCCGGGCAGATTCCGAGCGGCAAGGCTGGCAATGCACCAAAACAGGATTTCTTGATGCCATCAAAAAGTCAGTTTCGTCTGCTGGGTCAACGCCGCTTTCTGCCGTTCTACCTGACCCAGTTTTCCGGCGCCTTTAACGATAACCTGTTCAAAAACGCGCTGCTGCTGCTGATCACCTACAGCGCCGGCGGTCTGATGGGGCTTTCGGTGAATGTGGTGGTCAACCTGGCAGCCTTCCTGTTCATTTTGCCGTTTTTTCTGTTCTCGGGCATTGCCGGCGAAATGGCGGACCGCTATGAAAAAGCCCGGATCATCCGCAATGTGAAGCTGGCGGAAATTGTGATCATGTCTGTTGCCGCAGTTGGGCTCTGGTTCGGCTGGTACGAGTTGTTGCTGGTGCTACTGTTCCTGATGGGCACCCAGTCCACCTTCTTTGGTCCGGTGAAGTACGCCATCCTACCGCAGGTGCTGTCGGACGATGAGCTCGTCGGTGGTAATGGCCTAGTAGGTATGGGCACCTTTGTTGCAATCCTGCTGGGCACCATTGCCGCAGGCCTTTTGATGGGCTTCGAGACGGCTGCGCGCCTGACGGCGATTGGGGTCGTGGTGATGGCGGTGCTTGGCTACCTGGCGGCGCGCCAGGTGCCCGCAACCGAGCCTGATGGTTCCGGCGTTACGGTGCGTTTTCGGCCGGTGGTGGAGACCTGGCGGCTGATGGCCCTGGCCGCCGAGCGTCGGCAAGTGTTGCTGGCGGTGTTGACCATCTCCTGGTTCTGGTTTCTTGGCGCAGCGTACCTGACCCAGTTTCCTAACTTTGCCCGCACCAATCTGCTGGGTGATGAAACGGTTGTCACCCTGTTGCTGGCCATGTTCACCATCGGTATCTCTATCGGCGCCATGATGTGTGAGCGGCTTACCAAACACCGGATCACTCTGGGGCCTGTGCCCTGGGGGGCTCTGGGCCTGAGTCTTTTTGGCATTGACCTGTATTTTGCGGTGCCGGACGATCCCATCGCCTCGACCTGGTGGACCCTGTTGACCGACCCCGTCTATCTGCGGGTATTGATGGATCTGGTGGGTATCGGCATCTGCGGTGGTCTGTTCATCGTTCCCCTGTATGCCTTTATTCAGCACGAAACGCCCCGGGCAAAACGGGCCCGAATCATTGCCGCACTGAATGTCATTAACGCGTTATTCATGGTGGTGAGTGCCCTGGCCGGCATCGTGGTGCTGGGTCTTTTTGGAATCAGCATTCCGGGATTTTTCCTGTTGCTCTCGGTCTTGAACGGCCTGGTGCTACTGGTGGTCTGGCGGCTTCGCCGCAAAACCGCCTCGCATTCTGTGGATAATTAATGGGAAAACCTGCGGAAACACTCCGGATAAATTATAAAATAGGTTTAATAAACAATGTTTTATATAGCTTTTTAGGGTGTTTAACAACTAGCCTTGCATGTGGATAACTTTCTTGAAAACTTTTCTAAGAAGACTGATCCAAGCGACTGAAAAGCCATGAATTTCGGTTTTCCACTATCCTCTGAACATGGTGAGGGAAGCCCACGGCTAGGGTGCATGGGGGCAATGAGCTTTCAACCCCGGCTACCTCTGGTTAAAATTTGCACATTCTGACTGCAATTTCTTGGGTGAGGCGTTATACTCGCCGCCCTATTTTATCCCCGATTTCCGAGGTGAGCTGTGGATTTTCCGACCCGTTTCGATGTCATTGTCATTGGTGGTGGCCATGCCGGTACCGAGGCCGCGTTGGCGGCTGCACGCATGGGTTCCCAAACCCTGCTGCTGACCCACAACATTGAAACCCTGGGTCAGATGTCCTGTAACCCGGCCATCGGCGGCATTGGTAAAAGCCATCTGGTGAAAGAGATAGATGCCCTCGGTGGTGCCATGGCTGAAGCCACCGACAAGGCCGGTATCCAGTTCCGGGTACTGAACAGCCGCAAGGGGCCGGCCGTGCGAGCCACCCGTGCCCAGGCTGATCGAGTGCTCTACAAGGCGGCGATCCGCCATACCCTTGAGAGCCAGCCGAACCTGACGTTGTTCCAGCAGGCGGCGGACGACCTGATTGTGGAAAACGACCAGGTGACTGGCGTTGTTACCCAGACTGGTATCCGCTTCAACGCCAAAACAGTGGTACTCACCACCGGTACTTTCCTCGGCGGTGTTATTCACATTGGTATGCAACACCATTCCGGCGGTCGTGCCGGCGATGCGCCGGCCAATGCCCTTGCCCAGCGTCTGCGGGAACTGCCGTTTAACGTCGGCCGCCTGAAAACCGGCACGCCGCCGCGCATCGACGCCCGGTCTGTGGATTTCTCGGTGATGCAGGAGCAGTGGGGGGATGACCCCACCCCGGTGATGTCCTTTATTGGCAGCCGTAGCCAGCATCCGGAACAGGTGTGCTGCTACGTGACCCGGACTACCGAACAGACCCACGATATTATCCGCAGCGGTTTCGACCGCTCGCCGATGTTCGCCGGCAGCATTGAAGGCGTGGGCCCGCGCTACTGCCCGTCCATCGAGGACAAGGTGAACCGCTTTGCCGACAAGGATTCCCACCAGATCTTTGTGGAGCCGGAAGGCCTGACCACCAACGAGCTGTACCCGAACGGGATTTCCACAAGCCTGCCGTTCGATATTCAGCTGGCAGCGGTGCGCTCTATTCCCGGCTTTGAGAATGCTCACATCACCCGTCCGGGTTACGCCATCGAATACGATTACCTGAATCCGCAGGACCTGCGCCATACCCTGGAAACCAAATTTATCCAGGGTCTGTATTTTGCCGGCCAGATCAACGGCACAACCGGCTATGAAGAAGCGGGCGCCCAGGGCCTGCTGGCCGGGATCAACGCTGCCCTGCGGTCCCAGGAAAAAGACGAGTGGTACCCGCGCCGGGACGAGGCTTACCTGGGTGTGCTGGTGGATGACCTGATCACCATGGGCACGTCCGAGCCCTATCGCATGTTTACCAGCCGCGCCGAGTACCGTCTGATCCTGCGTGAGGACAATGCCGATCTGCGTCTGACCGAAATCGGTCGCAAGCTCGGCCTGGTTAATGATGAGCGCTGGCAGAAGTTCAATGACAAGCGCGACGCGATCGCCACCGAGCGTAGCCGCCTCGAGGCCACCCGGATTCACCCGAATACCGAGGCCGGTGAGCGCGCCAACGGCTTTCTCAAGCAGCCGATGACCAGGGACCAGTCCCTGGCCGAGCTGCTGCGCCGGCCCGAGATTGTCTACAGCCACATTGCCGAGATTGGCGCCGAGAAAGCGGAAGATCCGGTGGTCGCGGATCAGGTGGAAATCGAGATCAAGTACGAGGGTTATATTTCCCGTCAGACGGACGAGATCGAGCGGCTCCGTAAAAACGAGAACACCGCCTTGCCGGTGGATCTGGATTATGACGTCATTGGCGGCCTGTCCAACGAGATCAAGCAGAAGCTCAAGACCGTGCGGCCGGAAACCGTGGCTCAGGCCTCACGTATCCAGGGTGTGACCCCGGCGGCGGTGAGCCAGATTCTGGTGCACCTTAAAAAGCGCGACCTCCTGCGCAAACAGTCGGCCTGATCTGCGCCCATGACCAAGTCACTCTGGCACGGCCAGCTCCGGGATGGACTGGCCACAATGGGTCTGTCCCTGGATGAAGATCGGCAGGAAAAGCTGCTGGCTTTTCTGGGCCTGCTTAACAAGTGGAACCGGGCTTACAACCTCACGGCTGTGCGTGATGAGCGTGTGATGGTGTCCCGGCAACTGCTCGACAGCCTGAGCATTCTGCCCTGGATCACCGCGGAGCATCTGTTGGATGTGGGTGCCGGCGGCGGTCTGCCCGGTATCCCTCTGGCGATTGCCCTGCCGGAAAAGCGATTTACCCTGCTTGATAGCAACGGCAAGAAAACCCGCTTTCTCAATCAGTGTGTCCTGGAGCTTGGTCTGGATAATGTCGAGGTGATTCACGGTCGGGCGGAAGATTGCAGCCCCCCGGAACCCTTTGCCCAGATCAGCAGCCGCGCCTTTACCGCTCTGGAGAACCTGGTGAACTGGTGTGGCAATCTGTTGGCAAATGAGGGCGAGTTCCTTGCCATGAAAGGCCAGTTTCCGGATGATGAAGTGGCTGCCCTCCCGGCTGGCTGGCAGGTAAAATCCAGCCATCCCCTGGACGTTCCCGGTGCCGATGGCGAGCGCCATCTCCTGGTGGTCGCCCGGGCGACGATTTCCGGATAATTCGGCAGTCGAATTTCAATACCGCTAACCTATCAACAAGGAGGCAGGACATGGCGCGCGTGATTGCAGTGACCAATCAGAAAGGCGGTGTGGGCAAAACCACCACCTGCGTCAACCTTGCTGCCTCCCTGGCCGCCACCAAGCGCCGGGTGCTGCTGGTGGATATGGACCCCCAGGGTAACGCCACCATGGGCAGCGGTGTGGATAAAAACGCTCTGGAACTGTCCGGCTACGACATGCTGACCAAGCGCGCCAGCGCCGCCGATGTTATTATTCCGGCCGAGGCGTCCGGTTTCGATATCCTGCCGGCCAACGGCGATCTCACAGCCGCCGAAGTTGAGCTGATGAACGAAATTGGCCGGGAACATCGCCTGCGCCTGGCGCTGAATACAGTCCGCGACAATTACGATTACATTCTGATTGATTGCCCACCTTCACTTAGCCTGTTGACGGTGAATGCCCTCTCCGCCGCAGACTCCGTGCTGATCCCCATGCAATGCGAGTACTACGCACTGGAGGGGCTGGCAGCGTTGATGAACACCGTAGAGCAGATTCAGGAGACGGTGAACCCGAATCTGCAGGTGGAAGGCATTCTGCGTACCATGTACGACCCCCGGAACAGTCTGACTCTCGATGTGTCCGGTCAGCTGAGTGAGTACTTTGGCGACAAGGTGTATCGAGCGGTGATTCCCCGCAATGTTCGCCTGGCGGAAGCGCCCAGCTACGGCGTTCCGGCCCTGAAATACGACCGCGCCTCCAAGGGTGCCATTGCCTACCTGGCCCTGGCCGGTGAAATGGTCCGCCGCCACGGTTCAAAAAAGACATCCGCGCCGGTTGCGGTGTAACATACCGCCCTGTCACTCACTTAAGCACAACGATTTTCAACGGGAAGAATGACTGACACCATGGCGGCGAAGAAACGAGGACTGGGTGAGCGTGGACTGGGCGCCCTTCTGGCAGGCTCCAAGGTCAATCTTGACCAGGAGCTGAAAGACCACGACGGTGAGCTCCGCGAAGTTCCCATTGATCTGATCCAGCGTGGCCGGTATCAGCCCAGGCGCGATATGGATCCTGCAGCCCTGCAGGAACTGGCGGATTCCATTCGCCAGCAGGGCGTGATGCAGCCGGTGGTCGTTCGCCCGATCGCGGAAGGTCGCTACGAGCTGATCGCCGGTGAGCGTCGCTGGCGTGCCACCCAGATGGCAGAACTGGACAGCATTCCTGCGATCATCCGGGATGTGCCCGATGAAGCCGCCATCGCCATGGCGCTGATCGAGAACATCCAGCGTGAAAATCTCAATCCGATCGAAGAAGCCTTCGCCCTCCAGCGCCTGCAGGATGAGTTTGGTCTGACCCAGGCTCAGGTTGCCGAGGCCGTTGGTAAATCCCGCACCACAATTACCAACCTGTTGCGACTGATCGGTTTGTCGGAAGACGTTCGTATCATGCTCGAGCATGGTGATCTCGAGATGGGCCACGGCCGCGCGATGCTGACTCTCGCCCCGGAACTGCAGATGCAGGTGGCTAAACAGGTGGTGGCAAAATCGCTATCTGTACGCCAGACCGAGGCTCTTGTTCGACGTGTGCAACAGGAAACCCCGGACAGCAAATCCCGGAAAAAGGGAACGCTGGATCCGAACATTCGCGCCTTGCAGGATGATCTGGCCGAACGATTGGGCGCCCGGGTATCAATCGATCATGGCCAGCGCGGTAAGGGCAAACTGGTCATTGAATACAGCTCGCTGGACGAGCTGGACGGTATTCTGGGCCATATCAAATAAAACGTCGGGGTTTTGTCAGCCTTCCGGCCCCCCTACGAAAGTTCGTATCTGGCCACGTACACAACATGTAGTGGTGAAAATCTGAACGGCTGTCTATTTGTGACTGAAATTGCCGAAACCCAGTTATTCCGCCGCGTTTGACGGATCAGCCCGCGCCCGGTTTTGTTGATTCGTGCACATTGAACACATATAATCTGCGGCGCTCGTATCGGTGTATTTGCTTACTTTTTAAACGACATCGACTGAAAAGCACCGTACTTCCGGGACGAACATGACGAAGGCAGTTTCAGGCGGTATTCGCCGCCCGCCCATCGCACGATGGTTTGTAATAGAAGGTGTGGTACTTGTCTTTGTCAGCCTGGCGTTTCTCTTGCGAGGCCAGGTTTCCGGTTATTCAGCGCTGCTGGGCGGACTTATCTTTCTGATCCCCCATGGTTATTTTGCGCTCAAGGCATTCCGCTACGCCGGCGCGCGGTCTGCCAAGAAGATCATGACTTCTTTTTACCAGGGTGAGGCCGGCAAGCTCATCCTGTGCGCCATCCTTTTCACGATGGTGTTCAAATGGATTCAGCCGCTTGATATAGCGGCACTTTTTTTAACATTTGCGATCATGCTGGTCACCAACTGGTTGACACCGCTACTGGCGGGCAGCAATACGCAGCAAAGCTAACTGGACCTGGGAAACCGTTATGGCAGGAAGTGCATCCGAATATATCCAGCATCACCTCCAGAACCTCACCTACGGTAAGCTGCCGGCAGGCTATGAGCGTGCCGACGGAACCGTGCTTCAAGATGCAACCTGGACGCTGGCTCACACCGGCAAGGAAGCATCCGACATGGGCTTCTGGGCATTGCACATTGACTCACTGGGCTGGGCGGTAGCGCTCGGTGCCCTGTTCCTGTTCATTTTCCGAATGGCCGCCAAGCGTGCTACCTCGGACCAGCCCGGGGGTCTCCAGAACTTCGTTGAAGTGATGGTCGAGTTTGTTGACCAGAGCGTGAAAGAAACCTTCCACGGAAAGAACAAGGTCATTGCTCCGTTGTCACTGACCATTTTCTGCTGGGTATTCCTGATGAACCTGATGGACTTGGTTCCGGTGGATTTCCTGCCGCAGCTGTTCCACCTGATGGGTCTGGAATACATGAAGGTGGTTCCGACCACGGATGTGAACGTGACCCTGGGCATGTCCCTGTCTGTCTTTGCGCTGATCATCTACTACAGTCTGAAGGTGAAAGGAGTTGGTGGCTTCGTGGGTGAACTGACCCTGCACCCCTTCTCTTCCGACAATATGTTCCTGAAGATCCTTCTGGTTCCGGTCAACCTGCTGCTGGAAGGCGTGAGCCTGATCGCCAAGCCGATCTCACTGGCACTGCGTCTGTTCGGTAACCTGTACGCCGGCGAGCTGATCTTCATCCTGATTGCGCTGCTTCCCTTCTGGGCGCAGTGGGCACTGTCTGTTCCCTGGGCGATTTTCCACATCCTGGTTATCACCCTGCAGGCATTTATCTTTATGATGTTGACGATCGTGTACCTGAGCATGGCTCACGAAGACAGTCACTGATCGGACACCATTAAGCCGTAGTTCTAAACCCTAAACCCTTAAACTGAAAAACCTAACTGAAAACTGGGAGTTATCATGGAAACTGTAGTTGGAATGACCGCTATTGCCGTTGCACTGCTGATTGGCCTGGGTGCCCTGGGTACTGCGATTGGCTTTGGTATCCTCGGTGGCAAGTTCCTGGAAGGCGCTGCGCGTCAGCCGGAAATGACCCCGATGCTGCAGGTTAAGATGTTCATCGTTGCAGGTCTGCTGGACGCCGTAACCATGATCGGTGTTGGTATCGCTCTGTTCTTCACTTTCGCCAACCCGTTTGTCGGCCAGATCGCCGGTTAATCGAGTCGCCAGAGCCGGGGTTTCGCCCCGGTCAGATGATTCTTAACAAAACAGGCGAGAGGTGAAGACGTGAACATTAATTTGACGATGATTGGTCAAGCCATCGCGTTCTTTATCTTTGTCGTCTTCTGCATGAAATATGTGTGGCCGCCAATCATGGCCGCACTGCAGGAGCGTCAAAAGAAGATCGCTGACGGACTGGCTGCCTCAGACCGCGCTGCGCGCGATCTGGAACTGGCTCAGGAAAAGTCAGCTCAGGAACTGCGTGAAGCCAAGCAGCAGGCTGCTGGTCTGATTGAACAGGCCAACAAGCGCGCGGCCCAGATTGTGGAAGCATCCAAGGATGACGCCCGCAAGGAAGGCCAGAAGCTGATTGAGCAGGCCAAGGCCGAAATTGAACAGGAGCGCAATCAGGCTCGTGACGCTTTGCGTGCAGAAATTGCCACCATTGCCGTTGCCGGTGCTGAGAAGATCCTGGAAACCTCTGTCGATGCCTCCAAGCACAACGAGATGTTGGAAAAACTGGCGGCAGAACTTTAAACGACGAGGTTCATCATGGCAGAACTGAGAACGCTGGCCCGTCCCTACGCAAAGGCAGCCTTTGCTGCCGCTCAGGAGCACAAACAGCTGGCTGAGTGGTCACAGGTGCTGACGATTGCCGGGCAGGTCACCGCGAACAAAGACATTCGACAGCTTCTCGCGAATCCGGGTCTGGAAGAGCAGAAGAAGGCAGAGCTGATTCTGGAGGTCGCCGAAGAGGGCGTCACCGATCAGGTCCGCAACTTTTTCGCTGTACTGGCTGAAAACCGCCGGCTGACTCTTCTTCCTGAGATTGCAGCGCTCTTCAACACGTACCGGGCTGATCTGGAGCGCACTGTTGATATCGATGTCACCGCGGCTTTCGAGCTGACGGACGAACAGCAACAGAAGCTCGCCCAGGCACTTTCGAAGAAACTCGAGCGGCAAGTGTCACTCGCAGCGTCATTGGACAAGTCTCTGATTGGCGGCGTGATTATTCGCACCGGCGATCTGGTCATTGACGCATCTGTACGCGGAAAGCTGACCAAGCTGGCCGACGCTCTGGGCTCCTGATTTCAGCACAAGGTTTGAGGATATTGGCATGCAGCAACTGAATCCATCCGAGATCAGTGACATCATCAAGAAGAGAATCGAAAAACTCGATATCTCTTCCGAAGCAAAGAACGAAGGTACGATCCTGTCGGTTTCCGACGGTATCGTGCTGATCCACGGTCTTGCCGACGTTATGTACGGTGAGATGATTGAATTTGCCAACGGCACGTTCGGTATGGCTCTGAACCTGGAGCGTGATTCCGTTGGTGCGGTTGTGCTGGGCGACTACGAAGATCTGGCTGAAGGCCAGAAAGTTCGTTGCACCGGTCGCATCCTGGAAGTGCCGGTTGGTCCGGAACTGATGGGCCGCGTTGTTGACGCGCTGGGTAACCCCATCGACGGCAAGGGTGACCTCGGTACCGACCTGACCTCTCCTGTCGAGAAGGTTGCACCGGGCGTTATCGCACGTCAGTCCGTTGATGAGCCGGTTCAGACTGGTCTGAAGGCAATCGACACCATGGTGCCGATCGGTCGCGGCCAGCGTGAGCTGATCATCGGTGACCGTCAGATCGGTAAGACCGCTGTCGCCATCGACGCGATCATTAACCAGAAAGACACCGGCATCAAGTGTATCTATGTTGCCGTCGGTCAGAAGCAGTCTTCCATCGCTGCCGTTGTGCGCAAGCTGGAAGAGCACGGTGCGATGGATCACACCATCGTGGTTGCCGCCGGTGCCGCCGATCCTGCAGCGATGCAGTTCCTGGCTCCGTACTCCGGTACTTCCATGGGTGAATACTTCCGTGACCGTGGCGAAGACGCCCTGATCATCTATGATGATCTGTCCAAGCAGGCCGTGGCTTACCGCCAGATTTCCCTGCTGCTGCGTCGTCCGCCAGGCCGTGAAGCCTACCCGGGTGACGTATTCTACCTGCACTCCCGTCTGCTGGAGCGAGCGTCCCGTGTAAACGCTGACTACGTTGAGCAGCTGACCAATGGTGAAGTGAAAGGCAAGACCGGTTCCCTGACCGCCCTGCCGATCATCGAAACCCAGGCTGGTGACGTGTCCGCGTTCGTACCGACCAACGTAATCTCCATTACCGACGGTCAGATCTTCCTGGAAACCAACCTGTTCAACTCCGGTATCCGTCCGGCGATGAACGCCGGTATCTCCGTATCCCGGGTAGGTGGTTCCGCCCAGACCAAGATCATGAAGAAGCTCGGCGGTAACATCCGTCTGGCTCTGGCCCAGTATCGTGAACTGGCCGCTTTCGCACAGTTTGCTTCCGATCTCGACGAAGCAACCCGTCAGCAGCTTGAGCACGGTCAGCGTGTAACGGAACTCATGAAGCAGAACCAGTACAGCCCGATGTCTGTGGCTGAAATGGGTACGGTTCTGTTCGCAGCCAACGAAGGCTTCCTGGACGACGTTGATGTCGACAAGGTAGTGAAGTTTGAAGCGCAGATGCTCGACTGGATGCGCTCCGAGCAGAAAGACCTCCTCGACAAGATCAACGAGAAAGGCGATTACAACGACGAAATCGCTGCCGGCCTCAAAGCTGCACTTGAGAAATTCAAGACCACTCAGAGCTGGTAAGAAAACGGGCCTGCGGCAACTGTCGCGGGCCGCTTTTCGTAGCAACGAGTGTCTAACTTGAGAAGGCAGTGAGTTATGGCCGTCGGCAAAGAAATACGTAACCAGATATCAAGCATCAAGAGCACGCAGAAAATCACCAGCGCCATGGAAATGGTGGCTGCGAGTAAAATGCGTAAGGCTCAGGAGCGCATGCAGGCAACCCGCCCGTATGCCGACAAGATGCGTCAGGTGATCGGGCACATTGCCAAGGCGAATGCTCAGTACAAGCACCCGTTCATGGTCGAGCGCGAGGTCAAGCGCGTGGGCTATATCGTGGTGTCAACTGATCGTGGCCTCTGCGGTGGTCTGAACATTAACCTGTTCAAAGCGCTTGTCCGTGAAATGAAAGCGTGGAAAGAAAAAGGAGTGGAAACCGATCTGTGCGCCATCGGGCAGAAAGGGGCTTCCTTTTTCCGGAGCTACGGCGGCAATGTCGTCGCGGCGCTGACCCATCTGGGGGACAGCCCGAGCTCTGAAAAACTCATCGGCAACGTCAAGGTTATGCTGGATGCGTTCTCGGAAGGAAAGATTGATCGCCTGTACGTGGTCAGCAACGAGTTCGTTAACACCATGACCCAAAGCCCGAAGGTGGAGCAGCTTCTGCCCCTGCCGGAGAGCGAAGACGAGGAAGAGATCAAGAACCAGTGGGATTATCTCTACGAGCCCGATGCCAGGCAGATCCTCGATGGCCTTCTGCCACGTTTTATTGAATCCCAGGTGTACCAGGGTGTGGTAGAAAATCTGGCATGTGAACAGGCAGCCCGGATGATCGCCATGAAGAGCGCAACTGACAACGCCGGTAGCATTATCGACGAGCTTCAGCTGGCTTATAACAAGGCGCGTCAGGCAGCCATTACCCAAGAGATATCGGAGATTGTGAGCGGCGCCGCTTCGGTCTGATCCAGCCCACAATCCAACTGGTTTTATTGACTATCAAGATAACGAGGAACCGAGCATGAGTAGCGGACAAATCGTTCAGATCATTGGCGCGGTTATCGACGTGGAATTCCCACGTGACTCCGTACCCAAAGTATATGACGCACTGCTGCTTGAAGGTGGCGAAACAACTCTGGAAGTCCAGCAGCAGCTGGGTGACGGCATTGTTCGTACCATCGCCATGGGCAGCACCGAAGGCCTGAAGCGTGGCCTGAAAGCAGAAAACACCGGTAACCCGATTTCGGTACCGGTTGGTACCCAGACTCTGGGCCGTATAATGGACGTTCTGGGTCGCCCCATCGACGAAGCCGGTGATATCGGCGAAGAAGAGCGTTGGGCGATTCACCGTAAGGCCCCGGGCTATGCCGACCAGGCAGCGTCTGCGGACCTGCTGGAAACCGGCATCAAGGTTATCGACCTGATCTGCCCGTTCGCCAAGGGTGGTAAGGTTGGTCTGTTCGGTGGTGCCGGTGTTGGTAAAACCGTAAACATGATGGAACTGATCAACAACATCGCGAAAGAGCACTCCGGTCTCTCCGTATTCGCAGGTGTTGGTGAGCGGACCCGGGAAGGTAACGACTTCTACTACGAAATGAAGGAGTCCAACGTTCTCGATAAGGTTGCCATGGTTTACGGCCAGATGAACGAGCCCCCTGGAAACCGTCTGCGTGTGGCCCTG